>WNFC01002580.1_pt1 | contig 19529 bp, 17 predicted proteins | sample 5400541 | NCBI WGS metagenome assembly WNFC01 (sample SAMN13153342, study PRJNA577476) | soil metagenome | isolation source: 120 cm saprolite under Douglas fir tree site 2 hole 2 replicate 1 | place: USA:California | collected 2015-04-18 | reverse complement strand
CACGACGCGCAATCCGTTCAGCACCGCAGCGCCGACGATGATCGCGGTGCCGTGCTGGTCGTCGTGGAACACCGGGATTTTCATGCGCTCGCGCAGCCTGCTCTCGATGAGGAAGCATTCCGGGGCCTTGATGTCCTCGAGGTTGATTCCGCCGAAAGTGGGTTCCAGGGCCGCGATGATCTCGACCAGCTTGTCGGGATCGCGCTCATTCACTTCGATATCGAAGCAATCGATTCCGGCGAATTTCTTGAAGAGCACCGACTTGCCTTCCATCACCGGCTTGGCTGCGAGCGGCCCGATCGCCCCGAGTCCGAGCACCGCGGTTCCGTTGGTGACCACACCGATGAGGTTTCCGCGCGAAGTCAGCTTGCGCGCCTCCGCGGGGTCGCGCATGATCTCCTCGCAGGCCGCTGCCACCCCGGGCGTGTACGCAAGGGCGAGATCGCGCTGGTTCAGCAAACCCTTGGTGGGAGTGACCGAGATCTTTCCCGGCGGTTGCCGGAGGTGATACTCCAGAGCGCTCCTGCGGAGGATTTCATCCATGGGAAATTCGCGACTTGAAGTTCTTATGGTGCTTGGCGGCATGATAGCCGAATTTCGCCGCGGCGCCTCGCATCCCCGTCGATGTTCCGCGTTCGACTTGGGGCGCGGTGCGGCATAATGTGCCGATGCGAAACGCGAATTTGATACTCGCGGCCCGCATGGCCGATATCGAAGCCTTCCATGTGATGGACGTGCAGAACCGCGCCCACGAGCTGGAAGCTGCGGGACGCCGCATCGTCCACATGGAAATCGGCCAGCCGGACTTTGGGGCGCCGCCTCTGGTTGCACAGGCGGCGATAGAGGCAATCCGAGAGCGTCGTCTGGGTTACACGGCTTCGCTCGGCATTCCTGAGCTGCGCCAGGCCATTTCCGACTACTATCGCGAACGGCTTGGCGTGACGGTGTCTTCTTCGCGGATCGTGGTCACCGCCGGGGCATCGGGTGCCTTTCTGCTCACTCTGGGCACGCTCGTCGACCCCGGCGACGAAGTGCTGATGCCCGACCCCTGCTATCCCTGCAACCGGCACTTCGTTCGCATGTTCGAAGGCCGTCCCCGCGCGATTCCCGTCGATGAAAACCAGCACTACCAACTTGCCGACGCCGATATCCGCTTGCGGTGGAGCCCGGCAACGCGCGGCGTGCTGCTCGCTTCACCTTCCAATCCGACCGGCACCACGATCCCGCGCGACGAGCTGCGGGCGATCATCGCTTCGGTACGACGTATGCGTGGCTTCGTAGTGGTAGACGAGATCTATCAGGGACTGGTCTACGACGGTGAGGCGTCTACCGTGCTCGAGCTGGACGATGACGTGTTCGTCGTCAACAGCTTTTCCAAGTATTTCAACATGACGGGCTGGAGGCTGGGCTGGATCGTCGCTCCCGAGACCCACGTTCGGGAGATCGAAAAGCTCGCCCAGAACGCATTCATTTGTCCCTCCGCCCCCGCGCAGTACGCGGCGCTCGCGACGTTTCGGCCGGAAACGCTTGCGGTGCTGGAGGAGCGCAGGCAGGAGTTCCGCCGCCGTCGCGATTTCATGGTTCCCGCGCTCCGCGAGCTGGGATTTCGCATCCCCGTGATGCCCCAGGGGGCCTTTTACATCTACGCCGGATGCGAGAGTTTCTCCGAGGACAGCACCCAATTCGCATTGCGGGTGCTGGAGGAAGCGGGCGTTGCAATTACGCCGGGGCTCGACTTCGGCGCGAACCGCCCGGAGCGCCACGTGCGCTTTGCGTACACGCGCTCACTTGAGGATCTCGAGGAAGGTATCGAGAGGATCGCGCGGATGCTGGGACGCCCACGCCGTTCGGCTCGGGCCTGATCCCTGACTCACACCGAGCTGCGCACCCCCGGGCGACCGAATTGGCGTACGGCCTCCTGCAACCGCTCCTTTTCGGCGAAGACTTTCTGCGCGTATTGGCTCGAGGGATCCGCCAATGCCCCGTTATAGAACTGCAGACCCGCCTCAAGGCTGCCGGTGCGGCGAACATATTCCTTGAGAATGCGCGCTCCCAAAGCGATGTTGATCATCGGATCGAGCACCGCTTCTTCTCCACCGTGTTCCAGCAACTTGTCGAGGTGATGTCTGGGAATCACCTGCATCAGACCTTTGGCGCCCATCAGGCTTTCGGCTACCGGATTGAAGCGAGACTCGACCGCCATGACCGCGAGAATCAGCAGGGGATCCAGGCCCACTTGCAGACCGGCATCGTAGGCAGCGCCCACAAACTGCTCGGTGACATCCGGCGCGATCCGGTATTTACGGGAAACGTAATTGGCCAGAGCGCGGTATTTCCGGGTGTCGGTATCGTCCGCCCTGTCGAGTAGTGAGACTGCTCCGTCGTAACGGATCGAGCCGACCGCGGTGGAACGGCTGGCGTGCTCGTCGAAGAACAAGGTTTTCCCGCACACGAGAACGAGCACCACGGCCGCCAGCCCGATGAGGGCTAGACCATGATGAACTACCGTCGCCACTCTTCCAAACCGATCCAGCAAGTCTTGCTTTGCCCAGGTGGTGTTCATTGCACCTACCTCCATTCTTTTGCCTTTTAAAGGCAGATAAAGCTCTTGGTAGCCGACCCCGCCCCTGAAAACCTTTGAACGCTTTTGTCTGTTTTTCGATCAGAGCAAAAGCTGCCGCAACGCAGCAATTGCATTGCAAATAGGCACTTAACCTCAGGCTAGCCCTAAGACAAAAAAGATCAAGCAAATGCTAGGCCCGTTCTCCATTTCCTGCGGACGAACGGGCCGCGGTTCAGTCCGGGGCACAAAGGCCCCCGGACTGACCGCAGTTCACTCCCAACCCACTTAAGGCCTGGAACCCGTCGGAAAGGGCCATGCGGCTGCGGGGTTCAGGGCGGTTTTTGCCCCTCCCAGCGTCGCCGCTGTCGAAGGGGCTGTAGCCGCCGATCCCGACGTTGTTGCTGCCGGCGTTGCGGCTTTCCTGGCCGCCCTTCCTCTGGGTCTCGCCTTCTTTCGGGCGGACTTTTTCCTGGCCGCTTTTTTTGCGGGTTTCTTCAACGACTTCCTTTTCCCTTTCTTCTTTGCTGCTCTCCTTTTTTTCTTTTTCTTTGCCGCTTTCTTGCCTTTTCTCTTCTTTGCCATGACTGGCCTCCATCAAGAGTTATGAAACAACGAACCCGCCCGTTGAGGCGCGGGCTATCCAACCTCCGGGGCAAGCCCCGGAGAATTGAATTCCTTTCCTGCCCTGCTGATTCGATCGAAGCTGCCGGGGCCTAGTCCCAACTGAGCGCACCCCCGGTTTGGTACTCGATAACCCGGGTTTCGAAAAAATTCCGCTCCTTCTTGAGATCGGTCATCTCGCTCATCCAAGGAAACGGATTGCTCGCTCCCGGGAACATCTGATCGACGCCGATCTGCTGGCAGCGGCGATTGGCGATGTAGCGCAGGTACTCCTTGAACATCGGAGCATTGAGCCCCAGAACACCGCGCGGCATGGTGTCCTCGGCATAGCGATATTCGAGCTCAACCGCCTTCCTGATGAGGCCCTGAATCTCCTCGCGGAATTCTGGAGTCCACAGGTGCGGGTTCTCCATCTTGATCTGGTTGATAAGGTCGATACCGAAATTGCAGTGCATCGACTCGTCGCGCAGGATGTACTGATACTGCTCGGCCGAGCCGGTCATCTTATTCTGACGACCCAGCGCCAGAATCTGGGTGAAGCCCACGTAGAAGAACAGACCCTCCATCACGCATGCGAACACGATGAGGCTGCGCAGCAGCTTTTGGTCGGCCTCGGGCGTGCCGGTCCGGAACGTCGGGTCGGTCAGGATGTCGATGAAGGGGATGAGGTACTCGTCCTTGTCCCGGATACTCGGGATCTCGTGGTAGGCGTTGAATACCTCGCCCTCGTCCAGACGCAAGCTCTCGACGATGTACTGGTACGCGTGGGTATGGATGGCCTCCTCGAACGCCTGCCGCAAGAGGTATTGCCGGCATTCCGGCGCGGTGATGTGGCGATAGGTGCCGAGAACGATGTTGTTCGCCGCGAGTGAATCGGCCGTGACGAAAAAGCCCAGATTGCGCTTGACTACGCGTCGCTCGTCCTCAGTCAGGCCGTTCGCGTCTTTCCACAGGGCGATATCGCGGCTCATGTTGATTTCCTGCGGCATCCAGTGATTGGCGCAGGCGGCGAGGTACTTTTCCCACGCCCATTTGTACTTGAACGGCACGAGCTGATTGACGTCGGCCTGCGCGTTGATGATGCGCTTGTCTTCGACGCGGACGCGGCGGTGGCTGTTGCCGGCGGAATAGCGCTCCCCCGAAAGCCCGGCCGGTGCCGGCGGCGACGGCACCAGCCCGCTTACCGACTGCAGGTTGAGGCCTGGAATCGTCTCGGCCCCGATGTCATCAAAAGAAAGCATTTTCTCTCTCCCTGTTCTGGTGCTTGCTAGCGCTCACTGGCAGGATTCGCAATCCGGATCGTCTATCTTGCAGAACTTGATTTCCGGCTCACCCGACGGTCGCGGAGCGGTCGCGCCCGCGGCGGGCATCCCTTCTCCGGCGGGAACAGCGTTCAGCTTGCCGGCTCTAACGGTCGATTTCTCTGCGTGCGTCGCGCCCATCGAGCGCAGGTAGTAAGTGGTCTTCAGGCCCCGCTGCCAGGCAAGCTTGTAGCTTTCGTCCAGCTTCCTGCCGGAAGCCTGCCCGATGTAGATGTTGAGCGACTGGGACTGGTCGATCCATTTCTGCCGCCGCGCGCCGGCTTCGACGACCCACACGGGTTCGACTTCGAACGCGGTGGCGTAGAGGCGACGCAAATCAGACGGTATGCGATCAATGCGGGCTAGGTTGCCGTCGAAGTACTTGAGATCGGCGACCATGACTTCGTCCCAGAGGCCGAGTTTCTTCAGATCGGCGACGAGATATTCGTTGACGATGGTGAACTCGCCAGACAGGTTCGACTTCACGAACAGGTTCTGAAAGGTCGGCTCGATCGAGGCGGAAACCCCGATGATGTTGGCGATCGTCGCGGTCGGAGCGATGGCAAGGCAGTTGGAGTTGCGCATGCCGTGGCGCTTGATGCGCTCGCGCAGGGCCTTCCAATTCATCGATTCCGACATGTCGATATCGACGTATCCTCCACGCTCCTCGCGCAGCAGGTTCAGCGTGTCCTGCGGCATGATGTCCCGATCCCACAGTGATCCTTTGTAGGACACGTAACGCCCGCGTTCCTCGGCTAGCTCGGTGGAGGCCCAATAAGAAAAATAGGCGATTGCCTCCATGGATCGATCGGCGAATTCCACGGCTTCTTGCGATGCGTAGGGGATTCGCAGCAACTGCAGGCAGTCCTGGAAACCCATGATGCCCAAGCCCACCGGCCGGTGCTTCAGGTTGGAATCGCGCGCCTTTCTCACGGCGTAGTAATTGATGTCGATGACGTTGTCCAGCATCCGCATCGCCGTGGCAACGGTCTTCTTGAGTTTGTCGTGGTCGAGCCTGAGGGTCTCGCCGACGAGTTTCATGTGCCCGACCATGTTGATCGAGCCGAGATTGCACACCGCGATTTCGCTGCAGTTGGTATTGAGGGTTATCTCGGTGCACAAGTTGGAGCTGTGCACCACGCCGACGTGTTGCTGCGGCGAACGCAAATTGCAGGGATCCTTGAAAGTGATCCACGGATGCCCGGTCTCGAAGAGCATCGACAGCATCTTGCGCCAGAGTTGCGTTGCAGGAATCCTCTTGTATAGCTTCAGCTCGCCCCTGGCGACTCTTTCCTCGTACCTGATATAGGCCTTTTCGAATGCACGCCCGTACTTGTCGTGCAGGTCCGGTACGTCGGAGGGACTGAACAGCGTCCACTCGCCGTTCTCCATCACGCGTTTCATGAACAAGTCCGGGATCCAGTTTGCCGTGTTCATGTCGTGAGTACGGCGCCGGTCGTCGCCGGTGTTCTTGCGCAGTTCGAGAAATTCTTCGATGTCCAGGTGCCAGGTTTCAAGATAGGAACACACTGCCCCCTTGCGCTTGCCCCCTTGGTTGACCGCCACGGCGGTATCGTTCACGACCTTCAGGAACGGCACCACTCCCTGGGACTTGCCGTTGGTCCCCTTTATGTGGGAACCCAGGGCCCGTACCGGGGTCCAGTCGTTGCCGAGCCCCCCGGCATACTTGGCAAGCAACGCGTTTTCCTTGATCGCTTCGTAGATGCCGTCCAGGTCGTCCGACACCGTCGTGAGATAGCACGATGAAAGCTGCGAACGCATCGTGCCGGAATTGAACAGCGTCGGCGTCGAGCTCATGAAGTCGAACGAGGACAGCACGTTGTAGAACTCGATAGCTCGCGTCTCGCGGTCGATCTCGTTCAAAGCCAAGCCCATCGCCACGCGCATGAAAAACGCCTGCGGCAGTTCGATGCGCGTGCCGTGGATGTGCAGGAAATACCGGTCATAGAGCGTTTGCAGGCCGAGATAACCGAACTTGAGGTCGCGCGATGCGTCCAGAGCAGCGCCGAGCCTCTTCAAGTCGAAATTGGCCAAGCGCTCGTCGAGGAGCTCGGCGCTGATGCCGCGCGCGACGAATTCGGCGAAGTATTCGGCATAGCGCTTCTTCATCTCCGCCTGCAAAACCTCCTTACCCAGAACCTCCCGCCGGATGGTGTGAAGGAGCAGCCGCGCGGTGACATAGCTGTAGGCCGGATCTTTCTCGATCAGTGCGCGTGCCGAAAGCACCGCGGATTTTCGCACCTCGTCGGCGGGCACCCCGTCATAGATATTCTTCAGGGTCTCGGCAAGGATCAGCTTCGGATCCACCACCTCGCCCAGGCCCTCGCAAGCCGACGCGATCAGCTCCTCGAGGCGAGCCAGATCGAGCGGACGCCGCACGCCGTCCTCGACCGTATGCAGTTGCGGCTGGGGCGCCGGTTTCTTTTGGGCCGCTTCGTGGGCGCGCGCCTCGGCACGCTTTTCCCGGTACAGGACATAGGCGCGCGCCACTTCGTGCTCGCCCGAACGCATCAACGCGAGCTCGACCTGGTCCTGGACGTCTTCTATATGGAAGGTCCCGCCGGCCGGCTGGCGGCGTACGAGTGCGCTCACGACCGCGTCGGTCAGCGCGGTAACAAGCTCCCTGATCCGCGCCGACGCGGCGCTCTGCCCGCCTTCGACGGCCAGAAACGCCTTGGTCACCGCGACGGAGATCTTGCCAGGCTCGAAACCCACTACCGCACCGTTGCGGCGGATGACCTTGTGCTGCGAAAACGCGGACGACGCCGCAACGCTGACGTCAGCGAGAGAGGTCGAGCCGGGAATCGACTGTGGAGTCGTTGCGTCAGCCGCGATCTGCATATCGTCTCCTCTACTCTTTTTTGTGCGCTGCCCGGCGGGTATGAGGGCGGCGAAACCGAGGCCTTGGGGTACTTCCCCTTCCGACCACAATATATAGTACCTTGGCAAGAGTGTGCTACTAATTCTAGTGTGATGTCAAGATACAAGCGAAGTTTGCTCAAGCGCCTTCGGAGCATTGCAGCGAACGGAAAGCGTCGGCGGCCAGAAACGCTGCAGAGCCGAACGGACTAACGCAGGAAAATCGGCGGCGAGCGGGGCTACTGAATCTGGGCCAGCGACTCCCGGAAATGTCCCCAGTCGAAGGCCGGCCCGGGGTCGGTCTTGCGGCCTGGTGCGATGTCGATGTGTCCGACTACATCGACAATGGGATACCGCCGGCGCAGAGCCACGAGGAGTTCCGCCAGGCGCGAGTATTGCGGATCGGAGTAGGCTCGGTCGTCTGCCCCTTCGAGTTCCACGCCCACGGAGAAATCGTTACAGCGCTCGCGCCCCCGCCAGCTCGAGGAGCCTGCGTGCCAGGCTCGCTTCGCGCAAGGCACCAGCTGGATCAGTTCGCCCTCGCGCCGGACAAGGAAATGCGCCGATACCTTCAGATCACGAAGGGTTTCGTAGTAGGGGTGTGCGGCCAAATCGAGTGTGCCTGTGAATAGCCGCACGATGGCTTCACCGCCGAACTGACCCGGCGGGAGGCTGATATTGTGCACGACCAGCAACCTGACTGCCTCGTCCGCTGGGCGCTCGTCGCAATTCGGCGAGGGAACCTGCAACGCCCCGGCGAGCACCCCTTCCTCGTCGAGGGGACCGAGCTCCACCTACCGGATTCCCAAGCGTTCCATGCGGTAGCGCAACGCCCTGAACGTGATGCCCAGGAGCTTGGCTGCGGCGGTGCGGTTGAAGCGGGTTTTCTCGAGGGCCTCGAGGATCGCCTCCCTTTCGATACGGTCCAGGTATTCCGGCAGCGGCCATTTGGCGTTGGAGGCTCCCGGTTCGCGAGCGACCGAAGTCGGCGGAGCGAGCTGCAGGTCGTCGGGCTGGATTTCCTCGAGAGCGGCGAGTGCGATGGCCCGCTCCAGAATGTTCTCCAGTTCGCGGGTATTGCCGGGAAAATCGTAACCCGCGAGAGCCTTCTTAGCTCCTTCGGAAAGGCGCATGGACCGTTTGCCGTCCGGACCGGAAAGGCGCCGCAGAATCGCATCCGCGAGCACCGGAATATCCTCGCGGCACTCCCGCAGCGGGGGCATTTTCAGCTCGATGACCGCCAAGCGGTAGTACAGATCCTGCCGAAATTTCCCCGACTCGACACAGGCAGCCAGATTCTGGTGCGTAGCGCAGATGATGCGCACGTCGACCGAGTCCTCGGAGGTCGCCCCGACTTTGCGCACAGTCTTCTCCTGGATCGCGCGAAGCAGCTTGACCTGCATCGCGAGCGGAAGATCGGCTACTTCGTCCAGGAACAGGGTGCCGGTGCTGGCGGCCTGGAAAAATCCGTCGCGGTCGCCTTCGGCACCCGTGAAAGCGCCCTTCTTGTAGCCAAAGAACTCGCTCTCCATCAGGTTCTCGGGGATCGCGCCACAGTTGACCGGCACGAAGGCCCTCTCGCGCCGCGACCCCTTGCCGTGAATGAGACGAGCGGCGAGCTCTTTTCCGCTCCCGGACTCGCCTGTAAGGTAGATTGGCGCCTGGCTGCGCGCGAGCTTCTCGATCTTCGAGCGCACCTGCTCGATCCCGGGGCTTGAGCCAAGAAGCTGGGCTTCCCCCGATTTGGCTGCCGCTGCTTTCTGGGGCAGGGACAGCGCGGACTTGACCAACGTGCGCAGCTGATCGAGGGACAGGGGCTTGGTCAGGTAATCGAAGGCGCCTGCCTTGAGGGCCGCGACGGCGTTTTCGGTGCTGCCGAACGCGGTGATCACCGCCACGGGCAGGTCCGCGCATTGAACGCCGATGAAACGCACCAGCTCCAGCCCGTCACCGTCTGGCAAGCGCATGTCGGTAAGGCAGAGGTCATACCGCTTGGACTGCAGCAGCTGCTTGGCCGCCGCCGCGGAACCGACGCACTCAACCGCCAAACCCATGCGCAGGAGCGACAGCTCGAGCAGTTCCCGGATGTCCGCCTCGTCGTCGATCACGAGCACCGTACCCTGGACGATGTTCGTTCGCCGTTCCGCGCGCCGGTTCTCTACGGTTCCTGCCATAGGATCCTAAAGTCCGCGCCCGGACCGCGGTCCAGGTACTCAAGACTCGCGCCGTTTGCGGCACACAGCTCGCGAGCGATGTAGAGGCCGAGCCCCGTCCCGCTCGCGAAAGTGGTGAAAAACGGCTCGAACAACTGCGCTTGCAACTCCCTCGCCACGCCGTCGCCGTCGTCGATGACGTGCAATTCTACTCGATTTGCCCGGCGTGAAACCGTGATGCGCACGCTTCCGGCGAGCCTGCGGCAGTGCCGCCAGGCGTTGTGCAAGAGATTCCACAGCACCTGGTTGAGGTGGGCTCGGTCGAATTCCAAGGTGACATCTTCGGCCGCCTCGACCGAAAAGCTTTCGTTGGGAATGCTGTCGTTCCGCGCGACCTCCTCGATAAACGTCAGCAGATACGGGCGCACCCGGATGGTCTCCGGTTGAACGCGGTCGCGCCGCGAGAGTTCGAGCACGTCGTGCACCATGCGCTCCAGGCGCCGCGCATTGTCCCGGATGATCTGCACCATGCGTTGCTTATGCGGTCCGCGCTGTTCTTCCTGCAAGAGGTCCCCGGCATGCGCGATTGCCGACAGGGGATTGCGGATCTCGTGGGCTATGTTAGCCGTGAGCCTTCCGAGCGCCGCGAGCTTGAGTTGTTGGGCCTGCTCCTGGAGCTTGGACAAATCCTCCAGGAACACCAGGCTGGAGCCGCCGCCTGCGACGCCCGCCGACACGAAACGCGCACGGACCAGGCGACCGCTCTCGGAAAATCGCACGTTCACGCTGCTCGCGCCCTGGGCGGCGCGCCAGGAGGCAAGCCGTTGCGCGAGTTCCTCGGAAAAATCTTCGATCCGGCTCAAATCGGGCACGAGCCGCCCCAGCAGATCCGCGGCGCGCGGATTGTGGAGGTGCACCAATCCGTGGGCATCCACGACGAGCACCCCGTCCTGCACGTCGCGGATAATCAGTCTGTTGATACGAAGCTGGTCGGCGAGGTCGGCACCGCGTTGCTGCGCGAGGCGCTCGTTCAAGATCAGGCGGCGCGCCAGCCGATTGGTGATCAGCGCCGTCGCGAAATAACCGATCGACAGCAGCCCGGGCTGGACGTAATTGGCGGTGCTCGAGTCTTCCACGAGCACCCAGTACGACTGCTCGAGAAGCACGGCGATCGACGCCAATGCGGCGTAGAAGAGCGTCAGTGTGCCCCGGCTGACCAGCGCAGCGCCCGCCAAGGAAATCAGCAGCATCACGCCCAAGCCGCTGCGGATGCCGCTCGAGGCATACATCAAAATGACGATGAGCACGACGTCGGTGGCGACGTGCAGCGTGAGTTGAAGGTTGAAGTGCGCCGGCACCTTTCGCAGCGCGACGTGAAATACCACGGCGAGTGCCAGATATGCGACGCTCGCGTAGGTATACGCCACGATGTTGTGGCTGCCAAGGCTGAGCGCGTCACCGAAAATCAGGGCCGCGAGCAGGAAGATCGCGGCCACCGCGATGCGGTAGAAGTTGAAATACTTGAGCGAGACCCAGAACGAGTCCGCCACGGCCCCCTCCTGCGGAAGCCACGACAGGCTGAGCATCGCTGGGCCCGCCATCACCGTCCTCAGCCAGCGCCGAGCCGACGGTGTTCTTCGCTGCAGAAGAAACGGCCGGCGGCCCCAAGCGCTTCGCTGCGCGGAACGTTGATCCCGCAATGCGCGCAAGGAACCATCGGCTCGACCGGGGGCGGCGCGGAGCGCCGCCGGCGCTTGCGTGCGAGACTAGTCAACACGAAGTAAACGACGACTATTGCGATGATGAGAAGTAGGAGCTTGCTCACGCTGCAATGGCTGGCTGCCTGCGTCGCGGCTTGCGACGAAGTCATTATACCGGCGCGGGACGAGACGACGGTCGAGTCGGAAGCTGGTCGGGGTGACTGGATTCGAACCAGCGACTCCTGCGTCCCGAACGCAGTACTCTACCAGGCTGAGCTACACCCCGAATCGGACAGGAGCCAATGCGCAGGAAAGAGCGCTTCGGGAACTTCTAGTAATCACGCTCGACCGCGAAGACCGACAATTCTAGCAAAGATTCACGGTAACTTGAACTCGGCAGGCCCGCGATGGCTTCGCTCGCCGCGCGCGCTTCTTCCTTGGCCTTGTTTCTCGCGTAATCGAGCGCACCGGTCAGGCGAATCGCGTCCAAGACCGCCCTGAATTCTTCCCGGCCGCCGCGCTCTATCGCCGAGCGCACGAGCGACGCCTGTGCTGGCGATCCGCGCTGCATCACGTGGATCAGCGGCAGCGTCGGTTTGCCCTCCTTCAGGTCGTCGCCCAGGTTCTTTCCGGTGTGCGTTGCGTCTCCCGAATAATCCAACACATCGTCGATCAGCTGAAAAGCCGTCCCGAGGTGCATGCCGTAGCGCGCGAGGCCGCGCTCGAGCTCCGCGCTCGCCTCGCCCAGGATCGCGCCCAACTGCGCCGCCGCTTCGAAGAGCTTCGCGGTCTTGCGTCGGATAACCTCGAGGTAGGCCGCCTCACTTATCGTGGAATTGTGGGCATTCAGGAGTTGCAGCACCTCGCCCTCCGCGATGGCATTGGTTGCGTTCGCCAGCACCTCCATGACCCGCATGCTTCGCACGGCTACCATGATTTGGAAAGCGCGTGAGTACAGAAAGTCCCCGACGAGCACGCTCGCCGCGTTGCCAAACTCGGCATTGGCGGTCTTGCGGCCGCGCCGCAGTTCGGATTCGTCGACGACGTCGTCATGCAGGAGGGTCGCGGTATGAATGAATTCCACCACGGCCGCGAGCTCGACGTGATGCTCGCCGCGATAGCCGGTCGCACCGGCGGCAAGGAAAACGAGCGCCGGTCGCAGCCGCTTGCCGCCTCCAGCGATGATGTACTCCGCGATCTGGCGCACCAGCACCACGTCGGACTCGAGCCGACGCCGGATCATGGCATCCACCGCGAGCATGTCTGCGGCGATGAGGTTGCGAAGGAGTTCGGGCTGCAAGGGGGATTATCGCACTGCGGAATCGACTTAACGGCGGGTCAGCAGGATAGCATATTTTCTTTGACCACACCCGCTAAAGGTATGTATAATTTCGTGTTTTTCCAAGCCGGAGATCATCATGTACGCGGTCGTCAGAACCGGCGGCAAACAGTATCGTGTTTCCGCCGGAGAGAAGCTGAGGATCGAGAAGCTCGCCGCCGCCGTGGGCAGCGAACTCGTGTTCGACGAGGTTCTCCTCGTCGGTGACGGTCAGGCGCTCAATGTCGGAACCCCCGTGGTGAAAGGCGCCTCTGTGAAAGCGAAGATCGTCGCTCACGGCCTCGGCGAGAAAGTAATGATTTTCAAGCTGCGCCGGCGCAAGAACTCGAAAAGGCTCCGGGGCCACCGTCAGGCCTACACCGAAATCGAGGTCACCGGTATTGCGCAAGCATAGACACCGATGCTGAGGAGAAAGGCAAGCCATGGCACATAAGAAAGCAGGCGGCAGTTCCCGCAACGGCCGGGACTCGCAATCAAAGCGTCTCGGCGTCAAGCGCTTTGGCGGGCAGCTCGTGGCCGCGGGCAGCATCATTGTTCGCCAGCGCGGTACCCGTGTTCACCCTGGGGACAACGTCGGGGTCGGGAAGGACCATACCCTTTTTGCCAGGGTGAACGGTAAGATCCAATTCAGCTTCAAGGGCCCGGGCCACAAACAAACGGTAAGCGTGGTTCCGGCCTAGAAGCAAGCTGCTCTTCTCCGAAAGCCCTATCCACGCGATAGGGCTTTTTTGTTTCCACAGGCGCAATGAAATTCGTCGACGAAGCGCGCATCGAGATCCACTCCGGCAAGGGCGGCGACGGCGCAGTGAGCTTCCGGCGCGAAAAGAACGTACCGCGCGGCGGGCCTGACGGCGGGGATGGGGGCAGCGGTGGCAGCGTCTATGCGGTCGCCGACCGAAACATCAACACCCTCGTCGAATATCGCTTCGCGCGCATTCACCGCGCCCGGGACGGCGAGCGCGGGCGCGGTGCCCAATGCAACGGAAAAGGTGCCGATGATGTCGTACTGCGCGTGCCCACGGGTACCGTGATCATGAACGCGGAGACCGGGGAAACGGTCGCTGACCTCGCCGAGGACGAGCAGGTCGCATTGCTCGCGCGGGGAGGCAAAGGGGGCCGCGGCAATGTCAATTTCAAATCGAGCACCAACCGCACGCCCCGAAAAGCGACACCCGGCGAGCCCGGCGAGCATCGCACGCTCAAGCTCGAGCTGAAGGTGCTGGCCGATATTGGATTGCTGGGACTTCCCAACGCCGGAAAATCCACCTTCATTCGCGCCGTCTCCGCTGCCCGCCCCAAGGTTGCAGACTACCCGTTCACCACCTTGCATCCGCATCTCGGGGTCGTTCGTGTCGGGATCGATCGCAGCTTTGTGATCGCCGATATCCCCGGGCTCATCGAAGGAGCTGCCGAAGGCGCGGGCTTGGGGCACCAGTTTCTCAGGCACCTCGCGCGCACGCGGCTGCTTCTGCACATCGTCGATGTGGCACCCTTTGATCCGGACGCCGATCCGGCTCGCGATGCGCGATCCGTTACCGCGGAGCTGAAGAAATTCGATCCCGCGCTGCACCGAAAGGCGCGCTGGCTGGTGCTGAACAAAATGGATATGCTCCCCGCCGGGGAGCGCGAGACCGCAGCCGCAGCGCTTGTGCGCAGGTTGCGCTGGCGCGGCCCGAGCTTCCGCATATCGGCGCTCACCGGCGAGGGTTGCCGCGAACTCAGTTTCGCGGTGATGAAATTTTTGGAAACCGGAAAGGCGGCATGAGAGAGGCAAGGCGTTTCGTCGTCAAAGTCGGCAGCACCCTCGTCACCAACCGGGGTGCAGGGCTGGACGCGTCCGCCATCGCGCGCTGGGCAGGGCAAGTCGCGAAGCTTCGCCAAGCCGGCAAGGAGCTCGTCCTGGTTTCGAGCGGTGCCATCGCGGAAGGTATGCAGCGCCTGGGTTGGACGCGGCGCCCGCACGCCATGCATGAGCTGCAGGCCGCCGCCGCAGTCGGGCAGATGGGACTCGTGCAGGTATACGAGTCATGCTTCCGGCAGCACGGTCTGCATACGGCGCAGGTGCTCCTCACGCACGCCGATCTCGTCGACCGGCAGCGCTACTTGAATGCTCGCTCCACCTTGCTGACGCTGCTCGGACTCGGAATCATTCCCGTGATCAACGAAAACGACACCGTCGTTACCGACGAAATCCGGTTCGGCGACAACGACACACTTGCAGCGCTGGTAACGAATCTCGTCGAAGCCGACTACCTCATCATCCTGACCGACCGAGAGGGGCTCTATACCGACGATCCACGGCGCAATCCTCGCGCGACCCTGATTCGAAGCGCTCAGGCCGGCGAGTCCCGTCTGGAAGAGCTGGCGGGCGGTACCGGCTCTACGATCGCCAAGGGCGGCATGCTCACCAAGGTACTCGCAGCCAAGCGCGCCGCCCGCTCGGGTGCGCAAACGGTGATTGCCTCGGGAAACGAACCCGATGTCCTAGTCAGGCTCGCGGCCGGAGAAGCAATCGGAACTTTGCTCTCCGCCCAGACGACACCGCTTGCAGCGCGCAAGCAGTGGCTCGCCGATCACCTCCAGGTCGCCGGACAGCTCGGCCTCGACCCAGGAGCGGCCAAGGCTTTGCGATCGGGAGGCAAGAGCCTCCTGCCGGTCGGTGTCAAAAGCGTGGAGGGCGAATTCGAGCGCGGCGCAGTGGTCGCTTGCCTCTCGCCGGAGGGCGCCGAGATCGCGCGTGGACTGGTCAACTACAACGCGCAGGAATCCCGGCGTATTGCCGGCCGGGCCTCAAACGAGATCGAGGCCATACTCGGCTACATAGACGGACCGGAATTGATCCACCGAGATAATTTGGTGCTGCTATAGCAAAGCGCGATCACCTCAGGCCAGATCTCTCACCAGCGCATCCCGCACCGCCGAAGGCGCCTCCAGCGTCGCGGAATAGCGGGGATGATCGACCCCGATCGCGAGTCCCGCGCCTTTTTTGAGCGCCTGGACCATGGGTTCGGTGAGCTCGAAGCGCAAGAAATGCACCGATGAGGTTTTCTCCGCGTTCTCCCGCTCGAGATCCTCGTCGGCGACGGCCCACACCCGTTCATAGCCCTCGATCTGGATCCATACCTTGTCCTCGATGCCGATCAGCTCCCCGAGCCGCCTGCTGCGTTCTTCCGGATCGGGGTACTCGAGCATCATCGTTGCCTTGAGATTGCGGCCGTCCGGAACCAGCGGGTTGTAGGCATCGAGTTCCTCCTGGATGCCTGCTTCCTCGAAAATCCGTTCGACGCGCAGCATCTCCTGCACCTGGTAACGGATGGTGAGTTCGTCTTCGAAGATGAGCGTGAGATGGTCGCCGAGTTGAACAGTGCGGTTCTTCTTGTGGGCCATGACCTTCGCCCGGAATTGCGGACGCTCGCGGGCGTAGGCCTCAAGCGTCATCAGGCTTGCACGGTCGATCCGGGGCATGGCTGTCATCGTTATCCGAGATGGGATCAAATTCCGTAGGCAAGGCGCAGCAGCGACAAAGGATGCACCTTTCTCGCCCGGGTCTCGCCCATGCCCTGCTCTATATGGCGGGCGGCGATCGGGCAGTCCGAGCTGATGTAGTCGGGATCGTTGCCGGCCATCTGCCGGAACACCGGCCGCCCGATCTTCATGGAGTTTTCGTAGTACTCGGATTTGACGCCCCAGGTTCCGTCGTGACCGGAGCAACGTTCCACCGTGTTGAGCGTCGTCCCCGGTATGAGCTGCAGCGTTTCGCGGGTCTTCTGTCCCATGTTCTGCACGCGCGAATGGCACGGGACGTGGTAGGACACTTTTCCGAGCGCGGTCTTGAAGTCGGTCTTGAGCAGCCCGTCACGCTTGCGCAGGAGAAAATACTCGAACGGGTCGAACATCGCCGCGCTTACCTCCTTGACCTCGGCATCATCGGGAAACAGCAGCGGCAGCTCGCTCTTGAACATCAGCGTGCATGACGGTACAGGGGTAAGAAGCGCGTAGCCTTCGCGCGCGAACCCGGCGAGCCGCGGAACGTTCACCGCCTTCAGTCGCTTGACACCCTCTAGATCGCCGAGCTCGAGCTTGGGCATGCCGCAGCAGGCCTCTTTCTCCACGAGCAGGTACGGAATCTCGTTGTGATCCAGAACCGCGATCAGGTCGTGGCCGATACCCGGCTCGTTGTAATTCACATAACAGGTCGAAAATACCGCGACTTTCCCCGGCGCGCGCTCACCGTTGCGGACCTCATGGCTTCGGCTCGCGGCGGCCTGTCCGCGAAACGTGCCGGGGCTGTAGGGCGGCAGCTTGCGCTCAGGATGGACGCCGATTGCCTTTTCCATGAGCGAGCGCGCGGCGGCATTTCGGTTGACCGCGTTCACGACCTGCGCCACCACAGGGATGGCGGCGAGCTTGCCGACGGCGTCGGTGGCGGAGAGCAGCCGGTCTCGCAGTTTCACCTCCCCTTTCCTGAATTTGACCGCTTTGGCACGCAGCATCAGGTGCGGGAAATCCACGTTCCAGGGATGCGGCGGCACGTACGGGCATTTCGTCATGTAGCACATATCGCAGAGGTAGCACTGGTCCACGACCTTCCAGAACTGCGACTTCTCGACGCCATCGACTTCGAGCGTTGCGCTTGCGTCCACGAGATCGAAGAGCGTCGGAAACGCCGTGCACAGGTTGACGCAGCGGCGGCAGCCATGACAGATACCGAATATGCGCTCGAGCTCGGCGAACAGCTTTTCTTCGTCGTAGAAATCCGGGAGGCGCCATTCAACCGGATGGCGGGTCGGGGCTTCCAAGCTCCCTTCGCGGACGGTCATTTAAGGACTTTCCGAATCAAGCGTGTGAACAGCAACGCCGCGGGTCGGGAAGCCGGATGGGCTTTTCCAACTCGCGGAGTCAGTCGGGCGCCCGCGGCGTCCGGAACGAAGCTCAGTCGGCGAGTGCGTCGAGCGCCTTCTGGAAGCGGTTGGCGTGCGAGCGTTCCGCCTTGGCCAGGGTCTCGAACCAATCGGCGATCTCGGAGAAGCCTTCCTGGCGCGCGGCCTTCGACATGCCAGGATACATGTCGGTGTACTCGTGGGTCTCTCCGGCAATGGCGGCTTTCAGATTCAAGCGCGTGCCGCCGAACGGGAGGTCAGTCGCCGGATCGCCGCACTGCTCCAGGTATTCGAGATGGCCGTGGGCGTGGCCGGTTTCGCCCTCGGCGGTAGACCGGAACACCGCAGCGACGTCGTTTTGCCCTTCAACGTCGGCTTTCGCTGCAAAGTAAAGATAGCGGCGATTTGCTTGAGATTCGCCTGCAAATGCCGCTTTGAGATTGCCGTGGGTCTTGGAGCCTTTGAGCTGCATGGATGCCTCCGCGTTATGACGAATTAGACTTACTCTAATTAATAGACTAAGAATAATATGTCCGACACCCTGCTGTCAAGCACAGGCAGTCAGCGCGATGCGATTTCAGCTGGAAGAGGCTTGCGCCCCTGGCCGCGAAATCGATAGCGGGCAAGCTCGGTGAGCGCGTGCTGGTACACCTCTCGCTTGAAATCGATCACGGAGTCAAGGGGTACCCAATAGTCGTTCCAGCGCCAGGCATCGAATTCGGGGCGCTCCGAAGCCCGCAGGCGCACGTCGCACTCGCGCCCGACCAGCCGAAGCAGGAACCAGATCTGCTTCTGGCCCCGGTAGTTGCCGCGCCAATCCCGTTTGAGCCACTGCACGGGCACCTCGTAGCGCAGCCAGTTGCGCGTCCGGCCCAGGATCTTCACGTGGGCGGGCAGCAGGCCCACTTCTTCCCGCAGTTCGCGGTACATCGCCTGCACCGGCGTTTCCCCAAGCTTGATCCCGCCCTGCGGAAACTGCCAGGAGTGTTCCTTGACGCGCTTGCCCCAGAAAACCTCGTTGCGCCCGTTGCAGAGGATGATGCCGACGTTCGGCCGATAGCCGTCTCGATCGAGCATACGCAATCCAGCAAAAGTCTGTCCACGCCCATTCTTTCACAAATCACCGGCGATTTGAAGGCGAAGCCGCCCCGCGGCTGCGGGGCGTGCGAGTTCAAGTAGAATGTCGCGTCCTGGCTCGCTCCCCCGCTATGCGCACTTCGCGATACTTTCTTGCAACGCTCAAGGAAGCCCCTGCTGACGCGGAGCTCGTCAGCCACAAGCTGATGGTCCGCGCGGGCCTTATCCGGAGACTCGCCGGCGGAATTTATACCTGGATGCCGCTCGGACTTCGGGTAGTTCGCAAGGTCGAGGCCATCGTGCGGGAGGAAATGAATCGCGCCGGAGCGATCGAGCTCTTCATGCCGGCGGTCCAACCAGCGGAGCTATGGCAGGAGTCCGGCCGCTGGCAGAAATACGGACCGGAGCTGCTTCGCCTGAAAGACCGCCACGAGCGGGATTTTTGCATCGGCCCGACACACGAGGAAGTCATTACCGACATCGCGCGCCGCGAGATCCGCAGCTACCGGCAGCTACCCGTGCATTTCTACCAGATCCAGACCAAGTTCCGCGACGAGATCCGGCCGCGCTTCGGCGTCATGCGCGGGCGAGAGTTCATCATGAAGGACGGCTACTCGTTCCACGCCGATTACGCCGACCTGCAACGCGAATATCGGAACATGTACGACACCTATGTGCGGATCTTCACTCGCCTGGGACTGAAATTCCGAGCCGTGGCTGCAGACCCGGGCTCAATCGGCGGCACGGGTTCGCAGGAGTTCCACGTGCTTGCCAAGTCCGGGGAGGACGCCATCGCTTACTGCCCGCAGTCCGACTACGCTGCGAACGTCGAGTTAGCCGAAGCAGTAGCGCCGAAGGCACAGCGAAAAGCGCCCGCCGATGTGATGAAGAAGGTTCCGACTCCCGGCAAAACACGCTGCGAGGACGTAGCCCGGCTGCTTGGCGTCCCGATCGAGAAAACGGTGAAAGCGATCGCGGTTGTGCGCGAGGAAGCTCAAGAGGGAGCATCGGGGTC
>WNFC01016398.1_pt1 | contig 19530 bp, 21 predicted proteins | sample 5400541 | NCBI WGS metagenome assembly WNFC01 (sample SAMN13153342, study PRJNA577476) | soil metagenome | isolation source: 120 cm saprolite under Douglas fir tree site 2 hole 2 replicate 1 | place: USA:California | collected 2015-04-18 | reverse complement strand
TGCACGATGTCGTTAATCCGGGTGTTCTCATACCCGCGTTCGCGGAAAAGGCGCAGCGCTGTTTCCACGATCTGCTGACGAAGCCGCGCTTTCTTGCGCTCGCGAAGGCCGGGGAGTTCACGGCCAGCTTCCGTTCCGGGCTGCGATGGGACCGGTTTCTGTTTCAGGCCGTGGCGTGTTTTGGAATTAGGGTAGGGGATTGTCGACGAATGGCCTTGGGCGCGCTTGGCACGCGGCATGATTCGATCTTCTCCTCGACCTATCAGGTCACGCGCCATACAGCTCGCGCAGCAGAAATTATGACGGTCAATCTAACATTATAGCGACTAACGTCAAATTGAAAAAAGAATCCGTGGGATTCAAGGCAAAAACGGGGACGACTTCAGGGGCGTGTATGCGGAACGACCGAGCGGGGCTTTTGCGAGATGGTGGGCAGCAACGCGTTCGAATAAGCAATCGGAGGTAGCGACGTGCGAGAGCGCCGCTGGCGTTTCGCGCTGCCATCTCGATATCACAATTTCGCAAGGGTTGCCGAGCGTTCAAGTGCAAGACTCTCAGCTCTCTGATTGATCACTGCGCTCCCATCATCAAGGTATGCGCGGTTGCTACGAACGCGCCCACGGAAGATTATTAGCCTGCGCCTCACCGGTGCACCAGAGTCTTGTGGAACCACTTGTGATCTGATGGGTTGGATAAATCTGGCGGAGAGGGGGGGATTCTCCTCCACTGCTCAGGCGTATGTCGTTAGAAACGCACGAAATACTCCATATCTCTATGTAGGGATGGGTCTTAGCTGAATTTCTATTAGGTCTGCCCAGTTCCCCTAAATCTGCGTGGTGCTCTATAGAAACCGACACCAAATAGACACCAAGCGGTGCGCCGGGGCTATCGTCTGAGGATTTGCGAGTATTGGGCAGGTGGGTTCGGGTTGGGAATGGTCACGAAATCGAGCCAGTTGGCAGCGTCCTCTCCTTTTGTGGAGGCAAGAAGCGACCGGGCGCGCATCTGACTTGTGGAGTGTAAGCTCACGGGCTTGCCTTCGCGAATCATGACCCCCTTGCGGATGTTTACATATGCGTAGAGCGGCGCAATCCTTGGTCTCCCGATCGAGAATTGCACGCCAGGAAGTTCGGCGAGCACGTAGGACCCTCCTGGACGGCCTTCTGACCTATCCATTGCCCTGAGTTGCTCTCTGGTGAGCAATGTTATCCAGCTTGATCGGTTTCCCTTCTTTCGTGCAAGAGTGGCGGGAACGTTGCCATGCTTCTTTGTTGGCCTGTGAGCGTAGACGGCCGCGGCCCCGTTGAGACGGCCAAACAACACCGGCACATCGGTAAGCCCGTGCTCAAGGCACTTACAAAGGAGTTGACCGGGGCATGCATTCGAGCCGTAGGCAAGAACTGCAAAGCGCCGGTTGAGCGGCGGCAATTTGCGTTCCGCAAGGAACTGGTTCAATGTACGGAGCTTCAAACGGTAGATGCCCTTTGGAGTGAAGAAGAAAGAAAAGCGCGGCCTGCGGCCGGGGTATGTGTCCGGGGTGAATGGGTATTTGCTGTTCGGAATTCTATGCGGAGGTATTTGTCGTTTGCGTGCCATAGAGTTAGCCGCGGAATGTGCGGGGTAGGATGGTGGGCATGAGGTCTATTCTCCCATCTCCGTGAGAAAGCGCGAGCGCTTCTTGCCGAGCATCCTTCCTCCCTCACGGTGGATCTCCCGACCGACCCTTTGAGACGCCCAAGACAAGAGCAGCAGTTGCTTCGCCCGGGTTATTGAAACAAAAAAGAGTCTGCGGCGCTCTTCGAGATTCCCCATCTGCCCTGGCACGAGATCATCCTCCAATGCAGGTACGAAAACCACCTTTGCCTCCAGCCCTTTCGCACTGTGCATGGTCATTACGCGAACCTTGTCGGGCAACTCCTCTTCTGCCGCATCGAACTTTCCACTCTCCCTCTCCTGCTCGAAATTCTCCAAGACTTCGGCAACGGTCATGGCGGATTCCTTGCCCTTCTGTTTGCCGAAATACTCCGCCAGGATGCGGACTCCCGGATCGTCGGCACAATCAGCTAAAGGCGTGAGAATAGCTGGGACAAGCTTTACAAACGCTCGGATACCCAGCAACTTTGACATCACATTGTGAAACTCTTGAACGGAACGCCTTCTTGCCATTGAGCGATGTGCGTCCAGGTTACCTGCGACCGCACCGACCGACTGCCACAACGGTGTGCCCGCCTGAGAGCATAAGCTCCGCAACTGCTTGATAGTCTCCGAACCGATGTTCGGCCAGTAGTCCAAACACTGCCGAAGTGCTAAATTGTCAGCCTGTTCGGCCACAAAGCGTAGGGTTGCGAGCACCATGGAAAAGCAAGGTGAGTCAAAGGGACCAACGAGTTTTAGCTTAACATCCAAGGGAATTTTCTTTTCTTGGAGCGCAGCGATATAGTCCTGCGCAATTTGGCCCTCGGTGAACAGCACTAAGAAGTCCCTAAACTCATACCCCTTGCCGTGAAGCTCTGAAATTTTGCCAACTAGCCACTCGATCTCGGCCTTCTTGCTCCGCCGCCATATTGTGGCGACCGTTCCTACTTTCTTCAGGTCAGCAGCGCATAGTGGGGCCTTGTCTTTCATTCGTATTTTGTTATTAGAAATGAGGGCGTTCGCCTTCTTAAGGATTTCCGTGGGACAACGATGACAGACCGTCAGCGGCAGCGTTTTGGTTGCGGCGACAGTCTTATGGAAGTTAACGAGTCCAGTTGGGTCGGCAAATCGCTGGCTCTCATAGATGCTCTGGTCTTCGTCTCCGACGATGCAGAGGCCACGGGGATCTGCGAGGAGCTTTCGAACCAACTCTTGGTCCTTGCGATTCAAGTCTTGGTACTCATCGACAAGTAGGTGCTCGATGGTAGTTTGTTCTTTCTCAAGCACATCAGCGTGGGAATCGAGAAGATGCACGGCTAGATTGACCACCCTGAACCAGTCAATGCTTTTGTAGAAGCCCTGCAAGTCTCCATAGACTTTGGAGAACTGGAGATAGGTTGCCATGTACTGCCTGCTAGCGGAGACCCACGCCGGAACTCCAGCTCCGCTTTGCTCGCAGCGATACGCTCGAAGGTAGTCTTTTATTGTGTTACCACCCTTGAAGGACAATTTGATACCGGACGCGGCCAAATCCGCCGCGACATCCTTCATGACCAGACTTGCTTCAGAATCGCTCAATGGGCGGACAACAGGGCTCACATCGAGGCGAGAATGGTAGCGACGAAGAAGGCCCACAGCCTTTGAATGGAGGGTGCGGACATCGGGCAGTTGATCGGGCTTAATGCCGAGCTTCTCAAGTCTGAGCCGGGTTTCTCCGGCAGCGGCGCGGGTAAATGTAACTGCGAGAATCTTCTTTGGATGGATTCGGTCACGTGCGATCAAGTCTTGGACTCGAGCAGCGACGCAAGCGGTTTTTCCCGTCCCAGGCCCGGCGACAACCCTGAGAGGGCTTCCTCGATGCCGAACTACTTGGCGCTGTTCCTCGGTTAATCGTATCGGCATACACGCAACTACATATTAAAGTTCGCCGCCGAAGCGCGGGAGAGGATCAAGGGGTTAGTTAAGTACGGCATAGATGCTCCGGCCCTCTCCGGAATAGGATTCGTAGACGTGCTGGTAGACCGCGTTGCACTTCTGCTCATACACCGCGACCGTGTAGATAGACGGGAGTTGTTTTTCCAGGACTTTTTCTATCGTGAGGCGCACTGCCGCGCGGGATTGCTGGCGTTTGCGCCAGTCGAGCACCAGCTTCTGGTGCTTCAGCGTCTGGAGTAGATCGCGCGCCGCCTTTTTGACGTCGGCTTCCTCCTTCTTCGAAAGGCGCATCTCGGGCTTGGTGAGAAGGTCAAAGAGCGCGAGCTCCTCCTCGGTGAGTTCTTCTGAGATCGTCCGTTTCTCCTCTTCGTTCAGCGATTGAGCAAATTTCGTGAGCCGCGTGAACAGCTCTTCGACGTTATACGAACCGGAGTTGTATTCGTCGATCATCTCCTGGAACTTCTTGAGGAAGTCCATCCGCATCCTATTTCGCCGGACCATCTCCGCCAGCTTCGCGCTAATCTGATTCTTGAGGCGCTCCGCTTCGATATGCTTGTGGCCCTTGGAGAATCGAGCCTTTAGCGCTTCGAAGTCAATCTTGGCTAGATCAACCCGCTTCTCTTCCCGGATAACGTACCCTTCGCTCGCAATCGACCGATCAAGGAGGTCTTCGACCGCTTCCATGACATCAGAGATGTCGGCCTGCGGCACGAGGGAGCGGATCTTCTCTGCGATGACCACGAAGACCTTTCGTGTCGGCCCGAACTCATTTGCGGCGATGTCCGGCAGGATGGCTTTGAAGAGGCGGTCCATTCTGTCGGCGAGCGAGAGGTATTTTCGGCGCCTCCCTTCAGTCACGAGAATCGCATCAACGGCGTCGTCCAGGAGCTTCACTTTCTCGAATCCCTGTGCTGACTGGATTATTTGCGGGTCAATCGCCATTTGCGCGGCGAACGCCGTGATCTCCGAGATCGCCTCCTTAAGCTGCTTGAGGAGTTCCTCTTTTTGTCCAACAGGCATGTCGCCGGGATGCACTCCGCCTCCGGAGGCCGTTCCGTAAATGGCGAGCGCCTTCTGGAGGTCGCGGAACACGCCGACGTAGTCAACGATGAGCCCATTCGGTTTTTCGCGGAAGACCCGATTTGCCCGCGCAATCGTCTGCATGAGCGTGTGGTTTCGCATGGGCTTGTCGAGGTAGATCGTAGAGCAATCCTGCGCATCAAAACCGGTCATCCACATGGCGCAGACGAATACGAGTCGGAACGGGTCCTTAGGATCCTTGAACTTTGTCTCTAGGTCCTCCTTCACCATGCGTTTTCGGTGCGCGGCGATATCGAGGCCCTTCTTCTTGAATTCTTCTATTTCGTTCTGCGACTGCGACACGACAACGGCCATGTCCGTGCTTTCCATGAACCGGATTTTCTCTTGAAGCTCTGAGCGCTCCTCACCTGTACAGATGGGAAGGCGCTTCTCTAGTTCGTCGAGATGGCTTTTCCAATACCTCCGCACCTTGTCGTACATACGGACGGCAGTCGCTTTGTCAATCGAGACGACCATGGCTTTTCCCCGGTAGCCAGGTCTTCCGCAATCCGCTCAAGACGGTCATCGCGGGTGACGAGGTGGTACTCGCGGGCGAACTCGCGCTCCAGTTTCCGTTCTTGCTCCTCGTCGAGTTCCGCCTCCTCGAGGAGTCGCTCCATGTCCTCATTGAGGTTCTCGTTGGTGAGCTGTAGCTCCGGAATCCGGTTCTCGTAATAGAGCGGGACCGTATTCTGGTCTTCAACGGACTGCCTGAAGTTGTAGATGCTGACGTAATCGCCGAAGACCTGCTTCGTTTTTTCCTCGCCGACCATGAGCGGCGTTCCCGTGAAACCGATGAATGCAGCGCTCGGAAGGGCATTTCGCATGTTCAGCGCGAAGAGGTCGTATTGGCTCCGGTGTGCCTCGTCGGTGATGACGATGATGTCGGAGCGATCAGACAGCTTCGGGTACGTTTCGCCATTCTCGGTACGGAACTTCTGTATGAGGGTGAAGAGATACCGGTGATCCTCGCGTAGGAGTTGCTGCAAATGTTTCCCGCTCTGGGCACGGGCGCGTTCTTCCGGTTCCGTGACCGCGCCGACGCCCGCGAAATTCTTGTAGATCTGCCCGTCGAGTTCCTCCCGGTCGGTGACGACGAGAAACGTCCAGTTGCCCGGCACCTTCCGCAATATCTTTTGCGAGAAGAAGACCATCGAATAACTTTTGCCGGAGCCCTGGGTGTGCCAGAAGACTCCAAGGCGGCCGCGGTTCTCCCGAATCTTGTGGACGGCACCGATCGCGCGGTTGACACCAAGGTACTGGTGGTTCTTGGCAAGCATCTTCACGGGCGTACCACGACTTTGATCGAACAGGATGAAATTCTCGATGAGATCGAGTATCCGGTGCTTGTCGCACGTACCGCGGATGATAGTTTCGAGGCTGACGACGCCTTCCTCTCCTTCGTCGTTTATCTTCTTCCATTCCGCGAAGTGTTCCCACTCGGCGGTCATCGTCCCGATGCGGCTTCGGCTGCCGTTCGAAAGAATGATGAAGGCATTGTGCCAAAACACCTGCGGTATCTCGTTCTTGTAGGCGCGGAGATTGTGCTCGTAGGCATTCTTAAGGCGCTTATGCGCCGCCTTGAGCTCAACGAAAAGAAGCGGTAGGCCGTTCACGAATCCCACGATGTCGGCGCGGCGGCTGTAGAGCTCACCCGAAATCCAAAGCTGTGAGCCGAGGAAGAAGTCGTTCTTCTCGGGGTTATCCCAATCCACGACGCGGACGGTCTCGGTGGACTCATCCCCCTCGTCGCCCCGAATCCGCACTTTCACGCCATTTCGTATGAGGAAGTAAAGTTCGCGATTGGCATTCGCGGGACTCAAAGTGCTCCGGTCACCGTTAATTTCCGCGATCGCTTCGTCTATTGCGGAGTCCGGAATATGGGGATTCAGGCGTTTCAAGGCTGGGCGGAGGCGCTGGGTTAGCACCACCTCGCCGCTGGTTTCCCTGCCGAGCGTTCCCCCTGAGCCATAGGTCTCGTAAAAGCAATTTGCGGCTTCCCAGCCGAGTTCCTGAAAAAGCTTTATTGCGGGCTGTTCCACAAGTTTGTCTTCGGTGTAGTCCTTCATATGGTGGCGGGTACAACGGCTGCGGTCTCGCCGTTTCGAGCGGGGTCAGGGATGGCGATATCGAGGTTCTCTACGTCCAACTCACCGGAGATGAGTCTAGGGAGGAGGAGGTCGCGGGTATGGCGTAGGTTAGCGTTCTTAAGACGCAACGCTTCAATTTGCTCCAACACCGAAGTTATAAGATATGTGAACTTCTCTACAACAATTTCTGAGGGTGTTACGAAAGGAAGTCCCATAAGTTCTTCTGGCTTTACACGTTGGTGGCTTGACGATGTTCCTAGTGCCCGACCTACGAGTCCTCTCAAAAAGCCATCGGATCGACAGCTGCAATACAAGAATTCCCGAGTAAAAGGCTTCTTAGGAACGATGACTAGGAACTCCGTAGATGCGATTGCCCGCTTGGAGCCTCGAGGGTAAGGCATCCAGACACGTGGTATGCGTGGGTTCAGTTTTGAAAGCAAAACACAATTCGGGACGACGATATACTTGTTACTTTTGATTGTTTTTCCTTCGTGCAGGAGAGGTATGCAGCCAGCATCAAATGCCTCGAAACTATAATGCGCAAAGACTTCGTCCTCAAACCTGCCCGGACTAATACTCTCCCGTGCTAGACCGCCAAGGTCAGAGAATTGACCGACCCCCCATCCTTCTGGAATCGGCCCCAACTCCGACTCAACCATCTTGACTTTCTCATACCCTGGGAAGCGCAATTTCACGAACCACTCGTTATAGAAAAGCCGGGCCATTTCTTCGAGTGTCTTCATGCGGCGTGTATTATTTTCGATGAGGTCGTCGTAGGCAGAGAGGATTGATACAATGCGGCTTTGGGCTGATGGACTTGCCACGGGAACCTCAACATCAAGCACTTTGTAGATTCCCAGCTTGGGTTGCGCCGCACCACCCGCAATCTGCTGCATTTGAGCCTGACAGGTTTCTGCGGACAGGCAGTAATTGATATATCGGGGGACCCAACCCGAGCGGAAATTCGTCAACTTCACGGCATTCTCAGTCAAGTTTGCACCGTGAAGCTCGGGGGGGACAATGCCAACATCGCCGACGTTGGCCCCAACTATGACAATGCACACGTCTTCAGTGGAAACCGTGTATCGCTTCAAACGTTTGTATTGCTCGGAAGACAGATACTTTCGATCTTCAATTGTGATCTTTCCATCCCGAATATCCTGAGCACGAATGTAGGGGTGGTCAGTGACAACGGAAAGCAACTCTTCGCCCTTCGGCAAACGTTTCCCGCCTTTGACATCTGCGATTTGCGAAATTTTTAGGCTTACAGGCATCATGGACTCAATAGCCTTGAGACATTCTCCGCAATTCGCCCTTCCAACTCTCGTGCTTCAGAGTTCAGGATCTCCAGTTCTTCGTTCAATTCTTCGAGGCGCTCTTTGAAGTCGAAATCTTCCGCCTCGCGTTCGGCTACGCCGACGTAACGTCCCGGATTCAAGCTCCAACTCTGTGCTTCGATTTCCGTGAGCGTAGCGACTTTGCAGAGGCCCGGAATGTCCAGATACTTCCTATCGGGAAACTTATCCTTAAGCATTCGCTCGCTTCCGGCAGATGTCTCAATGGGTTCACCGCGATACAATCGGACGATATTTCCCAGGTACTCTATCTGCTCTGATGTGAAGTCCCGATGTGCGCGGTCCAATTGTCGGTAAATATGCCGGGCGTCGATGAAGAGAACTTTGTCTTTTCGGCTAGTGCGTGCCTTCCCACGGTCAAAGAACCAGAGCGTACAGGGCAGTACGACGGTATAAAAAAAGTTGGGACTGACTGAGACCATTACGTCTACCACACCACTCTTGATGAGCTTTTGTCTGATTTCTAGTTCGCTTCCTCGCGCGTCGCTCGCGGAGTTTGCCATGACGAAACCGGCGCGCCCCTTCTCGTTTAGCGCAGCGCAAAATATTTGAATCCAAAGATAGTTGGCATTGTCCACCTGGGGTAGGCCGAGAGGACGAAACCGCGGATCATCTTTGAGCTTCTCCTTATCAACGTTGTCCACGTTAAAGGGCGGATTGGCCATCACAAAGTCGAACTTTCCCACGCTCTTATGTATGTCCTCGTAGTACGTGTTCGCTTGGCGAATATCCCCGGAGAGACCGTGGACCGCAAGGTTCATTTTGCATAAGCGAATAGTCTCGGCAACCCGCTCCTGACCGTACATCGAGATTTCGTCGCTCGGGTTCTTTTTGTGACTCTCGACGAAACGCGCGCTCTGGACAAACATGCCGCCAGAACCGCAGGCCGGGTCGTAGATCCTGCCGTGATAGGGTTCTATGAATTCGACGATGAGCTTGACGATGGAGGTAGGCGTGAAAAACTCCCCGCCCTTCTGCCCCTCCTTCATAGCGAAGTTGCCGAGGAAGTACTCGTAAATCTTCCCGAAGGCATCGCCTTCGATATCCATCGGAATGGAATTGAAGCTTTTGAGTAGAGTGACAAGCGTATCGTTCTCTAGGCGGTTATAGGTTTTCGGAAGAACGTCCTTCAGTTCCTCGTTCTCGGCCTCTATGGCGCGCATCGCTTCGTTGACGGCCTTTCCGATGTCGGCACCCTCGGGGAGGTTCAGGAGCTTTGCGAAGCGCGCGGATTCGGGAATATATAGGACGCCCTGGGCCTGATAGTCGGTCTTTCCGATGGCGCGCCGACCTGTGGCCTTGCCAGCGAGCCTCTTTTGCGCGTTGCTGAATTTTTGGTCGGCGTAACGAAGAAAAATCAGACCCAAGACTGGAATAGAGAATTCGGACGATTTCAGTTGGGAATTGGCCCGCAGCTCGTCAGCCGCGTCCCAAAGACGTTTTTCAACTTCGTTGTGATTATTCGGCATAGGAAAAAGATTTCCCGAGGACACATTTCACCGCCGCCGCGTATCTTAGCAGGAAAATAGCGGATTTCGGGGTGATTGCTCTGTACTCTTTCGTTACCTTATTCTAGGAGGTTTCTAGGGTTTCGGCAAAGGCGGCTCACGCTATCAGTGAATAGGAGCTTGTTGCTCGGGACACGGAAGGCATACATCATCCATCAGGAGGAGGGTGATGGGAACTTCGCCGGAGATGGTCGGGCGAGGGCCCCGAGAAGGGAGCGTCATAAGTTTGACCGGCCAAAGAATAGGAATCGTCCAGAAGAATGTGTCCCGCTTTGGGTGGCCGCGGCCGATAAGTTTCCCATCCGGGTCCATTCGGTAGCGACGGACTGCCACGACCTTTGTTGCAATCGGGACTTCTGTGGTCGGCGAGAGAATGAGCCGGTCAAATTCGAGTTTCATCCAGCCCTTCCCCACGAAGTGGCCAGGGTCTTGATAGTCGGCGAAGCGGCCAACGAGGTAAGACCCGCGCGGAAAGACTGACGTGCCGAATTCCCGGTGGGCCCGGAGGTAGCAAATCACCGGGTCACCGATCTGGGCCGTGCGAGACGAGAAATTTGGTTCGTAAAGCGTACATTCGATGAGGGTGCCAGCGTGCAGTGGGATTTGCTGGGCGTGCGCGTCGGACGCCAGCGCCATAAAAGCTGCGACCAGAAACAGATACCGTATTTGATTCACCGTAGCCTCCCTGAACAAACAATTTCTTTCGTTGCGCCACACTCGCTGGGAATGTAAAAAGGAGTCCGTGCGAGTTCCTTTCCTACTGCGGAATGTTCCTTTGGGCCTGTGGCGTATTCCTATAAGAATATGCCATAAAGCATATGGCCAAAGTCAAGAGAATTCTTGATGGCGGCCCGGAGCAAAGCGAAGGCGGACCTAAGGGCCATCGGGGAGCGCATCCGCGAAATTCGCGGAGAGGTGCTTCAGGAAGAGCTCGCGGTTTATCTCGGGATAAGCCAAGGGCAGCTTTCGAAGATTGAGCGGGGGAAAATGGCACCAACGGTGGAGATTTTGGTGCGGCTGTCGGAGAAGTTTGGAAAGAGTGTTGATTGGATTGTAAGGGGGTAGCCTTCTTTGTGAAATGCGGAGTAAATAGAAATGAGTAGTTGTACTGCATTCACCTTCGATTCGAAACTTACGCTCGATGGACTGATGACACTGCTTGCCGGGATCATTGCCTTCGTCGCGATCCTACTCCAGATACGTTCATCTCGCCGTGAGGTAGAGCGTCAACTTCACGCGGAAAAGGATGCTCGGGCACTGGAGGAAAAAAGACAAAAGGAGGCCGTTGCCAGGGCGCTCTTATGTGAGATTTCGAGTTTCTATGGCTATTACCGCACTCGCGTGCGTCCGGTCCTCGACCGCGTGGATGTCGACAATTGCATGCCGCCGACACTTAGTGCACCCGGTGCGGGCTTTTTTGCCGTTTACCAGGGCAACGCAGGCACCTTGGGCACCTTTGAGCACGCACTTGTCGAAAAAGTGGTTCGCTTTTACGGACTCGCAGAACTCCTGTTAACTAGTATTCGCGAGTACACGTGGAATCTAGACCGAGAGCTCGAACGGGTAAAGTCGGTGCAGCCTGGCTCGGCGCCCCGAAAGCTCCTGAAGCAAATACAAGAAGTGATGTACCCGGCAGACACGGCGGCCATCGAAGCGCTCCAGAAGCTGTGCGAAGTTGCGGGCGTTTCATTTGACTCCCTGAAGCTGCCGAGCTGAAAGATTAAGTCGGTCCGGTACCGGAGGAGATAATCAGCGCACGGCGATGAAGGAGGTTCTCTATGACCTGCCCGGAATGCAGAAATGAAATGGAAGCAGGCTATCTCTACGTGAGAGGTCTTGGAGGCTCGTTGTTCTGGGGCAAGACGAAGGACACAAGGTTTTATTCACGCCGGGACCTGATGCAGATTGACCTCGGCAAACTGAGTGCAATACGACCGGCAGCTCAGGCAGTGCTCCCGGCGGGCAAGTGCGGCAAGTGCGGGATGGTCTCATTCAAGGCTTCTCCCTGAGTGGGGACAATGAGCGAAAAGTCGTTATGAGGCGCGAGCCGTTCCTTGAGTTGGTGCGCGAGGCGATGGATTCCCTGCCGCGGAAGTTCCGCAGGCACATTCAAAACGTCGCCGTCGTGGTCGAAGACCACGCGCCCGAGGGGCGCGACGCGAACGATTTGTTGATGGGCATCTTTGAAGGCACGCCGCGCACGGAGCAAAGCTTCTTCGGCGCGGGTACCGGGCCGAACCGCATCGTGCTTTACCAGAAGAACATTGAAGCCCGCGCGGAAGACGTGCCAGCCGAAGAGGGTCGCTCGGTCGAAGAGATCATCCGCGAAGAGGTGCGCCTTACCGTACTCCACGAGTTCGGCCACTACTTCGGCCTTGACGAAGAGGCGCTGAAGGACGTATAGCGCCACTCTGATTGTGCGGAGGTAGGGTCGGCGAGGTTTGGAAAGAGTGTTGATTGGATTGTGCGCGGAGATTAGGGTCCTGATGTTGCGTTGTTCTGGATTTGGGCTATGCTGGGGAAAGAGATTATTCCTGCGTAAATACATCTTTCATGGAAAAGCTCCTACTGAACAATAAGTTGTATTCCCTCTACCGTTTTGAAAACGAGGCGGAGTTCGAGCGGGTCATTGTGAAAAATGTGGCAGATATTTTTGGGCCGAAGCGATTGTATCTAGACACGAAGCGCCGAATTGGCGCGAAGGGTAAAAAGAATAGCATACCCGATGGGTACCTATTCGACTTCAGTCGGCAAAAAGACCCCAGGCTTTATGTTGTTGAAAATGAACTAGCGGCACACGACCCTTTTACAAATATAGGCCCGCAGATTCTTCAATTCTCGTTCTCGTTTGAATCCGACAAACAGCGAATCGTCAAAATGCTCTTGGATGAGATCAGGAGCAAGCCCACGGTCAAGCAACAGATAGAATCATTCTTGCCGGAGACTGGTTTAGAGAATCTCGATGCACTCATTTCTAGGTTAGTTTATGACAAGCCATTCCAGGCGGTCGTCATCATCGATGAATTGTCTGAGGATCTTATAAAGGTTTTGGAGAAATTCAGTTTTCCGGTAGAGCGTTTGGAATTCAAAGCCTTCTTGGGCCACGACAACGAATTCATTTACAAATTCGAGCCGTTTCTCGCTGATGTGGAGGACTCGTTCCAAGATGTCAGCCCTGGGAAAAAGACGGATATTTCTGACCTCGATACTATCGTCGTCCCAGCATTGGAAGAGGGTTTCAAGAGGGTCTTCCTGGGTGAACACCGTTGGTGGGCGATCCGCGTATCTGAGTCGATGATTCCCCAAATCAAATTCATCGCCGCCTACCAAACTGCGCCTGTCATGGCAATCACTTATTGGGCCCCTGTTCGTTCCATCGAACAATGGAAAGACTCGAATAAGTATGTTGTAAATTTCGCAGAACCAGCAAAGCAGATCGGTCCTCTGCGCCTATTGAAGAATGGGAAAATCAGTCCGCCCTATGGGCCGCGATATACAAGCTCTAAGAAACTTAAAGAGGCCAAGAATCTGGACGAAGCTTTTTGAGGGACTAGCCACAAGTCCGCGCAATGGATCAAAGTAGCGGCAGTGCTGGGCCCGGGCAGCGGCCCTTAGTTGTCAGTGAAACAGACCGAGCAAAAAGAGCCAGGGTGAGCTGGCTGTTGATCTGCATTTTGCGGGGATTGGGCAGAGCGGAGTTAGCGGAGTTTATCTTTTCTTGAATTTCACGACTGCAAGGGGCTTTCCTTCTTTACGGGCAGCCTTTACCAGTTTTCCCAACAACTTCGATTTCCCTGATCCGCTGGCACCCTTGATTTGAGTGTGCGTCTTGCGCTTCTCTTGCTTTGGCATCACTCCTCCCTGCTTTCATTTTACCTCCTTCGCTATCGAACTTCTCCTAGAAACACGGGAATCCCGAGTCTTCGTCGTTTAGTCTCGCCCTTGAAGAGAGTCTCTTTGCGCTCCGGTATGTCGCCACGCTCCCCTAGGTGCTGGGCGAACTGGTTCGCATAGTAGCTAGAGCCCAAGTAGAGCGTGTGCTTTCCGTAGCGCTTCCGCAGTTCATCAACGCTCTCGTAGAGGCGCTTCATCTTTTCGGCTTTCACCGCCGCGCCGAAAAGGTCGAGCTGTGCTACGGTATCTTCCTCAAGGTCGAGAAGCACGACGCCCGTCTGGCGGTACGTGAGCTTCGAGCTAAAGAGCTTGTTGAAGGCAGGGACTGTCGCGCTGATGATGTCGTTCGGGAATGCTGTAGGGCGCGAGAGGCGCACCTCCATGCCCGCGCTCCGAAAGTCCTGCGTCTTTATGAACACCACGGCCCCCTTTGCGGCGAGTTTGTACCGCCGCGCTTTCATCGTCGCGTTCTCGATGTTCTTGGAGAGTTGCGCGAAGACGAACTTCCTGTCGTTCGACGGCGGCGTGAAGGTCTTCACCTTCTGGATTGAGGCATAAGAGGTTTTTTCTGCGGTCACGAGGGGGAGCACCGACCGCCCGTTCAATTCCTGCCAGATTTCATACGAAGGCTTCGTGAAATGCGCGTTCACCCAATCTTCGTCTTTTCGTGCAAAGCTGAGCGCGGTCTTCGCTCCCAGTTTTTGGAGATACGCCGCCGTCTGCGGCCCGATACCCCACACCTTCTCGACGGGCAGGTCTTTGAGGTAGAGGTGGATGTCCCTGGCCATGATTGCGGTGAATCCCGAGGGCTTCTTCCACTTCGAGGCGAGCTTGGCGACGACCTTGTTCGGGGCAAGCCCCGCGGAGAAGGTAAAGCCGAGCTCCTTGTCGAGGTCTTCCTTGATGCGGCGCGCAATCTCGATGTAATTCATGCGGAGCGGCCGCCGCAGCCCGGTGAGATCCGCAAAGCACTCGTCAATGCCGTATTCCTCCACGTCCGGCGTGTAACGCCGCACAATCGAGAAGAAGCGCTTCGAGAGGAGCGAGTACGTCTCGTAGTCGGAAGGCAGGATCACGGCGTCCGGGCAGAGCTTTCTCACTTCGAAGAGCCGCATGGCACGGGTGACTCCGAGAGCTTTGGCCTCATAGCTCATGGAGGCGACAATCCCGCGCTCCTTGCCCGTGATGACGGGTCTGCCTTTGAGCGCCGGGTCCCGCGCCTGTTCGCAGGAAGCGAAAAAAGCGTCGCCATCAATGTGTACGATGGCACGCGGGAATCCGTGGATGGAGAGAGGAGGGTTTTCCATGCTTAGTATTTGCGGAAGGAGGATTTTACGATCGCGGCGACTCGCAGTTCTTGCTGGGGAACGATGGGCTTGTATTTCTTGTTCGCCGCAACGAGCATCACTTGTTTCCCGCGCTTGCGGAAATACTTCATCGTCCAAGCGCCGTCCACTTCTGCAATCACGATGTCGCCGTCTTTCGGCTCCCCACCGCGCTCAACGAGCACGTGGTCACCGGGCATGATGCCAGCCTCGATCATGGAATCGCCGGTAACTTTGAGGATGTAGGTCGCTTCCCTGTTGCCGATGAGAAACTGATCCAGGGTCAGCGTGTCCAAAAGCTCCTCTTCCGCCGGAGAAGGCCAGCCTGCCTCCACGACACCGATCACGGGAAGGAGAGTGGCGAGGCTCTTGGGCACGATTCGGCCGCTTGCGTCTTTGGCAAGCGCCCCGAGGTCTACGAGCTTTCGGACGAGCTTGTAGGCGGCGTTCTTTGACTTGAATTCAAGAAGCTCTGCGATCTCGCCGTAACTCGGCATGCGCTTCTTGCGCCGCCAGAAGCCAAGGATCTTCTCTTTGTATTTTTCGAGCGTCGGCATATCCTGCGGGAATCATAGGTGAACGAACGTTCACCTGTCAACAGTTCCTGTGTATAACAGCTATATTAGTTTATAGTGAAGTTATGTGCGGCCGGTATTCCATTGCTATAGAGCCCACCGAAATCGAGGACCAATTCCGCGCGAAATTTGAGGAACCCATGAAGCCCCGGTACAATGCGGCCCCCTCCCAGATGCTACCGGTAATCCTGAACGAAGCGCCGGGTACGGTGCGTTTCCTTCGATGGGGACTCATGCCGCCGTGGATTGAGAAAATAAAGAAGCGCGATGGGCTCATAAATGTGCGAGCCGAAACGCTAAGGGATAGGCACACGTTTCAGCACGACCTCAAAGAGCGTAGGTGTCTCGTCATCGCTGACGGGTTTTACGAATGGAAAAAGACAGCAGGCGGGGGCAAGGTCCCGTATCGCATTACTGCCAAGGACGGTTCTCCGATGGGATTTGCTGGAATATGGGAAGTCAATCACGACAAGAGGGGGAATAAGGTGCCGACCTTCGCGATAATCACTACCGCAGCAAACAAACTCATGGCACCTATCCATGCCCGTATGCCGGTCATTTTCTGGCCACGCGACAAATCCAAATGGCTGCGGGATCGGCAGCCTGTTCCAAATCTTATCGAAAGACTTAAACCGGTCGATGATCGAAATCTCCGGGCCTACGAAGTGTCGCGGCTCGTCAACAAAGCCTCTGTCGATTCTCGGGAGGTAATCCAGCCGGTCTGATGCGTAAAGAAAAAAGAGCCAAGGAATTCCTTGGCTCTTGGTTTTGATTCGCTTTCGATTGTGAAAGAACTATTGACCTTCCTCTTCCTTCTCCTCGCTCGACATCCCGAACATCTTGCCGACGGATTGGATCGCCGGAAGCCGTGTCGACATCGGCATTTCTTTCGCTGCGGTCGTGAACGCGTTGTGGAGCGACCACATCGTGCGCGGCTCGAACTCTGCGAGCTTCGGTTCGAAGTATGCCTGCGATGTCTCCGGCAGTAGGCGTAAGGGCATGAGGCCTTTAGCGAACACGTCATGCATCATGGCTTTTGCTTCGATGTCGCGAAGCTCCCGTTCTTTGAGCGTAGCGATCTCACCCACAAGCCGGCCGAAGTGCTCCTGGAAGCGGAGCACCGCCGTCGCAAGCTCTTCGCGGAGCCTGAGACCGGAGGTGTGCTTTCGGCGGAGCGCGATGAGATCACCCCTGAATGCAAGGTTATCGCACACGAACACCGCGAGACCCGCGCAGATTTGAATGGACATGGACTTGTCGTTTGCGGTGCGAAGCCCCAAGGCAGCCGTGCCGTCTTGTGATTCGCCGTAGGCAAGCTCCAAGACTCCGAAGAGCACGGAGCCGTCGCGACGCAAGGCGAAATGCTCCTCGCGAATCGTGATCTGACACGTGCGAAGTACCCTGTCGAGCGATTCGACAAGCTCGACGTGCGGGATAGGCTTCCAGGTGTTGGTGCCATGCGGCGTCTCGATGGCCCGAAGTTGGTCGCGCGTCACGAGGTCGGTGTCGACGTGGGATATGAGCGTTCCGTGATTCATGCGGGTTGTGCCTCCGTTCCTGCGCCTGGCTCCCGTTTGATCTTCGAGAGGAGTGCTGTAACCATCTCTTGCGCTACCTGGGGCCTGGCTCCGTCAATGTCTCGGAGTTCATAGAGCGCCCACGGAAGTTCCGTATTGCACGCCCGGCAATAGGCCGTGAGCTCGCACTTATGCTCCTCGACTTGGTTATCTGTTTCGTCGTGATCCATGTAGATACGACCATGCACGACGTGCGCGTAATTCCGCTCTGTCACGGTCGAGCGCTCACTGCAGAAGTTATAGAAACCGTTCAAGAGGAGGTTGGCGGCGCAGTTGGGACATGGAAGTACAGGGATGCCATTGCTGTCTTCGGACACGTGAATCTCCTTTCTGAGAATTTTTGGGGTCGAAGAGGTCAGGATTCCGCTACGAGGTCTTGTTGCCAGTCGCGACGGTACCCGGGGAGGGTCGACTCCAGGGCTTGCTTTGCAGTTTCGGTTTCCGGGTCCACGCGTAGAAAGTAGGTCTTCTGCGTTGAAGGGCAGATCACTTTGAGGAAGGCGAGCGGCACGCGTTCTTCAACCGATCCTCTGTCGCTTTGCCAACGACTTCGCGTCTCGGCCGTGTTGACCTTGAGGAGGGCGCTCCCGCTGAAGGAATCGACGGGTTTGAGATCCGCCTCGCGGGCGAAGTTCTCCACACCCATCCGCTGGAGAAGCACTTCCCGCTCGGTCTGGTTCGTCTCAGCGAGAATCCGTTCCGTCGTTGGACGGTTCATCACCGTCCGTGACGAGACTCTCCAGCCACGCCAGAAGTAGAACGTGCCATCTTTGCAGATGACGGCGGGGCCGTCAGCGCGATGGACGCGCCATCCATTCTGTTGCCGTTCTGCCCACACGTCTCCAACGAGAAACGTGAAGCCGTGAGTCAGGCAGAACTGCGCCGCGAGCGGGAGGTTGGGCTGGAGCCGCTTTCGCGCTTCGCGTGAGATGTAGCTCATCCACCTTGGGAACGGCTGGCCTCGCATGTCCCACGGAAGCTGGCCGATGAGCTGCTCCCTTATCGTTCGACTGCGATTCGTGGACTCGCTCGCTACGGGTAGCGTGAGTCCCCGGCATTCGGCGTGATGTTGTTTGAATTCCGCTTGGGAGTCGGTGAGCGTGAAGCGCCAGCCCTCGTCGGCAAGCGCTTCACGGACCGCCTTCCGGTTCATCCGGACTAGGCGCATGCGTTCAGTCCCACACCTGCCGCCAGCGAAGGCCGTCGTACTCTTGCTGGTGAACGACCGCATACGTGCCGGTCGGCAGTTGGATGGGCCCGTGCTCGTCGTGCACGATGGACGCACCCGCTTCGGATGCGCGAAGGTACATGGCCCGGCCGAGTGCTACGAGCATGGCGCCAGCGGCAAGCGATGACGGGGATACGCGATGCGCGTGCCCGGTCTCTTCTCCCCGTGCGATGACGCCATTCTTGAGAGCCGTTCCTTCGCTGAGGTTCACTGCCTCGTCGATTTTGACGAAGTAGATGTCCCCCTGTCTCCAGAACGGGTACTAGCTTCTGCTTGTTGCATTGCTTCTCCTTTCTTTCGTGATGTTTTTCTGAGTCGCTCGCCACTGACGTGCTGCGGAGAACAACTCACGCTCGAAACGTTCAACATCCACGTACGCGCGTGTCCTGCCATATCCGGCGGTGGCATGAAGTTCCCATGCGAGGGTTTTAGCTGCCGCGCCGAGAACCGCATTCTTGGCGGCTTTAGTCATAGAGCCTCCTGTGGCCGCAGGTCGGCATATGCCTCCTTTCGTCAGAACAGCGTTTAGGGTTGAGGGATCAGGGGAAGGGTTTTGTAAGGTACTGGTCTCAGCGTAGGGCGATTATGGATTCGGAACTAGCCGTACAAAATATCCAGGGAACTAAGGGGGCCGAGCAAAAAGAAAGGGAGCGGGGGTGAGCCGCTCCCTGAGATCGAGGCGCTAATACTCCGGGGCGAAAGCAATTTGCCACCTGGCCGATCAACCACTTGAGATCACCTTGGAGTAGAAATCACCGCGCGAAAATCAAAGGCACAACTTGAAAGCAACCCCCCGCGAGAAGGCGGCGAACATATGGCGAAGAGACGGGCTGTTATGTAACTCTTACGAAAGCGGCTTGACTAGAAGTATCTGCGATACCGAGAAATCATTCACAATGGGCGAAAGGCGGCTGTCTCTCGGAAGGGTGATTCTGCGGCTTCTGAAGCACAAACAGTTGTCAATAGGTATGTGTGCCCCTCCAGAGAAGAACGCCGAGGCGGAGCGTATCGCTAGTAAGTTATTGAATATAAAAGGTTTACCATTGACCTTCGAGGAGTACTTGCTAGAATACATATAAAGATTTTCTCCTTGACAAACGACCTGGAGGTATAATGCAGCATCTAAGTAAGCGAGCGGGAAAGAAGCCCAGGAAACAGGAGGAGGCGATGCGGACAGGGGCTATTCAACAAACCGAGGTCTCAAAAGCCTCCGCTGCGCAGGACCAATGCGTTGCGCCCGAGGTCGCCATGGCGAATGCGCTGTCGCTACAGCATTCGATGAACGATGAGGACCTCGAATGGCTCAGTGGTCGTCAGGACCTAGACAA
>WNFC01002575.1_pt1 | contig 19532 bp, 15 predicted proteins | sample 5400541 | NCBI WGS metagenome assembly WNFC01 (sample SAMN13153342, study PRJNA577476) | soil metagenome | isolation source: 120 cm saprolite under Douglas fir tree site 2 hole 2 replicate 1 | place: USA:California | collected 2015-04-18 | reverse complement strand
CGAATTCCGGATGTGCGCTTCGTTCGGGCAGGCAGCAGCAAAAAACATTCATTGCAGAAGGCGAGCCTCATTGCCATACCCCTTCTGCCGGTGCATGCAGGGACACTTGGCTCTCAAGGAGACGATATCGATCTCGCAGAGATTCCGCCTGAGTCGGTGTTGGCAGCCCCCCGCGGAGTGGTGTCCAAATCCCGCTTCCACCATTTGCCTTCGAGTGAAGGGTAACTCAATGTCACCGCTGATACTTGATGACTACATCATTGCGGTTGACACCTCCGACATAGAACACGATAGCGTCGTGGGCCAGATTGTTGTGGCATCGCATAGGGACAAAGGATTGTTAGTGTCGCGTTTGATCAGATTTGATCACGCTGACGTTTTGATTTCAGACCAGCGAGAGTACGAAGCTCTTCCTGCAGCCGCAGGTTCCGACTGGCGCATTGTTGGTAAGGTCTTATGGTGGACAGGTAGGGCGCGGTGACGCTCCAGAGACCGCGAAAACACCGCGACCATTGGACCCCCGGCTTGGACTGACGGGGAAGCACCCAACTCGCCTGAAAAAAAAGGCTTGGTCTTGGGCCATCTCCACGGAGAAATGGCCGCCTCCTGCGGGCGGCCACCATTCTACTTATTCCAAAAGACAGTTTCAGACACCGCGACGTCCTGCCCCGGCTACTTGGCTATGATTGCTCCGAAATAGCCATCTGTGTCGTTGGGACCGGCCGTGAAGAAGAGCTGGTTCGTCTTACCATTGCTGATTGTTCCCCCACCAAACTCAATCCCCCACAACCCGGGGATCGTGATCACCTTCCCCGTGGTGGTCTTGAGTGGACCGAGTGCCTTGCCAGTCGTCAGATTGAAGGCGTTGATGGTGCCGGTAGGCGTATTGTTCGTTACCAGCAGCGCACCGCTGAACGTTCCGAAATTGCTGGGAGCTACTGCCAAACCCCACGGCTGGTTAAGCGGAGCACCGTGCGTGAAGTGCTTCACGAGCGTGCCATCTTCGCTGAAGATGTCAATGAACCCCCCCGACCCGCCCGACGTACCGGCAAAGGTCACATAGAGCTGTCCGTTGATGTCCTGGATACCGAAGGGCGCGAATCCCGCCGGGATTGCGCTGTCGGTGAACGACTTTACGAGGCTGAAGTTGCCGTCGTAGACATCCACTTTGTTGTTGGCAGAGTCAGCGGCATACAGGAAGTTGCCCGACGCTTTACTGGTAATGGCCAACCCGGTATAGACCGCACCTGATTGCGTCGCACCGATCAGCGCCTGAGTCGGACTAAAAGAGGACCAGCCGCTAATGGTCCCGTCCAAAGTCGCAAACAAAAACACCGACGTCCAGGTGCAAATCTTGAATTCCTGCGACCCGTTATACACAATGCCGGTGGGTGTGCCCTTACCCGTGCCGCTAGCTGGCGGGATCACCACCTGCAGGCTCTGGGGATTTCCTTTGGCGTCATAGAGCGTGGACCACCCTGAAGCTTCATCGCTGACCCAGAAAGGTGCTCCCGGGCTGTACGCTAATCCCCACGGATTCGCCAGCAGAGGATCCGTATGCAGCGCTTTGCCCGACAGGTTGGAAACGAGATTCATGCGTTGATATCCGCTCTGCGCCAGGGCGGTGCTGCAGACCACCATGAGCACAAGTCCAAGGGATACAGTAAGAGTGACAACACGAAGACGCTCCATGCAGATTTCTCCTTGATGTGTAGTCCAATTTGGGGGGAGGATCAGTACACGATGTCCTGTGCAGGCGGCCTGGGATTTCTCTCACCTGACAGTCGTGGAATGCTACGGCTTACACCCAGCCAAGATGTCAAGAGCTTGTCAATTCTGCGGCGCGGAGTCGCATCAGGATGAGTGCATGAGAATCCGACCGGCGCAGCACAGTTTCCGGGGAATCAGCGAAGGATGATACCGCTGGCTACGATCTCGTTCCGCGCCTGGGGTTTGTCTGCGATGCACGCCTCTTCGTAGGCTTCCGCTTCGCAGCTGTTGTTGCAGCCAGTGCACGATGAGTCCGAGCGCGGAGCTGCGTCTGGGACTTCGATTTTTGTTTCGGCGCCGGCTCGCCAAGTCTCGCTGCTACTGCATCAGTGACGGAGGACAGGTTACCCGTGATCTCGCTCGTAACCTTGGCCAGTGTCCCAGCTGCACGTCCTAGTCTTCGCGCCACAGCGCTCAGGAGAGGTTCTTGTTCGGGGAGTTTCTTCTTTTTTCCATTGTGTACTTCAATATTTCGCGATCGCTCACGTTATCCCGATCCCGATTAAGGCAAAACGAAGTCCCGGCTGCAAACCGGGACTTCTCGGTAACTACGCTTCGCAAGAAGTACTAGGAAGCGCGGCGCTGACGCTCGTTCTCTTCTTCGTTCTGACTCTGTCCGCCCTTCTTGTTCGGGTCATTCTTCTGTTGCTGGCCGCTCTGCTGTCCGCCCTGTTGGCCGGACTGGCCACCATGTTGACCCTGTCCGAATTGTCCACCCTGTTGCTTCTTATCCATATCGTCTGCCATCGAAACACTCCTTCGCATGCAGCGCAAGCGCTGCGGATTTAGCGGTATATGTAAAGTTAGTTGCCGCTTGGGATTGCAGGGTTGGGGAGGAAAACTGGCAGAGTTTACCGAAACTGTTATTCGCATTCTTGAAATGCGCCGGGTGCAAATACAAAGACCGCCCGAGGGCGGCCTTTGGAAACTGAACAACCTCGCAGCTAATCTCCCGCTACCGGCTCCGCCACTTGCGGCTTCGGCGCGTGCGCGCCGCTGCCATTGTGTTCGTTGCCCTTGGACTGAGTTAGCGCGCCGAGAGGAATGAATCCGTTCTCGGCAACCACCGGCTTCTCCTTTAACACTACCTCGCGATAGAGCGAGGCCATGCGCGCGTTATAGGCTTCGTCATTCTTCTCTGGCCCGCGGGCTTCGCCTTTCGCTTCGGCCGCCTGTTTCTGCTTCTGATCTCTCGCGCGCGTTTTCTCTTCACGGGAGTTCTTCGCGATACCCAGCTTGTCGAGATCGCGTTGCAGTTCGGTAGTCACGATATTGTCGCGGAGCAGCAGCGAGTGCGTCTTGTCTTCCATCTGCACTTTCTTGCCGCCGGCGAAGATCTCGTGGCGTCCATGCTCTTCGTACCACTTAGTAAGCGTGGCCGTCATGTGCATCTTCTCGATAATGTTGCGCCAGCCTACGCCCGTGTTGTACGCGCAGAAGGAGATTTCGCCTTCCTGCGTGGCGTAAGGAATAATGCACTGCTCGGTGCGACGGAAGTCGTAGTTAAACAAATCCTGAAACCACATGCCCGCGATGAACAGGAAGTTCCAGCGATCCTGCCGGCGCTTCATGACATCGTCTACGGTACGGTCTGGACCGACCTTGCCGTAGTTCTTGCCGGTCGCGTTGAAGTTCTTGTCGAACTTCTTCAGCAGATCCATCATCTTGAAGTGCGTCGGCGACTGGAACGGATCGTAGTTCTTCATCAAACACAGGGCCATCCCAAACACCGTCAGGAATTTTCCGCGCGCCGCGTCATTCACCTTCGCAATGTCCCGCGCCAGTTGATCGCCCTTCAGGAACGCCGTAACCGGCACCGCTTCCTTGGTTTCTTTGTCGATCATCACAGCCATTCCCGTCCCGCAGTTCGGGTGACAGCCGCAACTGAGTTGGCCCCAATCATTTTTCACGTCGTTGACGTGCATCAGGTCGGCCCAGTCACTGAAGGTGCCCATGAAACTGATCGGGAACCAGTCGCGGCTTGGCTCGCCCAGGCCGGTTTGATTCTTCACGTCGTGTGCCAGGTGCGACAGCGTGTAGCGTTGCGCGACCCGGCGATCGTCGGTGACGGCTTCGTCGCGGCCAGTGAAGCTTACCGGCTGGAACGACAGGAAGCCGATGGTCTTCGGATTGTCGAGCGCGAATTTGATGATGCGCCCGACCTGCTCGTTGTTGATTCCGTTGACGATGGTGACGACCGGAACGATTTCAACGCCCGCCTTGTGCAGGTTTTCGATGGCCTTCAGTTTCACGTCGAACAGGTTGCCCACCATGCGGTGCGCGTTAGCGGCATTACCGATGCCGTCAAACTGCAGGTAGGCGTAGCGCATGCCGGCTTCAACCGCCTGCTGACAGAATTCGAAGCTCTTGGCAAACTCGATGCCGTTGGTCGCCGCCTGCACCGAGTTATATCCGACTTTGCGCGCGTAGCGGACCGCATCCAAAAAGTAAGGCGACAACGTGGGCTCGCCACCGGAGAACTGCACGCTCATCTGCCGTCGCGGTTTGATGGTGATGGCATTGTCCAGCATGGTCTTGATTTCTTCCCACGTCAGTTCGTGGACAAACCCCACCTGGTTCGCGTCCATAAAGCAGGGATCGCACATCATGTTGCAGCGGTTGGTCAGGTCAATGGTGAGGACCGAACCGCGGCCGTATTTCACGGTGGACGATCCGTGGTGGTGCAGCTTCTCGTCATTATGGGCGGCAATGTCGCGGCCGGGAAAAACCTCTTCGAGATGTTGCGAGAACTCAGGGTCAATCGACATCACGTCTTCAAAGTGTCCGTGCGTCGGGCAGTCCTTGACCATCAGGATCTTGCCGTCGCGTTCGATGATCTGCGCTTTGATCTCGCCGACCTTTTCATTCATCAAAACTTCGTGCGGCAGATGGCCGTCGAGAATCTGCTGGCGAATCTCCGGGACACACTTGGGGCAAAGCGAATCCGTTGTGCGCGGCCATCCCAATGGCGGCTTCGACTTCTCGTAGGATTTGAGCAGCGGCTTGTCGGACCACTTGGGCGTCGGCGAAGGGTTGGGCTTGATGCGATTCAAGCGGTCGAACACAACCCAAGCTCCCCTGGCGGCGACGGTGACTGCTTTTTCCACGTACTTAATCGGCTTGCGCATATTAGCTCTTGGCTCCTGGCTTTTAGCTATTAGCTCTTCTGCAGGCATGGCTAAAGCCACGCCTCTCGGAACGCGTCCTCAAACAGTTCCAAATAACGAATCGCTAACCGCTTTTTTCTTTGAGGCTGGCTCAAAGCTGTGACGCTATTGCTTTGGGCCCCTGACGCCTCGATTGAACCTGAGACATCCCCCGCAGGCTGCAGTTCCGAGAATTAACCCGGTTCTTATACTTTTCCTTGGGTAGATGACTGTCTGCATCCTATTGGAGGGCTAAGGCATGGCGCATTCATATCCCAATGAACGGGGCAAAATTGGGGTTTAGCGGTGGCGTGGGGCATTGTACGGAGTTAAGTTGTTGAAAGGAAAGGACCGGTGTGTCCACCCTTTCGCTGGAAGGGATTAAAGAGCAAGTTGGGCCGCGCAGAGTGCGGCAGCGCCACAATCCCCCAGGGAGGCCCCCACGTTTCTGGAGTCCACTACTTTAAGCGAATCGGCCAGTTGGACGGTGTCAACGTGTGGGAGATACAGATACCCAGTTGCCTGTGCAGCGCGGGACTAGCCGAGGTTCAGAGCAATTTGGGAATTGTCGAAAAAAACTCTGCGGCGCTTGTGGCCGCTGGAGGAAGAAACTAGAATTGGTGGCATTCTCAGGGTGCTGCGGCTTGGACAGCAATTGTCCGGGTGGAACGCCGGGTTCTCGCAGCCCTGAGTTTGTGCTCTTCGTCCTCGATTTTATGATTTCCTTCGCTGGATCGTGATTGACCAGCGGTCGCCATCCCTGCTACCAGAAAAAGGAAACGTCATGGGAAGCACTTGTTTGAACCCACTCGCAGTTGTGATGGTCACATTCTTATCCAGTAATTGGACCTTGGGACAGACTCTGAAACTCCGGCCCTCGGAAGAGCAGCATCCTGCGAATCCCATTCAGATTATGACCAGTACCCCGTTGCTGACGGTACCCATGAATGTTTCGGCCGGAACTCCGATCAAAGTGGCGCTGGATTCAGAAGTGCGCATCAAGACGGTTGGGCAGTTAGTTCACGGCAAGACGACCGATCCGGTATATGCATTCGACAAGTTGCTGATTCCGGCAGGAACCGCCGTGAATGGGAAGATCGCAGCGATTGACAGTGTCCCGAAAACGGTGCGTGTCCAAAATGCGCTGAATGCGAATTTTTCTCCGCTACGCAGTGTGCATTTGCAGTTTGACGAATTAGTGATGGCTGACGGGCGTCATGTGCCGATCAGGACAGTGGCGTCACCGGCCCCGAATGAAATCTTGCAGTTTGTTTCGGCAAGTGAGAAAGGGGAGAAAAAAAAGAAACCGACCGAGACCGCATCGACCGAGGTGAGTGAGGCAAAGCACGAGATTAAGCGTCAGTTGAACAAGCAGGTCAACCAGCGGTGGAGTAACCTCAAGCGGCAGGTTCGAGAACCGGTAAAAACGCTGAAAAATTACGCGATAGCGCAGTCGCCGGTTCATCGGCAATATTTGCACGCCGGGACAGGCTTCAACGCCGATCTAATGCAGCCCCTGGATTTTGGGACGGAGGCCGTGAAACCGGAAGCGCTGACGAGCGTCGGAGCGCCTCCGCCCTCGGGAAGCATAGTGCACGCGCGACTGGTAACACCGTTGAATTCTTCGACTACAAAAAAGGGTGAGCCGGTCGAAGCGGTAATCACGGAACCGCTGGTGGTTGCCGATCACTTGATTTTGCCGGAAGGAAGCGTGATCAAAGGCTCAGTGGTACAGGTGCAACCGGCGCGACGGCTGTCGCGCAACGGGCAGTTGCGGATTCTGTTTCACGAAGTAGCGCCGCCCAACGGGATCGAGCAGAAAGTGGAGGCGAGTCTCGAAGCCGTGGCGGTTGCCAAGGGCGCGCACTTGAAGTTGGATGCTGAGGGCGGAGCTCAGGTGACGACGCCGCGGACACGGTATTTGACCACGGGGATTGCGGTTACGCTGGCGGCGGCAGGCGGGTCTGGGGATCGCGACGCCGGAGCAGCCGGCCGAAGCGTGGGTGAGACAGGCAAAGGGGCGGCTCAAGGAGCATCGGGATTTCGTCTGGTAGGAACGGTGCTGAGCTTGACGGCACGTTCACCAGCGTTATCAGCGACCTTGGGTGCTTACGGGGCGGCGAGTTCGATTTACTACCACTTTCTCGCGCGCGGGAGAGACGTGGTCTATCCGAAGGATATGGCGATGATCATCGGGCTGGGCACGCGCGATTCGAAGCCGAAACAGGTACCGGCAGCGGGCATTCCTCCTTCCCAAGCTCCGGTTGAGTCGGCACTCGCACCCACAGAGAGCGTGCCGAGTTTCTAGTTTAGAAGCTGTCGATCTGCGAACGTTCATTCCAGGGTGGCCACTTTTTTCTTACCGCTCCCGCCCCGGCGCCGTTTGCAGCGGGCGGCCAAAGGCGCAAACTCGCAACCGAACAAGTTTGCAAGACTCTTCTTGACAATCAGGCGGTTTGGTCTAAGCTGCTTCGTATCTTCCCTTCAGTAAACTGGGCCCCGTAGTGTCCAGGTCCTGTTACCCAGTCCGTTCGAGAATCTGCAGCAGACGTTGTAACTACCAAGCCCTCACGCTATGCGGGAGAAAGAGCACGTTGGGGTATCCCAAACCCACCTGAGGACATTTTCATGCCAATCCACGTCAACCCTGACTGGTCCCAAGGGCCAGTTCTACGCTGAACCCAAAGCCACTCCCGATGAGAACGCTTTTCAGATCAACAACACCAGCGACAAATACTACAACTCTCCGTATTACCTGTTGCATAAGAGCCAGGTCCAGGCGATCCCTCCAGCTCGCAACGGAGTGCCTCCGTATCTCAAGCTGGAAGACTTCATCCCCAAAGAAATTACCGATGCGATCAACCGTGCGGGCACGATCACGTTTCACGCCGTCGGAGATACTGGCGCGGCCAAGGTGAACGCACGCCAGACTGCGGCCACATCGATCGGCAACGAGGCGGGCGTCGCCGACGCAATGGCCACCGACGTTATCAACGGAGGTCCCAGCGGACCTGCCTTTTTCTTTCATCTGGGCGACGTCATCTACAACTTTGGCGAGGCCCAGTACTATTACGACCAGTTTTACGAGCCCTTCCGCGACTATGACCGTCCCATTTTTGCCATCCCCGGCAATCACGACGGCATGGTGTTCGGCCAGGGGTCGTCAGGCCCTCAGGTTCCTTCGCTGGACGCCTTCCTCACCAATTTCTGTGCTGCTTCGCCTGATGCAGGCGCCATGGTTCGCAGCGTCATGACACAGCCCGCGGTGTACTTCACTCTGGACGCTCCCTTCGTCTCCATTATTGGGCTCTACAGCAATGTAATGGACACAGGCGGAGGCATCATTTCCTCTCAAGGGGGCCATTTCCCGCTGGTCAACGATCAACTGGACTTCCTGACGGCGGAACTCAGCCGTCTGAAGCGCGACCGCGCCGCGGGAAACCGGGCAATCGTGATTGCCGTGCACCACCCGCCTCTCTCAGTGGATGCCAAGACGGGTGGTACGGGGGGATTGATGGCGGACATAGACTCATGCTGCAAGGCGGCCGGACTTTGGCCCGACCTGGTACTGTCAGCACACGCCCATCTTTATCAGCGCTTTACACGAATGGTGAACGGGAGGCAGGTTCCTTACATCGTCTCCGGCTCCGGCGGCTTCGCGGCTACGCCGCCAATGCAGACGGCTCCGCCCGCCGGCACAGTGATCGGAGACCATACCCTTGAAGTAACCCCGATGGTTCGGTTCGGCTACTTGACGATTTCGACGGACCCCAAAACTCTCAACGTCGTATTCAAGACCGCCCCGCGCGGAGGCCCAGTGACACAACTTGATTCTGTCACGGTGGATCTGGCCACGGGCAAGATCACAGCCAGCGGAGGTGGCGGCAAAGGCGGACCGGGACCGAAACATCCAAAAACACCCAAACCGAAGCCCGGTCACCCGAAGACACCAAAATCGCCAAAGAAGAAGCGCTGAATCAGTCTTACGTGCCAACACAAATTCGCCCTCATCGCAACTTTGCGGTGAGGGCTTTATTTCTTGACTCGCAAACTGTTCTACCAATCCATTCACGGATTCACCACAATCTTCCCGAACATCGTACTCTTCTCCAGATATTCATGTGCGGCCCGCAATTCTTTCAGCGGGAACACGCGGTCGACTACTGGCTTCAGGCGCCCGGCAAACACGTGTCCCAACACCTCGTGCAGTTCGCCCATCGTACCCATGTAAGATCCCAGCAGGGTCAACTGCCGCGAGAAGAGAAATCGCAAATCGATTCCCACGTTCGGCCCCGTGGTCGCCCCGCAAGTAACGAGTGTGCCGCTTGGTTTCAGCGACTTGAAACTTTCGTCCCACGTTGCCGCCCCCACGTGCTCCACCACAATGTCCACGCCTTCCTTATTCGTGATCTTGCGCACCTCTTCGGAGATTTTCTGCTGGTAGTGATTAATTCCAAAATCGGCGCCCAGACCCCGCGCCTTCTCCAGTTTCGAGTCATCGCCCGCGCTCGTAATCACGCGACAATGAAACAGCTTCGCAACCTGGATCGCGGCTATCCCGACTCCCGAACTCGCTCCCAGGATCAGTACCGTCTGCCCCGGACGCACTCCTGCCCTCCCCACCAGCATGTGCCACGCAGTCAGAAACACAAGCGGAACGCTCGCCGCCTGGTTGAAATCTAGGTGGTCAGGAATCGGGATCACATTAGCCGCCGGCACTGCGATCAGCTCACAGTTCCCACCATCCACCGCATTGCCCAGCACAGTGAACTCCCGGCACTGATTCTGCAGCCCGGTCACGCATTTCGCGCAGCGTCCACAGAAGTGCATCGGCGCCAGCAAGACCCGTTGTCCAGGCTTGAATCCGGTGATGTATTCGGCAACCTCAACCACTTCCCCGGCAATGTCGCTACCAAGAATGTGTGGCAGTTTCACTCCAGGCAGCCCCTTCCGCACCCAGACATCCAGATGATTTAGCGCGCAGGCCCGCACACGCACCAGCACCTGGTCCTTCCGCGGCTTCGGATCTGGCACATCTTCATAAGTCAAGACTTCCGGCCCACCAAACTGATGAATGCGGACGGCTTTCATGGGGCGTCCCTCCATTGAGAGCGCTGCATAATTAAGATACTTGAAAGGAATCTCGATCTCACGACTGGCTAAGAATCAGGACCGCCATCCCTGAAGTGTTTCCGGCATGGTCGCGTTAGAATAGGTGTAGTGGACATTTACGAACAAATCGTGCAGCTCCGGCGCGAGGGACGCCGCGGCGCTGTCGCCACGATCGTCAATGTCCGCGGTTCGATTCCCTCGTTTCGCGCCGCCAAGATGCTGGTTCGCGATGATGGCTCCATTGTCGGGACGATCGGCGGGGGCTGCGTCGAGGCCGAGGTCTGGCAAGCCGCCCGAGAAGTAATGGAATCGGAAAAGCCCCGCACGTTGACCTTCGACCTCAACCAGGATCCCAAGTACGACACAGGTCTGGTCTGCGGGGGCACCCTCGAGATATTCGTGGAGCCCGTCTTACCTCCAGCGTTACTTTATGTTTTCGGCGCAGGCCACGTCGCTATCAATCTTTCCCAGACGGCTGCCAATGCTGGATTTGACGTTATCGTCGCCGATGACCGCACTTCCTTCGCCACCAAAGAGCGTTTTCCCTCGGCTCGCGAGGTTCATGCGGAGGACTTCGACCAGTCCATGCAGCATCTGGACCCTAACGAATCTTCTTATATCGTCATCGTCACCCGCGGTCATCGAGACGACATGCGCATCCTCCGCTGGGCCGTTCAAACTCGTGCCCGGTATGTCGGCATGATCGGCTCCAAGCGCAAGGTCATTGAGATTTTCAAGACGCTCCAGAAGGAAGGCGTGCCTGCTCACCTTTTCGACCGGGTGCATGCTCCTGTCGGTCTCGATATCGGAGCCATCACGCCCGAAGAAATCGCCGTAGCCATTACCGCGGAACTGATCGCGATCCGCCGCCACACGACCACTGCGGTGCCGCATATGAGCTGGTTCAAAGGCAAAGGCGTAAACGTCGATCAGAAATCAAGCCGGGAGTCGGATACGGCCGCAGAAGTCTTGGAAGACGGCGAAAGGGACGCCTGATCCGAATCCCACGTTTTTGATTGCCAATTGCTCTTAGCTGGTTTCCAATCGGCAGTTGAAAATCGGCAATCGAAACTCTTCATGTCCCGCGCTCCCAGCTTCGCAGGAGTGATTCTCGCCGCCGGGGAATCCTCGCGCATGGGGACCGACAAGGCGCTACTCCCTTGGCCTCCGTCCGCCGCCGGACAACCACCTTCCGGGCACACATTTCTTTCCGCAGCCATCTATTCCTTTTCGCTCTCAACTGACTTCATCGTGGTCGTGGCTGGCAAAAACGAGTCCGCGCTCGCTCCCATCGCCTATGCCAATGGTGCATCGATCGTCACCAATCCCGATCCCAGCCGCGGACAGTTCAGTTCCCTTCAGGTAGGCCTTCGCGAATTGCTCAATCGCGGCCGCGATGCCGCCGTCATTACACTGATCGACCGGCCGCCCGCAAGCACCGCGACGGTCCAGCATTTGCGGGAGGCCTTCGAAACCGCGGGGAACGAAGTCTGGGCCGTTGTTCCAGAATTTTCCGGTAAACATGGTCACCCTTTTCTCGTCGGGCGTGAAATGATCGAAGCCTTCCTTCACGCCCCACCGACCTCCACGGCGCGCGACATCGAGCACCGGCATCAGGACCGCATCCGATACGTCGCGGTAGATGATCCCAATGTCACCCTGAACATCAACACTCCCGATGACTACGCCAAACTCCAAACTCTCAGCTCTGACTTCCAACTAGAGTGACCTGCGGCGGAGAGTATTTTCTCCCACCACTTGGCTCCGGACCCCATCTCCCGTTATCTTGGAAGCTCCGCGACGGCGGCGATTGAAATCAAATTGCGAACTGACTCCCCGGCATCATTCCTCGACTCTGTCCTCCGCCTCGAACCCCGCGTCGCTGCCTTTGACTGTGACGGCACACTATGGTCAGGTGACGTCGGCGAAGGCTTCTTCGACTGGGAACTCAAGCAGGGTATCGTCTCCGAAGTCATTGCCAAGTCGATGCGCGTCCGCTACGCCGACTACAAAGCCGGGAGAGTCTCCGAGGACGACATGTGCGGCGAAATGGTTACCATGCACCAGGGCATGCCCGAATCCGTCCTGCTGCGCGCCACCAGTAATTATTTTGAACACTCATTTCCCGGGCACATCTTCCCTGAAATGCGCGAACTGGTCGGACGCCTTCAGCAGGGTGGCTGCGATGTCTGGGCAGTCTCCTCGTCGAACGAGTGGTTGATTCGCGCCGGGATGAAGCATTTCGGAATCCCCGACAACCGCCTCCTCGCAGCCTCGGTCGAAATCGAAGACGGCATTATCACCGACCGCATCGTTCGCATTCCATCCGGCCCTGGAAAGCCCCGCGCCTTGCGCGACGTAGCCGCGAAAGACATTGACGCCGCCTTCGGGAACTCCCGGTGGGACACAGAAATGCTCGCCATGGCCAACCATGCCTTCGCGGTCAACCCGAATCCGGATCTTGAAGCGACTGCCCGTCAGCGTAATTGGACTATCTATTTCCCGGTTGGCACGACGCCCCAGTAGTTTCTCCACTCCCATACGTGTGTTTCGAACGGCGCGATAGGAGTCCGTTCTACAATGTGCTTGCGATGTATTCCGCCCAAACGCTTGATCATCTCCAGGACCCGCGCAACGCCGGCGAAATCTCCGATCCAGATGTGGCAGTCGAAATTGAAAACCCCGTCTGCGGAGACGTGCTGAGACTGACACTGAAATTTGGGTCCGGGCGTATTTCCGAAGTGCGCTTCAAGGCCAAGGGATGCGTCCCAGCCATAGCTTGCGGCTCGGCCCTGACTGAACTGGTCTCGGGAAAGACGCTGGACGAAGCGCGCAAACTGGAACGGAAAGACGTAATTACAGCCGTCGGCGGTCTCCCGCAAGCCTCAACCCATGCCGCCCAGCTGGCTCTGGATGCGCTGTCCGCGGCTTTGAACCAGCTCCCAGCCTGACCCACAGCTCGACTATAGACTTCCCCAAGCACCCGAGCTCTCAAGGCAACTGGTTCAGATAGCAAGATCCACTTGTGTTCTGGGCCGGAGGTGTCGGCGGCTTCATCCAGGGTGGGAAATTGAAGTTGAAGAACTGCGTCATATTGATCTGCGCCGCATCCCGCTTGGTCAGCGGTGCCAGTTTGAAGCGGGTCTCAATCAATTTCAAGATTGCGGTGAAGTCGGCCACACTGTGATTTACGTAATGCTTCTTTGCATACGGGGAGACAACGATCAGCGGCAGCCGGTACCCGGTGTAAGTGAAATCGCAAGTCGGGCCGGTCGTTTGGGTGCAAATATCGCCCGGCAGCAGATCCTTGGGCTTGATGCCGTCCGGACTTACTGCGGAATGAGCCGCCACGTGGTCGTACAGCCCGCCGGCTTCGTCGAAGGTCAGAATGAATACTGAGTCCTTCCACGAACTGCTTGTCATCAGCGGGTTAATCAGAGACGAAACGTAATTCGCGCCCAGCTGAATGTTGATGGGGTACTGGTCCGAGTCCGATCCGTGCTCATCGAGCCCGGCGCTCGACGCAGGTTCGATGAGCGCCACTTGCGGCAAGGTGCCGTTCTGCAGGTCAGTAAAGTACTGCGAGATCGGTACCAGGCTCTGCGGATACTGCGAAGGAATCGTCTGCCCCCACTGGAAATTCTGCACATAACTCAGGGTGAGCAGACACTGCGGCGTGGGGTTTGACTGACACGCGCTGTTAGCAGGATTGACGTAGATCTTCCAGCTGATGCCCGCCGTCTGCAGCTCCTGAAAGATTGTCGTAGCGGTTAGCAGCGCCTGGTCCGCACTATCTGTGCCGATGGGATAAACATATCCCTGCGAAGTGGCTGCGAGGAGATATTCGCGATTCGGCGAAGTCCGCGTCATGACTGGAGCAAACCAGCGATCGGAAGTCCCGAACTCGGAGGCCATGTAGTAGTAGTAATTCAAGTCGGTGTCGTCGTAGTACCCCATCGCGCGAATTCCATTCGTGTCATAAAAGGGAGGATTGTTGTTGCGCGCATCGTGCGCCGAGGTGTAGACGTAGCCGTCCAGAGTTGGAGTAGCCGAATACGGATTGACCAGATTCCAATCCTGGTGGCTCTCGTTCCAGGAAGGACTGGGGTTCTCGATACACTGCGTGATCAGGTGGTACGACGTAACTTGCGGACTGTTGCTGTCGACGATGCAATCATTCGGGGGCGGATAGGCAGAATCGCATCCCGGATTGGCTGGTGGTGGCCCGTAAAGCGGCGCAATCCCGGAGGTCGGGTTGAATTGCGGGAGTCCGTCGAAGGACTGGTCTGAAAACTTGTTCGCCCTCCTATACGCTCGTAAGGCGCCGAAGTAGTGATCGAGGCCGCGGTTCTCCTGCGCCATGAAGATGATGTGGTTTAAAACATTCACTGTCTGCGACACGTTGAAGGTCGCGGTCACCGATTCATTCGCATTCATCGTCACCGTGCAGGTGCTGGCCGTCCCTTTGCAGGCGCCTCCCCATCCGGCAAAGAATGCGCCTTTACTGGCCGTCGCGGTCAGCTTCACCTGGGTTCCCGAAGCGAATGAAGCGGTGCACGTCGGAGCGCAGCTGATTCCTCCGGGATTGCTCACCACCGTCCCGGTCGCGCTTCCCATTAGTTGTACGGTCAGTTGAAAAGACGTGGCGGGAACCGTCGCTTGCGGATCAATGGACTGCAGCGGAGTGGCACGGCTTTGTCCGAAGCTGCCCAGCACAAGTATTGCATTAAAGCAGGCCGCGACAAAAAGTGATCTCTGCCAAAGCACAGATTACCTCCTCAACGTTGCACCATCGAGTGTCAATGAGATGGCCGCAGGCCTGAATCGGTTGGTACGATTTGTTTCGGAAGGGAACTAAGTCTGTGAAAACATTCGGGTCGCCACGCGACAATTACGCAACAATTTCCAGAAACACAGGCTTAGCCTAAGATCGCTTTATGTCCTCCAGTCACGCCCCGCGCCGCATCGCCAGCCTGCAGCCCAGCGCCACCGTCATTCTTGCCGCCGTCGGCGAGTTAGACCGCGTCGTCGCCTGCACCAAATATTGCGCAGACGTCGTTCCCGAAATCTCCCGCTCTTTTCGAGCGATTATTGCGGATTCCTGGACCGCGAACACCGCAGAGATAGTCGCGACTACACCAGACCTCGTCATCGCGGCTGTCCCCTACCAGGAAAAGGCAGTCACTGAAATTCTTAAGTCTGGCGCTCGCTTTCTGGGTCTCGCTCCTAAAACTTTGTCTGACATCTATACTGACATTGCCACAATCGCGGGAACAGTGGCGGCCGGTGAACGCGGAGAGGAAGTCATCGGCACGATGCAGCGTCACATTCAAGCGGTCCGTGAACAAGTCCGGGGCCGCTCCAGCCACTCGCACCGGCCCAAAGTTTTCTGCGAAGAGTGGGGGAAACCGCTGATCACCTCTCAGCCTTGGGTGGCAGAGTTGGTCGATGCCGCTGGAGGATGCTTCCTGGGTGTCCCCGGCCGCCAGATCCTGGTCGAAGACGTTGCGCGACTGGATCCGGATATCATCATTGCCTCGTGGTGCGGAGCAGGCGACCGCGTCCCGCTGGAGAAAATCATCGCCGACCGCCATTGGCAGCCAACACCCGCGGCCCGCACTGGGCGAGTCTTTTGCATCCGCGACGAATTTCTGAACACGCCCGCGCCCACGCTCCTTTACGGACTCGACGCCTTGGCTCATGCCATCGACCCCGCCCTATTTCCAGGTACGAAAGGAATCCGACAGATTACTTCCGCGTCTACTTCCCCACTCCCGAACCCTGCTGCGTGAGTTAAGATTTCTCTGATGCCCGTAGCTGCGAGGATCGAGGAGGTTCGTAACCAAGTCGCCGAACTGGCACAGGCGTCGCCGTCGGCCCATGTCTTCATGCAGAAGATGGTCAAACTTTTGCACGAGCGCATGCTCAAGTACAACTGGGTAGGCTTCTACATGCTCGAACTGGACGAGCGCCCGGCCATGCTCGTGCTCGGCCCCTTCGAAGGGGCCATGACTCCACACACTCGAATTCCGCTCAATCAGGGTATCTGTGGCGCCGCCGCTTCCAGCGGCCGGACGGTCATCGTCGACGACGTCGGCAAAGACCCACGCTATCTCGCCTGTTCGCTTGAAACGAAGTCTGAAATTGTCGTCCCTGTTTTTGTTCATGGCAGAGTGGTGGGCGAGTTGGATATCGACAGCCACTTCCCTGCCGCTTTCACTCCCGAAGATCAGGACATCGTTCAGTACTGCGCCATGCTGGTGGGAAAAAAATTGGAAAAATCCGGCCAGTGAAGGCCGAAAGAGGGGCAAAGCTCGCGCTTGGGAAATTTCTCACCTCTCTCCATCCACCAGCTATGCGACTAGCTCCGCGACTGCTCGCCTCTCCTCCGGTATACTAGTTGAGCATGCCGGTTCTTAAGAACATCGCAGCCATCGCCAAGGGCATGAGCATCACCTTCATGGAGATGTTCCAGCCGACCATCGTCGAAAACTATCCCGATGGCAAAGGTCCGCTTCGCGGGGCGCGCATCGAAGCCCGCTTTCGCGGCGCCCACGTCCTCCAACGCGACGAAAATGGACTGGAGAAGTGTGTGGCTTGCTTCCTTTGCGCCGCGGCCTGCCCGTCCAACTGCATCTATATTGAAGCCGCCGATAATACTGCCGAGAATCGCGTCAGCGGCGCCGAGCGCTACGCCCGCGTCTACAACATAGATTACAATCGATGTATTTTCTGCGGGTACTGCGTGGAAGCTTGCCCGACTGACGCGATCACGCATGGGCATGGGTTTGAGCTGGCGTCATTCAATGTCAGCGATCTGATTTACCGCAAGGAGCAAATGCTGGCCCCCCGGCCAGCACACATGGGAGCGAACGTAGTATTCAACCAGGCCGACGTGGATGGCGGGGCGCCGGCGGAGATGGTGCCGGGGAGCTGAGCTTCGAGACAAGTTTCGAGTTCGATCGCGAATCACGCCGGTCCTCGGGGCCGGCGTTTGTGCATGGGGAAGTCGCTGGCCGCCGGTGGCTGACATTTTTACCCGAAGTGGCACCCAGCCAACGACCCAACGACTAATGACCAACGGATATCACTCTTAGACCAATGACTGATTTTCTACAGATCGTGAAGGAGCGCGTTGTCGTTTACGACGGCGCGATGGGAACCAACATTCAGGCACGGAATCCTACCCCGGACGATTACTGGGGCAAGGAGAACTGTAGCGAAGTGCTGGTGCTGAGCCGTCCCGACATTATTCGGGATATCCACGCCGACTTCTTTAATGTTGGCTGCGACATCGTCGAGACCAACACGTTCGGTGGATCGCGTATCGTGCTCGGGGAGTTTGATCTGGCGGATCGAGTTCGGGAAATCAATGTCAAGGCTGCACAACTGGCTCGTGAGGTAGCACAGCAGTTTTCAACCAGCGACAAGCCGAAATTTGTGGCGGGATCGATGGGACCGACTACCAAGCTGCCGTCACTGGGGCACATCGGCTTTGATGCGATGGCTGCAGCGTATGAGGAGCAGGCTGCCGCGCTGATCGAGGGCGGCGTGGATTTACTACTGATCGAGACCTGTCAGGATCTGCTGCAGGCTAAGGTCGCGACCGTTGGCGTGCTGGAGGCGATGCGCAAAGCGGATAAGCGGCTGCCGGTCACGCTGCAGGAAACGGGGACGATGCTGCTCGGCACCGAGATCAGCGCGGCGCTCACATCGCTGGAGCCGTTTGATGTGGACATCCTCGGACTCAATTGCGCGACGGGACCGAAAGAGATGAACGATGCCGTCCGCTACTTGGCGTTGAATTCAACGAAGGAAGTGTCCGTTCTACCTAATGCCGGCCTGCCCTATAACGAAGGCGGACACGCGGTTTATAAACTTTCTGCGAAGGATCTGGCCGAGTATCACAAGCATTTCGTCCAGGATTACGGAGTGCGCATTGTAGGCGGATGTTGCGGCACAACTCCTGAGCACTTGAAGGCGGTGGTCGACGCGGTTTCCGGCGTGGAACCAGCCCGGCGTGATGTGAAGCGCGTGGGCGCAGCGTCGAGCGCTTACACATCCATTCCTCTCGATCTCGAGCCTAAACCGCTGATCGTGGCCGAGGAGATGAATACGACGACTCGCGTCGAACATTTCCGCAATCTGGTGCGCGCCAAGAAATATGACGACATCCTGGCGCTGGCCAAGAAGCTGGGGAACGATGGTTCGCACATGTTGGACCTGTGTTGTGCCATCGTCGGCGAAGACGAGAAGGGTTACATCAGTTCGATCCTGGACCGGATTGCCACGCGTGTGCCCGCACCGATACTTGTCGACTCGACGGAGGCCGACGTCATCGAAGAGGCTCTTAAGCGGATTCCGGGGCGCGCGATTATCAACTCGATCAATCTCGAGGATGGCGAGAAGCGGACCTCAAAAGTGTTGCCCATGGCGAAGCGCTATGGCGCAGCAGTGATTGCCCTGACCATCGACGAAGATGGAATGGCCTTAACCGCTGAAAAGAAAACCGCGATCGCACACCGGATTTTTGATCTGGCAACAAAGAAATACGGACTGCATCCGACGGACTTGATTTTTGATGCCTTGACCCTGCCGATTTCCACCGGGCAAGAAGAATATCGCACGGCAGGGGTAGAGACGCTGAAAGCGGTGGAACGAATCAAGAAAGAATTGCCCGGAGTGAAAACGATTCTGGGGGTCAGCAATATTTCCTTCGGGCTGGATGCGTATTCGCGGCGGGTCTTGAATTCCGTATTCATGCACGAGGCAGTGGACCACGGCCTGGATATGGCCATCGTCAACTACACGAAGATCTATCCCCTGTACAAGATTCCGCAGGAGGAAGTGGAACTGGCGCGGAAGTTGATTCATCGCGACGCCAATTCTGACGGCGATCCCCTCCAGAAATACATGAACCACTTTGCTGGCATGAAGGGCAAACCGGCGGCGTCCACAACCGCTCATGTGGAGACCCTTTCCGTCGAGGACAAGTTGAAGTTTGCCATCATCAACGGTGAAAAATCGGTTGGCGAAGGCGCAGGCAAGAAATTGCTGGAGCAGCTCCTGGAAGAAGCACTGGGACAGTATTCCGCCCTGGAACTGATCAACACAGTCCTGCTCGATGGGATGAAGACGGTCGGCGATTTATTCGGCGCGCGCAAGATGCAGTTACCGTCGGTGCTCGATTCTGCTGGCGTGATGAAACAGGCTGTGGCATATCTCGAGCCGAAGATGGAAAAAAAGGCGGGCTCGCAAAAAGGCACGATCGTGCTCGCCACCGTGAAGGGCGACGTGCACGACATTGGCAAGAATCTGGTCGACATCATTCTGTCGAATAACGGGTTCAAGGTCGTCAACCTGGGATCAAGCAGCCTGGAGACACGATTAGCAAGGCGGCGCTCGAGCACGGGGCAGACGCAATCGGGCTGAGCGGGCTTCTGGTGAAGTCGACCCTGGAGATGAAGTATGTGATTCAGGATCTGGAACGGCAGAAGCTGGAGT
>WNFC01011544.1_pt1 | contig 19535 bp, 21 predicted proteins | sample 5400541 | NCBI WGS metagenome assembly WNFC01 (sample SAMN13153342, study PRJNA577476) | soil metagenome | isolation source: 120 cm saprolite under Douglas fir tree site 2 hole 2 replicate 1 | place: USA:California | collected 2015-04-18 | reverse complement strand
CGGACTATGAGGCCGAGTGCCGCCGCCCTTGAGCTTTGACCATGCTGTGGTTGGGTTGCCTCGTGTTCTCAGCACTACTACTGGAGTCCTCGAAGACTTCGTCGCACCTCCACCACCCAAGATCTCCATAAGGCTTAGCAGCAAGCAGAAATCTACGCCGTGTGTCTGATGACTTGAATGGAGCCATTGTCCTTACTTCGGCAGATCCGTAAGAAGATAAGCCTTCCACAGATAGGTTTTGGGGCCACCCTTTGCCGATGTGGAACAAAGGGCCCAGGCGTGCTTTTTGGCCTGGGCTGTGCGGCAGCCTCGGAGCTCGGAGCTCCGTTGGACACAACATGTTTAGCGAATAGCCAAAAGTCCACACTGGCATAAAAGTAATCTCTGACAGCACGGAGATGAACTATTCGGTTCTATGCGGTTGATGTTACTGAAAGGCGAGATGAGAGGGTCGCCACCAGTGAGTTCGAGAAGGGGAAGGGGTGGAAAGGAGTGGAAGTGGGGCGTATATTGCCTGCCTTTCAGAGGGCCAGAAAAGGGCTTAAATACATGAAAGTGACTACTGACAGCGCGGTGGCACGGGCGCTGAGCACAAAGGGAGGATCATTTAAGGAAAAGTACGAAAGTAGGATAAATGGCAAGCAGCGAGCACATTCGAGGCCAACGCGTGGCCGCACCTTACATTAATTGCCTTGAATCGATAAGGTAAGGTCAAGCGAAGACCTTCGAAGATGAAGGGGCCTCCTGGAAAGGATGTGATGCTTACGGATTTGGCGAGCCGCAATATCTAAGATATGTTGTGCCTGCACTTCATGGAAGCCTTTGACGGGAGACAAGAACGGGTCAAAGAATGTAGTAAGTGCCGACGTGCGTGTTTAGTCTTCAAGTCATTCAGGTTTCCGAGTTACCGTAACTTGGACTGGATACGTGGCACAGACCCTGACCTGATTTGATTCCTTGTCCTTGACGCGATGACACTGGAAGGGGTTTATGATCGCCGTCTGTTAGTTGTAGCTCACCATGACTGCCGCAGGGAGAACTTAAAGGACTGTTTCGAGGGACACTAGCACTTCCGATCTAAGACTGGCAACTCGGCTCACCCGACTTCGGTTTCGAAGTCCCCTTCGACATACAAACGTTCAGTTCAGAATACATCGTCCCAACCCGGCTGGCTACGGATAGTAGTACCCGGGCCAACTGTCGTGCACGTAGCGTCGGGACAATGACCGGACCAGTTGCGCCGCCTCGAATCTCAGACTCCCAAGATAAGATAAAGCTATCACACGCGCTCCACGGACTGACCGCTCGCTCATTTCCGTTACAGTATTTCCTCTATTTCCAATCCCCTGACACTCTAAGTACGATACGTCCAAATGTTGAATCGTTCACTTTATACTGTTATTGTATTCCGGCAACACCTTCATGACATCGTAATATCCCCTCGTCGATGCATTCTCACACACCGTCCGACCAGTCTTCGCGCCCGCATTTACGCACAACAGGCGCGTAATCTGTACCAACTGAGCGCATTGCCGTAGACTCAGTCACCTCATCATCCTTGGGTCACTATTAACGACGGACTTGACATACTCGACGATATCTCGTCTTGGTCCGCTCTGGTCATGAAGTGACGCAACCCGGAAGGCCAACGGCTCAAGGGTGGTGCGAATATCGATCTCAGGACGACTTGTAACGCAGATATGGATATTAGGATGGCGTAGGTCGAGTATCTCCTTCAGCAGTTGAAGGACCCGTTCACGTTCCGATGGAACCCCTGAGGTATTAGGACATTCGTCAAGAGCATCTCTGATAACGTTAACGTAGGTTGGGCAAAAAGCAGTGAACGTGAGTATGTCTTTCAGGCATTACGTCAAAACGCCATCACTGCTACGCGCCACTGCAAGGTTCGGAAAAAGGCGGAAGAGTATGTCGAAACAAGGATCGGACCAGGCAGAACGCTGGGTGAGGAGAGAAAGGAACATGTTCCGGCGGTTTTGCTTATCGGCGTCCCTAAAGTCGAGATAAAGTTATGTCATAGAAGCCAGCCCCATCTCGCATAGGACCACGATATTTTGGATGATTGAGTATTCCGCAATCATCCAAGATATCGTGGAGCTACTCAATTATATAAGCGCCTTCGCGGCAGGTAGAGGTCGACGAGTGAGTCTCGGTTAGTTGCAAGTTTCAGTCTTGGCATCGTTGAAGCGAGGAAAAAAAAAAAGGATGCTCACTATGAGAAGGACACCGATGCAAACGAAAATCGCATTCGCGGGCGAGAACACCTAGAGGAGGATATATGTTAGACCCAAGACGCTGTGCAAAACCACCGTCTTGGAAACTACCAGGCTAACACCATCGCCAAGAGTTGCGGATAATGCGTAGAGAACGCTCACAGTTGGGTTGAGCCAACCTCTCGTCACTGCTCCAAGATTGGTTAAGCTGACAGAGTTGGTCGTGAAGGACGTCTAGAACGGCGCTGGGGGAGTCGCAGACCTCCAGTCGGGGGACAAAAGGTGTGCGGTGAGATCGTTCTTCGTCCACTTTTTGTGCTCCTCGAGAGCATCATGATGATTGAAGATGGCCTGAAAACGAGACGAGGTAGTTTCAGGGAGAAAATGCGACATAGAAGTGGCAGCAAGGGCGGTTCGGGCGGGACGATAGTGACGGTGTGGGAGAAAGGGGATGAAAATCGGCACTGACCATCGCCCAAACTAGTTCTAGATTAGAATAACCCCATGTCCCACACCTGCGTATTAGGTAGATATGAACTTTAGACGCACTGTTATCATCAGCCCAGATATGGGGTTCGTTAAGGCGGAACGAGGCTCGCAGAGCCTGTACCACCTGACCTTAGGAGTCACCAATAGGGTGTAAACACGATTAAACAGTAACGGCATTTTGTCTCCAGTGCCATTTCCATTTACGTCATGTCCAATAAATATTAATATTGCTCTTTCTGCTGCCAATGTCTGCCATCGCCATTTGGTGGCCAATTGTAGCCAATGTCGTGAGGACTTTCTTCATCTTCGTCGTTAAAGCCAAAGAGAACCAAAGGCCACAATACTCGGGTATTATACCTAGTCAAAGTGAGCGTGAGCACCGTGGACGTAGCATATGATCCGCGACGCGATTCGAGTCACATTTTCCCCCGGAGTCGTCGCGCCCGCCCAAAAGCATTGCGGGATCGCTCAACGAAGGGAAATACAAACCATACCGTAACCGAATCCGAGCGAGTCCCCTCGCGTACAAAGCGGCACAGAAACAAAGTTCCAATTATTTCTGTACCGGTGTCGAGCTCGAGTGCTATCATGAAACTAATCAGGGTACTACTCTACGCACGCTCGGTTTGGTAGAAAGGATTCTCCCTGCTATCGCCCATCACTTTGCCTGAGAAAAAATGTTTTACTCAGCCAGGCGGTTGCCGAACAGCTCCTGGACCTGGGCTGAGTCCTGCAGATCCCGCACAGTACTACAGTACGATAGTACTGCCAGCGAGCTAAGCGCTGAGGCTCTGAGGGGTTGTAATATACGTTTAATATAGTAAAGCCGCCGGTAATTTTTTTTTCAAGATATACGCTTCTCAAGCTTCCAGTTTTCTTTTCCTCCACGTTGCTGGGGAATAAACGAGGGAAAGGATGTCGCCGCAGTGAATGCACTGCGAACGTAGTTCATGGCTGCGTCCTTGGCACTCAGGCTCCAAGTGACGCCACTACTAGCAGCAGCACGGCTCCGGCACCGCGCCTTCTCGCTTCCCGGGGCCCGCTTGCTGTCGTCCGAGCCTTCGCCGCGGACCTCCTCGGCAAGCCGCGCTTGTAATGTGTTGGAAGACGTCGAGTAGTACGCCTGCAGCTGGGACATGAAGCCGCGATTGGGGCGCACGATCGCCCGCTTCGACCGGACGGCCGCGAGCGCCTCGCGCGGCGTCATTTGGGTGGTCGCGACGAGGTAGGCGAGCACCACCGTCGTACTCCGGCTGATGCCCATGAAGCAGTGGACCTGTTTCCAAATAAAAAAAATTTTAAAAAAGAAAAGAAAAGAAAAGAAAAGAAAAGAAAAGCGTTCGTCGTCGTTGCACAGGCGGTAATGAGGGGTACAGTCAGTACGCACCAGGACGCGATTCGTCGTGCTCTCCGCGAGCGCGCCGCGGATGAACGACGTCGTCGCCGGGAGATGGCTCAGGATGTCCTCGCGGTCGTGGTCGGACACGGAGATGTGCAGCGTGCGCAGCGGATATGTAGACGGGAACTTCGGCGCGTCCTCGATGGCGGACACGACGTGTGTGATTCCGAGCTGTTTCAGCTCCTTCACGTCTTCGGCAGTCGCGAGGCAGGTCAGGTAGAGGCGCGGCGCGACCTTGCTGGCCACCCGCTTGTTTGATGCCGATCGATCGGGTTTCATTTCGGCGGGTTGTTCAAGTTGTGTGGTGGAGAGGAAGGTCTCCTGATATAGGTAGAACGGGAAGGGTGCGTCGAAATTCATGGAGGATGCCAAGGATTGAGTTCTTCGGCAAGGCCTTTATATTTAACCATGGTGATCGTATAACCGGGGCTGTGCGATAGGAAAGTGACTCAGGCTATCCTGGTAGATGTTATTACAGTAGCTCTAGTAATCGCCGGCCCGACCGGAACCGGAAGGGCAAGTCGAGTCATCGTGTCATGACATCGGGTGGACAAGTGCGCATCTCCTCGATGGCTACCGACGTCGCACCGAATCGGATTTTCATAAATCTCTCACAGATTAAGTTGTACTTGTTTGGAAAACATATCTCTATCCGGTGGGGCAGGCATTACGAGAATTTCTAGTCAAGGGAAACCACGCGACGACATTACCCCAAGATCTCGGTGGCTTGATAACAGAAGAAGCGCGATTCATCAATATCAACACATGATGGTATCGTCTCTACACAAAAACCCTGGGTAATGATCCTATGCTATCCGCTTGAACTCGATGAAGGTAGTGCCGGAGATGGTGAGATCCCAGCGGTATTCGATATGAGCTCTTTCTGCGAGCTCCTAGTCAACCTGCGAATTGCCTCCGCTACGTTTTCCCCAACTTTAGGCGGGCGTGGTGCACCGGCCTTGCCCCTCCCCCTTGTCACCTGTACAGCATATTCCTCCAGCTGCCGCCTGAACCCGGCGTTCGGGCACACGATCCCACGTCTTGCTCGGACAGCGGCGAGTGCCTCGTCGGCAGTCATCCTCGTCGTGGCAATAAGATATGCGCAGATAACAGTCGCGCTACGGCTAATGCCCATGAGACAGTGGACCTGAACGAATCAAAGGGCTCAGTTGAGAATAAAGGGAGAGAGAGACACACGGCGCTACCGGTCACTCACTAAAACACGCGAATCGGGGCTCTCCGCGAGCGCGTTGCGTATGAACGACGTGGTGACTGGGAGGTGCGCCAGGATGTCTTGGTCTGAGCTGTCCGATAGTGGGATATGCAGCGTCCGCAGGGATCGCGTCTGCGGGAACTTTGGCGCATTCTCCATGACCGAAACGACGTGGGTAATCCCGAGTTCGGTGAGTTGTGTCTCGTCGCGTGCAGTGAAGGCGTCTGTAAGGTATAGGCGTGGCACCACCTCGCTGGCTGTGCGCTTGAGACCGAAAGACGCGCGTCGTCCGCTGCGTTGCTGTGCGGCGGCGAGAAGGGATGTTTGCCATGATGGGGTATCGAAGGAGAACATGTTGGTGGGAGGGAGGTGGAGGGGAGGAGCTGGTGACGATGGTTTGTGGCAAGATTAAGAGGAAAGCAGACACATGATGAGGGGTTTCCAGGGCGCTGGTTCCCGGTGAACTGCGCTTCTATGATACAGGATGATGCACGTTCTGCCAGGACAAGCAAGCAAGATACGCCCACCACTTGTCAGCGCTGGTCGCTGCTGACGTAATCAAGGTCTCAGGCTGGCCTCGATAGGTCTAGTGCACAATCAGCCTTCGATCAATGCAACCACATTACGACTTTCGAAGGTGTGGCACTGGCACACGTGTAATAGAGTCCTGTATCAAGGTCCTCGTCATTACCATTATCGGGTGCGTGCGCTGTCCGGTAACGAACTGAAATCCTGCCTCATCGATCCCTCAATAAGCTTTGGATGGTACATCTCCTTCTTGGAAGTTGGCGGTACGTTTGGAACATAACAAACGTCTCACCTCCTCATCCATCTTCTCTTGGAAGTCGGCTGGTTAGCCCGCCATGAGCAACGCCACATTACAGCAGGTTGGCTCTTCCATCCAGGTAACCAGTCCAGCACTCATCCCCTTGTAAATTGCTTTGTTTTCAGTAGTTTATATGACGACGGTGGGAATGCTCTTCCCATCCCTCGCTGTTGTATATCTATACACCTGTTCAAACCGCGCTACTCATAGCGTCCCTGACTACACTCCTCCTGAGCCACAATCGGTCACTGAACCCTACGAGTGTTTCTCCGATGGAAGTCTCAGGTTCTGTGTCAAGGACAGCTGTAAGATGCGATGGAAGCCGCCTGGGACACACCATTGCTCGACTTGTGGCGTATGCCGCATCGGATTCGATCACCACTGCCCGTGGGTAAGGGAGGTTTAGTGTTTCGAGTCCTTGTTGTCTTTTGTTGACATATTGACACGTCAGTTGGGAAACTGCGTCACCTCTGGACGACTGAAAGCCTTTCTGGTCTTGCTTGTCTTGACGTCGGTCACCGTACCTCTTGCTAGCCTGCCGGTCTTACCAGTTCTGAGGACCCACGTCATCGCCGCGCTGGCAGCATCTCACGCGGACCCCTGGGCAACAGATATCTGGTGGAGTCGCCCATACTCTTGGATATTATGCGGCGGCCCTCCCGGACGCTGGATCGTCGGAACCCTACTCGGCTTCCGCGTGTTGCGGGAGCAGCGCATTCCCGAACGGTCGTGGCTGAGTGGTTCTCTCGTGGCCCAGCCGCACGCACGCCTAGTAATCCTCGTAGGCACTGCCGCCTTCATCTGGCTATTCGCCGTTGTACGTATTGGCCGAAAGTTTTCGAGTCATAATCCAGAACCAAATGTCTCTCCGTTTGTAGTCCATGACAGTTGCTGTTGCCGCCGATGTGACCAGAGGCCAGAACACTCTGGACAGCGCGCGCATCCGCCGCGTGTTCCGAGCGGCACGGACCGCCCGGACCGCCACCAGCCGCTTCGTTTGCATTCCGTACTCGGAGACGCTGGTGTCTTTTGCAAACACTTCCGCTGTCCGTGGTATTCCTGCTGCGCCAGAGAATAGTCACAAACTCCAAAGCACACCGCGCATCTATCCAATACCGATCAAGGAGCGCGTCTATGACCTTGGCTGGCGCGAAAATTGGCGCCGGGTATTTGCACAGCCGCTATTTGATAACAGAACACCTTGTCGAGGGTGAGTTGTTTGGACTGTTTGACTCGCTGATTTTTTCTGAGTCTCCGTAGTGTGTACAAATGGCCGAAAATGAACACAGAAATGCTTAGGCGCATGCTGGGGTCAGAGGCCCATTTATAGACACTGTCCAGATAGCCAAATGAGTGACATTTTATTTCATGTTATCATACTCTCAAACGACCAATTCATCCCCTGCCTCCAACGTCTTGCATGACGCATGATTCCCTTCTGTCCCGCAGAATTAACTCGTCGCCCCATCATGCTGTGTTCCTCGTGATCCGCTCAAGCAGGCGGGTTACCTAGAACGTTACATTAATCAAAACTGCATCACGGTGCAGGTAAGTGGATGGTTCGCACCGGTATTAGGGCAGCCGCCGGTCGCCGGCCAGAGACCAGCATTCTCTCCGGCCAGGCACGAGCCGTTCCAGAGTGTCTCACCATCGCTACCGCTCCACTCACTGCACGAGACTTCTTCGTACGTGCCGAGCAACGCGTGACGTCCCTCAGGGAAGAATGCTGCATCGGCGCCCGAATCTTCGCACAGATCGAAGCTGCGATCGTTTTTTTTTCAGTATGGCCCAGGTCTCAACGCGGAGGAAACTGAAAGGCAACTACGCACTGCATGGGCATACCGTGACCGTTGAGTGGATTGGAGGTCGTCTGCGCGCACCACTCATTGTTGTTTATGTCCCCGACCGGGCACAGATCGTTAGCCTTTACGACGATGGTGTTCCCAAACGGGCCCGCAAAAGAAGTCGTGTACGGGTCATAGGTTGGTGTTATCCTGAAGCAGCGGCCGCAAGCTCCACCAGCACCACTGTTGGCACCGAATGCGAGCTCATTGACTGCAGCAGAGTACCCATTCACTCTTTGGCCGCACGCTACAGGAGGACATCACGCTCAGCGTGTGGTCCAGGGGGAATGGATGAAAGTAGGCGGATAGCTTACAGGCATATTGGCAACCGCTGTACGCGGTGAAAGATGCCTTTCCACTGGGATTCTGTACCCAGCCACTCGAATGGGTGGTGGTGGTATTATGGTGGTGATGATGATGTTTGTGTTCTTCGCGCACGAACTTGAACTCGTGCTTGGCAGCAGCGAGAACTGAGAGAGAGACGAAAACAACTTGAAGAGCGAGAGCAAATTTCATCGCTGGGGATGTATGGCGGTAACGGTCGGTGTTCAATCAGTAGAGCAACCCCCGATGGTTCGCTCTCCCCTCCTGCTTTATATTATGCGCTCATCGTGAGCGAACAATATTTCCGTGGCTCTAGGATAAATGATGCCATGGGGCAGGGCGCATTTCTCGCATGCACAGTTATCGCCACGGACGAAGCTCCGAAATTGACCGATGGACTCGTTGCCACGGCAAGGTTATAGAATAGTTCTCCGATGGTGTGGCCCCCGTACTTCGAAAACTACATAGGATGGTAACGTAACTCCATAACTACCGCAAATTTTAGAAATCTCATGTTGTGGGGAGTCGCGTAACTAGTATCATAATGCAGGACGCTCACTGGACCGTCGGCACAGACGTCCCTGAACATACACCAATCCCATGGTACTGATGCAGGGCAGAGCACACGTAAAAATGAGAAGAAAAGCATAAACATGGTTCACTTTCGGAATGAATGACATCATTCATGAGGATTACTAGTAAATATTGCGGTTACACGGCGGTCACTTGTATAGCATGTCAAATGAGAAGCAGCCATTAAACCAGAGACGAGGGAGATGTAGCGACGATATAACGTCGATATGTTAGAAGGTAGTATACGATACAGTGTAAATAATGATGGACGATATAAGCTGGCCCGGGCATCACACTGTCTTCAGGTGGACGCCCTCTCTCGCTTGCGGCTGGGCGATCGCCCCTGATCGTCTAAACTTCCAGCGTATACTGTGCTATCATTATATTGAGGATGGAGAGGAACAGAGAGCGGAGTTAGCTAGTCGGAAACCGCGGTCCGAGGACGAATGGCAATGTCAAGGGAACAAGTCAACGAGGATCTGTCGGCAGGTTTACACCTGTACATAACAACAGAAAAACCTCATTCAACACGGCGGTTGTAGGGACGTACCTTCCGAACCAGTTGAGCAACGGGAAGTGTCTGAACAGTACGAAAGACATTGACAGCCTGGTGTCTGCGAACGGGAGAGAAGCCGGCGTGGATATAGTACCGTCGTCACGGTCCTTCAAGCTTCAAACTTCAAGTTCGATCTCGTCATCATCATGATGTAGGGAGCCCGCGTCTCCCATATCATTAATATTACTAGATGCCCTGGCCATTCAAGAAAGACAAGGTACACAAACTGCTGGGCACAGTATAACAGAGGTCATACGCTGGCCCCTCGAATATCCGAGTCGTCTCTTTCGTGTTCTATCAGCGGTGGTTTGATCATGACGTAGAAATTTGACGCCAGCCTGGTTGTTCGCGTGTCCCGCAGAAATGCAAGAACTGGGTCAGACCTGTCCGAACGGCCGTCAGTGACGGATAGCCGGCAGGCTGCCTATCGTAAGCCCCGCAGTTTATTAGCAGGCAGAGCACGACGGACACGACGAGGGCGACTTCACGCCTGTTGCTACATTCCAAGACAGGTAGATTACAGATATGATCTCATCACCAGAGGGAAGTATCGTAAGCGAGCCACAGCAGGGCAGGAAGACTGAAAGAGTACAATTTTCACGAACCGCGACTTCATACGAAGAAGCTATCCAGAAACTACTAGGCTAGCGTGACCGGTTGGGTTCCACAGAGATATAACCCACTGACAGAAGATGAGGTTAAAATACAACAGCTAAGGAGTGTACTATAGTATGATAAGTGGGTCGGAGTAGATGGACTCAGGCTTCTCACGTAGTATGTAGAATGTGACATTGAACGAGATGGGTACACCGGAAACGTCCCAACTGGCAGATCAGCGCAAGGGGGATGCAGTAAATATGCTAGACGCGTTAGCGCAGCACTGGCAAGGTCGGTGAGTTTTGGTGACCGTGACCTAGACCGCATACCGTGACAAGGGTCCTTTCGGCAGCAGTCCGGCACGCCTACCAAAAGCAAACGACCCGACCCCGTTGCGATGCTGAAATTGAATGATGATAAGTTGGGAACGTCCTTCGTGGGGTGGAGGTTGTTTCAGTTGCAGCGAATTTCAGTTGTAGAGGGAGGAAGGGGCGTGAAAGGCGTACGTAATCGATTTGCTGCGCTCCTAGGAATGACTGATGGATCAGAGTCTGCGTTGCATCTGACGAGATCGTGACCTATCCACTGGGACTTTGGCACCACTCTACTGCGCAGAGATGACCAATGGGCCCTCCGCTTTCTCAAGTCCTTCGGGATCAAGTGTGCCAGACAAGCCTTTGACCGTGAAATGCAAGTACAACACAAGTCGGCAGAAGCTCACTTTCGATTCAGCGCGCCAGTGCACATATGATGGGCCCAATGGGCTCAGGGAGAAGGTCCTCCCACTTTACATCATTCCTCTCATACTGAAACACTATTTAGATTAGAAAACGATTCCAATTGGCTGTGCCCTTCCAGATTCAATGGAAGGACGATGACGGAGAGCAGAACTGTATTCAAGACGAGAGCACGCTGAATGAAGCCATCGACTTTCACCATTCCGGCGATGAGGGGTCCGTCGCTTCATCAGGATCCGTCTTTACATCCCGCAGCTCCTTGCGATGTCACAGAATTACCATGCACGTCGAAATTCGTATCGATTACGATGGCCCCAGCCTCTCGGACACCGCCTCGCTGGCCAGCAGAGACGAGGACTCGCCAGAGGGGAGTCAAATGTCCTTTATCCCAGGAGAGCTCTCTAGTTCTCCACAGGATGACGATGCCGTTACAGTGAGCTCGAAGGACGCACGCGCTCACCAAACTCCTCGACAGGGTCGGGGCGATTCTTCCTTGATCAGGAAAATTTGGAATGGCCCTTCACGCGCTGGATGCAGCTCCACTCCGAACAAGCCAACGCTGAGACCCTCTCGGTCGCGGATATTCAAATTTGTCTCACGTGCATCAACCACGGAAGAACAGACAGCAGGGAGTGGCACCGGAGATAACAGGGCTCATGGGCACAGCTTGGATAGCCTAATAGACACTGAGAGGCGGTATCCGGAAGACCCCTCGGCCGTATTTGCACGTCTCAAACTGGACGAACAACGGAGTCCCGATTTCTCTCATGATCGATCCTTCGTCGAGACCGACACCTGGCTGAAAAATCAACGCACCCTCCAGAAGAAAGCCACGTTGGGGGCCATACCTTCCATGACTGATGATTCATTCTCTCTCAGAACGGACTCTCCGTTCTCCGACTCGACTTCCGACATGGACATCTTGCTCGAAAAGGACGAACGAGGAAAGTACTATTATAACTATACTGGCTCCGGATCCTCTGAATTTTCGGGTGATCTCGAGTACGAATTCGTGAACGGGACTCGGCCCGGTAATCTACCACTCGTTCTGAAGATTTCCTGTTGCTCAAATTTTCCCTTACAGTCAACGAGACAGGCATTCCTCAAGACCTCTCCCCCGATTACCACGTTCATGGGAATACTGCCGAGTACGAATTACAAGGGTCAACATACCCACCCCGTGCCAATCGAAGCCCAGGGACTTCATATACCCCCTCGAACAGCACCCACACGCTCGCGTATCCCTCGAACTCCAAGCCCCTACCTGCGTTGCCCTCTGCTTCGCCCACACGCACGATATTTGGAAGAAGCCTCGGTTCCCAATCGACGTTGGTTCCCTCGAGCTCCTCAGGATCTTCGTCCCCAACAACGCGCGTTGGATACGAACTTTGTGCCGTGTGCTTCGAAAAGGTCGGCCTTGATCACGCATTGCCGGGCGGTTTGGACAGCCCATCCTCACCAACATTGCCACCGACGCCCCAAGAGCTTGCGATCGCGCGTCGAAGTGCGCCAAAGCGGAAAGGAGAACTGCGTCACGCGTTTTTGTTCCAGATATGGGGCTTTAATGGTTGGCAGGTCATTGGTGCGTTCCTCTCCCGCTACACTTATGATGTGGTTGTGAAGCTGAATATACGAAACGTGAGCAGAGCAGGACGAAATATCGCATAATTGCTCCGGCTGTGATTCGATATTGTCGGGAAATCGGTATAAATGTGCCATTTGCGAGAACTTCACGATTTGTCGAGCGTGCTACAAGTGCGTATCCTCATTCCTTCGGGTCTGGCTTTCTGATTTAACAATGTCGGATACAGCGACGTGCACAACATCCATCCGATCCACCCTTTCCTGGAACAGAGGATAAAGCCTCCTTCACGATCGTATAGTCGCCCGGAAGGCCTGGATGGCGATGGAGCATATGACAATGTGGATGAGTTATGTGAGTGGTAGCACGTGACTTCTTCGCCGTTGGGGCCGACACCTCTTAAGCCCTCAAGCACCCCGACGTCAGATGCTTCAAGTGAGTGACTCCTCTCAGAAATTTTTCGATATCTTTTTTCTGACCTGGGTGCAGTTGTCAGCAGGACATCATTGGCGCTCGCTTCCACTGTCTCGACTGTACGACGATAGACATCGACATTTGCTCGAACTGCGATTCCGCCGGTTTGCCTGGTAACCTTGAGGCATCCGACTGTGGGCACCACTATTCCCACATGTTGTTGAAGGTGGCGTCACGTTTCACCGTATCTGCTCTCTCACCGCGCTGACGATCAGGGAAGATACCTGTGCCAATGGACACGAACGAGGTGCAGCACGTCACTCAGCGCGCTCACGGCCTGCGCCACGGCCGCGACCGCGCCGATCTGCGTGGCGTTTCACCGCTAATGCGCTCGAGTCCGGGCAGCGTCTCTTCGATCTCCGCGGGCACCGTTTTGGGCGCCGACAACGGCGGCGGGGAGAACGAAGAAGAAGACTACGTCCACCTCCAAGTATGCAACTCGTGCGGCGAGGTCCGTCTTTTTTGCACCTGCTCTCGCGAGCGCGGACGGCGGCTTCTGACGCCCTGCTCTTAGCCGATCATCGGCATCAGGTACCAGTGCCTCAACTGCCCTTCGATACCCAACTCGTACAATCTGGTATGTAAATCGCGCGTATCACAATTACGACTCCCCGCCCCCTTACCATTTGGCACTAAAAGTGCTCGAACTGCGAAACCAAATCATACAAGGTCCACGACCCTATGCACACGTTCCTCAAGATACATCGGCCGGTGGACATCCCAGGTCCACTGGAGTCGGAATTCCCCATTATCCCGGTTTTGTACGTGGGGGATGATCGATATACACTGCGCGATACTTTGAGGCGGGCTGACACTTGGTTGCACAGATATCGAGATCCAGCAGGCCCCACACCAGGAAGTCCTGCCGCAGATATATCGGGGGACACCGCGGGTGTGTAACTTAAACCCCCACACATTTATCGCCCTGGTACTCATCGGATCGTTCTAGCCTATCTTCGCGACCTTACGCATGGCTTTGCGCTTTGCGACAGGGACATGGTGCGCATTGTCGGAAAGTGGTACCGCTGCGCCTTCTGCGCCAAGGATCTTTGCGCGGATTGCGAAGCGCTCGACTCCCACGATGACACTCATGTTTTCCTTGTGTTCAAGGCCCCCGTCGATATGAACGCATTCCGGTGCGCCGTTCCGTACATATTTCATATATCTTCATTAATGCCGTCGTGCTCACAATAGACTTTTCGCCGATTTGGAAAACCCAGCTGGTAGTCCACCTGTGCTACACAGAAACATCTACATCCAACGACATGACTAATATTACTCTTAACTCTTGCTTTGCTGTTTTCCACCGCTATGTCTGTGGTTGTCCATTTGTACCCAACATCTTTTGTCGGGGCTTGCTTCGTATGGGTAAAGTAATGTGATAGTATCTCAATTGAGGAATATGCTAGAGGTCAACCCTTCTTGAACCCTGCAAGGAAAACAAGTCGGTCAGATTGACGTCTACAAGCCGTGGGCAAAGGCGCAAACATACCGAGACGACGCCGCTCATAGAATAGATCAGTTCGGCTGGCACCAAGGTTAACGATTTTCGGACAGCCATCACGGTCTTTCTCTAAGCGCGTGCACTCGGCACAGTAGTAGGCGTCCGAGATCCCTAAAGGAAAGGGAAGGGAAGGAGGGAAAGGAAGGGTTAGGTGTGAGCCTGAGCACGCAAGAAAAAGAGAACCCTCACTCACCCGGAGATCCGCATATGATGCACCGCCCACCGTACGTGCCGAAATTACACTCGTCGCAAATCCTCACGAGCGTTTCTGGACGGACGTATGAGTCACACACGGGACTGAAGGGGGGGGGGGGTTGTGTTTTTCTCGTCAGCATACCCGAAGCTCTCTGAAAGAATTTTTTTTGATGGGAGAAAAGGTAAATGGCTCACCATTTTCCGTCGCATTTCTCACAGAGGCGGCCAATGGCTAGGGAGAGAGAGAAGGAGATGGTTTAGTCAGACGAATTGATACCTTTGGGAAGAGGGTGCAAAAAGCGAGGACTCGCCTATTCCTGGCTGGCGTCTGCACATAATCAAATCTAAGCGTGGGGGTGTCAGAACCGAAAAGTCGATGTCATAGAAAGCACACGGACCTGGATGGTGTTTAGACATGGTGGCAAGAGCGGAAGAAGAGATAGATATCAAGCTGACAGATCTCGCAGTTGTTAGAAGAAAGGCTGACTCAGCGTTGTTTGTTTGTCAGGAAAGCAAAACTAAGTGAGTTCTAATAGACAAAGGCCTGCGCGTACTACATGTACTACAATTGAAAAGCTGTCCTACCATGGCACATTCAACTCTCTCCACACATATCCACCTAACTGACCATTCGCCACGACTACGATAGATGGAAGCTCCCCACCCCTTCTTTCATCGCTACTTGCAACTTCTCTAACATCACCCCTTTCGAGCTGTATTCTGGCAATTTTAGGTAGTTGACGCATGTCATCACGCTTGGCAGGTAGTCATCCGCCTTGAGGGGCGCCTCGTGCGGCTTGCGTACAACCGTCAACGGCGGGTTAAGCCCACGGAATCCTTTAAAGTCGCACGAGTGTGAACATGAAACGAAACACGCAAGTATGAGGTGTGAAAGACTTACCTCCTATAGGCAGTTTCGGGCTTCCAGTGAGGAACTGAAGATACTGCCTGCGTGTCGGCACGTCAAACTCAGACATGATTTCAACCAAGTTTCGGATTGTTCGACTCTCCACGTTGAAACCATGATCTGCCTTCATCGCCTCATTCAGCGCTAGACAAGGACAAGGATTGACGTCTGAGCATATTTCGCATACGATGAGCGCTCACTTTCGGTGGACCAGTCTTCCTCGGCATTACCAAAGAGCATGACTAGCTCGTCAAGCGCGAACGCCTGGAGGTCGGTGATTGGGAACACTTTCGAGAAGCCTTCTCGGAATGCCTTCGCCTGCAACCTGGCGCCCTGTCCGAGGATTGCCTCGATAACCCCTGTAATATACTCCTCGACATTTTCTGAGGTAACGGAAATATTCCTGCCATTTGGCTAGAAAACAGTAGTCAGCTCTGCCGGGTCACGTGTCAATAGAATAAGAGATCATCTCACCCTCAGCTCAATGTCGTATCCCGGGATGGTGAAGTCCAATGCAAGGTCTTCGACGTCAACTTTATCCCTCAAGAGCCGCTGTAGCTATCACTGACGTCAGCTAATCGAGTCGACTATTTTCAAATCGTGCTTACTTTCTCAAGGGGCCCTGACGCCGTGAGGGATCTTACCTTTTCCAACGATTTCGCCAGGTCCTCGTCGACAAGCTTTCCCAAATGTAAGTCGCAAGGTTACGCATCCAAACAACCTACGTACCTTCAACGAGTCAATAGTGAGCGGAACGTCTTCCCCAAGAGCGAGCTTCAGGAACACTTTATTGAACGACATGTCGATGATCCGCGAATCCAACATTGCCTTTGCCACGAACTGGCCGATAACACGAATGATATGCATGCGCTTCGGATCACCATCATTTGCTATGTCTTCAGCACTGATTGGCGCGGGGAATAGTCCCCGAGGGTGGAACACGTAGGGACCCGTTCGCAAAAGATCGTCGTCACGCCAAATCTTTAGGTCACGCCTCGCAAACTCTCGCGACACCAGAGAATAGAATTCGAGCGTGGGCCCCAGGCCAGTTCCGACTTCTTCAAAGTACTCCACCTCAAGGATCGACGATGACGAACCGTACAGTTCGAACACCTTCATGGCACTCTCCAGAATGTGCTTCCGCGAGATCCGGACTTTCTGTCTTTGCAGCCGGCCCAGGAAACCAACTCCATCATCTCGTCGCGAGCTGTCCTGGGAACGAGTTTGTTGGCTCTGCCATTTAAGAATGAGGCGCGCGTAACCGAACGAAGTTGACTGGAGGAAGTTATATCTCGTTGCAAAGGGGAACAAAAAGGGGAAATGTTGGGGAAGATCGAGTGCCCAATCAGGGAGACATTGACTACGATTGTTCAGGAACGGGATGGCCAATCGAGCAAAAAACTGGACTTTACCTTGCAACAATCATCGGCTCCTCCAGCTGCCGTGTCAACTTGGCTGATAATTTGTTGTTCACAAACGCCGATTCGGGCAAGCTGCGATTCGGGTGATGCTGCCGTTCGGCCTCTACGACGTTCAACCTATGTAGGACCCGAAGCAAACGTAAAATCTTGGCGTGTGGTGCATCCTCGGGAAGCGAAGACAACGACGGGGTCGGAGAGCGGCTCCTTGTGACGGGTTCGGAGCTCTCGCCACTGCCTCCAGCAGGACCTGAGACCTTCTTGAACTTGATAGTGTACACACCTTGCCACAACAGATGGGGAGGTAGCGCCGAACCCGAACCTGCCTTTTTCTTGCGGAGTTCATGCTGGTGGATGGCACCGTAGATGGTGAGGTCGAGTGGTAATGGATGGTCATCCATGGAGAACTCGAGGTGCCAGTCCGTCTGCTTGGTCTTGAGTGCAGATGCATACGAACCCTTCCCGGATGACCAGCCTCTTGGCCCTAAGCTCTTCGAGGTACTCGGTGCAGATGGTGTCCCCACCCTCGTTCCTTCGGGAGTCTGTGCCTCAACTTTGGAGCCATCTAGGAATCGGGGACTCAGTCGGCGGTCAGAACGGGAGCGTAAAGCAAGCACAAACCTTCCATAACCGACAATGTGACTGTCTTGTCTACAGGTCCATGATCGGGATCTATCTCATCGTCAAACACCTATCGATACGTCTCCTCAGTGTGACTTTGCTCATAGATATCGGTGAAGTACGGACCTCCGCTTCCATATCGTCATCGGTGAAATCCGCGGTAAACTCGGCGTTATCACCGAAGTTATCATCCCCTAGAGCAGACGTGGGGGGTTCGGCGCTTGAGCTTAGCGGAGCCAGTGGCGGATTAGACGAGCCGGCTTCCTCAGCCGGAGGCTCGGCCGCGGCTTCGCTGGCAGCCGCAGCATTCTTCGCGCTCAGTCTCTGGCTACGGCGGCGCTCGACCGTTGTGGACGGGCCCGCAGATGTGCTAGCTTCTGGCTGCTCTGGTGGCTTGGTAGAAGAGAGACTTCCCGATGTGACACCAGCAAGAGCGGCCAGCATGCCGCTGAGGCGCGATCCGCTGAACATCAGGCCCGAAACACGAGGCCGGAGATAGTCATGTAGAGCCTGGAAAGTCGCAATGGCGTGGATGGACACAACGATGTTGTTGAAGTTTTTCGGGATGTCTGACCCTTCGGAGGCGACTAAGCGCAGGCGCAGTTGCCTGGCTAGGAGAGACGGAGAACTACTTCGCTTCGAATCTATGAAACACATAAGAAATCAACCCGGCTCCACAAATAGAGGCAACCTACCGTCCATCCCTTGGGTTACGGTAACAACATCGAATGCCTCCATGCGCGTCAAGCTCTCTTGTAACTTCTTTACGAAAATCGCGAAGGGGGTTTGTGAACCAGCGAGTGCCTTTGTCTTACGAGCAACGAAAGCGTCGAGGAGCAGCTCCTGGCGCCGAGCGATGGAGACTAACGCGAACCAACTAAATATCCATATGGAGATAAGTCTAAAATTTCACGTACGATTCCGTGACTTGTCAGTGGCGAATTGCAGCAGCCCATCTATGACACCGCTCTGCAGGAGCTCAAAGCTCGACACGGATGTATGCACCGAGGTAAAGAGCGTCGCAAGTTCCTTCAACGCGTTGCTGACCTCCTTCTCGCTAGCCGACGGACCAGAAATACGCTCGACGAGCCGGCGGAGCGTCGCGAATACATTGTCGGCGTCCGCGCTCTCCTTGCCCGTGAGGAATCGGAAACGAATGACGCGCCCTCGCAATGTCACCGCGTCATCGGGGTCCAGTGACAGCGATGACAACTTCTTGAAACCGGGAATGCCGGCAGCGATCGCGGGGGAAACCGAGATGGGAGGGGGTGGGAGGTCCGGCACTGACGAAGCATCGGAAAGGTCCTTGTCCTTATCTTTGTCGCTGCTACTGGCCTTCTTCTTCGAGGAGACCAGCGTACGGTCGGCAAGCAGCTCGACTTCGTGGAATACACCCTCCCTCCGGAAGGCTGGTCGGTACTCTTCTGGGACCTTGGAAAGGAGGAGCTCGACGAGTTGCAAAGCGCCAATAACGAGGGTCGGGTGGTCCTTTGATGATAGAATAGAAGACGCAAAGCTCGCGATAGGTACAGACTAGGAAAGGAACTATGATTAATCTCCTGCATCAAGAACCCCGTAATGTCGCCACTTACTGTCAAAACCCGCTTGATCCCGTCAGTTTCCAAGTAGCTGATAGCTTTCAGAAGGCCAGTGAGCGTCTTGATTCTCACGGTAGTGATGACGCTTGCTGCGTATACGTCTACCAAGATGGGCACGGTGAGTTGCATAAACCTGCCAACGACTTCCGGCTTCCCGCGTAACATCTCGGTCCGATCAGGGGGGGGCTCCTTGCTCGTGGAAGGTGGTTCGTCGGCCTCATGCGGGCTATCAGCCGGCGTTGGCGTCGCAGTCTCCGATGCGGGTCCGGGCGTTGCCGTTGCGGAAGACGATGGTGTGGATGCTCCAACGAGGGCAAATATTTGCGCTTGTTGGGCATGGCGTGCTGCAGCGCGTTCGGCTTTTGCCTTAGCCTTAATCAATCTCCCAAGAGACTTTTCGGTGTATGCCTTGTGGTCATATACGCCATCTTAAATATAAAGATGAGC
>WNFC01005961.1_pt1 | contig 19535 bp, 11 predicted proteins | sample 5400541 | NCBI WGS metagenome assembly WNFC01 (sample SAMN13153342, study PRJNA577476) | soil metagenome | isolation source: 120 cm saprolite under Douglas fir tree site 2 hole 2 replicate 1 | place: USA:California | collected 2015-04-18 | reverse complement strand
GGGGCTGTGGTGGCGAACTCTTCGTCGCCGGAGCCAGCAACGCCACCTACCGTGGACCCGGATGCTTGCGCTGGGTCGACGATGGCTACCTCCACCGCGCGTGCTCCATCCCTATCCCGCAGTTCGCTTCGCCGCCAGTGATCTGAGATAAGAACCGGATGCGCTAACGAGCGCCCGTCCGGGTCTGGGGAGGGGGTCGCGAGCAATCACGATCCCTACTCCGATCCAATTACGGATCAGATATTTCGGTTTCCTCGTTCACAGCTACTGACGTAGGTGCGGTCCATTCCCGCCGCGAAAGCGAGTTCTTCCTGAGAAAAGTGGCGAGCAAGGCGAAGCTCGCGTAGTCGCTTGCCAAACAAGACCTTGCAGTCGACTACCTAGCGCGGCTACCTAATCGATTCTTGGTTCACCTCTTTCTCTCTACTTGAAACTTGGCTTCGGCGGTGCGCACACTGAGTCAAACCAGCGGCTGATGTATACCTCGGCATGAGCTTCGCCGCAGTAATGCCGGGCTCCGGCCGCGTTGGCGGTTTCAGAATTCCACCGCTGCACGGTAAGCTCGGAATCTCCACATCGAATCACGAACCAGTGGGTGGGATTATTGCTGACGAGTCCACAGACTTCACATCTGAATTCCTGCAGTGCTGTCATGCGCTCAGTTCCGTATATCAGTGGTTGACCGCCCTCACTTCGCGATCGAGCCTTGCAGATTTGGTGTCGGAATCGTCAATTCGCTGACTTGTTTCCTCTTCACGGTACCACGAAGGTGGGCGGCTGATCCTTCATCCAAAGCTCGGGCATGATTTCGCCGACCAGTTGTCCATGACAGAAAAGTCGCACTCCTGCCGATTTGTTGCGAATGTGATTTCATTTGCTTTCGAATGCTTTTCAACCGAGTCGCATTGTAATAGACTAACGTGTCTTTTGAGGGTAGGAGATTTGATCTTGCTCAATCCGCTACAGGCACTGCTCGATCTTCCTGAAGAGGAAAAAAAAGTGCGGGGCCTTCAGCACACGCCTCGCGAAATTCAGCAGCAGCCAGAAACTTGGAAGCGCACTTTCCGGCGGTGCCAGGAGCTTGGGCCAGAACTCAAGGAAGTGCTCCATCGAGCCGGGATCGGCACAGGCGGCTCGTCGTCGCGAATTGTGTATCTGGTTGGTGCCGGGACTTCGGACTACGTCGGCCGAGCGCTTGCCCCTTTGCTGCGAGAGCGCCGGGGGTGCGAGGTTTGGGCGGTTCCAAGTACGACGCTGCTCACGGACTTCGATCAGTTTCACCAGCCGGGTAAGCAATATTTCTGGGTTTCATTTTCCCGCTCGGGCGACAGTCCCGAAGGTGTGGCGCTTTTGCAGAAAGCGCTCGAGCGGCATCAGCAAATTCAGCATCTGGTCATCACCTGCAACCAACGCGGCACCATGGCAGAACTTTGCGCGCAGAATTCGAGTCGCGCTCTGGCCCTGATACTGGATGACGACGCGAACGACCGAGGTCTGGCAATGACCAGTTCTTTTACCAACATGTTGATTGCCGGGCAGTGCGTTGCGAACATCAGTGTGACGAACCCGGATGATGGGTCGAGCTATGGCGACATTCTCGCGCACATGGTCGAAGTGGGCAGCCAATTCCTTCCGGTGGCGGCCGAGGCCGCGGCATCGATTGCGGCGTTGGGCTGTTCGCGGGCCTGTTTCGTCGGATCCGGCGTATTGCGCGCAGTGGCGGATGAGTCGGCCCTGAAGTTGGTGGAATTGAGCGGCGGCAAGATCGCTACCATGGCCGAGTCTCCGTTGGGACTGCGCCACGGGCCGATGTCGAGCGTGGACGGGCAGTCCTTGTTTGTGGCGTTCCTGTCAAACGACCGGCGGCACCGCGGATACGAAGTAGACCTGCTGGATGAGATTCACAGCAAGCGTCTCGGAAGAGTGCGGGTCGTAGTGACGGCGAATGGAGCGCAGGATCTCACCTCGCTCGCAGATCGTGTTTTGTCACTGAATTGCCGAGCCGGCTTTCCTGACGAGTACCGTCCGGCGTTGGATGTCATATTTGGCCAGTTGCTCGGGCTGTTTGCTTCCGCTGCCTGCGGACTCAAGCCCGACCAGCCCAGCCCGACGGGCGCGATCACCCGGGTCGTGTCCCCCATCCGGCTGTACTCGTAGATCTGCGAACCGCTCGGAGCAGCACGTTTTTGCAAGTGGACAAACGAAACCAAACGATATAAAAAGAAATCCGAAACAAAAAGCGGGTCGCGCCCGCCGCAGCGCGCGAAAACTCTGCCAGCAGCAATTCCGACACGTGCTCAACGAAGAACGACGCCGCGCCATACTCGATCTGCTCGCCCGTCAGGGACGCGTCCTGGTGACCGAACTCTCCCGCCATTTCGACACTTCACAAGTCACGATTCGCAAGGACCTGGAGATTCTGCACGCTCACGGACAGGTTCACCGCACGCATGGCGGCGCCCTGCCGGCGAGAGAGGGTACGCTGGAGGATCCGACACTGCGCGAGAAAGAAAAACTTCACCGCCAGGAAAAATTGCGCATTGCCGAATGCGCGGCGGCGAAGGTAAAGGAAGGCCAGGTGGTGATTCTCGATTCGGGCACGACCACGACGGCGATCGCCCGCGCCTTGCGCAGCTTTCAGCATCTGACCATCGTGACCAATGCGGTCAACATTGCCGCCGAACTGGCAGGAACCGCGGTCGAGGTAATTCTCACCGGCGGAACGCTGCGCAAGAATTCGTTTTCACTGGTCGGCCCGATCGCGGAAGATACGCTGCGGCGACTAAGCGCCGACCTGCTTTTTCTCGGGGTCGACGGCTTTGACGTGCACTACGGTCTAAGCACGCCCAATCTGCTGGAAGCCAAAGTGAATCGCGTAATGGTCGAAGTAGCCAAGCGCACGGTGGCGGTTTGTGACTCGAGCAAATTCGGTCGCCGGAGCCTTTCCCTGATTGTTCCCCCCTCGGCGTTGCAAGAAGTAATCAGCGACCGCAGCGTCCCGAAACTTGATCTTCGTGTCTTGAAGCAGACCGGAATCGAGGTCACCCTGGTCTGAAAGATTGGCGGGCCCTGTAGTCTCGAGGAAAGGAATCCTGTACCAAACCCAATGCCGCGCTTTGACGTTACTGTTGCCGGAGAACTCAATCTCGATCTCATTCTTTATGGCGTGCCCGAAGAGCTTCCGCGGGAGCGCGAATTGCTTGCAGATCGCATGAGTCTTACGCTGGGTGGATCGTCTTCGATTGTGGCGCACAATCTGGCCGCGCTGGGTAACCGCGTGGGATTTCAATCGCGCATCGGCGACGATCAGCTTGGTCAAATCGCCCTGGAGCAACTGAAACAGAGCGGCGTGGACGTTACTCGCGTGCGCTGCGTGACTGGCGCTACCAAGACTGGACTCACGGTCATTCTTCAGCGGCAGGCGTGGCGAAACATCGTTACCTACGCGGGAACGATTGCCGAGTTGTGCTGGGAAGACCTTGATCTCGACTACCTTGCGGATTCACGCCACTTTCATCTTTGCTCTTACTACCTGCAGCGAGCATTGCGGCCGCGCGTAGGCGAGTTGTTCCAACGACTAAAATCGGCCGGGCTTACCATTTCCCTCGACACGAATGACGATCCGGATGACGAATGGCAAGGTGGACTTCACGATATTCTTCGCTATGTCGATGTGTTTCTGCCCAACGAGCGTGAGGCCAGGAAGGCGGCGGGAACCGAAGATCTCGAAGTCGCAATCCGCAAACTGGCCGAACTGGTACCCGTGGTCGTGGTGAAACTTGGGCGCGACGGAGCCATGGCGCAACGTGGAAGCGAACGCTTCGTCAGCCCCGCCCACAGAGTTGATGCCGTGGATCCGGTTGGTGCAGGCGACAGCTTCGACGCGGGCTTTCTCCATCAGTATTTGCGGGGATCCGACGTGCCGGAGTGCCTGGCAACCGGCAACATGGCAGGAGCCCTCTCGACGACACGATCCGGTGGCACGGAGGCTTTTCGCGATGCGGAACATCGCGAGGAGTTCTTCCGGGAACGAAGCGCTGATCTCGGGTGATAGGCGAGACCTTGCCCACGACGTTGTTCTTCTCTAGTTTGTGCTCACTTCCACGAGCAGATGTTCTTTGAACTCGGTCTTCAGCTTGGCTGCACCATCCGACCCTGCCTGCACCGTGCCTAGGTCCCTCCCGTCCACGTAGTCAAGCACGTGGTAAGTCCCCGTCTTCAGGCCGCGCAGCTCTACCTCGCCTCTCCATGTTCCGGGCGCGAAGAATGCGTAATACATCTTGCCCGCCTTTTCGATGGCGTAACCCTCCGGCGTGTCGTAGCCATAGACGTATAGATTGCGGAAGACGCCTTTGGAAAGCATCTTTTCGTTGTAAAGACCGATCCATTTCTTCCAGGGGGCTTCTTTGTCCACGGTGAGGAGCACAGGCTTATATTTCGGGCCAGGATCAGGCCATACAAACTTAGTTCCCACCACACCGCCTGCTCCGATAGTTGAAGCAAAGTCAGTTCCGTGTTCGGACCATTCTTTGCCCACACGGGTCATGGCTGAAAGCTCCACATGATCGCCATACACTGCTGATTCGGGACCCAGCAGCGCTTTGTACATCTTGATGCGGCGGCGTACCTGCTCTGCACCGACAGGGTCGGCTGTCACGGCTTGGTCCATGTACGGGAGCCACGCCAGCGATGGCGGAGTTCCACAGGGGCAGCTCTGGGTCACGCTCTCCGGTTTTATTGCACGCGTGGTCTGAAAAATGACCTTGTACACATCGGCCATGGCATTGACCGAGTCCTGCGGCGACTTGTGGTGATGCGCCGGGTTGTAACACATGGGCACGCTGTAGATGTTGTCCAGCTTGGAGCCGTCGAATCCCCAGTCGCGAATAAATTTCTCCGTCAACTGCTTGTAGTACGTTTGCACCTCGGGCACGGCGGGGCACAAGGTCGCCAAGTCGCGGGTCATGCGAGCATGTTTACCGTTCTTGTCGAGGATGAACCAATCCGGATGCTCTTGCGCTACCTTTGACGCAACGTATTTGTGGGACTCCCACTTGCCCTGACCGTCTTCGGCGCCCAAAGGCAGCCACCACAGCTGAACAAGTTCTCCCTGTTTGTGGAATTCATCGGTCATCTTCTTGATCGAATCGCCGGGGAACGTGTCCGGCCGCGGATTCCAGTCGCCGTAGGTGTCGAACCACCGGTCATCGAGGGTCGCCCACTTGATGCCAAATTCCTTCAGCTTGGGAACAGTCCCCAACATCTGCGCGGGTGTGACGTTGAACTCGTATCCCCATCCGCACCAGCTCACGTTGTACGCCTCGTTTGATGGTTTGGGGATTTCCCATCCTTCTCTTTGCAGTACGCTTGACCACAGACGCAGCGGCTCGTAAAAATCCCCGGAGTAGACTGCCAGGAAACTTCGCGGCGTCGAGTAACTCTCGCCCCGTTTAAGAGTTGTGTCCGCTGGGATATTAACGGCTGTGCTAATCCGCCCGTCGCGCTCCACCTTGACTGGTAGCGACAGCGATAACGGAAGTGTCTCGACATGTCCGATCGCTTCGCCCACGGACGCTGTCCAGAATGCCACCACCGGGATGCCACCGCCGAAACCTCCCTTTACGATTCCTCCCATAAGGTTTGGCTGAGAGAAGTTTTTCGAAAGTTTGACCACGTCGTCCTTGCCCCAGTCGTAGCTGGCGCCCTGATATGACCACATATCGTAGGGATGTTCTTTCACGATGTGCGAATTGAACCTGTGTTGCTGCTCGACAATCTGGTCGATGTGATACTCGGAGCTCCCAGTGTTTGCGTATGTCACACTGCTGAGCAAAAGGTTCGGAAATTCGTCGTACACTTCGATCTCCAGGGTTCGGCGAAGACCTATGCCAGAAGGTCCGAGGGGCTGGGCGGGAATCTCCACGCGCTTCCCTGGCCCGAGCTTTCCGGCCGCTTCGGTAATCTTTGTTTGGCCGAAATCCAGCGTGAAATGAACTTCTTTTCCGTCCTGCACGAGATAGTCGCTCTCCTCAGGATTGCCTTGCTGCGGGTCATCGAGGCTAAGTTTCTGGCCTCCTGTCAACAATAGTGCTTGGACGTAACCGGACGGCATGACCTGGAATTCGGCGGACTTGGTAGTTAGGAAATTCTGGACGGTTCTGAGTGAGGTTCAGCCTGCTTCTTTGCTGTCCGCGCGCAGCCTGTGTGCAGGAAGATCGTTCCGACCAAGGCAAGAATGAGTTTCCACGAGAGAGCCGCGGTTTGCGTCCGACAAGAAAGGTGTTTCATTGAGCTTCCCTCCGTCCCTCCGCCCCGCTCTTAAACTGGCGGAAGATCCGTTCCGCATTAAGGTGATAGATTTTTTCCAGCACCGTGTCAGGCAATTCCATCCCGTATATTTTCCATCGCCCTTGCCCCGGATATCCCCAATAGTCAAAATATTCGTCCGACGTTTCAAGCCATCGGAAATGATTCCGGTACATTTCCTCGTCCATGGCATTGTCCGTTCCGAACATGATCCGGTCCTGATACTTCAGGAAAAACTCGCGCGCGCGCCGCGGTTGCCGGCCTAACTCCGCCTCGCGCGCGCCGAACTCAACCATCATGTTGGGATATCGGTCCAGCTCACCGGCCACATAATCAAGATTCTCCGGCCAGTTGGCCATGTGCAGGGCAACAAAAGTCGTATGCGGATGCCTGGCAATAACCCGGTCTCGCGCCTCAAGAATGGACACCTTGCTTGGAAACTGTGGGCCGTAGAAGCTCCAGTCAGGATGCTCTGTGAGTTCTTCGTATCGCTCGTTGGTGTTGTCGATAGGATGAAAAAACGCTTCGGGATCAGTGACGTGAATCGATACAGGAATGCCGAGTCGGCCACACTCCTCCCACACCGGGTCCAAACGTGAATCGTCCACGGTAATCAGTTTGCCGGTCTTGTCCTTCACGCCCAGGCCAAGATCTTTCAGGATCTTCAAGCCTCGGGCTCCTCGGGCGACAGCGTCATCAAGTTGCGCGACCATTTCCTGGCTGAAGTTGCGATCGTCAATCTTTGACCAGTCGATCTGCGTGAAAACGATAAATCGGCCGGGATAGGGCTTCACCATGGTGTCGAGCACTTTCTGCAACTTCTCGCCCCACATGCCGGTGAGAATCACGACCGTCTTCACGTTGGTCTTGTCCATCACTTCAATGACCCGCTGGGGCGGCATGGGATCCTCAATTCCCTGCGCGTCGTTCACGTGATTGTGCACGTCGATTACGTAGTACTTGGCTCGATCGACCTTGTGGACGGGAGCATGCAGCATCGCGGTCGGGTTGAAGTCTTTCAGCAGAAGCGTCTTCTTCTGGTCGGCATCCGTGGCGGGCTTGTAGCCGATCTCTGGAGATGGCTGTTGTGCGGGCTGTTGTTGCGTGGGCGCCTGTGCGCCAGCCCATGACACAAGGAGGAAAGCGGCGATCAGTCTGGTTGTCAGCTGCACAATCATGCTCCGGTTCCGAGCCTTGTAGTTTCGAATGCTTTCATTTACATGACACAAGTTGTTTCGCGGCTGGCAACCCCGTGCATGCCGCCGTATTGCGGCTTCAAGGTCTCACAACATTAAGGTCCACGTCAAAGCCGATCAATCTGCTGAGGGCCGAGGTTTTTGCCTTGACAACAGCCATATAACGAAAGTAAAAGTAAGCGTTCGTAACTATACAGCAAAACTGCTTTGCGGGAAAAGGATTCAGCGGGCTTGGCCGCAGGATCTCCGCGAAGGCGTATACACCGGAGCGCAAGGAGATCACCATGCCGAGCTTAGCGAGTTACCGCCAGTTAGTTTTCGCTCTGGTTATTCTTGTCCTAGCTTTTCCCCCCGCCGTGCGAGCGCAAAAGGACGCAGGCAGCATTGTAGGCACGGTTAAGGACCCAACCGGCGCCCTCGTTGGGCAGGCGACTGTCACGGTTACGGATGTGGAACGCGGCAGCAACTTTTCGGCTACGACCAATGACGCCGGCGAGTACGTTGCCGGTCCCCTTCGAGTCGGCCGTTACACCGTCACGGTCGAGCATCCCGGATTCAAAAAGGCGGTCTCCGAGCCGATAAATCTCGATGTCCAACAGCGCATCGCGCTCAACGTCACGCTGCAAGTCGGGCAGATTACGGAGGCCATTCAAGTCTCCGGCGCAGCACCGCTACTGGAGACGGAAACTTCTGAGCTGGGCCAAGTGGTCGATAACAAACGTGTGGCCAATCTGCCGCTCAACGGCCGCAACTTTGCCCAGCTAGCGCTCTTAACAGCGGGAACTGCGCCCAGTGAGCCGGGTGCTCGCGACGAAAGTGGCTTCGGCTTCTCTGCGAATGGGGCGCGTTCGCTGCAAAACAATTTTCTGCTCGACGGCGTAGACAACAACTCCAATCTCCCCGACCTGCTGAACGAGACGAACTATGTTATCCAGCCCTCGGTGGAGGCGCTGGAGGAATTCAAGGTCCAAACGAATGCCTACAGCGCAGAATTTGGCCGGGGCAATGGCGCCATAATCAACGCCACTATTAAGTCAGGTACCAATCAGTTTCATGGCAGCGCTTACGAGTTTCTGCGAAACGAGAAGTTCGACGCCAAGAACTTCTTCGACCCTGCTACAACCCGCATCGCCCCTTACAAGCAAAATCAGTTCGGCTTCACCTTCGGTGGTCCCATCTTCCGCAATCGCACATTTTTCTTCGTCGACTACGAGGGGCTGCGGATTCGCCAGTCACAAACCCTGACGTCTCTGGTTCCCACCGATGCACAGCGTGCCGGAGATTTCTCCGGCCAACTTGACCTTACACAGCAGACCGGAACTGATTGTTTGGGGCACCCGACCTTTGTTGGAGAGATTTTCGACGCAAGGAACGCCGGCAACGGATGCGGCGTAGCCTTTCAATACGACGGCAGTGGAATGCCGCTCAATATTATCCCTCAGAACAAGCTTGATCCCCTGGCCTTGGCGATCTCCAAGCTCTATCCCGCGTCCAACGTGAACGGTAACGGGTTCAACTTTCTTTCGAATCCCGTGCGCACTGAGAACCGCAACAACTTCGACATTCGTGTCGACCAAAAGTACAGCGACAAGGACAACGGCTTCTTTCGATTCAGCTACGAAGATCAACCCAGCTTAATTCCGGGGCCTTTTGACAGCACAGGAGGGGATGGAGGCGGATTTTTCAGCGGAGTGGAGGAAAATTCTTATCGCAGCTTCGCCACCAGTTGGACACACTTAATCCGCAACAACTTGACCAACGAATTGCGATTGGGCTACAACCGCGTCAACTCTCAGCGTTCACAGATCAATTCCACCAAAACCAGTGAACAGCTGCTGAATTATCCAGGCGGGTTCCCCGGCATTCCCAACGTGCCCGGAAACGGCGGCCTGCCACAATTGACCTTCAGTGATGTATCCCAGATCGGCAGCCCCACATTCCTTCCTTCGCACGAGCTTCAGAACACCTACGGCGTTTCCGAGAACGTGAGCTGGGTGCATGGCAATCACTCGTTCAAATTCGGAACCGATATCCGTTCTGAGGAGTTCACCATTTTTCAACCGGCAGCGCCTCGCGGCACCCTCGATTTCGGTCCCGGTTTCACTGACAACCCGAATCCTGCCGCAGTATTCACTGGGGGCTCGGGTTTCGCCTCGTTCCTGGTCGGACTGGCTGACGGCGGCAGTATCAACAATCTGCACAACATTGATTATCACCATCAGGTGTATGCCTTCTTCGCGCAAGATGACTGGAAGGTGACGCCGAAACTTACGCTCAATCTCGGGCTGCGCTACGAACTGTTCACCACGATAAAAGAAAGGCACAACGAGCAGGCTACCTTCGACCTCGCCACAGCCAGCCTGATTGTTCCAAAAGGCGTGACCGCGCAACTCACTCCTATGTTGGCAGCGATCGTTCCAGTACATGCCACTGGAACTCCCGGACTGATTTCGCCCGATACCAACAATTTCGCGCCACGCATCGGCTTGGCCTACCAGGTGACCAGCAAGCTAGTGGTGCGCACCGGATACGGTATTTTTTATGGAGGGGATGAAGCGGGGCCTTATTCAAATCCCAGCATGGGGTTCAATCCTCCGTTTTTTGTCAATAAGAATTTCAACCAGCCTTGCGGCACGGCCTCGGCTAATCCGGCGACTGTGGACTGTTCTCTGTCTGGCATTCCCACGCTATCCAGTGGTTTTCCGGCGAATGCCCTGGTTGATCCCGAGCCGCCACCGCTTTTCTTTTCTCTTGATCGGCACCTGGTAACGCCTTACATGCAGCAGTGGCATCTCTCGACCCAGTACGAACTACCCTCAAACACGGTGTTTGAAGTCACCTATGCGGGATCGAGAGGGCTGAAGCAGTACATCTACCTGAATGGAAATCAGGCGGCACCGAATCCGGACCCTAGCCTGCCGTTCGCTCCACGCCGTCCTATTCCAGCGATTGACGGGTTTATCGGATGGTTCCGTTCTGCCGGATGGTCCAACTACGACTCACTGCAGTTGCGCGCCGAGAAGCGCTTCTCCCGCGGACTTACTTTCCTGGCGTCTTACACTTGGGCGCATGCGCTCGATATCGCTTCCAACGCCGATTTAGGCGCGCAAAATGGTGGCGACTTCCGCTACTTCACTCACCCAGAATGGGAGTACGGAAACTCCGATTTCGACGTCCGTCGTCGCTTCGTATTCAGTTACCTGTACGAACTGCCGATCGGCCGTGGCAAGCCGGTATTTGGCAATGCGAGCGGAGTGCGCAACCAGATCATCGGAGGCTGGCAGATCGGTGGTATCACGTCTGTCTCGTCCGGCAATTGGTTCACAATTCTCAATGCCAACGGTTCGGCCAATTCCGACGGGCAACAACGTCCCGATCTTATCGGCAATGTGCACGCGACTCCATGTGTTCCTGGCACATTCTTTAATACTTGCGCTTTCGGACAACCCGCTCTCGGTTCTTTCGGTAACGTTCGCCGCAACACCGTGCAGGGCCCGGGCTACCAGATATGGGACTTCTCGCTGTTTAAGAATTTCCCAATTTCCGAGCGCACAAAACTGGAATTCCGTGCTGAATTTTTCAACGTGTTCAATCATCCCAACCTGCAATTTGCTAAATCCGGACCGCAGAATTCGATCAACACCACAACCTTTGGGACGCCGCAATTCGGATTCCTGACAGCGGCCCGCGATCCACGTCAGATTCAGTTCGCATTGAAGCTTTCGTTTTAGCTGAACAGAACCGGAAGGATATTCAACAAAATGCAGCGGAAACGTGCGTGCGCCCGGCTAATACTGTGTCTCGCCCTGATTCTTTTGCCGCGGGCTTTTGCCTCGCCTCAATCCTCCAATCTCACTGAACTGGAAAGAGGATGGAAAATAACCTCCGCCAGCAACATTTCCGGGGATGAGGCTTTGATTTCCCAGAGTACTTACGACGCCTCCCGATGGTATGCCGTCAAGCACATGCCTGCCACGGTTTTGCAGGTGCTCGAAGACAACGGCGTTTACAAGAATCTGTACGACGGCATGAACCTCACCGCGCCGGGGGACCTCTGGAAGCAGGACTGGTGGTATCGCACAACTTTTGCTGCGCCTGCAGGACGGGATGTATATTCCCTCATCTTCAAGGGGATTAACTATCGGGCAGACATTTGGGTGAACGGTCACAAGATCGCCGATTCGTCGCAGGTAGTTGGGATGTATGACAGTTTTGAGTTCGATGTCACTAAATTTATTCGGGTGGACGGTCCTAATGTGCTTGCCGTGAAGGTCACTCCGGAAAGAGGACTGCTCTCAGAAGATGGCGTCGTGGTCGGCGACCATCCAGTTGAGTTGGCCGATAGCTGGCTCGACTGGATAAATTGGAAGTACATCGGCTACCACGATTCCGAGCGCAAGGTGAATATCCCATTTGTGCCCGACCGCAACGCAGGAATCTGGAAGCGTGTCCTTCTCAGTACGACTGGCGCGGTTACGCTTCGGAATCCTTATGTCGTTACCGATCTGCCGTTGCCGGCGCTCAGTCCTGCTGCTCTTATGGTTTACTGTGATCTGCGTAACCATAGCGAGAAACCTGTATCAGGAATTCTTCATGGCGAGATTTCGCGAGCGGGGAAGTCGACAATCGTTTTCGAAAAAAAGGCTGTTTTGCGGCCTTCGGAAACCGTCGAAGTCGCAGTCACGCCTTCCGACGTGGCTCAGTTCTCGGTTTCGGATCCTGAGTTGTGGTGGCCTTACCGCTGGGGCAAGCCGAACCTCTATCACCTGAAAGTAGATTTTATTTCGGACGGCAAGACTTCCGACACTCAGGAAATTGATTTTGGCATTCGCAAAATCACGCAGGCCCGGGATCAGGACAACAGCTTTCCGGAGATTGGAAGTGGTGGAGGCAATTTTTATCTGCAAATCAACGGCCGCGATTACCTAATCCGCGGCGCGGCGTACACTCCAGATCTCCTTTTCAAGAATGACCCCGACCGAGATGCGGCTATTATCAGCTACGTCAAGGATCTCGGACTGAACCTCATTCGATGGGAGCTGAAAATCGCAGATGAAACCATGATCGATCGTGCCGATAGGGAAGGTGTCCCGGTCATGCTGGGCTGGATGTGCTGCATGCAATGGGAGCACTGGAATCTGTGGAGCGCCGAAGATCAGTGGGTCGCCAGGGCGAGCCTACGCGCGCGCCTGAATGAATTGCGCGCACATCCGGCGGTTGTCCTTTGGGCGAACGGCAGCGATGGTCTGCCTCCCGACCCGGTTCTCAATGACTATCACAAGATCGAGAGGGACCTCCACTGGCAGAACGCTATTGTGGATACAGTGGCGGAGAGAAATCGCACATGGAGTGGCATTCACATGGTGGGCCCCTACGTGTGGCGGCCGCCTTACTATTGGTTCAGCGACGTCTACGGCCCCGCAAGAGGCTCATCAGCCGAAGAAGGCGACAATGAGACTATTCCCCCGCTGGAAAGCTTGAAGAAGTTCATTCCTGCCGATCACCTTTGGCCCCCCGATGACTACTGGTATTTCCACGCGGGCGGAAATGAGGGAGGCAACAACACGCTGGCGAATATTCGCAGAGCGCTCAATCAGCGTTACGGTCCCACCAACAGCGCGGAAGAGCTGGCGAAGAAAGCCCAGTTAGCCTACTACGAAGACGTTCGGGCGCAATACGAATCGTATGCGACTCACTGGTCGAACCGCAAAATGGTCATGCATTGGATGATGAACAGTCCATGGCCGTCATTCTTCGGACATCTCTTCGATTACTACTTCAAGCAGGGCGGCGGCTATTTTGGCGCCAAGAAAGCCATGCTGCCGGTTAGCGTCGTGTGGGACTACTACGCCACCGCAGATCGAAGCACTGCACACGTATACGCCGTGAATCAGACGGCTGAACCTCTGCGGCATGTGGACGTATCGGTGGCCTTTTACAATCTCGATGGAACGCGTAAGTATGCGAATGAAACGAAGGATCTCGAGGTAACTCCTTATTCGTCGGTCGCGGCGATGTCGTTGGCACGGATCCCAGGTCTCAGTTCGACCTATTTTGTCCGATGTCGTCTGACTGAGGCTGACGGAACGGTTCTCGCCGATAACACCTACTGGGAATCTACGACCGATGACGATCTCGGCAGTCCCAAAAACGATGACCAGTTTACAACCAAGCTGGTGAAGTGGGCCGACCTGTCAGCGCTGGACACAATGCCTCGGAGCGAAGTAACGGCGACAAGCAAATTCTCAGAAGCAAAAGGAGAAGGGACCGCTCGAATCACCCTTACAAACCATTCCAATCACGTGGCCTTCTTCTTGCGCGCAGAAATCACGAAGGGAGCCGACGGGGAGGAACTGCTGCCTATCACCTACGACGATAATTACGTCACCCTCTATCCTCACGAAGCGCGAACCCTCGTTGCTACATTTGCAACGTCGGCTTTGGATGGCCGCCCCGCTGCATTGCGTGTTGAGGGCTACAACGTAGCGAAAAAGATCGTACCACCCAATCAATAGCTGCGACCGTGCGGGGCGAAATCTTCCGAACGGTCTATGCCACTCACCAATTGGCTCTTATGTCCGTCGAGGTCCCGCCTGCTGCGGGAACATAGCACTTCAGGGTATAGTCCATCACCATGCGATCGGCGTTGAAGCGCCATCCCAATGTCCGGATCGTTCGCTTCATGCGCCTGATCCAGCCGCGCGGCAGGCCGTCGCGGTCGCGCTGGTAGTAAAGCGGAATCACTTCTTCGCGAAGCGTCCGCAGAAGGTCTTCTCCGTCACGGGTGTCGTGGACGCTCATGTTGGAATGAGTTCTGCCAGTTCCGATGGCGAACCCGTTCATGCCGTCGTAGGCTTCCGCCCACCAGCCGTCCGGGACCGATAAGTTCAACCCGCCGTTGAGGACCACCTTTTGACCGCTTGTACCGGAAGCCTCCAGCGGTCGTCGGGGATTATTCAACCAAACATCGACGCCCTGCACGAAATGACGGCCCACATTGATGTCGTAGTCCTCGACAAAGACGAATTTGTCGGAGAACTTTGGATCGCGCATCAGTTCGGCGATCTGCCGCAGAATACGCTTGCCGGGTTCATCGCGCGGGTGCGCTTTTCCGGCAAATACAAACTGCACTGGCCGTTTTGGGTCGTTCACCATGGAGGCCAGAGCTTCGATGTCCGCCAGGAGTAGATTGGCGCGCTTGTAGGTCGCAAAGCGGCGGGCAAATCCTATGGTGAGCGCGTCCGGACTGAGAACTCGCGCAAGCCTCTGTAACATCTCGGGGGACTCGCCGCGATGCTCAGCCTGCTCGACCGCCCGGTGCCGCACAAACTCGAGAAGGCTTGATTTTAGATTGAGATGCGTTTCCCAAAGTTCGCCGTCGTCCACGCTCTCAATGCCCTCCCAGATTTTCGCCTCGCTGCTGCGCTGGTGCCAGCCGGTGCCGAGATGCCGGTCATAAAGGCGAAACATTTGCGGGGCGAGCCAGGAGGGAACGTGAACCCCATTCGTGATGTGGCCGATGGGAACGTCGTCTTCCGGTTTTCCTCGAAACAATCCCGTCCACATCGCGCGGGATACCTCACCGTGCAGCGCGGACACTGCGTTTGCGCGCTGCGACAGTCTGAGGGCAAGCACAGTCATGCAGAACAGCTCGTCGGAATTATTAGGATTCTCACGTCCTAACCCGAGAAAGCTTTCCGGGGAAAGGCCAAGTGATTCCCGCAGCGGTCCCAAGTGCTCTTCGACGAGGGTGGCATCAAACCGATCGTGGCCGGCGGGCACCGGAGTGTGCGTAGTAAAGACGACTTCGCGCGACACCCGCGGCACCGCAGTGTCGAACTTAATGCCTTCCTCTTCCATCCGAATGCGAATCGCCTCGAGGACCGCGAATGCACTGTGCCCTTCGTTCAGATGTAGCACGCTGGGCGTAATGCCCAAGGCTTTCAAAGCGCGTAAACCGCCGACCCCGAGCAGCAGTTCCTGGCGAATCCGGATGCGAAGGTCTCCACCGTACAAACGCGAAGTCAGCTCCCGGTCTTCCGGGGCGTTTCCTTCCACGTCTGAATCGAGCAGGAGCAGATCTCGGCGTCCCACTTTCACGCGCCACACTTTCGCACAGATGCGGCCGCTCCGGGTTTTGATCTCGACAACAATCGGTCTGCCATCTGTCCCGATCGCCGCTTCCATGGGCAACTGATTTACATCTGTCTCGAGATATTCTTCCTGCTGCCAGCCGTTGCGATCGAGTCGCTGCCGAAAATATCCTTGACCATAAAACAGTCCGATGCCCACCAGTGGAATATCGAGGTCGGACGCGCTCTTGATGTGATCGCCGGCGAGTACGCCTAAACCGCCGGAATAGACCGGCAGCGACTCGTGCAAGCCAAACTCGGCGGAAAAATAAGCGACTGGGCGGGGGCGCAGAACACCAGCGTGCCTTGCCCCCCACGTGCGGTCGGCCTCAAGATATTCCCGCAGGCGGCGATAGGCATAGTTAATGCGGCTATGGAGCACGAGCTCCGCCGCGCGCGTTTCGAGCCGGGCCAAAGGATATTCTCCCAACAGCGACACCGGGTTGTGATTGAGTTCGTTCCAGCGCGCCGGGTCGAGATCGAGAAACAAACTCACGGAATCGTGGTCCCAACTCCACCAGAGGTTACGGGCCAGTGCCCAGAACCGCTCCTGGACGGGGGCAATGAACCGGTCCAACGTGCGGGCCTCACTTACCACCGGAGCGACCTGGGTCGCGGCTTCGGTCAGCATGCGAATTTCTTCTGCGCTGAAAACGCGGGCTTCGAGGGTTTGAACTACGAGAACGCCCTGCAGAACGCCCCGATCAATCAGCGGAACTCCGAGAAATGATTGGTAGTCGTCCTCGCCGGCTTCGCTGAAATACTTGAAGCGAGGATGATTCTTCACCTGTTCCACCGCTACCGGGCGCACTTGCTCCGCCACCAGGCCGGCAAGTCCTTCATGGATAACCATGCGAAGACTGCCAATACACTCCCGGCGAAGACCGAGCGTTGCCGCCAATACAAGATTGGCGCGATCCGGTTCGAGCAGATACGCTGAACACACATCGGTCCCAAACCTCCTGGCAATCAGCGCCACGACGTTCATCAGCGTCTCTGCCGGCTGGCCTCCCTCAGCCGCGAGGTTTGCGATTTCCTCCAGCGTCAGCACATACCCGGCATCGCGGGACCGAATAGCTGGCCCAACTTCCTCAACTGCTTCACTGTCTCGATCCACTCGGGAAACTAACCTCCGTTTTGCTGATATAGCTTGGTTTAATTTGTTCGTAACCTAACCGACTGATTGCGGAAACATGATTTGCCGAAAGACAGCTGCGGAAACACGGCACATTCGGCTTCTGTCAATCATTGCACTAGGGAGCCATCACACTGCACGCGTTCCGGCCCAAAAGTGCTGACCGTCGGTACGTAGGTGTCTCGGTTAGCCCGCCACCGGCGCGTTAGAAGCTCCTCCAGGTCGAGACTTTAAGGCCCCGCGCCCAATCGGTCCAACTCAAATTGCTGATGCTGGGAATAGGCTGCCTGGTTGTACGCTGCTGGGGACGGAAATCATCGGCATCCGGAGACTTTCCCCTAGCGTCCCCCGCCCGCTGGCCCCGAGATCAAAATCAAACTACATGATACACGTCGCTACGCCGAGATCTTCTCACGTCCGAGAGACAAATATTTTACAGCGCATTGATTCGAAGTCAGGCTAATTCTTCCAGCGCTTGAAGCCTTTTCCCCTGCCGATCGTTGGCCGCTGGAGCACGAGCTGTTGGCCTTCCAAGAACGCAGCACCCCACGGGCACAATGTGTGTCACTTGAGAGTATTTTCTGACGACGCCGGCGGTGTATCATCTCTGCGCGATGTTAAGCCGACAGACCAGCGAGCAGTGGATCGCACAATACGCCACTAGCCACCAGCACCCAGTCAACCGGGCTTGCCATACGCTCGGAATCCCCACCATTCTATTTTCGCTCGTGCTCTTTCTTGCCAGTATCTTCTTCCACCGGCTGTGGCTTTACGCCGCGATCCTTTTCTTGCTGGGATGGATACTCCAGCTTGTCGGCCACGCCTTCGAGCGCAAGGAACCCGAATTTCTTCACGACTGGCGCTTCCTCTTTGTCGGAGTGCGTTGGTGGTGGGCCAAGATCCGCGGCAGGGCCTGACTTTCGGTCAGCAGGATAGTTCTGTTCCAATCGTCAAGGAAATCGCAACTATCTCGGGGCTGCAATGTTTCCTCAGCTGGCGCGTTTCACCGATCTCGGCTTGCTTCTCCTTCGCCTGATGGTTGGCCTGGTCTTTGTCACCAGCGGCTACAGCCATCTCAAAAACCCCGAGGCTCGTGCCAGGAGTATTGAAGTGAGTAAGGGCGTCACCATCTTTCTTGGCGTCGGCGAACTAGCCGGCGGGCTGGGCGTGGCTTTTGGGGTGCTGACTCAACTTGCCGCAATCGGACTGATTCTCATCATGTTCGGCGCCATCCAAAAGAAGATATTTTCTTGGCACACCGGTTTCTGGGGAGAGAAGGCTTCGGGATGGCACTACGATCTCATGCTTGTTCTGATGAGTGCTGTGATTCTCTTTACCAATGGCGGCTCGTACGTGCTCGTCAGATAGTCGAGACCCTACGCAGTTAAGATATCTGGAGGGCAATTCCGCCCGGGCTTTCCACCGAGCGTACACACTTGCGCCGCGAGCACGCCGTCGTCTATGCTTCGTGCAATGGATGCCTCCAAGAGGTGATGGCGCAGTTTCTGGGTTAGAAAGACAATGCATCGCCTGACCGCCAGATTTTTATTGATCTTTGCGCTGGCGGGGAACGTCATCCCGCTGGCACTGGCAGCTACTGCCCCGCCGCCTCATGCCTGCTGCGTCCGCAAGGTCGCGAGTCATTGCCACGAGTCAGCAGCGTCGGAGTCCAACCAGCCCTCAATCCGGGCTAGCGGTTGCTGCAGCCACGACTGCCGCCGCGCGGTGATCACGGCACAATGGGCCAACCCGCAGCCCAGAGCCGAAGGCTCCTTCGCGAAAAACGTCAACGCCCACGTTGCCAGATCGCAGGCAGATTCCCCGATCCTGGAAGTTTCGAATTTCCAATCTGGTCGTGCCCCACCCGCTTGCTGAAACTATCTCCCGCATAGCTGCGAGCTCCTCTCTGGGACTTTAACCGCCTTCACGTGGAAGGAAGGCTTTGCATCGGCCAAAGGACTTGAGGAATTTCCCTCAGTTCCATCCAGTTCGCAGTGCGGAGCGGCCTCACGGCAGTTCTTCCGAAGACTTGGGCCGCCGCATTCCATGGGGTGCGGCGCGGCGGCTGACTATCCCCAATTGCTGAAGGACCCCTGCAGAAGAGGTAAGAGATATGACCCGATCCCGTCTGTTCATATTTGCCGGCTTGTTCTTGACGAGCTGCGTCGCTTTTGCCGATATCTTCGGCTCCATTCGCGGGGTCGTTCACGACCCGCAGCACCGTCCCGTGGAACGGGCCATGGTCATGCTGCACTCTAAATCCTCTGATTGGGTCGCTACGACCAACACCGATGCTGCGGGGCAGTTCACGTTTGGCGCCGTTCCGCTTGGCGAGTACACCGTTACGGTGGCGAGCCCAGGCTTTTTACAAACCGCACAGGCCGTCATCGTCAAGTCCGGCTCCGAGCCCGTGCTGCACTACCAGCTCAAACTCGTCGCAGTGAAAGAATCGGTTACAGTCTCCGCCGAGCCTGAAGCGGCGCCCAGTGACTCAGCGACGCCTACCACGCTGGTCAGCCGCGCCGACGTCGCGCGCACTCCTGGTGCTTCCCACACCAACAGCCTCGCCATCATCACTGACTATGTTCCCGGCGCTTATCTCACTCACGATCAGCTTCACATTCGTGGTGGCCATCAGGTGAGCTGGCTCATTGATGGCGTCCCCGTTCCCAATACGAACATCGCTTCCAACGTTGGGCCCCAGTTCGATCCGAAGGACATGGATTATCTCGAAGTGCAGCGCGGGAGCTACGATGCGTCCGAAGG
>WNFC01017114.1_pt1 | contig 19536 bp, 24 predicted proteins | sample 5400541 | NCBI WGS metagenome assembly WNFC01 (sample SAMN13153342, study PRJNA577476) | soil metagenome | isolation source: 120 cm saprolite under Douglas fir tree site 2 hole 2 replicate 1 | place: USA:California | collected 2015-04-18 | reverse complement strand
CCGGAGGTGATTTCTTCGCAGGCAGTCAGTAGCGTAGCAGGCTGGCTCAGTGCGTCAAGGTTCACCTAAAAAGAAGGCTTGCTGGCACACCTACTGTGCCGCTTTTCACTTTAATCTGCTAGCCTCGCGGGACGTAGTGGAAAGTATGAGCTTGTAAGTCACGTACATCCATGGGGTCATTGTCGTTAACTATCGTAATCATTGGAACAATTCATTTCACCAATAATGCGAAGAATACTAAAATGCAACCTCTTAGAAGGGAGGGCCTACCTGCATGCGAATAAAACTGATCATAACTACCCTGGTATTGCTCACATCTGTCGCAACCCCCAGACACCAGCTCGCCCAGACCCTTGGGAACCCTTGAGATCCCTTGTCGGCGCCTGGGAAGGGACGGGAAGCGGCCAAACGGGGCACGTCAAGGATTCAACGTGAGTACCGATTAGTGCTCAACGATAAGTACATTCAAGTGCAAAACAAAGCACGTATGAGCCTCAGCCAAAGAATCCAAAAGGGGAAGTTCATCAGGACTGGGGGATGATGAGCTTCGATAAAGCCAGAAAAACATTCGTGCTCAGACAATTCCACGTCGAAGGTTTCGTGAATCAGTATGTGATGACCACTTCAAACGCCGACGGTAAGACGATTGTCTTCACCTCGGAGAGCATCGAGAACATTCCGGCGGGATTTAGAGCCCGCGAAACTTACAAGATATTGGGTCCCGACGAATTCAAAGAAGTCTTTGAGGTTGCGGAGCCCGGAAAGGGATTTGAGCTTTACAGTGAAGGCCACTTCAAACGCAAAAGGTGACTGGGACTCAGAGCCGAAAGATAGTCAGAAAGACGAGGTCTTGCGCGAGTGGGGCGAATCGGCCTTTTACTGGCAAAAGCACGCCGGTACCATCCGCACAATGTTCGGTCCTATCACGCAGGCACTCATCGAGGACGCCGACATCATTGAAGGGGATGCGGTCCTTGATGTGGCGGGTGGTGCGGGCGAACCCTCGCTAACCATTGCGGAAACAGTTGGACCGACAGGCTCAGTTACGTGTACTGACGTCACGCCGGAAATGGTCAGCGCAGCCGAAAGTGAAGCTCAACGACGTGGACTAACAAACGTTGTGTTTAGGCAGTGTGACGCTGACTCTCTGCCATTCGACAGCAAATCGTTTGACGCCGTTGTTTGTAGACTAGGAGTAATGTTTTTCCCCGATATTACCGCTGCCCTGCGTGAAATGTTGCGGGTAACAAGGCACGACGGCGGGATAGCGCTTGCCGTCTGGGGCAAAAGCGAACTCAATCCAGGAGCCGTTGAGGTTAAGGAGCGCATGCTCAAGTTTGATGTTACCGCGCCAATCTCGCCTTCGCAGTTTTGGGAACTGCGCGCGGAGACTTCCGGCACCCTGCGAGAGAAATTAGCCACGCTTTCCCCAGTGCAAGCGAATTCTCTGGCACAAGAGGCTCAGGAAGCAGTTCGCGAGTACTTTTCCCACAACCAGATGAGTATTCCTGCGCAAATGATCATCGTGACGGGGCGGAAACCCTAATGGCCCTAACAGGAATTGCTAACGCTCAATTGATTGAAGCGCTGAGGGAGACTCGTGAGCGCACGCTGGCGCTTGTCGACGACCTCAACGAGACGCAGTTGGTTGGTCCTCGGTTGCAGATCGTGAATCCACTCCGCTGGGAGATTGGTCATATGGCATGGTTTCAGGAGTTCTGGGTTTTACGGCACTTAGGCAGCCAGCCGCCGATTCTCAAACAAGGGGATGAGCTTTACGATTCAGCGCGCGTGGCCCACGACACGCGTTGGGACTTGCCATTACTCGAGAGAGACAAAACGCTGGACTACATGGAGCGAGTTCTAGAGCGGGTAATCGATCAGACAAGTGAAGGGAACCACGATCTGACGGATGCAGAAGGCTACGACCGAGAATACTTCCTGAACCTTGTGCTGCTCCACGAGCAGATGCACGACGAAGCGATCACTTACACACGTCAGACTCTTTGTTATCCCCCACCCACATTCGCGGTAGTCAACAACGTGCGGGTTGAAGAACAACATACGCCACCGCTTGCTCAGACCAACAATTGCCTGACAGGCGACGTGGAAATATCCGGCGGCAAATTCACTCTCGGAAGCACACCCAAACAAGGTTTCGTTTTCGATAACGAACAACTGGCACATGAGGTTGCGATTGCTCCTTTTGCAATCTCTAACACGGCTGTGAGCAACGGTGAATTCAAGCATTTCGTTGAAGACGGCGGCTACAGAAGGAGCGAACTCTGGACTGCGGAAGGTTGGCAGTGGGGGACAGATGTGAGGGCAGAACGTCCGGTCTACTGGCAGCGAGAAGGAAACGGTCGCTGGTTGCGGCGCAACTTCGATGAATGGATCGCGCTGGATGAGCGTCTACCCGTCATCCATGTCAACTGGCACGAAGCTAATGCTTACTGTCGTTGGGCGGCTCGGCGTTTGCCAACAGAAGCAGAATGGGAGATGGCGGCGAGCGCGACACCATCGGCGAATGGTCTGGGCCTGGAGGGGCACACGCGACGATATCCCTGGGGGGACGATTCGCCCACGTTAGAACGGGCAAATCTTGATTGGCGTGCGCTGGGATGTGTTCCGGTTGATTCGTTGCCAGCAGGTGATAGCGCGTTCGGATGCCGGCAAATGATCGGTAACGTATGGGAATGGACGGCGAGCGACTTCCAGCCGTATCCCGGCTTTGTCGCAGGTCCTTACAAAGAGTATTCCGAGCCTTGGTTTGGCAATCATAAAGTCCTTCGCGGCGGTTGTTGGGTGACTCGTTCGCGCCTCATTCATAACAGCTATCGAAATTTCTATACGGCTGACCGCCGCGACGTATGGGCGGGTTTCCGCACGTGCAGGCTGCAGACTTAGGAAGAATGAAGATTGGAATAGTCACTCCGGCTCCGCCGGACTCACGTTACGGAAACCGCATTACCGCGCTCCGCTGGGCGAGAATTCTTAGACGGCTTGGCAATCGCGTCTCGATTTTACAGACGTGTGACGAAGAGCCCTATGATTTGTTGGTAGCCTTACACGCTCGAAAGAGCCATTCATCGATCATCAAGTTTCGACGCCAGAACCCCGCGACCCCGGTCATCGTCGCTCTTACCGGAACAGATCTCTATCGCGACATTCGGACCAATCATCTCGCGCAAGAGTCGCTGGCTATTGCAACCAGGATTGTTGTGCTACAACCGAAAGCGACCGAGGAACTGTGGCCAAGCTGGCGAAGGAAGACGCGCGTAATTTATCAGTCAGTTGAAAATGGACAGGCACTGACAGGCACGAGCAGCAGGTCAGCCAAGCCAAGGGCAAATAAACCTGATGTTAACGAACAATCCACCGACAGCTTCGATATATCTGTCATCGGTCACCTACGTGCTGTGAAAGATCCGTTTCGCACCGCCATGGCGGCGCGGTTACTTCCTGATTCGTCAAGGGTCCGAGTGTTGCAGATCGGCGGCGCGATGACTGGCGCAATGGCCAACAGGGCGCGCAAAGAAATGAGGGTCAATGAACGCTATCAATGGCTCGGTGAGCAGCCGCAGTCACGCGTCCTCCGGATTCTGAAGAAGTCTTCTCTTTGTGTGCTCTCATCTCGAATGGAGGGAGGAGCAAACGTCTTGTCAGAAGCGATAGCAGCTTACGTTCCAGTTCTCGCTTCGCGGATTGATGGCAATGTTGGCATTCTGGGCGCACGTTATCCAGGCTATTTTGAGGTGGGTGATACCACCAAGCTAACAGGATTGTTGAATCGAGCTGAGACTTCTCATGAGTATCTCGCAAAATTAAGGGCGTGGAGCGAGAGCTTAGCCTTCCTTGCGGATCCCGCTCGAGAGAGGTTTTTCGAGAAGCGATCCCACAAATCAGCATAGCGTGATGGCTCGTCAGGGATTCAAGAAGTGGTGGACTAGATTTATCCCTCAACCTATCGAACGGAGCACGTACGTTCTGCTCTCCAGCCTGTTGTTAATCCTGCTGTTCTGGCAATGGCGCCCTATCCTGAGCTTGGTATGGAACGTAACAAATCTTGCCGGCAGTCTCTTGCTGACAGCTTTCTTTTGGGCCGGATGGTTGCTCGTGCTACTAAGCACCTTCGTGATCAATCACTTCGATCTTTTCGGACTCAGGCAGGTCTATCTATTTCAAAAGGGCAAGCAATATACAAATCTAGTTTTCAAGAAACGCTTTTTTTACAAGTTAGTGCGGCACCCTCTCTTGCTCGGGTTCATCATCGCTTTTTGGACAACACCGAAAATGACTCTGGGTCATTTGGTCTTTGCCTTTGCGACCACGGCTTACATTCTAATCGCGATTCAGCTTGAAGAGCGTGATTTGACCAGCATTCACGGCGATTCCTATCGTGAATACCAGCGAGAGGTATCCATGCTGATCCCAAGTCCGATGGTCCAAAACAACCATATCAACTTTACAAGATCGATTCCGGCGTTACTGATGAATTGCGACGAATAATGATGGTGCCTTCTCTCGCGAAAGCCAAAGCCCGCGAAGCAGAGACGAACAAAGAGCGGTGAACCCAGCATCGGTCATCTCCTCTCACTGAATTGCATCGAGAGGGCGATATAAGCTGTTCGATTCCTATTCCGTTTAGGCCGGCGTTGCTTTTTCTTTGGCGCCGCTATGCGAACAGAAGGGCTGGAATGAAAGAGACCAAGGGAAGAGCCAGGAAAATTGATATGAGAGTCTTTTATGCCACAGTTGCTACCTTGGTGAGTCTGTTGGTTGCGCATGCGCAAGAGCCAAGACGAAAATTCTCAATCCTTTCTACCATCCACATCTCAAATGATGCGCCTGGGACCCGGCACGCCGAAACCTGGCTGGCGGTCAATCCCCGCAACCCTCAGAACCGCATTGTTGCTGCGATGACGCTTGCGCCTAGTGGCGGTTTGGTCGTTTACGCTTCGACCGATGGCGGCAAGTCATGGCGGCGCGCTAAACACGGTGAGCGAGAAGCACTGACCATCGAGGGTGGTGATCCGGTGATCGCGTTCGATTCAGCCGGGACTGCGTACTTCGGTTATCTCGCCCACGGCTTCAAAATCAGTCGGTCAACCGATGGCGGACTCACGTGGTCGAATCCAGCAAGCGTCCCTGGCAGTGGCTATGACAGGCCGTGGCTAGGCGTTGACCAAGATAATGGTCAAATCTATGCCGCAGGAAAACTGCCCATCCAAATTCTGGAAGGTGTTGGGGAACGTGAAGCGATTCTTGAAAGGAATAGGTGGCGGCCACTTGGCCGTAGACACCTCGAATAGTTCACACAAAGGCCGGCTGTATTTTGCCTGGCAGGACGTGGCTGAAGAGCGGTTCCAAATCGTACTGGCGAGTTCTTCAGATGGCGGCAAAACGTGGTCAAAACCGCTGCAAGTCAATGACAACAAGAGCGCTTCCAATCAGAGCAACGTGGGGATTGCTGTGAATGCTCAAGGCACCGTCGGGATAGTCTGGAATGACCGCCGCGACGATCCCTCCGACAATTGTTTTCGCCCGTACTTCACCGCTTCATTCGATGGCGGTAAGAGTTTCCTCACAAATCAGAAAGTTAGTGAGGATGCCGGTTGCACGGTCACACCGGATGGTAAACCTGCCCCCGAGCGCTATCCAAATGGCGGGGAAACTTTCGGGATGGTAGCGTGTCACGGTCCTTTTAGTTCGCTCATCAACGAATCCAACTGGCCGTTTACCTCGCTGAGCTTTGCCTGTGCGGCTTGCAGCTCCGTATCGAGAGCGGTCTCGCGGTTGCGCAAGCGCTCGTCCTCTTGAGCGAGTCTCGACAAACTAGCTTTGCCGCCCTTAATTCGCGACTCTAAGTCTGCGTGCGCGTTCGGATCAGGCGTGCGATCCAACAGGTCCTCGGCGTCCTTGATCTGTTGCTCCATCTGAGGCTTCGCGGCTTTCATCTCTGCGACCTGTGAATGGAGGTTCTCTAATTGGCGGCTAAGCGCATCGACGTGCGCTTGTTGGACCCTGACCCGCTCAATCAGCATCTGAAACCGAGTGTTGCTAACGGTCGCCCTTTGGACGGCAAGGCGCAACTCGCGAACTTCTGTGAGCAGCTCCTTCAGAATTTGATCACGATCTCCCTGCGCTGAGTCCGCAGGCTTGTTGGTTTGCGCTTGTACTCTTGTGGGAGAGAAAAAGCAGAACGTGACGAGACCGAGTACGCATCCTAAAGTTAAGTATTTCATGAATGACATTATCTTCTCCTTTCGGCATTCTCTCTTTGACAGGTCGACTATGATAACTCCCTCGGTCCGAATGGCGCTCCATCTCCGGGTTCTTCCCCAATGTTCGAATGAGCTATCCTGCACAAGCGGTCATTATCATGGGAAATGAAGCTGAGGAGAATTGAATATGAGGCTCTTGTTGGAATTCGGACTGGGTATGAGGTTCGTGGCACCGAGCAGGTCGAGGAATTCGTCATGCGTCATCCAACGACGACGGCGCACAATCTCGTCTTCCATCATGGCTATGTGAGCTGCGGGACCGCCGAAGGCAATGGTTCCAAGCTTGAGAAACAACGCCGCCAACTCTCGCAACGGAGTCTTCCTTCGCTTCTCGTCGGTCGAACGCGGCGCTCGGTTGTCAGCGCGGTTTCTCATCGCGTTGCCTGTTTGAAGGAAGCCGTGCATAATCTTAGTAGAGATAAGCACTACACACATGTCGATGATCAGGAGAACGGCCGCTAGAGTCGTTAATAGGCCCAGGATGATTAATGAACCAGAGACAATCTCAACGACGCCGACGAAAGGAGCCATAACTTGCGGTGCGGGAATTCCGATCTTAACGAAACGCCCTACACCGAGTTCATTCGGAAAGAGAAACTTCTGAATGCCCTCTGAAAGAAAGACACCTCCCACCGCGATACGGATCAGGATTACTGATGCAGGAGCCGTTGTACTCATTAGTCTTCGAAGTGAACTCGTCGAATTCATCCTCCCGAATGTCTTTAAACCTTTGGTGGAGGCGGCGCGGTGAACTAGGCGATATCGGCAAGCCCGAGACTGCTCTCGATCGCGCTGATCTGTTTGACAGCATCTTCAAAGCCGTCCTCACCGAACTGCTCGTGCTCAATGTCAAACTTGTCGTTCATCTCATCGAGCTGTTTGGCGGTCATCGTTTGTTTCCATGCGGGAAAGATAATCGTGTCTTCACGCGCGGCATGATTGCGATACATCAGCACGAAAGATAGGATTTAAGACTAACGAAAAAGAATAACCCTTTAAGGTCGCAAATTGGCACCTTAGAGTTTTGTCCGACGTCAATTAGTTCTCCCGCTACTAACCGTGAGGATTGTGTGATGAGCCCACATTCAGTCGAGTGTTTTCGTCGTGGATGATCACAATTCCGAGTCAAGTAAGAACGGTCATGGAAGATTCGCCTGTAGCCCTCGGGGATCTACGAGCGCTATCTCAGTTCTGACTTCATTTCAAATCTCATACGTATTCCGTCTCTGAAGTTCTATTAAGAATTCACGGTCCAGATGCGTATCGGTTAAAGGGAACTGAAGCCGCACAACCGTTCATCGAAAACAACGGATTTTAAGTCCTTTGAAATGGGTATCACCTAGTCTTACGAAACGATACGAACCAGTATTTACGGGCCTAGCGGTCGTCAAGGTATCGCTTGGTCTGGTTTCGAATCAACACGCCCGCACCATCTTAGCCCCATCTTTGAGGTTGACTCTCGTCGTAATCTTTATACCCTTCGTCCTATCTTCCTGACTATTCGTCAAACGGGGCGTGCTCGATCAAATCGCAAATGTTGGGTGCTTTGAAGTCAGGAACGTATCGCTCCGCAATGTCTCGCATGAAGCCCCGGGACGCTCCGCGAGGATGGCGACGCGCCACATCAGCGCAGGTGTTCACAAAGGAGCTCTTGAACTTTAGGCGGGGGAAGGCCGCCAGTACTTCGGCTTTTGCCTGCGGGGACAGATCAGCCAGCCCTGCTCCGACGACATCTGCGCCCGCGCCTACGGCGACGAGCGCGATTTCCGGCCGTTTGAATTCGGACGCCGCCTGCGCGTGCAAGGCGATCCCATCCCAAACGATCGTCGATTTTACTTTCGATAGGCCTTGGCGCTCGAGGAATTTTCGCGCCGCCTCGGCTCCCTCGATCTCGAATGGCCTCTCGCCCATGAAGCGGCTGGTAAGACCGATATCGTGAAGTATGCATGCCAGGTAGAGCAATTCCATGTCAAAGTTCATCTTCTCAGATCTGCCGACCAGTGTGCCGAAAAGATAAGTGCGCATTGCATGGTTGAAGAGATAGGGTTGGTAACATTCTCGCGCTAGCTCGGTGGCCTTGCGGCACATCGCGGAGTCCGCGACAGGGATTCCCGCGATTTTCCTGCCCAATGGAGTTGTACTTCGTCGCGCAGGTGTGTTTTGCACGTCTTGTCCTTTCATCCTCGCTGCCAGTAGTAAGCCTCCCAGTGTTCTGCTGAAGTCTCGCCTGTTCATACTGTTTGCTTGCGATCGAGGTTTATTCTGTTGAGGCGATATCGATCGGAGCTAAAGACCCGACTACCCCCTCGAAGTTCAATTTTCAACGCGCTGAGGTCGATGTAGTAAATATCGCTGAGCCCGTTCTGCGGGTTTCGTAGTTTTCGGCGAGCAGCTGTCTCTCAGATCCTCGTACGTCGCACTCGTCCAAGCCTAGCGGTGCCGCGATCAATGTCCGATTCATGCCCGGCAGCCGAATCCTGCTCATATCAGAGAACGGGGCGTTAGGCTTCAGAAAATCAGCCTGACATCTTTGCCAACCGCTGCCGGCGTCGCGCTATGCATCGGCGCAGTCGACGAGAACCGGCTTGACGTCGACGACCGGTGTGCCATCGATGGCCTCGATAGGTCCGATCCGCAACCGGGCTCCGGAGATCTCGCGCACGGTGACGCGATGGAGTCCCAACGGGTTCGGTCGGTCCGGAGACCGTGTGGTGAACACTCCGGCGAGCGGGATCTCGCGGTCGCCGCGCGGGTGCACTTCGAGTACGTCGCGATCCGCACGATGAAGCCAGGTGACAACTATGACCTCGTCGCCCTTAACGATCCCGAATAGTCCTCGCGCGAAGGTCGGATCCACTTCGAGCCACGCGTCCGGCGCTCCCTCCGAACCCTGGAGCGGCTCTTCGTCCAGCGCTCGAAGCGTCGATCGAATGTGTCCAATAGGCTGAAGCGAGTACATTCGTGTTTCTCGCTATGACGGTTCCTGAACCAGCCCGATACCGACATCTTTAAACCTATATCTTGGTCTCCAACTTTGTAGCCAGCATAGTAAGCGTCGTCCATAACAAGCCTTGGAGAGATATCAGGGCTAACCGGCCGCCGGGAAATGAAGAACATCTGCTTGCCGTCGCTAGTGATGAATTCATCCGCGTCCGAGTATTGACCAGAGAACGGCGCGACTTGCGGCGCATTCCATTTGCCGTTTTGAAATCGCGAGAAGACGATCGTCCAGAAGTTAGCGTCAGGCGTGCTCTTGACGAAATAGAATGTTTTGCCATCAGGAGTGAGCTGCGGACAGACCTCATAATCGCCGGTTGATATCACGCCCGGAGCGAAAATAGTTGGCTCGGAAATCGGCCTCTCGCTGGCGTATTGTGCTTGCGCGATTCGTCCGAATCCCCAAATCAGGACAACAACGACAGTTGCACTTGGGTTCTTGAACACGGTTCCTACTTTCCAATCACGTTCAGATCGCTGATAAGGCGCAGAGCCCGCGACACAGTGGTTGAAGTTCCCAACCAGGCCGGAGTGCCGGGCGACGATTCCGGACGACAACGCAGGCACGGACGATAACCTGCTTCTGCAGCGGCAGCAGCCGCCGGAAAATATCGCACATTCTCTTCCTTCACGGTGCGAACGGGACAGATCGGGCGACAATAGATCCGCGTGCTCTTCACACCAATAAAGAAACGCCCGTCGAACCGAGCATCGCGCGATAGTCGCGCTTGCGAACAAATAAGAGGGTCGAGATCCATGGAACTTGGATATCAAGATACACGAGTCACGTGAAAAACTTGGACGTTTTCGGACCTGAAAACCATCGAGTAGTGAGTCTCGTCCGCATTGCGCCCCAACTTAAACTTCTGCACATCCTTGTCTCCATTCTAAAAACCAGAAATGGAGTGAACCGCAGGTCAAGTCTAAGACAAGATTCGCTGCGACTCACCGAAAACGTCGAAGAACTTATGTGATCCCACGTTTGGTATTCCGCGGAGTTCGGTGCGCCCTGTTAGATTCATCTTTTATCCGTGTCTGGTCTGTGATCCAGTTTGCTTCCCAAGTGTTGCCTCCGTCATCCGAGTACGACTGTTCAAAGTGAGCCGAATTCGGGGTGATATCCGACCAAACATATCGAACGATGATGGCTCTGCCATTTGGGCCAGACGGTTCCTGGTCGAAAAACTCACCACGTCCATTCTTGAATTCGCCGATCGTGGGCTGGCCCAACGCACCGTTCTTGCTGTTGGCCCAATAGAGGCTCCACTGGTGAGCTTGCGGATTGTATAGACGCAGGGTCAGACCTTCGATGTGGCCTGTTGGGCCATCAGTTTCGAACTCCTCCAGCTCAGCGCGGCCATCCCAAACCTTTCGGGTGACAGAAGTTCCGTCAAATTCGACCCAGGTAGCGGAGCCGGTTAAGGGACGCAGGAGGCGCTTTAGATGAATTTTCCAAGTACCCATCTCGAAATCAAAATCGTGTTGTCCTTCCGTGCGAGTGCGCGGAAGGCTGTTCGTCGACGCGTCGGAATTCTGCTGTGCCGATTCATCTTTCACCCGCGTGTCTGTCGCGATCCAGTTTACTTCCCAAGTCTTGCCCCCATCATCCGAGAATGACTGTTCAAAACGGCACGAATTCGGGGTGATGTCCGAGATAACAAATCGAACAAAGATGGCTCGGCCATTGAGTGTCTCTTGATCGAAGAACTCCCCGCGCCCTTTCTTGAACTCGCCGATCGTGGGTTGGCTCATGGTGCCGCTGTTGATGTTGGAAAAATTGAGGCTCCACTGGCGAGTTTCTGGGTTGTACAGCCTCAGGCTCAGGCCTTCGAAATGGCCCGCTGGGCCATCCATTACAAGTTCCACCAGATTCGCGCGGCCATTCCAAACTTTTCGAACAACCGTAGAACCTTCATATTCGACCCAGGTAGTCGAGCCGGTTAGGGGCCGCAGGAGGCGCTTTACGTGGGTTTTCCAGGTACCAATCTCGAAGTCAAAATCGTGTTGCCAATCTCGTTCCTTGAGAGTTTGACCGTTTGTTTTCGCCGTGTCTGAATTCGACTGCGCGAGTCCCTGAAAGGGTTGCAAGGCGACAACTAGGCTGAACAACAGGAGATAAGTTCGCAAATGTCTGACCGCGGCCATCACTGTATCCTTACAATTTGTATGCCTGTCATGTTTCGCTGGGTTACTACGTTAGCCGATTTACTGAGCCGCTGGTCAACCTCCTGTGCGGTTATCGAGTCTGCGGCTCGATCAACGCGTGTTTCGCGATTGATGCTCCGGAACATCAGTTTCATTGCCTCTCAAGCATTTGTAATTTGAGACGGATGGCGGAATCGAAACTCCTTCTTTCATTCTGTCATCAGCAATGGGTTCGCCCGATGATAATTTCAAAGGAATCACACCGGCCCACATATCAAGCGCATAATCTTCCTCATCATCAACGGGATCTCCGGTGCGGGTCTTCGCAGACGCCTCCTGCAAAGGAAGCCTTAAAACTGTTGTCGCTTTCAACTCTTGTTCATTCGGCTGACGCACTTCAGACCAACGTCTCGGAATAATGTGTTCGGTGAAAGCGCGAAGAGCTGCTACTTTCTCTTGCCTACCGATCAAGACTTTTGCCTTGCCGAAAATCATCACCGAACGATAGTTCATAGAATGATGAAATGCCGAACGCGCCAGAACTAAACCGTCAATCAATGTCACGGTCACGCATACGTCAACGTCCCTCGCCATCGCCCTAAGCATCCGACTCGCCGCCGAACCGTGAATAAGCAAATCATCGCCGACCCTCGCATATCCGGTCGGGATGACAACGGGCTGTTCGTCAATTGTGAAGCCGATGTGACATACGAACGCTTCGTCAAGAATTTCATAAATAGTCGCGCGATCAAACGAGCCGCGCTGAGGAATTCGCTTTAGTTTAGTTTTTACGGTGGGCAGGATAACTTCACTCATAAAGTGTTTTGTATCCGACTGCGGGAGACATTTCCAATTGATTCATCAGCGCGTGCTTTCTGTCGTGCTCATTTCAAAGAAGCACTCCCGGCATGGATTTGCCGCTCGATAAAGAATCAAACTGTGCCTATCCCTTATCAATTCTTGCATCCGACTCTTTAATTCGATGGCGGAGTCAACGTGTTTTGATTTTGCTTGATAGCCCGGTTCGTCTTCAAAACTCGATATGGTAACTAAAAGATTGTCGTCCTGGATGACTGGCAAGCGTGGAAAATCATTTACGGAAGGCTCACTCGTCCACAGAGTTACATCTTGAATTGCCGATGCTTTGAGAAAGGGGACGTAGTCTTTGCGAAAGAAATCAACTAATTGAGCGAGTTGATTATCATGAGCGAGATAAAAATCAACGACGACAACCTCTTTCAGTTTTGTAAACCCATTGCTGCTGATGCCCTCACTCTCCTCCGATGAATCTTTACCTTCAAGCAAGGGTCTTAAGAGATACACGTTATCCGAATCCAGCATCATCTCGTTGGCGGAAGGACCAAATTGTTTCCAGACTAGACCCTCCTGATAAAATGCGCGCAGGAAAGCGAGTCTTGATTCCATATCCTCAAATCCGCGAATCCAGAAGAACTTATCGTCTTCGCCTTTAATCCTGAATTGTCCTAAAACATAACCTCCCAGGACGTTTTGTGAGTCAACAAAGTGGTTTCCAAAATAATCATTAAACGGCTCCCTCGTACCGGGTTTCAGTAAGTAATTGCGCAACTCGATGACGGTTAAGTTTCTGTTCGCTTTCATGTTTTTCAGACTCACCTCGCTAGGGAAATTTCCAAACGACTCTCTACCTTTGTTTATAGAAGGTCATGTACCAGTTCCATTCCCAGGTCTTTCCGTTATCGGCGGAAAACGCCTGACTCCAGGTGGGAACATCCGCATTAGTCTTATCCCATTGATACAGCACGATAATATCTTTCCCTTCGAAAACATCCTTCGCATAAAACTTTCCGATGTTGTCCTCGAAAGAACCGACTTGCGGAACGTCCAGTACAACTACGTTGCTGTCAGCCCAATAAATGCTCCAGAGTCTTTGCTTCGGATTAAAAAGACGCAGGGCCATTCCTTCAAACGGCTTGCTGTTAAATTCGGTTCGGAAGTCGTCAATGTTTCCAAAACCGTTGAGTATCTTCCTGCACTTTCCGAAGGCTTCAAATTCTGCCCATTCCTGACAGTTGTTTAGCCTCGTCTTCAGTTTTCTATTGTGAATTCTCCATTGTCCAACCAAAAAATCGAAGTCGTTCGACGACGAGTTCTTCGAGGCGACGATATTCAACATGTCACCAGCATTGAATGATTGTTGTTCCATGTGTTTAAGCATTGTCGCTGGATTTTTGAGCATTGCCGGAACAAGTAACGAACCGAGAAAAAGTCTTTGTAGAAATTGCCTTCTGTCTTGCGGCATGGGATATGTTATTCCATCCTAAATGAAATTGGTCTTCGCACAAGAGCCACTTTTGGACAACATAGCTAGACCACTGTAGGATCGGAAGCAAGATGATTCCGTTTATCCAACTCGATGACAAGAACTCCGCCATGCCGCTTTACCGGCAGATTTACGAAGCAATTCGGCGGGCAATCTTACGTGGTGAATTCGCAGCTGGCACCCGGCTGCCCGCGACTCGTTTCTTAGCGGAGCAGTTGGGCGTGGCCCGGATGACCGTCGTCAATGCTTACGAACAGTTGCTTGCAGAAGGGTACATCGAAGGGAAACTTGGGTCGGGAACTTACGTGACTGCAACGCTTCCTGATGAGATGCTGCGCGTCAAAGAAGAAAAATTCTCACGAAACAAAGAATCAGCCAGACCTCGCAAGCCATCTCTCTCACAACGCGGTAAATGGCTTGCTTCGACAAGCATCGCAACGCTCCGCGTGCAGGCTGACAACAATCAGTATGCGTTTCAGAACGGAATGCCAGCTGTTGACGAATTTCCTTTCAAGTTATGGTCGCAACTTGCAGCACGAAGATGGCAAAACCCGCCGCGAGAGCTTCTGGGTTATGGCGATCCAGCGGGTTATCTCCCGCTCCGCGCGAGCATCGCCGCGCATTTAAAAACGGCGCGGGCCGTGCAGTGTGATGCAGGGCAAGTAATTATCGTCGCCGGCGCGCAGCAGGCGCTTGATTTAGTGGCGCGAGTCCTACTTGACCCGAACGACATAGCCTGGTTTGAAGACCCTGGTTATCCGGGCGCGCGAAACTCTTTTCTATTCGCCGGAGCAAAAGTTAATTACATAGAGGTAGACCATGAGGGTTTTGATCTAGCCGGAGCTATCAAGCGCTACAAGAGCGCGCGACTCGTTTATGTGACGCCGTCGCACCAGTTCCCGCTCGGCATCACGATGAGTCTTTCCCGTCGACTGGCATTGCTCGAATGGGCAGAGCGTTCCAACGCTCTTATCATCGAAGACGATTACAACAGCGAATACAGATACGCTGGACGTCCGCTCGCATCTTTGCAGGGACTCGACACGGCCGGTAGAGTGATTTACATCGGCACCTTCAGCAAGACCATTTTCCCTTCACTGCGTTTGGGCTGCGTCGTCGTTCCGAAAGATTTGACGAGTGCATTCATCGCTGCCCGCGCCTTGATTGACAGACACTCTCCCTCACTCGATCAAGCGACGCTTGCAGATTTCATCAACGAGGGACACTTCGCGCGCCACATACGTCGGATGCGTACGTTGTACGAAGAGCGGCAAGCCATTCTGGTGGCTGCGGCTCAGCGCGAATTGAAAGGGCTAATTGAAGTCGCGCCAGCTGACGCGGGAATGCACCTGGTCGGTTGGCTGCCGAATAATCTCAACGACGGCGCGGCATCAGAAAAAGCCGTACGTTACGGCGTGGAGGCTGCGCCCGTGTCTGCGTACAGTGCAAATGCGCTGCCACGCGGCGGGTTGGTTCTCGGTTACACCGGAGTGAACTCCAGACAAATCAAGGATGGAGTAAAACGACTGGCAAAAGCTCTGTCTTGAACCCCCCAAATTCCAAAATCTAGATCGATGAAAAACCTCGATTATTTGACCCTCTACCTCCCGTATGTGTGACCTTTGGGTAGTTCCCTAATTTGTAGGGGCGGCCCACCGAAGACTACATCCGTAAGAAATGCCTCTCGGTCGGAATCCATAGTGAAGCAACTCCACGTTTGTTAGGCCGCAGAGAGCGCACTGATCGTGACGTAATACCCGTCCGGATCTCGGAGTGAGAACTCCATAGTTCCAGTGTTCGGGTTCACGTGGGGCTCCTCCTCGAGCCGAGCGACGAGAGCGCGTGCCCTTGGCAGCGCCATGTCGAAATCATCGACACGGAAAAACAAGAGGAGGCCGTTGCCAGGCTGCGCGTGATCCGGGCTCATCAAGGAGGGATGCTCGTGCGCGCCCCACTCGTGAAGGCAGAGCAAGACCGTTCCATCCGAGTCGAGGATTTGACCGAAGTCGTCATGGGCGGGAGCCGTCTCCGGCAGGCCAAGTAGTGACTGGTACCACTTGAAGCTGCCAGGCAGATCGCCAACGCCAATGATCGTCCACGTGCGCCTCATGGGGTCCCTCCTGCGGGTCGGGTAGCCGGGTGGGATTGCTCCGACCCAGCCCCCTAAGAACCGAACTTGAGAGTTTCCCCTCATCCGGCTCAAGCCTCGATTACGCCTCTGTGACGAGACGCGGTTTCATTACTTTCGACTCACGGTCGTGAACCTGCTGGTGGCATTGCGGGTGAAGCAATACGCGGTTGCGCATACTATCGCTTCCACCGTAGACCCGCCAGATGAGTTTGTGGCTACGCCATCCCGTCATCCGCGTGATCTTGTGACCGCACGCAGAGCACAGTCCCTGCTGCCCGAACCAGAGACGCAAAAGCTGTTGCCGCCGTTTCGGGTTAGCCTCCATCGTTAGGTCAAGCCGACGCTCAAAGTAGGTTTCCCATTGAGGGTCGTAAGGGTTAGCCTCCCCTTTGATCTTGACATGTCTGACGATGGAGAGGGATGCTGCGTGAAAAAGGCAAGTGAGAGTTGGCTTCCGGTCTCTGCCCCGGCCTCTTTCCCGGAAGACATGCCCCGTGCCTTCGAAGTGTTCAAAGTACTTCCTATAGATCCACCGCGAAGGTTTGTTGCGATGTCTTCTGCGCGCCCAGCGCCACAAGCAGTTGAAGATTGCTGAATCCACGCTGCAGAACGTAGCCGAGCTTACCACGTGCCGGTGATAGTGAGTCCAACCTCGAATGACGGGATTGAGCAGCGCTATTAGGCCACCGGTCGTGGCTTGCTTGTTGGCTTTGATGATGCCGCGGACTTTATCCAGAAAGGCTCTGACATTCTTTCCGGACGGCTTGATTAACAACTTGCCATTGTACTTGCGTACATTCTGTCCGAGGAAATCAAACCCTTCTTCGATGTGCGTGATTCTGGTTTTCTCCTGCGAGAGTTCCAGCCCTCTGGTCTTGAAGAACTCGGTGACAAGAGGCTTGACTTCAGTTTCCAGCAGTTGTTTAGTTCTGCCGGTGATGATGAAGTCATCAGCATACCGAACCATGTTTACCAGGTCTGAGCGGCCGTGCCCCAGTTGTGGGAACCGCTCTCGAAGGACTGCTTCCAGACCATCGAGAGTGAGGTTGGCCGCGACTGGTGAGATGATCCCACCTTGCGGAGTTCCCGCCTCGGTTGGATGGAGAGTGTTCTGGTCGATGAATCCAGCCTGCAGCCACTTTCGGAGGATGGTCTTATCCGTTGGGATGTGGGCCAGCATCCAGGGGTGGCTGATTTCGTCGAAGCAGGCCTTGAGGTCGCCTTCTAGAATCCACTGCGGGGAATGCTTCTTGCCCAGTGCGTTGAAACACTGAGCGATGGCATCGGCAGTCGATCTGCCAGAGGGCGCATCTTCCCGTTTGCTTTGGGAATGTACAATCGCCGCAGCGGGAGAGCTTGGTAGCCTCTCTGCTTCAGGTCAGGTACAGCTGCTTCTTTCTTCACCGGGGTGTTCCATACGAGGTGGTCCACTCCCGGGGTTCGTTTGCCGGAGTTTTCAGTCACTTGCTTAACGGCGATTGCCTTGCCGCTAAACGAGTGGGTAAGAAGATGCTGCAAAGCTTTCACTTTGCCCCATCGCTTATCCTGTGTAGCCTTCACGATACGCGCTTGCAGCCGTCGCACGATGCGCTGAGCTGAATGCCAGTTAATGGTATTCCACTCAATGGCAGGGCGGGAGAGTGCACCAGCTTGAACTGCGGCTGTCATCTGCTTTCTCTCCTGAGGACGATTAATCAAGTTCTCTCGTGATTAGAGACCAGATGGAAGTCAGCCCGCTTTGGCGTGAGACAATGTTGCCGAGGCTCAGTCTCTATCCGCTCGATTACCGAGCGGCATTCGCTTGCTCCATCCTCCCATGCCCGCAGCCCCTTGGGCTTACCTTGCGGCTTGCTTTCCCAACTGAGAAGAATCTCCGTTGGGAGAACTACGGGCTTGCCACGTTTCGTGCGAATGCCAGAGTGGGTTAGGTCTCGCCTCTTTGCCGGTGGCGCCGCGTCTGCGTCAGATGAGTTAGGAGCATCTGAACTTGACCACCTACCTTTTGGTCCAAGCCTGTCAGCATCTTTGGCTTGTTCTCAGTAACGGCATTTATCAGCGATTCACATGTGTTGACCGTACCACTCAATCCTAGTTCCTGACCGCCTTGATGCTAGCAGTCGCAGCCGCTTCTCACGATTAAGCTACCATCCCGAAGAATGAGGCTACATTGTCCCAAGCGCTTAGCACCCCGCCCTCACCAGCGACGCACCGCTTGGTAGGATACTGAAGGCAGAACAACAGGTTGTGTCCTTATTCAAAACCAAGTCACAACAGACATTCACGCGACTTCGTGTCGCACCCTAACGGTTTGAGTTCAGGTGGCCGCGCGAGCAGCCTTCAATCTAAATTCCATCTTTGATCTTGAAAGCCAGTCAATCGCGGCTCACCTGCAACGATTTCGTTATGTTTTGTTGCTATGTGCCACAGTTATTACTACATTCCCCTTTTTATGCCCTTTATCCACATATCTGTGAGCCTCGACGATCTGTTCCAGCGGATAGCATCTGTCTATGACCGCTCTAAAATGGCCCTCTTCGATTATCTGTTTCAGTCGGACAAGATGTTCAGCGCGCGGCCATGGCATTCCACCATCAACTGAGACGTACTTACCGCCCTGCGTTAGTGCGTTTTTGAACTGTAGTTTTAATTTTGAGCTTTTCCTTTTTCCCACGGCATCAAGAATAAAGTCGTAAAGCTCTCCGCCGCTAATAAAATCCTCTTTAGTGTAATCAATCCCTTTATCGGCGCCCAGAGATTTCACTAACGCCAGATTCGCCGTGCTGCAAACGGCTGTGACTTCTGCGCCCAAGTACTTGGCGAGCTGCACTGCGGTTGTTCCTATGGCCCCGGAAGCTCCATAGACCAGCACTTTCTGTCCGCTTCTGATATTCCCTTTGTTCATAAAATGCAATGCTATCATCGCGCCATAAGGGACTGCGGCGGCCTCCTCATAACTCATCGTAGCCGGTTTGATTGCCAGGCAGCCGGTCGCCGACCCTGCTTCCGGCATACACGCGTACTCGGCATAGGCGCCAAGCCTAAGACCGGTTGAACCATAAACCTGATCGCCTTCCCTAAAAAGCTTTACATCTTTGCCGACTGCTTCAATGTCTCCGGCCACGACCGCCCCTAGGATGGATTTTCTCGGTTTTGTAAAACCTATCGCCAGCCGCCTGCCGAGCGACATGATGATAGGCAAGTCAGAGCGGCGGATGAGGCAGTCGCTTGCCGTTATTGCCGTGGCGTAGATTTTTATGAGCACTTCATTATTTTTCGGCGTAGGTTTTTCCACCTCTTTGAGCTGAAGAACCTCCGGCGGCCCATACTTTGTGCAGACAATCGCTTTCATGAGTATCCCCACAAAATTACTTTTCTTCGACTTTGTTCAACACAAATCTACCCGATGATTTCTAAAACCTAACGTCTGAGTTGACGCGGTGGCGCGACTTCAATCAAGCATCGCCGGACGCATCAAGTTGAGAAACACACTCCCGCCGCTCGCGTCCAACGATTTGTTCGGCGCAACGGGAACCGAAAAGATCGCGCGATGCGGTCAAACTTGAAACCTCAGAACATCCTCTGCCACACTATTTGCGCAGTGATCTGAAGCCCGCGCGCACATCTTCTGAAAAGAATTGCGGCTGCTCCCACGCTGCGAAGTGACAGCCTTTGGGTAG
>WNFC01002570.1_pt1 | contig 19543 bp, 16 predicted proteins | sample 5400541 | NCBI WGS metagenome assembly WNFC01 (sample SAMN13153342, study PRJNA577476) | soil metagenome | isolation source: 120 cm saprolite under Douglas fir tree site 2 hole 2 replicate 1 | place: USA:California | collected 2015-04-18 | reverse complement strand
CCGCGCCTGTCGAGCGCATCACCTACATCCTTAGCCACGAAAATCCCGCCGTCTTCGTGGAGATGGGCGACACCCGTTTCGAGATCCTCACCAAATACGATTTGATGAGCACCGTCGCCAGCCTCATGGAATCCAAGCGATGAAGGCGACCGCGCAGATCGGTGCATAGGACAACCCAGCTTTGAAAATTCAGGATTTCAATGAGCGGCTGAAAGATACCATCCTCATTGCCGATGGCGCGATGGGTTCGCTGCTGCACGAATCCGTGGGCCCGCAGCGCTGTTTCGATGAGCTAAATTCCACCGAGCCGGAAGCGGTCTTTCGCGTGCATCAGGGCTATATCGATGCCGGCGCGCAGATTATCGAGACCAACACCTTTGGCGCCAATCGTTTCAAACTCGAACCGCTTGGCTTGGCCGATGAAGTCCAGCGCCTCAACGGCCGCGGCGTAAAAATCGCCCGCGAGGCGCGTGATTCCGCCGCCCGCGAAGTGTTGATCGCCGGGTCCATCGGACCGCTGGGCATCGGCGTGCAAGCCCGCCATCCGGAGCCCGACGAAATCCTGGCCATTTTTCGCGAGCAGGCATTGGCTCTCGAAGAGCGCGGCGTCGATCTTTACATTCTCGAAACGTTTTCCTACGTCGAAGAAATTCTTCTGGCCATCGACGCTATTCGTTCCTTCTCGGGGCTCCCCATCGTCGCGCAGCTTACATACTCCGAGGAAGGCACAATTTTCGGCGACCTGCGTCCTGGCGGGGTCGCCGCGCTGCTGAAAAATAAAAACGTGCAAATCATCGGCGCCAATTGCACGCTCGGCCCGCAATCACTGCTTCCTATTCTTCAGGAACTCGCGGGCGTGGACGGTCTGCGCATCAGCGGCATGCCCAACGCCGGCTTTCCCAAGCGCGAAGGCGACCGCATTGTGTACCCGAAATCCTCGCCCGAATATTTCGCCCTTTTCGCCCGCGAAGCGGCCGCACTCGGCGTGCGCATACTCGGCGGCTGCTGCGGCACGACGCCCGCGCACATTCGCGCCATGGCTGAAGCGGTGAAGTCGCTACGGCCGGTAAAGGCGGCAGCCGTTGCTCGCGTCGAGGCCGTTGCGAAGCCCGCCCCTGCTTTGCAGCGCGAACCCGAGAGCAAATTCTGGAAAAAGCTGCAGAAAAATGAGTTCACCGTTTGCGTGGAAATCGATCCGCCGAAAGGCATTGCGCTGGACCGCGTCTACGAGCAGGTCGACAAAATCATGGCCTCGCGCAAAGTCGATGCCATCGACATCAACAGCGGAGCCATGGCGCGCGTCGGCATGGATGCGCTGATCACAGCGGGCGCTCTCGAAGCGCGCGGCGTGGAAACCGTGCCGCATCTCACCACCCGCGACTACAACATCATCGGCCTGCAAGCCATGCTGCTCGGCGCGTGGACCGTCGGCGGCGTTCGCAACGTCCTCGCCATCACCGGCGACCCTCCCTCCGTCGGCGATTACCCGGAAACCAGCGGCGTCTACGAAGTGGATTCCGTGGGGCTCGTCAAGGTCCTGCATCGCTTGAACCAGGGCACCGACTGGGCTGGCAAGACGCTGGGCGGCGCGACAAATTTTGCTATCGGCGTCGCCGTAAATCCTGTTGCTGACGATCTCGACGGAGAAATCGTGCGCTTCCTGGCCAAGATCGAAGCCGGCGCGCACTTCGCCATGACCCAGCCGCTCTTCGATCCCGAACACTGGTACGCCTTCCTGAAAAAACTCGGTGGCAAGCCGCCCATTCCCATACTCATCGGCATTTGGCCGCTCAACAGCTACAAACAAGCGCTGCGCCTCAACAACGAAGTGCCAGGCATCGTCATTCCGCAGGCGCTGCTGAAATCCTTGGACGCGGCAGGCACTGCCGCGCGCGACCGTGGCTTCGAGTGCGCCCGCGAGATGCTTGCCTGGTCGCGCACGGAATTGGCCGGCGCCTACCTCATCCCGCCGTTCAAGCGCTACGAAGAAGTCCTCGACATCCTGTAGTTTATGGAGTGCGGCGGTCTTGTTCACCCTGAGTCTCGAAGGGCCGCCGCTTTTACGACCGATCAACAGCTAGTTGCTAACGAAAACCTCGACTCCCAATCCAGAGTAGTATTCAGACGGGCTTTTTCTTCCGAAACCACGGTACGAACGTGCTCGTTGTCCTCTGGTAGGCGCGATACTCCACTCCGCGCGTGCGCAGCGCCTGCGCTTCGGTAGCCGCAATTCCCGTAGTGCCAAGCAGGAAGTACAGCATCATCGCCGGCGAAATAAGCCCGAGCCAGCCCCATGGCGAGCCCAGCGCGAAAATGGCATAGCTCACCCAGATCATCCACTCGAAAAAATAATTCGGGTGCCGCGAATAGCCCCACAAGCCGCGCCGGTAGGTTTTTCCCCTATTGGCGGGATTTTTCCGGAACCGATTGAGCTGGTAATCCGCCGCGGCTTCCCCGCAAATACTCACCAGCCAAATCGCTCCGCCGATTTTTTCCAGCCGGCCCAGTAGCGCGACAGTGTTGAGGCTGGCCAGTAAAAACGGCAGCGACAGCACCACCGTCAACAGCGCCTGGAATTCGAAGAAAAACAGGAAGCGCAGCGGCAGATTCGTCTTCCATTCCATGCGCAGTTGCACGTAGCGCCCTTCTTCCGGCTTGCCCACCACCCGCGAAAAAAGCAAATACGCCGCCAGCCGCAACCCCCAAAAGCCCGCCATTGCAGCAATCGCCCATTTGCGCGCCGGATATCCCGGCCCTTCTATGGCGTAGAAAATCGCGAGCGTCGCCAGCCCCGTGGCCCAGCCCGCATCGACAATGGCCGCATTGCGGATGAGCAGATGAACGACCCACAGCGCGAACATCACCCCGGCGACAATCGCCAAGCCTTCGAGAGCGAAATGCAGGGCCTCCACTAGCATCGGGAATCCTTCACTTGGCCTTCTCGACCGTGCTGGTGTGATCGTGAATGATGCGCCAGCCTTCCGGAAAGCGCTGCCACACCAAAGAGAAAACTCCACCGATATCGCCTTGTGCGCGAGCCAGATGCCAATGCCCGAGCACCAGCGCCGCATCCGTGCCGAGAAAGTGAAATTCGAGGCCGGAAAAATCGAGTTGGCCCATCGCCGCGCGGTCGGGGTAATTTTTTTTGTAGCGCGCCAGCACGCCGTCCCACCCGCGCGCAATTCCGCCACTGCCGGAGAAAGTCAAATCCGGAGAATGCCAGTAGCCTTCCAGAAACGCGTCGACACTGCCCTGGTTCCAATTATTCTGCTGCACATCGAGAATCTTCGTAATCGCGGCGCGATCGCTCGCATGCTCCTCGGAAGCTGCGCTCAGCTTAGGGGTTTCCACAACCGAAGCAAGAAATCCGAGCAAGACCGCGGGGAACACCAGGACTCGCCAAGCGTGCATTACGCGCCTCCCGTGTAAATCTTTGGGCAGGAGGATAGAGGAGCAAGCGGAAACACGCAAGTACAAGCCTTCGCGGTCGGATGCCTTATTAAGTTTACTATTTTCAGTGGTTTACAAAAGTTCTATCTGGCTGGTACTGCGGGACTATTGGTCCGCTAGGACTACCCAGGCAGACTTGTGCGTGCAAAGAGAAAGAGGCTGAGGGATGTTCGCCGCTATGCTATTTGCGATCTCTATCGTGGCCCTGTCACAGTTCGCCGCTTACTACTGGCGAGCCGTACTGGCAGGAGCCGCGGCACAGCCGGTCTCCAATCGCGTCCTGGAAGCTGCCGGCGTGCAAAATGGCCAACTCACCGGCCAGGATTTCCCGGCTTTGCTGGGCCTCTTCGATTTGACCCCGGAACTGCGTTCCGGCGGCAATGGCCTCGGACTCGTGCGCCGCTATTATACGCTGGTGGCCAGCATCGCCTCGCTGGCTGGCCGCAGCATGCCTGCGGTGGCCGCCTGGAGCGAGCGCGAACTCACAATCTGCGCGCGCTACGCTGCGGTGCAAATCGACCGCCGGCTGCAAGCCAATCTCGAGCTGGCCGCATCGCTGCGCTCCTGCTAAGCGTTTATTTCCAATAGCGAATTGTCTAATCCCGATCAAGCTTTCCTCGCAGAACGTCACGGAAGCTTTGGGCAGCGTAAATCCTGCGCCGCTCTTCACAGTAATAAGATTTTAAGATGAACAGAATCGCTGGCCGAACTTCGCGCTTCCTGCTAGCGTTTGCACGAGCGCAGGTTCAAGCGGCAGGGAGAACATGATGGCCACGTTTAAGCTGATCGAATATGCGGAAGCCAGCCCGGAAGTTCGCGCGGTTTACGACGACATAATGGCCACGCGCAAGATGGACTGGATCAATAATTTCTGGAAAGGCATCGCGCACGACCCCGCGACGCTGAAGCGCACCTGGGAAAGCATCAAGCAGATCATGGCGCCAGGCGCGCTTGATCCGCTCACGAAAGAATTGCTCTATATCGCGGTTAGCGTGACCAATAATTGTTCCTGCTGCATCGCTTCTCACACGGCTTCCGCTCGCAGCAAAGGCATGACTGACGCGATGTTTCACGAACTGCAAGCAGTGATCGGCATGGCCAACGAGACCAACAAGCTGGTTATCGGCTATCAAGTAGAGATCGACGAGCAATTCAAAGCCCCGCTCGACAAATAAATCTTCTTTCCCCGAAAAACCTGTACCAACGGACAGTGTATGTTTCCCATGCAGTACGAGCGTACTATGGCTGGCCCGCTCGGGTCCGCTGGACAATAAAAAGGTTCGCGCACAACTCTCAACCGGTAGAGTTCGGCCGAAACTCTCTCTGCAAGCGAGTTAAGACATGCCCCCGACGCTCAAAGACAGCTCCGCGCTTCCCGGCTCTCCGGAAAATTCGGAGCGCTCCTCGGAAGCGGCATCGGCAGGGCAGCGAATCAGCAGTGCGCAACCTGTCACGCTGGAAGTGCCGGTCACGGTCAACGGCGCGCGGGCGGTGGAAGGCAGCGACAAGCGCGAACCATTTTCGGAAACCACCAGCACGGTGCTGGTGCTGGCCAATGGAGCGGTAATTCGCCTTTCGTCGTCTGTTGCGCCAGGCCAGCTTCTTTTTTTGACCAACGAAAAAACAAAAAAGGAAGTCATTTGCCAGGTAGTGAAATCCAAGAACTACCGCAGCGCCAGCGGCTACGTGGAGCTGGAATTCACCGAGCCGGTCCTCGGATTCTGGGGCATGCGCTTCCCAGGCGAACGCCTTAGTGCCCCAGCCAACGCGTCGCTGCCTACTAAACAAAAACTTGACCCCGCTCCGGTGCCTGCGGGGACCCCGACTGCGAACACGGAGCCGAAACCAGCTTTGCTTGTGGACGCGAGACCTATAGTCGAAAACGTCACGCCAAATCTTGCGGACGAGGTGCAGGAATTCAAAACCGAAATCAAGGCGGATTCGCGCCCATCGAGCAGAGCCGATTTCCTGGCGCCCGCCGAGACGTCGGTCGACGGGCTGAAGCTCGAAGCGAACCGCTTGCAGGAACAACTGTCGTCCCTCCTTTTCGCCGAAAACAAACGGAGCGAGGGGACGCCGGTGGTCCCGGTTGCGCTGCCCTCCAAGCAAGAGCTTGGGGATGCCGCGGCAAAGATTTTTGACATGGCGGACGCGACTGCCAAGGTTGAAACGGAACCGGCCAAGTTAGATTTGAGCTCTGTAGCGCATGCCGCGCCGAAAAACACGCAGGCGCCGGCCACCTCCAGCTTTGATGACGAAGAACTGAAAATCCCGGCCTGGCTCGAGCCGTTGGCGCGCAATGCGGCGATTCCCGCGCCGCCGGCAGAAAAGGTCGCGAATGATTCCGCCGCGCAAATTGAAGAATGGCAAGCTCCAGAATCGGCTTCTGCAGCAAAACCGGTCCCAGTTGCGGCAAAGAAAGCTGCCACCACATCAAAACACACGCGGGCCGCTCCGCTATTTGGCAATTCTCTTTTAGGCGCGGGAACGCCGGAGCTGACCAGCCCGCGCCGAAGCGGCAAGGGAATTTGGATGGCGATTGCAGCGGGCCTGATTGTCGCAGCGGCCAGCGGCGCGTGGTATTTCCGCGACTCGCTAGCATCGCTGGCACTCGCGCACTCTACGTCAGGATCGAACGCGTCGCCGGCTTCCACCGGCCGCTCCGCTTCACTTCCAAGCGTGCCGCCCGCAAACTCCGCTGCGCTCGTGACGCCTTCGTTGGCGCCGCTTGCAACGCCGGATGCGCCCTCTGCGGGGAGGAAAGCGAACTCTGCGAGCGCAATGTCGGAAGCACCGGCGCCGGTTCCTTCACCGGCCCAAGGCAAAGTGCAGGCCACAGCAATTACCGAGCGCATCCCAAAATCAGGCTCCAGCAACGACCTGAGCAAGGGGGAGACGAAATCGGCTGAGACCGATCAGGCCGTTGAGCCTGAGATCAAGAGACCTTCTCTCGGCCAAATTCGCCTGGCCAAGCCCAAGGTCCGACGCTCGGCCAGCGTGCAGGCGAACGGAGAGATGGAGCCGGCGCTAGAAGTAAACAGCGGCGAGCTTGCCGGCGGAGAAAACTCCCTCGGCGCGAACTTGGCAGAAGGATCGAAGCAGCCGGCGGCTCCAGCGGCGCCCGTGGGCGGAGACGTCAAACCCGCGCGCCTGATTTCTTCCGTCCCGCCAAGCTATCCTGCACTGGCGAGGACTCAACACGTAGCCGGCGACGTGCGCGTCGACGCGTTGATTGATGCGACAGGCCACGTAACCACGATGAAGGTGATGTCCGGCCCTTCCTTGCTGCACCAAGCGGCCATTGACGCGCTGCGCCAGTGGAAGTATCAGGCGGCAACGCTGGACGGGAAGTCCGTCCCCATGCATCTTACCGTCACGCTGCAATTCCGCTTGCAATAGCCGCTATATCTCCTTTCGCGCCCAGTGCCGCGCACCCATCACGTAAACATCGAAAAGACATAAATTTGACAAGCTTACGGGCCTTAAACGTTAGACTACTTGTGTCTAAGTTCGACTAGGGAGGCGCTGAACAGCCATCGTTCATCGGTGGCCTGGTCGCAAGGTGCGCCGGACCTAAAGGACCTCAGCATGAGCACACCATCCAGCGCAGTAGTTCAGCACGAACCCAGCGCGAGCGCGGCGACGCCGCCGGCGTTTGCAGCGCGTTACGCACGCTTCGGAAGGTTTCAGGCTGACCTTGAGGGCGAAGAGCTATGTCAGGACGGCCAGCGCGTCAAAGTGCAGGCCAAGGTCTTCCAGGGGCTCCAACTGCTGCTGAGCCGAGCCGGCGAGATTGTCACTCGTGAGGACGTACGGCGCCAGCTTTGGCCGGACACGTTTCTTGCCAACCTCGACGCCAACGTCAACACCACGATGAACAAGCTGCGCCAAGTGCTCGGCGACTCTCCAGAAAGCCCTGTGTATATCGAAACGATTCCGCGGCGCGGGTACAGCTTCATTGCCAGCGTGGAATTCTCGAGCGTTCCGGGCACGCCGCCTGCAGAGGGCGGAAAGACCGTTTCGAATGCCACGGCGCAAGCTGGGGCCTTCGGCACGGTCTGGTCAAAGAAGTACGTTCGCACGTTGCTGCGCGTGGCCAGCTTGCTGTTCGCGGGAATGATTCTTGGCGCGCTACTGGCGTTCGTCTGGTTCTTTGCACAAGCCAAGAATCAGCATTCCGCGAACTCCGCGAAAGTGAGCGCGTCCCTCGCCGATTGTGAATTCCAGCGCAATTCCAGTTAGACTCGGCAAACCCCTCTCAGCGCGTACGGATCTCGGTAGGAAAAAACCGCGAACGCTGCATCCAGCTTGCGAGCAGCGAGGCGTGTTCGTATACTGGCGGCCCGGCCAAGTGACAGGTCTGGCGGATGGGTAGCCCGCCGAAACTCACCTCTTTCTTGGCTTCCAGAATTGCCTCCAGCGCCGCAAACCGCGAGGGGGAACTGTGGAGGGACGGATGGGCTGTCCGCGCGTCCGGTCCCAAGGAGATCTTTGAATGCCGCAAGCGCCTGCACCGGAAGAGATGAATGTTTATCAGAACGCGGAAGCGCGCTTCGAAGTGGCCGCCAATAAATTGGGACTCGAGCAAGGGCTGTACCGCTATTTGAAATATCCCAGCAAGGAAATCACACTGTACATTCCGGTGGGCATGGACAATGGGCAGCTCGAAGTATTCGTCGGTTATCGCGTTTTGCACTCCACGGTGCGCGGACCGGGCAAGGGCGGGATTCGTTTTGCTCCGGACGTTACGCTCGACGAAGTGCGCGCGCTAGCGACGTGGATGACCTGGAAATGCGCGGTGGTGAACATTCCGTTCGGAGGAGCAAAGGGCGGGGTGATTTGCGATCCGCGGAAGATGTCGCGAGGGGAACTCGAGAGGTTGACGCGGCGCTACACCGCGGAGCTGGTGAACTGGCTTGGTCCGGAGCGCGACGTGCCTGCTCCCGACGTGGGCACCGGCGAGCAGATCATGGCGTGGGTGATGGATACGTATGCGATGCACGTGGGCCAGGCGACGACAGCAGTGGTCACGGGCAAGCCCATCGAACTGGGTGGGTCGGCGGGCCGCCGCGAAGCCACCGGCCGGGGCGTGATGATTTGTTGCGACAAAGCGCTGGCCAAGCTGGGCATGAAACGGGAGGGAAGCGGTGTAGTGATTCAAGGCTTCGGGAATGTCGGCTCTCTGGCCGGGACTCTGATGCAGAAGGCCGGATACAAAATCGTCGGGCTGGCCGACATCGGCGGCGGCCTATACAACGAAAAGGGCCTCGACCTCCCCAAGGTCATTGATTGGGTATACACGCAGAAGAAGCCACTGCACGATTTTCCGGGCGGCGGCACAAAGATGAGCGCACGCGACGTGCTTTTCCAACCGTGCGATATCGCCATCCCCGCGGCCATCGAGAACCAAATTACCGAGAAGAACGCCAACCAGGTGCAAGCGAGAATTCTTTGCGAAGGCGCGAACGGTCCGACCACGTGGCAAGCCGACGCCATCCTCGACGCGAAGGGTATTTTCACCGTGCCGGATATTCTGGGTAATGCGGGCGGGGTTACGGTCAGCTATTTCGAATGGGTGCAGGACCGCCAGGGCTTCTTCTGGCGGGAGAGCGAAGTCAATGAGCGGCTGCTCGATGTCATGGAAAATGCCTTCGATGAAGTGGTACGCTACGCCGAACTTCACAAGGTGAACAATCGCATCGCTGCGTATATGCTGGCCATCGATCGGGTGGCCAAAGCGCTTAAGATGCGAGGCATTTACGCTTAAGATTCCGCCGATGCGCGCCGCCACCCGCGCGTGCATCGCACGACAATTTTTCCACAAAAGGCTCGGAGGAGAGCTTCGAGCCAGGAAGGAGTCCGCCCCGTGTCTCTAGACTCACTTTTGCCGGGCAGCGCCAAAACCGAGCTGCAACATCGCCTGGATATTTGTATAGCCGGGCGTTGGATGTACGAGCAGGGCTACAACGTAGCGTGTGAAGGAAATGTTTCTGTGCGCCTGGACGACCAGCGCATCCTGACCACGCCGACGTGCATGAACAAAGGCATGCTCGCGCCGGAAGATCTGGTGGTCACCGACCTGGAGGGCCGCCAAATCTCCGGCGAACGCAAATTTTCCTCTGAGCTGGCCATGCACCTGTTGTTTTACAACATGCGCCCGGATGTGAACGCCATCTGCCACGCGCACCCACCCACAGCGACGGGATTTGCCGTTGCCGGCCGCGGACTTGACCAGGCTTTGCTGCCGGAAGTTATCGTCGGGCTCGGCCGCATTCCGCTGGTGCGTTATGCCACGCCGGGAACGCCGGAGCTCAGCGCCGCCCTGGAGCCATACGTGCCGCATTATGACGCGCTGCTGCTGGCCAACCACGGCGCGGTCACCTGCGGTCCAGACTTGCTGACCGCGTATTTCCGGCTGGAAACCATCGAGCACGTAGCGAAAATCACGCTGGCCGCGGAAATGGCCGGCAGTCCCACATTGCTGTCGGGCCGGGAAGTCGCCAAACTCATGGCCGCGCGATCGCGCTACTTCGTGACTCCGCCGCCCGGCGGAGGCGCGGAGCTGCCGGTGACCTGCGATGCAAACGAGAGCGGCGATCACGTGCGGCTCACGCGCGGAGAATTGGACACGCTGATTGACGAAGCAATCCGCAAAGACCGCGCCCGCCGCTGACCTGTTCGGGATTCCCGCTTGGGAGTAGAATGACGGGACGGGTGTCGTCATGAAAGCGCAACCAGCCCGCGAGAATCCAAACGAAGAAACGAAGCCTTCGTGTGAAGCGGTCTCCCGCCTGGACGAGCCGTGCAATCAATCCGCTGCAATCTTCTGCGACAGGTGTGAGCGCTGGTTTTGCGCCGCGCACGCGCAGGATGATCTGTGGCACGCTTGCCACCTTGAGCCCGGCGAGGAAGGCGGCGAAGGCTGATCGCCGGCATGTTTCCCTGTCGGAAGGTGGCGTCACGTGGCGGTCAGGGCGCGGCGGAGGCGGTTCACTACGCGGTCGCGGCCCAGAACGACCATGGTGTCGAATAGGGGCGGGGCCACGGCTTGGCCGACGATGGCGACGCGTGTGGCGTTGATAAGCAGCCCAGCCTTCACGCCTTCCGCTTCGGCGAGCGCGCGCAACGCGTGATCGCAGGCATCATGGCTCCAATCAGAAGGCGGGATAGCAGCCAGCTTTTCCGCGAGTTTGGAGAGCAGCTCCGGAACTTTGGGATCCTTCCAGAATTTGGCTTTCGCGGCGGGATCGATTTCGAAATCGTCGGAGAAAAACGCGCGGGACCAGGTGGAAAAATCGGGGAGAAGGCGAACGCGGGGGCGCAGAAGGTCGACCGTCTTCGCGAACCACTCGCGGCCTGCCCCGCTTCTCCACTCTTCTTTCCAGAGTCCGCTGCGCTTTAGCTCCGCTTCTACTTCCGGCAGCAAATCCTCGATAGGCAACTTCTGAAGATACTGGGTGTTGAACCATTCGAGTTTGGGGCGATCGAAGACTGCGTTGGTGCGGCTTACGCCTTCGAGGGAAAATTTTTCGAGCAGGTCTGCGGTGCGCAGAAACTCCTCGTCTCCGCCGGCGGACCAGCCGAGTAGGGCGAGAAAATTGCGGAAGGCTTCGGGCAGGAAGCCCTCTGTACGATACATGTTGACGTCGGTGGCGCCGTGGCGCTTGGAGAGGCGAGATTTATCGGGGCCGAGAATGAGCGGAACGTGGGCGAAGACGGGCGGCTCCGTGCCCAAGGCGCGGTACAGCAGCACCTGTTTTGGGGTATTGGAAATGTGGTCGGCGCCGCGGATCACGTGGGTGATGCGCATGTCGATGTCGTCGACCACGACGCCGAGCTGGTACATGGACTGGCCAAATTCCTCGTCGCCTTTGCCGGAGCGCAGGAGCACGAAGTCTTCGATTTCGTCGTTGGAGAATTCGCGCTCGCCGAAGACGGCGTCGAAAAATTTGGTGGCCCCGCCGGTAGGGACGCGAAAGCGAACCGCGGGCCGCGTTCCCGGAGTGGAGGGCTTGCCGTCGCGGCAAGTGCAACGCACGATGCGGCGCGGCCCGGGGGCCTTCGGCTCGTCATCCTGAGCCTCAACGGCATGATCGCCGCCGGCGTAGCGCTCTGCGGGGCAGTAACACAAAAACGCGCTGCCGTTCGCCAGAAGCTTTCTTCCTGCCGCCTGGTACAGCGCGGTGCGTTGCGACTGATAGAACGGGCCTTTATCCCAATCGACGCCGAGCCAGCGAAGGCCGTCGATGATGCCTTGGACGAGTTCGGGCTTGTTGCGCTCGGCGTCAGTATCCTCGATGCGCAGGATCATGGCGCCGCGCTGATGGCGAGCGAAGAGCCAGTTGAAGAGAGCGGTGCGCGCGCCGCCTACGTGGAGATAGCCGGTGGGTGATGGCGCAAAGCGGACGCGCACAGGGCCTGCTACGTTGTTGGGTGTTGCGCTCATTTGCCGGAGTCGCTTGGGGCTTCGGTAGTTCTTCTCGCAGAAAGTGAGATTGCCCAGTGTAGCGAAACATGGGTAGATGGTCCAACGCAGGCATTCATGCGAACGCCAAGTACGTCTGCGGGCGCGGCGAACGCGCCCGAGGCGCCCGAGGTGAATGTAGCCAAGTCGTTACCTCACCGGCGTTACCTCTGTTCTGCTATCTTTTTGGCCACCAGTACCGCGGTACGCTTGCCGCAACAAAAATCCATGCTCCATAATCCAAGTGCTTTATTTTGTGTGTCCATGACGCTTTTTTGGCGGGTGGCGCGAGGTGTGCGCGCCGTCCGCATATATGCGCACATGGAGTACAGTATACGAAAGCGTCTATGGCCTGCTGCACTTTGGTGCAGGCGCAGCCTGTGGTTCCGCACGTTTGTGCGGAGAATCGACGACTGTTGGTCTACAACAATTTCATAGCGCTGGCCCTGTTGGCGGCAACGTCGCTGGTGGCGGGGTTCTTCGCGTACATCTACAGCCTGAAGCGGCAGGTATACCTGCTGCTGTGGACGGCGGGGTGGACGCTGTTTGCCTTGCATTACCTGGGCGCGGCGCTGGCGCAGTGGGTGCCGGATACGCCGCTGCAGACGGCGCTGGATCGCTGGCTGTACGCGGTGGCGGCGCTGTTCTTTCTCTTAGGCGCGCAACTCTACTCACAGCGCAAGCCGTGGAAGATTGCTGCAGGCGCAACCGCGGTAGCGCTGGGCGCCTGGGCGGTGGCCAACGCGCTGCATCTTTTTAGCGCGACGGTGGTGGTCCCCGGGGCACTGCTGTTTGCTGCGGTGGCGGTGATCTTTTGGCAGGAGAGCAAACGGCAAGAAACCCTTGCGGACCGGCTGCTGGGGCTTTCCTTCATGGCCTGGTGCGTGCTGCAGCTTGCCGTTTTTTTCTTCCTGCGCAGCGCACCGGCGGACCTGGCGATTGACAGCCCGATAACAGCGGTGCCTTCCGCATTCGTGGCCATGCTGATGGTGATGGCCTCGTACGAAGAAGAGAAGCGGCGCGTCGAGCGCAACATGCTGGCGTTGTCGAATTTGAATTTGGCGACGTCGAGTTTTGTCGGCGGAGAGATTCAGCGGATGCTGGCGCAGGCGTTGGACCGCGTTCTGGGGGTGGTGCGATTGCCGGCGGGCGCGCTGTTTTTGCATCACGGAGATCCGCAGGGGCCAACGTCGGTGGTGGCGGTGGGGCTGAACGACGACTTTTGCCGAGTGGCGCAAAACGAAGGGCTGGACGATTACCTGGTGGGGTTGGTTTCGCGGCTGGGAGGGCTGCTGGGTTTCCGTGACCTGCGCAATGCGGAGTCCGTGGCGGCACTGGAACGGGAAGAGCCGATCAGGAGATTCCGGCAACTGGCAATAGCGCAAGGGCTGCGCAGCGTGGTAGCCATCAGCCTACAGGCGAAAGAGCAAGCATTCGGCGTGCTGTTGCTCGGAACGCCGGATAGCCGGAGATTCGCGCCGGCGGAATATCGCTTGCTGTTGGCGCTGGGGCACCAGATCGGCATGGCGGTGGAGAACAGTTATTTGGTGCAACAGACTGCACGGCGCTCGGAAGAACTGCACGTGCTGAACGAAATCGGACGGGCGCTGAGCTCGACGCTGAACAAGGAAGAATTGCTCAGCAAGATCTGGGAGGAATTGCGGCGGCTGTTCGATGTGGAGAATTTCTACATTGCAGAGCTCGATTCGGTTCGCGACGAAATGCGCTTTCACCTGGAAGTTCAAGGGGGAGTGCGCCAGCCGCGGCGCAGCCGTCGGGCGGGGAATCACCTAACGGAGTACGTGATTCGAACGCGGCAGCCGGTGTTGATTCGCGACAACTACATGGCGGAAGCGAACAAGCTAGGAGTGCAGCCCCTGCGCGAGGGCGGGTGTTTCTGTTGCGTGCCGCTTGTTGCATACGATCACGCAATCGGCGCAATGGCGGTCTATTCCGATCAGGAGCACGTGTTCGATGAAGGGCACCTGGAGTTGCTGCGCGTGCTGGCCAGCGAAGCGAGCATCGCCATCGAGAATGCGCGGCTGTTCCAGGAAGAGCGAACCAAGGCGCGGCATCTTTCCCTGCTCAACACAATTTCGCGGAACGCGATTGCCACGCTGAACCCGGATGAAATGCTGGCGAAGATCACCGAGCAGCTTGAAGCGGGACTGACCTACGACCATATCGGCATCGGCCAGCTCGAGTATTCCTCCAGGGAAATCGTGATTCAAGCGGAAGCAGGCAAGCGGCGGGGCGCCCTGGGGCAGCGAATTCCGCTGGGAAGCGGGCTAATCGGACAAGTGGCGCGCAACGGGCAGTTGGCTGCGTATAACGCCAACATTCCCGCGGATGCCGGGTGCAAGCCGCTGTTGCCGGACTCACTGGCGGCGATTGCGCTGCCCATTTTCTATGCGGAGCAACTGCACGGGATTTTGTACGTGGAATCGTCGCAGCCGGCGGATTTTTCCGAGGAAGAGGTGCTGCTGCTGCGCACCCTGGCGGACCTGATCGCCGGCGCATTGCACAACGCGCTTTCGTTCCAAAAAGCGCAAGAGCAGGCCATCACGGACGGTCTCACGGGCGTAAAGACGCACCGCTTCTTTATGGAAGCGTTGTCGGCGGAATGGAAGAGGTCGACGCGCGCGGGACGTTCCTTCGCGCTGGTGCTGATGGACCTGGACCGATTCAAATTCGTAAACGATTTTTACGGGCACCTGGAAGGCGACCTGGTACTGCAGCGCGTGGGCCACATTCTGGAGACGAATTGCCGGCGCTCGGACGTGGTGGCGCGCTACGGCGGCGACGAGTTCGTGATCTTGATGCCGGAAACGAACATGGAGCACGCGCGGCAACTGGCGTCGAAGCTGCGCGGGTGGGTATCCGCGGACCCGCTGCTCCGGGAGAAGAACATCAGCGCGAGCTTCGGTATCGCGTGCTATCCGCTGCATGGCTCTTCGCCGCAGGAATTGATCCAAGTGGCGGACGCTTCGATGTATTTGTCGAAGCACCAGGGCGGCAACACGGTATCGACGGCCGACCATTTCGACCCCAACGAAGCCAAAAAATGGAAGCGAGACGTGCTGGAAGCGTACCTGGGCGTGACGCTGAAGCGCTTGTTTGCCACCGGCCCGGAAGCGTTTGAGGAGATTTATTCGAGGTTGAAGCAATTTACGGAGTCGTTGGCGGCAACGGAGGGGGCGAACGGTACAGGAACCGAGGCAACGGCCGCTTCGCAGGGACCGCAGGCGCTTCCGCAGGCGGTGCTCGACACGGTAACATCGCTGGCGTTCGCGATCGACGCCAAGGATCACTACACGCAAGGGCACTCGCAAAAGGTGTCCGCATATGCGGCGCTGATCGGCGAGGCGCTGGGATTAAACGATTTGGAGGTTGAGGAGATCCGGCTGGGAGGAGTGCTGCACGACATCGGAAAAGTAGCGATTCCAGAGAATATTTTGAACAAGAACGGCCCGCTGAATCCCCAAGAGTGGGACACGATGAAGTCGCACGTGACGTTTGGGGCGAAAATTCTGGAGCCGCTGACACCGCTAGCGCGTATCAGGGACATGGTGCTACACCATCACGAGTTTTTTGACGGCTCGGGATACCCGCACGCCTTGGGGGGCGAGAAAATTCCATTGGGCGCGCGGATCATCGCGGTGGCGGACGCTTATGACACGATTACCAGCGACCGCACCTATAAGAAGGCGCGCGCGGCCGCGGAAGCGCTGGCGGAGCTGGAACGCTGCGCTAACGGGCAGTTTGACGCGAAGGTTGTGGCGGCGTTTGTGCGCACGATGAAGTCGATGCCGAATCCGATCATAGAAGTAGCCACGTTAACAAGAAACTCGTAGCGATTGCCTGCTTTCCTTCCGGAGAGTCTCCCGTCCAAAGGCACAAGTGTGGTTGGTTTCCAGCCCAAGGCCTCGAGGTGCCCATGAACAAACGCGTGTCGATCTTTGCCGTAATCGCATTTGCCGGAGCAAGCAACGTGCTGGCCGCGCCGCACTCCATCGCTGCTTTCAAGAAGCTGCAGGCCCTTGCGGGTGAGTGGGTAGGCACGGACGACAAACACCAGCCGGTGAAAACCAACTTTAATTCCATCGTGTCGAACACCGCGGTAATGGAAACGCTATCGCCCTCGGGCATGGAGGAGATGGTGACGGTGTATAGCCTGGACGGCGACGGAATCGCGCTGGTTCATTTCTGTCCCACGAACAACCAGCCGCGCATGCGTGCCGTTCCCGGCACGGATGAAGTGAAGGAGTTGGCTTTCGATTTTCAGGGCGCCGGCAATCTGCCCTCGCCGAATGCGGGCCACCAACATCACCTGGTAATTCGCTTCGAGGATGAAGATCACATCACGGAAATATGGACCTGGCGACACGACGGGATGGACATGCCCATGGTCTTCCATCTCACCCGCAAAGCAAAGTAGATTCGAGAAGCGGGTGTTTGCAGTTCCAGGCTATTTCCAGGCGCTGGAGGTAGCAATCTGCGGCAAGTGATGAGCCGCGTAGTGACGCACCTCATGCAAGAGTTCGCGCAGGCGCTTGCGAGCTTTGTGCAGTTGCGATTTGGAATTGCCCACCGAGCAGCCGAGCATGCTGGCGATTTCGTTGTGCTCGTAACCGTGAACATCGTGAAGGAGGAACATGGACTTGTAGCCTCGCGGTAATTGCTCGAGGGCGGCGTGGAGGTTGATGCGGTCGAAGAGGCCGGTCAAGCGCAGGTCGGGAACGCCGATTTCGAAAGCTGGACGGTCTTTTTCGTCGTCGGGGCGAGTCATTTCTTCCAGAGAGACGGAGAAGGGCCTTTTCTTGCGGAAGCGCATAAGGACGATATTGGCGGTGAGGCGGTGCATCCAGGAGGAAAAGGCAGATTCGCCGCGGAAGGTATGAATCTTGCGGAAGAGCTGCAGGAAGGCCTCTTGGGTCAGATCTTCGGCCTCGACGGCGTCGCCACTCATGCGCAGGCAGAGAGCGTAGACGCGGCGGCTGTGCAGCCGATAGATGGTTTCAAAGGCAGCAGCGTCGCCTTGTTGAGCCCGGCGAATTGCTTCTTTGAGAGAAGCGGCATCCGGCTTTAAGGGCTTTCCTGCCTGCGCGGTGGCTGTTGCCGCTTGTGGCGTTGACGCGCGGCGTACGAGCGTGCGTGCTTTCCTTGCGAGTTGCACGCGTTGCAGGTTGGCGTCGCCGCCGGACGGATTGGTTGCCGAATTCATATAACCCTCGCTTATTTTGACGCCGCTGGTGGGCCAGCCATGTCATCGCCGCGTCAAAGGGATGTCATCTTTGTTGTGCGGCAGGTGCGGACTATCAGAGTGTGGCGGGAGCCGTGTAATGACAAAGAGATGCGGCCTTGTTTGCTATTCTGGTGTGCCATGGCAGGAGGGCGTATGCAGACAGCGGCGGTAAAATGGATTGGGGAGCAAGAGTTTGTGGCCACGAGCCCTTCGGGTCACACGATGGCAATAGACTCAGACCGCGAGTCGAACAAAGCGCCGGGGCCGATGGAATTGGTGCTGATGGCACTGGGGGCATGCACCGCGACCGACGTTGTCTCAATCCTGAAGAAAAAGCGGCAAAAATTGGAATCGCTGGAAGTGCTTTGTTCCGGGGAGCGAGCCGCCGAGCCCCCTACAGTTTGGACGAAGCTGGAGATCGTCTATCGATTGCGCGGCGAGTTGGATGAGGGCGCCGTGAAGCACGCGATCGAGCTCAGCGAGGAGAAATATTGCTCGGTTGCGGCAATGCTGAAGAAGACGGCGAAAGTGAGTTGGCGCTATGAGGTTTTGCGAGGTGAGGCGTAGGTCGATGGATGGCAGACGGTGGCTTATTTTGCTGATTCCACTGAGTCCAGTAAGAGCATAGGCAAGAGGGGCTGTGCTACCCTTTGGGAACTTAAGGAGAGTTATGTCGCATCGTATTGCTGCGAAGATTACCGGCGTTGCGGGTTATGTGCCGCCGAAGGTGCTGACCAACGCGGACCTCGAAAGGATGGTAGAGACGAACGACGAATGGATCCGCACGCGCACTGGGATTCGCGAGCGGCACATCGCGGAGGAGGGCATGGCCAGTTCGCACCTGGCGACGGAAGCAGCGAAGACGCTGCTGGAGAAGACGAAGACTGACCCTTCGGAAATTGATCTGATTATTGTGGCGAGCGTGACGCCAGACATGTTTTTTCCGGCGACGGCGTGCCTGGTGCAGGACCGCTTGGGAGCGAAGCGCGCGTGGGGTTTCGATCTTTCCGCGGCGTGTTCCGGCTTTGCTTACGCGCTGACAGTCGGAGCGCAGTTCGTGGGCTCTGGAGCGCACCGGAAAGTAGTAGTGATCGGCAGCGATGTCATGAGCTCGATTTTGGACTACAAGGATCGCTCCACTTGCGTCTTGTTTGGCGACGGCGCCGGCGCGGTGCTGGTGGAGCCGGCCAAGGACGGCGAAGGTATTTTGGATTTTTCGCACGACGTGGACGGCTCGGGTGGTCAATATTTATACATGCCGGGCGGGGGATCCCTGCATCCTTCCACGCACGAGACGATCGACAAGAACATGCATGTGGTGCATCAAGAGGGTTCGCAAGTGTTCAAGTATGCGGTGCGGCGCATGGCGGAGCTGGCCGCGTGCCTCCTGGAACGCAATGGATTTACCAGCGACGATCTGGCGCTGGTGGTGCCGCACCAGGCGAATTTGCGAATTATTCGAGCCATGCAGCAGCGGCTGGGCCTGGAAGATTCCAAGGTGATGGTGAATATCGACAAATACGGGAATACGACCGGAGGCACAATTCCGCTGGGTTTGCGCGACGCGGTGGACCAGGGGCGCCTGAAAAAGGGTGACCTCGTACTCCTCGCTGCCGTGGGTGCGGGTTACACGACAGGTGGATTGTTATTGCGCTGGGCATATTAGCTCTGAAGTCCCCGGGCTACGGATTGTCCAATTCCCTTTGAAGAGCGCCGCCTTTCAAGGCGTAGGCGACGAAACCTTCCGGAGCGTTCTTCACACCAAATATATTTGCGTTCTTCACGTTCAGGGTATCGCTCCATTTAAGGTTGGCGAGGTTGGTGTTGCGCAAGTCCGCGTTTGCGAGCATGGCCCGGGAAAGATCGGCGCCGGTCAAGTCGGCGCCGAAGAGGTCGGCATCCTTCAAGTCGGCATGCTCCAGGTTCGTGCCGCGAAGAATGCTATGACGAAGATTGGCGGAGCGCAGATCGGCATCGGACAGGTCGGCGAAAGTGAGGTCGCTATCGCGTAAGTCGGCGGCGGAGAAATTCGAGCGCGCCAGGCTAGCACGCTGAAGGCGAATGCCTTGCAGGAATGCGCCGGAGACATCCACGCCGATGAGAGAAATGCCGTCGGCGTTGAGCTCTTGCAGAGCTTCAATACGTCCGCCATTGCCGCCCTTTCCCTGCGCGGTGTTGATGACTTGCCATGCCTGGTAGTGCTTCTGCTTGAGGCGGTCGCCGGATTCGCCGAAATAGAAGATCACGGCGATAAGCACGCCAAAGCTGCTGAGATATTCGAGCACTTCCAGGAAAGACCAATTGCTGAGGACGTAGGCGATCCACTCACAGAACCACTCGAAGGCCCACAACGGCACAGTCCAGCGGCGTTTCAGTCCTTGCCG
>WNFC01015447.1_pt1 | contig 19545 bp, 17 predicted proteins | sample 5400541 | NCBI WGS metagenome assembly WNFC01 (sample SAMN13153342, study PRJNA577476) | soil metagenome | isolation source: 120 cm saprolite under Douglas fir tree site 2 hole 2 replicate 1 | place: USA:California | collected 2015-04-18 | reverse complement strand
CGTGGTCACCGGAAGGCCGACGGTCGCAAAGTAGTGATTTTCAGTCAATGCAACATTGCGATTCGCAGGAATGGAATCACCAGTAAGCTTATCCCGATAGGAAAGCATTAAAGTTTTTCAAACAAGAAAGAGTGCATAGTAGACTTAACGTTTAGTGGGCATAAAGGAGATTTATTAAATCTGATAAAGGCATTGTATGTCTCCATCACAAGGACAGTTGACACGTCAGCGCTTCAATCTCTACAACTACCGCGCGCGTGACCTTTCAGTTTTAATTTCTCGACATATACGCGCTTCACAACGGGGGTATGTGATTCCAACACCGCTGTCTTTCACCCACTGGTTCCTACATTCGTGTTAATCACAGTTAAGAAGTTACTTTTTCTTTAGGAGGAGGGAGAAGGCGTGCCTCCTCCCCCTCCTGCTTCGCCACCACCCCCTTCTCCCATCCCATCCTGAATCCACCAGCTTGGATAACTCACTAGCGGATGGACACCTTCGGGGACACAAGCCACCCTTCACAAGAAGGAAGACTTGCATCTGCTTTCAGCTAGTTAAACTCACTGAGCGTATTTGTTTCCGGGTGATTCTCTCACACGACGCACGGATGTTTAGGCACACCTCACCTTTGAGAAGCCTTTGTAGAGAATCTGTCGTGTTCTCTCCGTGCGAGTCTTTTTAGACACTTGTTGATGGATGACTGCCGTCAAAATATCTGAGTATCTTTACTGATCGGTGGAAACGGTAAAGTTGGTTTTCTCGTCCCGTGCCTGATCCTCCCGCCCAGGTGGTCCCTGCGGGAGCGTGTTTCAGCCTCCTCCGAGTGCGGTGTTACCCCTGACCACGCGGATTTGGCAACGGCGTCGCTTTACCAAGGTGCAACGCAGACCGTTAAATTGTAAATTATTTAAGCCGCAAGCGGTTCTTCCACAGCAGGTGGCTCGGCACCAACGATGGGCAGACTCGCGGTGAGTAAATCTTTATCTACAAACCCGCAGGAGCGCGTCTGTTTATCAGCCGCACTGCTCACCTTAGTAGGATGTTTGAGGCGGTTTAAACGCGGTTTTGCATACGAAAACGTTTCATTAGTCGGCATTAGAAAACGCATCACAAGCTGTCGGGCACGCCATACGGGTATCTTTTCCTGGAACACTCTGAGGTAGTCTCCAGCAACCGACCACAAAACGAGCTTTGCGTTACGACGTTGCGATAACTTTCGTGCAAGCTGAGGGACAGTGGTCTGAAATCGACAGATTCCAGGAGCATAACGCCACGTGCAGAGTTGCGGAGGCCCGTAAGTGTTGAAAGCGAAGTTCACAGTTCCGCTCCTGAGCCGATAAATCGGTTCAACTCTGACACCGGTATTAGAATGTGACGTAGTGCTCGGTTTGGCTTGATCAATCCGCGTCCTATTAGACGCCGTAAAGTTATGGGTGAGATACCACCGAGATACTCGCATGCCTCCTTGAGCTTGAGAGCTGCAGGAGCAATTTGGATGGGTGTTTCTTGTTTTTGCACGCAATTACTAATGCGGGCAAAACGCGCCGATTGCGAAAATTCGGAAAGGACAGGTTAGGAACTAGTCTTGAACATCCGAAGGTAATTTATGAGTTCCTTGGTGGGTTGGAGGTAAACCAAGCGGCCCATTGGGCCACGTTGCACTCTTGGCTGGGGACAGGTCTCGAGCTTGAGCTTCCTTGTTAGGGTGTGTCGCGAAATTCCGATTCGCTCACAGAAGTCCTTCGGCCTAATCCACGCCGTTTCTCCGTCTACCAGCCGAAACGCGACATACTCGTCTCCCATAGCAAAAGCTACCTCTTGCCATCCCGGTTCTGCCATACGTGCCACAACATAGCCGTTTTCCTCAAGCAGCTCCCTGGCGCTAGCAATGCGGATCTTTGCCTCCGCGGCGGCGTTCATACTTTGGTGGCAGGAATTGGAATGACGTTTTCTGGCTCTCGCTCGTCGACCATTAACTGCGCCATCCTTTGAGAGTGAACCTGATTAACATGCGAGTAAGTATCCAGAATCAGTTTCCCTCCATCTTTGTGGCCCTGCCATTCGGCGATGACCTTCACGTCAACACCTTTCTCGATTGCCCGCGTGATGAACATTCTGCGCAACGTGCGTTGACTGAACGGGGGGAATCCGAGGCGTCGACATGCGCCAATGAGCGCCTTCTTCGCATCCCGGATTTTGAAGATCCGGTCACTGTTTGATTTTCCTTCACAAAGCCTCTCAAGAAGCGGCCGCACCTGCGGGAAAATCGGAATAGCGAAGCCTGTCGCCGTTTTATGACGAAATGTGATAATCCGGCCAGCATCAAAATCGATATCGCATCGTCTTAGAGACCCGGCTTCAGCCTGACCAAGTCCAGCCAGACCGAGAAACTCAAGAAAATCAGCACTATCTTCCGCATCCGCGTTGAACGGCTGTGCTCGAACGTCAGCGATGATGGCGTTAAACTGCTCCCACGTCGGTGTCAGCCGAATAGGTTTTTCGCGCTTGGCATAACGCAAATGCGTTGCCGGCGATCGCGATATAATTCTGTCCCGCACAGCCAAGTCGAATATTTCATTAACACACGAAATATGCAGATTGCGGGACGCCGGACCAAATTCGTAATTCGAAAGCCACACGTCCACATCGCTCGGTTTTATTTTTGAAACTTGGGTCTGACTACCCGTCGGCCAGTGCCGAAGGATTCTGCGGACAATGAAAGCCTTGCGCTCAACCGTCTTTGGTTTTTGGTGCTGAACTGTTTTCAGATATCGATTGCACAGCTCGGCCAAAGTGATCTTGCCCTGAGAGCGATCGATCTGTCGCTGCTGTTCTTTAAAGCGCGCCAGTTCACGCCTAGCAATGTCCCGATCTGTCGTTCCGAGGGAGCGCTTGATTTCCTTGCCCTCGGTCTTGATGCGCGCATAATAAACCCCGTTGGATGGATACCGATAAAGACATTCGCCGACTTTCTGGAGCTGGGTTTTTGGCCGCTGTGGTGATCCCATATATTCTGGAGAATACAGTGGACAAAACCGGTGTGCAACATCAATTTTCGCTGTATAATTCGACGGCTATTTTTCATAGGTAAATCGGGGGTATAGCTCAGTTGGTAGAGCGTCTCGTTCGCAATGAGAAGGTCAGGGGTTCGAATCCCCTTACCTCCACAAATTAGGATGGCAAATTCCGGCAACTGATTCTCCATTCCACCAGCCCAAATCTATGAAATCAAAAACTTACTTTATTGCCGCGGCTATTATTACTCCCCTGTTTTTTTCACTATCTCTCGCGGCACAGACGCCGACACCGTCTCCATCGGCGGGCAAGCAGGCATCATGAAAGGCGCGGCGGCCGGAACAATGAAGGACATTGCTGATAATGAAGAAGTGAGCGGCGCTTATTGGAAAAACCCAGACGGCACTTTGGAGGCAAAATTTGTAAAGCTTGGACCGACAGAAAAGAAAACTGCGAGCCCGGCGCCAAAAGCGTCGACGACACCGAAGTCTTAAGGCATGGGCAAGATCTACTCGGCCCCTGCGGCTTTAACCGCAACCCGAAGATCGGCGACGAAGTTTTTGTATTCGCGATAGCGCGATTCTTCATCTGGCTGCCGCAACAGCGACGAAGGATGGACCGTAGCCACGACTTTGGGCGCGAACTTTGAAGAAAGAACCTTCCCGTGCTCGCGCGTGACTCGAAACGAAGGCCCGAAGATCGCCTGACCGGCGGTCGAGCCGAGAACGACAAGCAATTTCGGCCTAACGAGTCGCAACTCCACTTCAAGCCACGGGCGACAAGCGGCGACCTCGCGTGAGTTTGGTTCTGATGGATGCGGCGTTTACCGCGCGGCTCCCATTTGAAATGTTTGACCGCATTCGTGACGTAAACTTCTTTGCGATCGATCCCGGCTTCTTCGAGAGCGCGATCCATGATTTTTCCGGCCGGTCCGACAAACGGTTTTCCCGCCACGTCTTCATAATCGCCGGGTTGCTCACCGACTAACATCATCGCCGGCTTCTTTGGTCCTTCGCCAAAAACGGTTTGCGTGGCACGCTTGTACAGATGACAAGCAGTGCAATTCTCCGCGGCCTCACGGACAGTTGTCAGGCTCGGTGAATCTGGCGGCGTCGCCGGTCGGGCGTATTCTTCGGTTTTCGTTGGCATCTTTCCTTATTAAATCGCAACCCGCGCGCGCTTCGTCTTTATTTGTCCCGATGGCGGTTCTCAAAACTTCGGGTTTAACTTTGCACCGGTTCTGCGAAGATGATGTCGATCTTCTCTCTGGGTTGATGGCCAACCAGGACTTCATGCGTTTCTCTCTCGGCGTTTATACACGCGAGCAGACGCTCGGAGTTCTGGAAAAAGTTCTGGCGCGGCAAAATGCAAACATGCCGTCGCTCTTTGCGGCGATGCTCCGAAGCAATGGAATGTTGCTCGGCTATTGCGGTTTTGAAAAATCGGAATGAGTTTGAAGAAGCAGACTATCCATCGAGGCTTTCTGACAAACGTGTTCTCTCGGTCTCGCGCGCGATGGGGAAAAGAGAGTGGCGCTTGATGAATTCTCGCCCGAGCGCACGATAAGCGCTGGCGCCGGCACCGCTCGGGTCGTACTCGAGAATCGATTTCCCGAAGCTCGGCGCTTCACTTAAGCGCACCGTTCGCGGAATGACCGTTCTATAAACGCGCTCGCCGAAATGCTGCCGCACTTCGTTCACCACTTGCTCGCTCAAATTCGTCCGACTGTCGAACATAGTCATGACAATGCCGCCGATCTCGATCTGATCGTTCGCGCCCGAATCACGCACTTGCTCGACCACGCGCACGATTTTGACCAAACCTTCGAGCGCAAAATACTCGCATTGGATCGGCGTCAGGATTTCGTCAGCCGCGGCCAGCGCGTTAGTCATGAGAATACCCAACGACGGCGGACAATCCAAAAGGACGAGATCGAACGTTTCGTCCGAACGAAAGGTCGACAATGTCCTGGCCAGCCGCGTGAGATGGTCCGGCATTCTGGCAATCTCAACTTCGGCGCCAGCAAGATCGAGATCCGCGGGAATGATGAACAGGTGATCGAGGCGACTCGGCAATATTTTGTTCTGGATGGACGCACCACCAAGCAGCGATTCGTAAATACTCTCGCCTTCAACTTCCTGCATGCCGAGCGCGCTGGTCGCGTTCGCCTGAGGATCGAGATCAATCAAAAGAACACGCAGTCTTTTTTTCGCCAACGCCACACCAAGGTTCACCGCGGTCGTTGTCTTCCCGACTCCGCCTTTTTGATTTGCGATCGCGACAATTTTCATGAACGCGGGACAATTAATGTGCGCAGCTCAAAGCTGTGGCGACCATTCGATTCTTTCCAAAACAAATGTTCCGGGTCAGGCAACATTTCCGTTACCTCGATCTCGCCCGCTTTAATGAACCAGCGGTGGAAAATTTCCAGAAACAAATAGCTCTCAAGATCGACAAAGACTGGCTTGGTAGGTGTTGGCGGTTACAGGAGTGGCCAAACGTTCGACCGTGTCGAAAGGCGCGCCAGCTAAGCGAATCAAAAAAAATCACGATCTCGGCAATCCTCTCACTATCGTTTGGGGATATGTCCAGCTGCTGGCGCGGCCGTCGCAGCTGGACCGTGAAGGCCGACGATTTGATCCCGGGCAATTACCGATTCTAAACGCTACATTAATTCCAGTCATTATATTTTATGCGGCCGGCGTAAGTCGCGTTGGACTTTTTTCGCGAACCCGCAAAGGAGATCCCTATCAGCTGCGCGCTGGGCTGCATTGCTTACCCGAAACCGAAGAATTGCAGTTTGGAGAGCGCGACGCGCTGGTGCGCTGGTTTGAATCACATGCCCATCTCATTTCACGCGCCAATCTTCTTCGAACTCAAGATCACAGGCAGCGCACAATCATGCGGCGCGCGCTCGACATGTTCGGCGCCGAAGCGATCGTGCCGCTTTATGCGCGCGGCTCCATCATCGGCTGGGTTTTCTTTGGACAACGTGTCACCGGGCGGCTCTTCGATGACCGGGATCTGGAAGGCCTCACGACGCTGGCCGAACACGTTTCGACCATTCTCGAAAATGCTCTTCTTTACGAGGAAGCGACGGTTCGAAAAACGCTGGCCGAAACACTCCTGAAATCGATTCCACCCGGTATTGTCGCCATCGATGAGGACGCGATTGTTCGGTGGTCTAATCCGCCGGCGGAAAAAATTCTCGGTCTGTCCGGCGCCGCCGCTTTGAATAAACCGGTTGAAAGTGTCGGCACCAGACTCGCTGGCTTGCTGCGCGAAACGCTGGAATCGAAAACGCCGATGCCGCCGCAACATTGGATCGGCAATAACACGCAGCGATCGCTTTCTGTGGAGACGCGACAGCTTGCCGGCAACGGCTCGCCCCTTGGTGCCGTCGCTGTGATTCAGGATCTGACTGCGCAGGAAACTTTGCGCGAAAAACAAGTGTTGCTCGATCGAGCGACGTTTTGGACCGACTTGGCCGCGAGCATGTCTCACGAAATCCGCAATCCGCTGGTGGCGATCAAGACCTTTGCGCAACTCCTGCCGGAACGCTTCGGCGACGCCGATTTTCGCAAGGAATTCAACGGGATTGTGGTAAGCGAGATCGATCGTCTGGATAAAATTATTACCCAGATCAACAATTTCGCGCATCCACCCGAGCTTGTGTTTAAACCAATCGACGTTCGGTCACCGGTCAAAAAGGGCGTGGAAATTGCCAGGTCTCGCTATGGCATCAACGGGAAAGTGGAATTGGAAACGTCATTGCCCAGCAATCTGCCGCGCGTGTTGGGCGACGAGGCGGCTCTGGCTGAAGCATTCGCCCACCTTGTCGCCAACGCCGCCGAAGCCAGCGCGGATCGCAACAAGCCGCGCATCACACTTTCGGCGAAACCAGTCCGGGAAGGACAACATTCCGCCGCGGTGGTTGTGACCGTGCGCGATAATGGCTCAGGCATCTCTCCGGAAATAAAAGAGAAAATCTTTTCACCGTTTTGCACGACCAAACCGCGAGGAATGGGTCTCGGTCTGCCGATCGTGAAACGAACGGTATTTGATCATCACGGCCGGGTAGAAGTCGATTCGACCTCAAAAGGAACGCAGGTCAGCGTGCTCTTGCCCGCAACGAGCGGCCAGGGTTAACGAAAATTTCGAGTTGCGATTTGCGGCCAGCGATTTGAGGCTTCGCAAAAGCAAATCAGCGTTTTTCCCGCGTTTATGATCGTCACTACTGTTCAACTCTACAAGGTGGCCTACGGCAAGTTTGCTATCGGCGCCTACAACATCAACAACATGGAGCAATGTCTCGGGCTTTTCCGCGGCAACGTGCAAAGCAAAGCACCGTTCATCATTCAGCTCTCGAAGGGCGCGCGGAAATACGCCGACAAGCGAATGCTGGAAGCCATCATTCGCACAGCTGAGGGAATCTTTCCCGACGCAATCTTTGCGGTCCATCTCGATCATGGCGACGAAGAAGCTTGTTACGATTGCATCGCCTCCGGGTTTTATAGCTCGGTCATGATCGATGCCAGCCATGAGTCGTTTGAACAAAATGTCGCGATCACAAAACGCGTTGTGGACAAGGCGCATCCCAAAGGCATCAGCGTTGAAGCCGAGCTCGGGCGGCTGGGCGGCGTAGAAGAAGATATCAAAGTAGATGAAGGGCACGCTTGCCTGACGAATCCGGACGAGGCGGTGGAGTTCATCAAACAAACGAAATGCGACTCGCTCGCCGCCGCAATTGGGACGAGCCATGGAGTGTACAAATTCAAGGGTCAACAATCGTTACACTTTGACGTGATTGAAGGAATTCGCGACAAGGTAAAGAAAGCGGGCCTGCCCCCCACTCCAATCGTCATGCACGGGTCATCGAGCGTTCCGAAATCGGAGGTTGAACGCATCAACGCAGCTGGAGGCAAACTCGATCCATCCGCTCGCGGCGTGAACGAGGAAGAATATCTGCCCGCCGCGAAGCTAGGCGTGACCAAAGTAAACATCGACACTGACGGACGCCTGGTTTGGACGCGCGTCCATCGCGAATTCTTCCGCGATCATCCCGAACAATTCGATTTTCGGCCGCCAGGAAAAACTTTCGTCGAGGAGTATGCCAACTTCATCGCGCACAAAAACGAGAAACTTGGTTCGGCCGGCCAACTGGACACGGTGCGCGCAAGCATCAAAGCTTAGATCGACATCGTCACCGCTGATGTTGCTGGCGCTCTTTCAAACCACGTGAGTTTTACTCTTCAAGAGCTCGCGGCCCTTTGCGGCGGAGAATTGCGCGGTGATCCGACCGAAAAAATCAGCGGCGCTGCTGCACTCTCCGAAGCAGTTGCGGGCGAGATCACGTTTTATGCCGATCCGCGCTATAGGGCCCGCCTACGAAAGACACGCGCATCGGCGATCTTTGTTCCCCTCGATTTTTGTGAGCAAACCGCTGCCGCGCAACTCCGAGTCGAAAACCCTTCGAAAGCGTTCGAACAGGTCGTTTTAAAACTCGCACCGAAACCGATCTCCTTCGCGCCAGGCATTCATCCGACGGCGGTGGTTGATCCGACTGCGAAACTCGGAAACGGCGTCTCCATTCAACCGCACGCGGTCATCGAGTCGCGTGCAGCGATTGGTGACAACACAATGATCGGCGCCAACACTTACGTTGGACATGAAAGCATTATCGGCGAGTCGTGCCTGATTTATCCAAACGTAACCATTCGCGAACGAACGCGAATCGGAGCGCACGTTATTATTCATAGCGGTGCAGTGATCGGCGCGGATGGTTTCGGATTCGAATTGGTCGATGGTCGTTACAAAAAAATTCCGCAAATCGGAATCGTTCAAATCGATGACGACGTAGAGATCGGCGCGAACACGACGATTGATCGCGCTCGGTTCGGCCGGACTTGGATCCAGGAAGGCGTGAAGATCGACAACCTCGTGCAGATCGCGCACAATGTAATCGTAGGAAAAAACTCCGTTATTGCGGCCCAAACCGGAATCTCCGGCAGCACTCGAGTCGGAGAAAAAGTGATGATGGCCGGACAGGTTGGCGTCATTGGCCATCTCACGATTGACGACAACACCATTATCGCGGCGCAGAGTGGGATTTCGAAAGATCTCCCCGGTGGCGCGTGGTTTGGCTCGCCAGCCGTGCGGTTACCGGAGGCGAAGCGGCAGATTGCCTGGATTCATCGGTTGGGCAAACTGTTCGATCGAGTCAAAGCGCTCGAGAAAAAGCTCGGGCTATAGGAGACAGCAGCCAGCAGCGGAAAGTGGCGGGGAGGGTTCAAGGTTGGCAAGGATAGTGCTTTGCTAATTATGGAAATTATAAAAATGAAGCCAGGCAAACGCGAATACTTCCAGTTCCTCATCATCGATGATGACCCTGGTATCGCTAAATTTTTGGTCACTTATTTGCGTCAGCAGGGCCACACTTGCTGCGCTTTGACCGATGGCTTCCAGACCGCTGCCTGGCTGTCCGAGAACGACTGCGAAGTAGCAATTGTCGATCTTAAGATGCCGAAAGTAGACGGGATCTCGCTCATCGCCTTTATCCGCGAGCTGAATTCGACGCTTCCGATCGTTGTTTTCACCGGGGTTGGTTACGACGAAGAGCAAATGCATGCGGCCCTCCACGCAGGCGCCAACGGTTATGTGAGCAAGAATCTTCCCATCGAACAACTCTACTGCGTGCTCACGCGAGTCCTTGCGACGTGTCAGCAGCGCAAACGCAGCGTCCCTTTCAACGGTCAGCAACCAGCGCTCGCTGGAGCTGCTTGACTCAGCGCTTTTCGACTGCTTCCAAAAGCTTGCGCAACCCATCAGGCGAAACGCAAGCCGCACCGCTCGCGTTGACGGTTTCCATTTCAAGAGAATCCGAAGTCGCAACCGTTATTTCGAAGCGCGAGGCATACTTGCTCGCGAGTCGCTCAATAATCGCATCCGCGGATTGATCACGGTGGGCGTAGAAGATTTGCACATCGTGCCGATCGGACTGCTCGCTCACACGCGCGCCGCGCCCGTCGAAAACAACCGCGACATTCACGCCCGTCCAGTCTTGATACTGGCGGAGTTCCTTGATCAACGCCTCGCGCGCGAGGGACGGACGTCGGGCGTGCAGTTTCCGCAATTCGGACCAGGCAAAAATGATGCTGTGGCCGTCAACAATGAGGTACCGCACAGGCACTCGATATTGTAAGTCGCGCGCGTGCCGGAAGCGAGATGTCGATCTATTCCGCCGCGGCCGGCTCTTTTCTACTTCGCTGTTTCGGTGATTCGCGCTGTTTTGAACGCATGGTCCTTTTCTTGCGTTTCAGGTACGCCCTTCGGCGTATACGTTTCTTTCGAACTCGGTGCCGCTGACCCACGTCTTGCTATACGGGCGAAGGATGCCGCGCGCAAGCAACGTAACAGAAAACTTACGAAATCCAGGATTGCATTTTGTCCGCGCCTCCAATTAAAGAATTCGTTGTGCTGTCCCGGTCCGACAATTTTGCTCCCACTCCGAAAACGCTGATCGGCGCCTCCTTTTTCCTACTCTTGGCCGCTGCGATTTTTGGTGGGCTCAATATTGCGAAAGTCAAAACGCTACGTTCAGCTGCGACCCAAGCCACAACCGCCCGCGACGACGCCGAGCGTTCTCGCCTTCAGCACGACAAGGAACTTAAGGCGCGCCAATCGGCGATTGCCACCGAGCAAACCAAACTCGCCGAGGGCGAAGCGAAGACCGGAGCTGCCGAAGGCCAGTTGACGCAAATTCTGAACGAGAAGAAGCAACTCGAAGCCAGACTTCAGGATAAAGAAGCGGAGATCCTCACATTACAAAAGCAAATCGAAGAAAAGCAGCCCGCCTCGCCCAATCCCGGCGCACCGTCCAGTGTCGAGCTCCAGGCGCAGCTGGATGATGCCCGCCAACAACTGGAAGCCGCCGAGCGGGAGAAAAGCCTTCTCTCCCAAACAGTGCAAACGGTTAGAGACCATTCCTCACACTTACAATTTCGTCGTCCTCAACCTCGGGGGGCGTAACGGTGTCGAGCGGCACTCCGAGATGCTGATCGTGCGAGATGGCACCTTTATTGGAAAAATTCGTATTTCTTCAGTTGAACCGGCGACCGCTATCGGCGATATCATCACCAGCACGTTGGCGCGAGGCGTCCAAGTGCAACCTGGAGACATTGTCATTTATGCTGGCGCAAATCCGTAAGCAAGAGAGAAAGGTCGCGGCCGTTTTGTTACTGGCTGCGGTGAGCACGTTGGTTTCGTGTGCGAGCCAAAAAGAGAACGTCGCGTTGGTCAAGGATCCCGATGCCAAACCGGAATCCGCCATGCCCTGGAACAAGCAGGAAAAATGGGAAACTGGCGGCCAGCTCGCCAATATGACCGATCGGCGCTAAGCGCCGGGCCGAAGATCGACAATTACTTTTCGATCAGCTCGATCAGATCCAAAATCCGGCCGGGATCACCGCGTTTTTCGGCACGATCACGATGCCGTCGCGGATGAAGTAATTGTCCGCGTCCGAGTTGGCGGCTTTTCCTTCTGGCGTGATCACGACTCCGTCAGCGATCCGCGCGTTTTTGTCGATGATGGCGCGATCGATTACGCAATTGCGCCCGACCCCGATTGGCGGAACGTCAGCGGCGCCCGGCCGGTCTTGCTCGAAATAATCGGCGCCCATCACGACGCTGCTGCGAATCGTAGCGCCGCTCTGAATGATACTGCGAATGCCGATGACGCTCCGCTCGATGTGCGCGTCAGAGATAATGCACCCGTCGGAGATGATCGCCTGACGCAAAGTCGCCCCGTTGACTTTGCTGCCGGGCAAAAACCGCGGATGCGTGTAAATCGGCGCCTCGGTGTCAAAAAAACTGTATTCCGGAACAAGGTCGGTCAGATCGAGGTTCGCCTCGTAAAACGCGCGGATGGTACCGACATCTTCCCAATAGCCTTGGAAAATGAATGCACTCACATGTCGATCTTGGATCGATCGCGGAATGATATGTTTGCCGAAATCCTCCAGTTCATTGTCCAGGCACTTCACGAGCACCTCCCGGTTGAAAACATAAATTCCCATCGATGCCTGAAACAATTCTTCGTCTTCGCTTGAACCAACCGCGCGCAACAGCTCGCGGCTCATTTTCATTTCCTCAAGCACCGAGTCGTCTTTGGGTTTTTCGACAAAGCGTGAAATCCGGCGATCTACTCCGCTTTGCATGATGCCGAACTCTGCGACCTGTTGTCGATGGATGGGTTTAGTCGCGAGCGTGATGTCGGCTCCGCTTTGAATATGCTGATGCAACAGCGTGCGAAAATCCATCCGGTAAAGCTGATCGCCACTGAGAATGAGATAGTAATCGAACGAGCGCTCGAGGAAGTAGCGCATGTTCTGGCGCACCGCATCCGCAGTTCCCTGATACCATTGCGAACCTTCCGGCGTTTGTTGCGCCGCCAGAATGTCGATAAAGCTGCGCGAAAAATTGTCGAACTTGTAGCTGGCCTGAATATGTCGATGTAGCGACATGCTATTGAACTGGGTCAACACGTAAATCGAACGCAACCCGGAATTGAGGCAGTTGCTGATCGGAATATCGACGATCCGGTATTTCCCGCCGAGCGGCACCGCTGGCTTCGCACGATCTTTCGTTAACGGAAACAAACGCGTGCCCGCTCCGCCGCCCATGACAATCGCGAGCGTGCGCTGCGTCGTCCCTGGTGGAAGTGCGCGGGTCGACAACTGCGAGACTGAATCGCGACGCGCGGGATTTTGCGTCTGCACACCTTCAATAACTCAGTGCTCGCGGGTTGCGGCAACCTTTTTGCTCAACTTAGCGCCGGTTGCACGGGCCTTCCGGCAGTGGCAACCTTTACTTCCAATATGTGCGGAATTGTCGGCTATGTCGGACGTTCGCAAGCGGCGCCCATTTTGCTCGACGGTCTTCGTCGCCTTGAATATCGCGGCTACGATTCTGCCGGTGTCGCCATCGTCAATGGCAACCACGTCGAGACGCGCAAGTGCGCCGGTCGAATTGCATCACTCGCCAAACTTATTTCTCAAAAACCGGCCGCTGGATCTTATGGAATCAGCCACACTCGCTGGGCGACGCACGGAAAGGTCAACGACGAGAATGCCCATCCGCATTTCGACGCCACCGGCAAGATCGCGCTCGTTCACAACGGCGTCATCGAAAATTATCAGGCGCTCAAAGAACAGCTGATCCAAAATGGTGACACAAATTTTCGCTCCGACACCGATACTGAAGTTTTGGCCCATTTGATCGGAAGTATTTATGATCAACTCGAGGGCAAAGATTCGAAAGCGCGTCTTGTGAACGCCACCCGCGCGGCGCTAAAGCAGGTCATTGGCACATACGGCATTGCTGTCGTGCATTCGGACATCCCGAATTTTATGGTCGGTGCACGCCGAGGCAGCCCCCTCGTGCTTGGCGTTGGGAAAGACGAAAATTTTCTGGCGAGCGATGTCAGCGCCATTGTCGCGCACACCCGCGACGCCGTTTACTTGAACGATTTCGACCTCGTCGCGCTCGAACGAGACAAATTTGAAATCAGCTCGATCGACGGCGCGATTGGCCAGCACGCGGTCAGCAAAGTCGAGTTCAGCGCGGAAGACATCAAGAAGGGCGATTACCCGCACTACATGCTCAAGGAAATCTGCGAGCAGCCGGACACAGTGCGCGACGCGATGCGCGGCCGCCTCACTTACGAGGAATGCACGGCCAAGCTTGGCGGGTTGAACATGACTCCACCCGAATTGCGCGACGTCGCGCGAGTCGTGTTGACTGGTTGCGGTACTGCATTGCATGCCGGTCGAGTCGGCGAATACTTAATCGAACGACTCGCCAATATCCCGGTGGAAGTCGAATTCGCGAGCGAGTACCGCCATCGCAATACGCCGATGACTGAACGCACGCTCGTTTTCGCGATCAGCCAGAGCGGCGAAACCGCCGATACGCTCGGCGCCTTACGCGAAAGCCGTCGCAAAGGTTATCGAACGCTGGGAATTTGTAACAATGTCGCCAGCACGATTGCGCGCGAAAGCGATGGTGGTGTGTACATGCACGCGGGCCCTGAGATTGGAGTGGCGGCCACGAAATCGTTTACTTCTCAGCTGGTGATTCTAACCCTGATCGGTCTTCTCCTCGGCCGAATGCGCCAACTTTCGACCGCAGAAGGAAAACGAATGATCGACGCACTCGAAGCATTGCCGGGTCAGATTGAGGAAGTCCTCAAGCTGAGCGACCAAATTAAGTCGATCGCGAAGAAATATGTCGATGTTAGCGGGATGCTTTTTTTCGGACGGCAATTTAATTACCCGATCGCGCTCGAAGGCGCGCTCAAGATGAAAGAGATCACTTACCTTTTCGCCGACGGCCATCCCAGCGCGGAGCTCAAACACGGAATTATTGCGCTCGTTAGGCCGGATCTACCGTCCATCTTTGTCGCCCCAGACGACGCCGTGTTCTCAAAGAACCTGAACAACATCGAACAGGTAAAGGCGCGCAAAGGACCAATCATCGCCGTCACTTCTGGCAACGGCGCCAAACAATTGAAGGACCTCGCCGCGGACATTATCGAGGTTCCCGACGTCATCGATTGCCTTAGCCCGGTTCTGACCGTCATCCCATTGCAACTACTAGCATATCACTTGGCCGTCGAGCTCGGCCGGGATGTCGATAAACCGCGCAACCTCGCCAAAAGCGTTACGGTAGAGTAATCGCATCGTTTCGCCGCCTTCTCAGGGTTTATCGTTGTCCCCAACCCGCCTAACAAAAAAAATGGGCGAAATAAATCGCGGTTCACGCCGCGAGCGGATTGCGATAAACTAGTCAGCTAGGTTTTCTAAGACCGTGCAACAGAACGAAGACTACGTGCTCAAGGTGCTGCAAGACGTGGGACTGGTTTCACGCAAGCAGATTGAAGGCGCGCGCAAACATCTGAATGGTCAGAACAACGTTGTCGATCTTTTGATCAAGAACGGAATCGTCACCGAATCCGATGTCTCGCGTTCGCTTGCGGCGCAGGCGCACATGGACTGGATCGATTTGTCGTCGATGGTGATCCCACCGGCTATCATCAAACAAATCCGCGCCGAAGACGCCCGTCGTTTCAAAGTGATCCCGGTCGCATTTGGCGAAACCGGCCTGGTCGTGGCGGTGAGCGATCCACTCGATATCGACACCATCGACAGCCTGAGCTTCTTATTGCAACGCGAGCTCGAATTGGTTTGCACCAGCCCCGAAAAAATCCGCGAGGCGCTGATCAAATACTATGGCACAGCCGAAGAGGCTGCGGACGTCCTTAAGGAAAAACTGGGCGAAGGTGTCGATCTTGGTCTCGAGATCGGTGATGGCGCTGCCATCGCTGAAGTCGACGAAGCCGACGCGCCGATTATTCGGATGGTGTCGATGTTGATCATCGAAGCGCATCGGTCTGGCGCGAGCGACATTCATCTCGAGCCGCTCGACAAAAAATTTCGCGTTCGATTTCGAATCGACGGTGTCTTGCAGGAAATGCAGGCGCCTCCGAAACGCTTGCAATCAGCCATCGTCAGCCGACTCAAAATCATGACCGGTTCGATGAGCATCGCCGAAAAGCGATTGCCCCAAGACGGCCGTATTCAGGTGAAGATCAAAAAGAAGCCGATTGACCTGCGCGTTTCCACAATCGCGACCAATCATGGCGAGAGCGTCGTCATGCGCGTGCTCGACAAATCGAGTCTCGTGCTCGGACTGCCCGAACTCGGCTTTTTCAGCGACGACCGGGAAACGTTCGAGCGATTGATCCAGTTGCCGGACGGGATTCTTCTCGTCACTGGCCCGACCGGCTCCGGAAAAACAAGCACGCTTTACACCTGTCTCAATTACATCAACAAACCGGACCGCAAGATCATCACCGTCGAGGAGCCGATCGAATATCAGATGACTGGAATTAACCAGGTCCAAGTGAATCCAGAAATCGGGATGACGTTTCCGGCCGCGTTGCGCTCGATTCTGCGCCAGGCGCCCAATGTCATCATGATCGGAGAAATTCGCGACCTCGAAACGGCCAGCATCGCGACGAATGCTTCGCTCACAGGGCATCTTGTTTTCAGCACGCTGCACACTAACGACGCGCCGTCCGCCATCGCGCGTTTGACCGACATCGGTGTCCAACCGTTTCTCGTCGCCTCATCGTTGCGCGCCATCATGGCCCAACGACTCGTCCGCCGAATCTGCTTGAATTGCCGGCAGCCTGCCGAATTGAGCGAGAGCGAAATGCGCGCTTTGCAAATTGAACCGGGACAATTGCATGATGCGCAGGTCATGCAAGGCAGAGGTTGCGAACAATGTCGCGGCACTGGTTATAAAGGTCGCATCGGCATCTTCGAGATCTTTGTGCTCGACGACGAAGTTCGTCACATGATCAACAAACGCAGCGCGACTCTGTCGCTTCGTCAGCGCGCGCGCGAGCTCGGGATGCGCACGTTGCGCGAAGACGGAGTACGCAAAATTCTCGCCGGCCTGACGAGCGCCGAAGAAGTTATTTCAATTACAATCGGGGACGTCAGTTAAGATGAACGAGAAACAAGTCGCCGAGCTTTTTGTCGAGCAACAGGTCTTGCAGCCGTCGCAAGCCGAGGACGTCTTGAACGAGGCGAACTTAAATGGCAAAACCATCGTGCAAGCGATGATTGACAGCGGCTTCGTCGATGAGAGCGGCTTCTATCGCACCATTGCCGAAGCACTCGGCGCCGAATATGTCGATCTTGGCGACAAAGAAATCGTGCCGGCGATTTTGAAATTGATTCCGAGCGGATTGGCGCGGTTGCATCGCGCGCTGCCAATTGGTTTGAGCGGAAATACCTTGCGCGTCGCGCTCGCAGATCCGCTCGACCCGCGCGCCGCCGAAGATCTTCGCTTTGCGCTGGGCAAAGATGTCGATGTTGTCGTCGCGCCGACCGAGCAAATCGATAATCGGATCAAGGAATATTATGGCGCCGACACCACGAGCATGGAGGAAGTGCTCAAGCAACTCGGTGAGGCCGGCGAAATGTTACAGATCCGCGGCGACGAGACTGCCGCGGCCGTAGAAGCGGAAGCAAACGCGACGCCCATCATTCGCTTTGTCGATCTAATTTTGTATCAAGCGATCCAGGACCGCGCGAGCGACATTCATTTCGAGCCGTTCGAAAACGAATTCAAGATCCGTTATCGGGTAGACGGCGCGCTCTATGAAATGTCGCCGCCGCCCCGACATCTCGCGCTCCCGGTCATCTCTCGCGTCAAAGTGATGGCGAATATGAACATCGCCGAGCGACGATTGCCGCAAGACGGACGCATTCAAAAAAATATCGCCGGCCGCCATGTCGATCTTCGCGTTTCGACTTTGCCGACGCAGTTCGGCGAAAGCGTTGTTCTGCGCGTGCTCGATCGCTCGACTGTGAATCTCGATCTCGAGATGCTCGGCATGCCCGAGTATGTGCACAATTACATTCTCGAAATCATCAATTGTCCGAATGGAATCTTCATTGCCACCGGTCCGACCGGTTCCGGAAAAACGACCACGCTTTATTCGTGCTTGCGCAAAATCAACACGATCGATTCCAAATTGCTGACCGCGGAGGAGCCGGTCGAGTACGATTTGGAAGGAATCGTTCAGGTGCCGGTGAACGAAGCCATCGGTCTCACCTTCGCTCGGGTTCTGCGCGCGTTCCTGCGGCAGGACCCGGACCGAATCATGATCGGCGAAACCCGCGACCTGGAAACGGCGCAAATCGCGATTCAAGCATCGCTCACCGGCCATCTTGTTTTCACCACCCTCCACACCAACGACGCGCCCGGCGCCATTACCCGTTTGATCGACATGGGCGTGGAACCGTTTTTGATTTCAGCGACGCTCGAGGCCGTGCTCGGTCAGCGATTGCTCCGCAGCATTTGCCCGAACTGTCGCGCGCCCTACCAGCCTAACGAATCAGTGCTCGCGCAACTTGAGCTTTCCAAACGCGACATTGGCGATCGCAAATTCTTTTACGGCAAAGGTTGCGACGCGTGCAACCACACCGGCTACAAAGGCCGCAAGGGAATTTATGAGCTGATGAAAATCACGGACCCGCTCCGTGAGCTGATCAACGAGCGCGCCCCGACGGTCGTTCTCAAACAAAAGGCGATCGAGCTCGGGATGGTGACGCTGCGACAAGACGGACTGCGCAGCATCTTCGCCGGCGACACTACGATCGAAGAAGTGCTCAAGTACACCTAAAGCCACAGATGAACACAGATCTTTCACAGATGCCGGCAGAGATATGTTTCAATCTGTGTTTCATCTGTGTAAATCTGTGGCCATAACTTTATGCCGCGTTTCACTTACATAGCGCTCGATTCCCGCGGACAGGAATCCACCGGGCTGGTCGAAGCGGCTTCGACTAACGAAGCGATCGGCCAATTGCGCCAGGCCGGATATTTTCCGACCAACGTCTACGAGGAAGGCAAAGGTGGCGGGCGCGATGGCAAAGCAGCCAAACGCGCCGCCAAAGCAGCGCGCGTCTCGCAACCGCGTGAGCGCAAAGGCATCGTTCTTTTTCAGCGCAAAAAAGTTAAGCCTAAGATCCTGATGATTTTCACGCGGCAGCTCGCGACCCTGATCGATTCCGGCTTGCCGCTTTTGCGCAGCCTCAATGTTCTCGCGAAACAGGAGCGCGACCCGGTCTTAAAGAACACAATCAACAAACTGGCCGACTCAGTTCAAGGCGGCAGCACCTTTTCCGAAAGTCTCGCGCAATATCCAATCATCTTTAACGATCTTTACGTCAACATGGTGAAGGCCGGCGAAGTCGGCGGCGTGCTCGAGCTCGTTCTGACCCGGCTGGCGGAGTTTCAAGAAAAAGCGGCCAAGATAAAAAACAAAGTCGCGGCCGCGATGGTCTATCCGCTCATCGTCATGACCATGGCCATCGCGATCATGGGATTCTTGCTCGTCTTCATCGTGCCAAAATTCGAAGCCATCTTTCACGACATGCTCGGCGACAGACCGCTGCCCATTATCACGACGTTCGTCATTACCGTCAGCAGATTTGTGCAAGGTCATTGGCTCGTGATCCTCGCGCTGATCTTCACCGCGGTCGCCGGTTATAAATTTGCTAACCGCACTCCGCGCGGAAAATCGACAATCGACGCCGTAAAGCTTCGTTTCCCGCTTTTTGGCGATATCATTCGGAAAACCGCAGTATCACGTTTCGCGCGCACGCTCGGAACGCTCGTCACTAGCGGTGTGCCGATCTTGCAAGCGCTCAACATTACACGCGAAACCGCCGGCAACATGATCATCGCGCGCGCGATTGGCCAAGTCCACGAGAGCGTGAAAGAAGGCGAATCCATTGTTCAACCGCTTGAAGCCAGCGCTGCATTTCCGCCGATGGTGGTTAGCATGATCGACGTCGGCGAAGAAACCGGCCAGCTCCCCGAGATGCTTTTGAAAATCGCGGATGTTTACGATGACGAAGTCGACAACTCGGTCGCGGCCATGACCGCGGCGCT
>WNFC01004743.1_pt1 | contig 19548 bp, 18 predicted proteins | sample 5400541 | NCBI WGS metagenome assembly WNFC01 (sample SAMN13153342, study PRJNA577476) | soil metagenome | isolation source: 120 cm saprolite under Douglas fir tree site 2 hole 2 replicate 1 | place: USA:California | collected 2015-04-18 | reverse complement strand
CGCCTGGACAACCTGACCGACCACGGAGTGCTGGAGAAGGTCGCGTACAGCGACCATCCCCTCCGCTATGAATACCGCCTTACAGCCAAGGGTCAGGATCTGTCGCCGGTAGTGACCACCATGCGTCAGTGGGGTGACAAGTACGCCGCCCCCGACGGCCCCCCAATCCAGCTCGTCCACGAGGGCTGCGGAACGGTCTTCCATGCGGAGATGACCTGCTCAAACTGCGGCGAACGCGTCCCGTCAAGTGACGTGCGGGTCGTGTCGGGCCTCGGTGACCTCGACCGCCTGCTGGACATCAGGGGCAAGTACTCGCCTAAGTCAAAGCAGCCGACCAATGCTGAATAAGAGCGATACGGTAACCGTAGGGCGCGCGGTCGTTCTCCTGGTGGTCGTTGGCTCGATAAACGCGCTCGTAAGCACCGGGTTCGCCACCGCGTACGTGTTTGCTACGCCCTCTGACCCGACCGCCGGATACGCCCTTGTCAGAGCAGTTGTTCTCGCCGTGGTCCTCGTGGTCGCCGTCTCCAAGAGGTCCGCCACGGCGATCATGGTGTCCGGGCTCGCGTTGACACTTGCTCAAGCTGGCGATGCGGTTGTTGGATTCCTCGGCGGTTCGGTTCCAACCACTATCGGGCCACTCGTAATCGCTTTGGCGACGCTGGTCTGCCTGATTGGCTTTCAGCGATCTCTACGATCGGCCGCGCCGCACGACGGAGGCGGCATACACGGGTAGGTAGCAGCCTCCCCCATTCCGACAGACCGGAGTGTTTGGTGGTATTGGCTTCAGGGAGGTCCCGGGGACTTCGCTGAACGTCACGCGCCGCGGCCACGTTCATTGGACCTGTCAAGCCGATCGAGGATTGCGGCGGCGTCACCGCTTCCCAGCCGGACGCTCAAAGGAGAAACTGTGCCGGATACCCCCGCCAAAGTTGACCCCGCGGAAATCGAACGCACGCCGACACAGCCCTCGCCCAGACCATGTTCGACGACGCTGACCGCACCAGTTCGTTCATTGAGATGAGCGTTCGGCCCCAGGTGGTGTCCGAGGTTGAGCTCGGTAGCCGGCCTCGGCCAGCTAGCGAGCTGGTGCCGCTCCGAATAGATCAACGAGGCGTAAGGCGAAGTCAAGACTTCGTCCACGTGTCTCGATCATCTGACCTCATCCAGATGAAAGTGGACATCGAGTCGCTTTGCAAGCAACCGTGAAAGCAACGCCCGCGGACGCCCATGGACAACGCAGCGCAATCCAGCATGTCGGCCTCGCCCGTCGACTACGGAACAACCCTAGATAGACGCCCGCGGACGTGCTGGACTGTGGTTTCCTCGAACTTCACAAACCGCTGGTTGGCATCCTTGGCGATGTCGACGGACGGATCGTTCCCGTCGCGCCCCCGCCAGTTTCTGAATATGAATCTGATCGTCGGTCCTTACGTTTAGCCCCGATGCATTAACGCGTGTCAGGTCCTGAACATGGGTTCTGTAGCAACGGGTGTAGCAACGCGCTTTAAGCGGGAGCGAGGTGGTCGATACGAGCTCGCTGGTGAGGACCGATCACAACGATTCGACGGTGCTGAAGGGAGGCCTGGGTCTCGATGCAACCGTTGGGAACGGTGCGGTGTCGATACCCGGACTCTTCCTCGGACACGTGCTGCATCCAGAAGCAAGCGATATGAGCGTTGAGTGCAGTTGGCGGCGGCAGCTCTCGGTAGGTCTGGGTCACAGTCGGATCAACGATAACTCCGATTCAGTACCCACCACTTGCCGCCGCGAACGTCCGTTTCCGACAAGACGCCCCGTCTGCGGCTTGCTATTCTCGCCTCATGAGCGCACCAGGCATGCACATGAGGAGGTGACCACGACATGAGGTTGACGACAACGACCAACGTCTCGGTGGACGGCGTGATGCAGGGGTTGGGCGGACCTGACGAGGATCGCAGCGGCGGCTTCGAGCGCGGCGGATGGGCCATACCACTTCTCGACACCGAAACCGGGGACTATCTCAACCAGGTCTACGGCGGCGCGGCCGCGTTCCTCTTTGGCCGGCGGACGTACGAGATCTTCGCCGGCTCCTGGGGAGCGATGGCCGATCCGAGCACGAGCCCGATCGCCGCCGCGCTGAACAGCCGGCCCAAGTACGTGGCATCGACCAGCCTCGCCGATCCGCAGTGGGCGGGTACGACTGTCCTGCACGGCGACGTCGCCACGGCCGTCGGTGATCTGAAGGCGCATCAAGACGGCACACTGCTGGTGCCCGGCAGCGGTGCCCTCGTCCGATGGCTGCTCGCCAACGACCTGGTCGACCAACTCGACCTCCTCACCTATCCCGTCGTCATCGGCCAGGGCACACGACTGTTCCCCGATTCCGGTCCGGACGTCGCGCTCGACCTGGTCAACTCGCGGACCACTTCCCGGGGCATCACCATCCAGACCTATCGGCCTCTCGGGCGTCCGGAGTACGTAACGTCCACGGTCGACCCAGAACACGTCATGCGCGACGCGACCTCGGGTCGGCGCAGCTAAAACACGCCCAAGATCCGTCCAGGCCTCATCGCAGACCTAGCTGCCCGGCGCTCGACCCTGGTGGTCTGGCGCTCCACATCACGACCCCGATAACCTGCGCCGACAGGGCATGGTCGGGCGCTGCGAAATGAGTCCAGCTGTCGATGATCAAGAGAGGCCGCCGGCGCACTCCTCACACGGGCGGAGGCGACGGCGGACCTTGCGCGGTTGAATCGGCAGGCGGACCAACTCGTCCGACGCATCGGGATCTATCAGGGTGTCGCCGAGGCGGTCGAGCACATGCGGCGAGGGCAGCGAGAGTTCGTCGAACGCAAGGGCATCGGGCGATGTCGACGGACGGATCGTTCCCGTCGCGCCCCCGCCACTACTCGCTGATCCAGTTGGCGGCAGGAATGCGGGTGGCTCCTAGCCGACTCTAGAAGTCGCTCGTCGATGCCAAGCCGTTAAGTCACCCATAATCGTCCGCTTCCTTTGCGTGACCACGGTTTCACTAGCTGTCGTATTCGTCATGGCGGCGGAACCAGATGCCGCTCTCGTTGCGACCAAGTGGCGCGCGGTCGAGCCACTGGTACATCCCCCAGAGGCCGTCCACCCCGCGCGCGTACGCCGAGTAGGTGTGGTAGACGACGCCGTCCTCTAGCGCGAACGCGCTCACACCGTGCGATTCTCGCCTGTATGTCGCCCAGTCCACGCCAACGCCCATCCCGGCGGCCCAGCGACCCTCCTCAGCGGCCTCTAGCTCCGGCCGCATGTCCACCCTGCGGAAGTTATAGTCGACTGCTCCCGAGTTCTGCTGCTCCTTGGTGTGTGTCGTCTGGAAGTCGTAGTTGAAGTCGCTGCCGAATGAAGACGCCCAGGGGAAGCTCCAGCCCATCCGCCGCTTGTACGCCTGCAGTTTCGCGAGCGGAGCCCGCGACACCGCCCAGAGCATGACGTCGTGATTCGCGAGGTGGACGACGAAGCCGTCGAAGCCGTCCGCGATCGCCGAGCAGAGCGGACACCCTGCCGTGTACTCGGGCCCGAACATGAAGTGATAGATCAGGAGCTGCGAGCGTCCTCTGAAGAGATCGGCGAGGGACCCTGTGCCCTCGTCGGTCTCGAAATGGTACTCCTTGTCGATTCGAACCCAGGGCAGCTCCTGCCGCTGCCGCGCCAGTTCGTCGCTATGCCGCGTCAGCGCCTTCTCGGCCTCGAGCAGCTCCAGCCGGGCCGCCAGCCACTCTTCACGTGTTCCGGTCTTGTGAGATGGCTTCCTGCTGCTCCTGCTCCTTGGTGCTCGCCGCCTGGAAGTCGTAGTTTCGGCCATTGTTTCTCTCTCCTTCTTGTCGTTACCACCACTTGGGGTGAGTCCGGAACCGACGAGATCCCGATGACGATCACGGTCCAAGTCCGACGATACCAGCGCCGACTGCACATCGACGGCGGCTTTCGCGGGCCGCCATGTGCAACACGTTACCGTGTTACGTTACCGGTATGACCGAGCGGATCACGATGCGGCAGTTCCACGAGGCCGCCGGCGTCGAGGACTGGCGTGTGCTGGGCGAGGGAGCGTGCACGTACTTCCTGACCGGGTCGTTGGCGGCCGGCGCCCGACTCGTGCACGCGATCAGCGAACTGGCCGGCCTCGATGACCACCACCCCGACGTCGACCTGCGATACGAGGGCGTGACGGTGCGGCTGATCACGATGACGCCTGACTACTTCGGGCTGAGCGAGCGCGACCTCGAGCTGGCCCGGCAGATCTCGGCGGTGGCGCGCGAGCTAGGCTTCTCGGCCGACCCATCCGCCGTGCAGACCGTCCAAGTCACGATCGACGCGCTCGTCGGCGTCCAGGTGATCCCATTTTGGCGTGCCGTGCTCGGCTACCAGGATCGCGACCAAGGCGGCGAGGACCTGATCGACCCGCACGGCCGCGGGGCGCCGTTCTGGTTCCAGAAGATGGACGCGCCGCGCCCCCAGCGCAACCGGATCCACATCGACGTCTGGGTGCCGCACGACCAGGCCGAGGCGCGGGTGGCGGCGGCGATCGCGGCCGGCGGCCGGCTGGTGACAGACAAGTACGCGCCGACGTGGTGGACCCTGGCCGATGCCGAGGGCAACGAGGCCGACGTGTGCACCTGGCAGGCGCAAGCCGCCTCTTGAACTCAGCTCTTAATTAGAGGCGACCTTTCGCCAGCGGGCCCCTTGACATTGCCAGGACGTCCATGCATACTCGGGATACATACTGAGTATGGTTAGACAGGATCGTGTCGCTTAAGTACGGCGTGCTGGGGCTCCTGAAAGGAGAGCCACTCCACGGATATGAGGTGAAGAACCGCTTTGAAGCCATGCTCGGTGGGACATGGGACGTCAATATCGGCCAGATCTACACCACCCTCCAACGCCTGGAGCGCGATGGGCTGGTCCGGCCCGCGGGTCCCCGCGGCGATCGCGGAAAGCAGCTCTATGAGCTTTCGCCCGAAGGCCAGAAGGCGCTGGACCAGTGGCTCGCCCAGCCTGACTCCGGGCCTCAGCAGCTGCACGAGGACATCTACGTGAAGCTCCTGCTGGCAGCCCGCATCGCGAACGGCGATCTGCAGGGAATGCTTGCTCGCCAGAAGCGTGCCTACCTGCAGCGCTTGCGGGACCTCAACCGGCTGGAAGAGCGGGCGCGCCGTGACGGCCGCCTCGACCTGGCGCGACTCGTACGCGGCGCATTACTTCACACGGAGGCAGACCTCAAATGGATGGACGAATTGTCGTCGGAACGTTTCGGGACGGAGGGGGCGAAAACGGAATGAGCGAGCTGGTTCGGCTGACTGACGTCACCAAGGTCTATCAGGGCGGCCTCACCGGCGCCCTCAACGGGATTTCCGTCTCCATCGAGAAGGGCGAGTTCACCGCGATCATGGGGCCCTCGGGCAGCGGCAAGTCCACCATGCTCAACCTCGTCGCGGGCCTAGATCGCCCGACGTCGGGCACCATCGCAGTGGGCGGCACAGACCTCGGCAAGCTCGGTGAGGCGGGGCTGGCCAGGTTCCGGCGCGACCACATCGGCTTTGTGTTCCAGTTCTTCTACCTGCTCCCCAACCTGACCGCGCTGGAGAACATCCTCATTCCGGCCCAGCTCATGGGCAACGTCGCGACAGCGCGTGCCGCCGAGCTGCTCGACCAGCTCGGCATCACAGACGTCGCGGACCGCTATCCGGCGCGACTCAGCGGCGGCCAGCAGCAGCGTGTGGCAGTCGCGCGCGCTCTGATCAACAATCCCATGCTTCTGCTCGCCGACGAGCCGACCGGCGCGCTGGACACGCACACCGGCGAGCAGGTGATGGAGCTCCTTGCCGGGCTGCACCGCCAAGGGCAGACGATCCTGCTCGTCACCCACGACGCCAAGCTCGCGACGCGACACGCGGCGCGGGTGATCAGCGTGATGGACGGCAAAATCGTTGACGACGCGCGGCTGGAGAGCCCGGAGCGCGCTCCCTCAGACGTGATCCGCGTGCGAACCGAGGAGGTGTCCCGATGACCGCCGTCCTCGTCAAAGCGCTAGCCGACCTTCGCCGGCGGCGTCTGCAGGCGGCCGTGATCTTCCTAACCGTTCTGTTCTCCATAGCCGCGGGGACGATGGCAACGACTTTGATGTCCCAGACGCGGGACCCTTACCAGGCCGCATTCGAGAAGCAGAAGGGCGCCCACCTGCAGGTGGCATTCAAGGCGAGCACGGATCCGCGGCTGCTGGGAAATACGCCCGCGATCATCGGCGCCTCGGCGTCCGGCGGTCCATACCCCGCGAGCTACATCCAGTTCCGGTTTGGCGACCGAAAGTTTTATATGGACGCGCTCGGTCGCGACAATTCCGGTGGCTCGGTTGAGGTCCTCAACGTCACATCGGGGCGATGGCCGATTGCCAACGACGAGATTGTCCTGACCAGGTCCTTCTCTGAGCTGAACAAGATCTCCGTGGGCGACCGCGTGAAGGTCACCAGCGTCGCGCAAACTCCGACGCTGACCGTCGTCGGCGAGGTGGTCGACATCGACGAGGGCAGCGCTGACCTGAGCAGCCAGCGTGCGTGGGTGCTGCCGGCCGCGGTGCAGGCCCTTGCCACCCCTGACTCGACCTTCTACATGATGGATTACCGCTTCGCCACCGACCCGACGAGCGACCAGCTGCAGGCTTCCCTCGACCGGTTGAAGGCAAGCCTCCCGCCGGGAAGCATCGGCGGGTCTCAGAACTACATCCTGATCCGAAGCGTCTTCAACATCACCAACCAGATCCTCACCAGCGTGTTGGTTGCGTTCAGCGTATTTGCGCTCGCGGCGACGGTCGCGATCGTGGCCACGCTCGTCACAGGAATCGTGATTTCGGCTTACCGCGAGATCGGAATCATGAGAGCCATTGGGTTCACGCCAAACCAGGTCGTCGGCGTCTTCGCCCTCCAGATCATCATTCCGGCTTTGGCTGCATGCCTGGTGGGCATACCCGTGGGGACGCTCGCCAGCCAGCCGCTGCTGGCGAACAGCTCCCACGCTCTTGGGCTGGCATATGTGCCCAGCTTCTCGATCGGGCTGGACCTGCTCTTCCTGGCGGGTGGACTCCTCGTAGTGACGATTGCCGCGACGCTGCCCGCCCTGCGGGCCGGGCTGCTCAAGCCGATCGCTGCGATCACCAAGGCTTCCGCGCCTCGCGGCGCCGGCGGGCGTCTGCTGCGGCAGGTCGCCGCAGCCGCACGGCTTCCACGGCCTGTGGTCCTTGGCATCGGCGACGCATTCGCCCGGCCCCTTCGCGCGATCCTGACGCTGGTCACAGTTCTACTGGGTGTGGCGACCGTGGTCGTTGCGGTAGGGCTGCCGCGAAGCTTCGAGCTGATCAACAACAGCGAGACCGGCGCGGGCAATTACCAGGTCGTGGTAACCCGCACCAGTGCGTATTCCGATGCGGACGTGATCAGGATCCTTAATTCGCAGCCCGAGACCGCCAGCGTCGTTGCAGTGGGTGGTCAGAACGTGGTCGTCCCGGGTGTTGGCGATCCTGTGAACACACAGTTGTTCCGCGGCGAATCATCGCGGATTGGCTACATGGTCATTGCGGGACGCTGGTTCTCAGCGCCGGGCGAGGTCCTCGCTCCGGCAGGTTTGCTTCACGACGCGCACCTCAAAATCGGCGACAGCTTCACGGGTGCCGCCAACGGCCAGCCATTGCAGCTCCGGGTGGTCGGAGAGACATACGACATCAACAACCTGGGCCATTCGCTGTTCATGGACCTGGCGACCGTGGATTCTGTCAAGCCGGCCGTTGAACCGTTCCGCTACGCAGTCACGCTCACTCCCGGCTCCGACGTGTCCGCCTATATACGCAGGGTCGCAGCGACGCAGCCAGACCTTCTGGATGTTCGACAGAGCGACACCGCGATCATCGCGCCGGTCAAGATCATCGACCTGGTGCTGCTCATCCTCGCGGGGGTGCTGGCGCTGATCGGGGTCGGCGGTGTGTTCAACACCCTGCTCCTCAACACGCGAGAGCGGATCAGAGATACGGCCACTTTGAAGGCATTGGGCATGAGCCCTCGTCAGGTGATCGTCATGGTGGGTGCTTCGGCCGCGCTGCTCGCGTTGGTGGGGGGGTTGGTGGCCATGCCTGTGGGCCTGGCGCTACATCACGCTCTGAACGACGTGATCAGCAGCTCGGCCGGCAACGACACCCCGCCCGCCGCATATAGGGTGTTCAGCCCGCTCGAGTTCGTTCTGACACCGCTGCTCGGTGTTGTGGTCGCGATCGCCGCAGCCTTGATCCCGGGCCGCTGGGCGGCACGCACCAACGTCGTCGAGGTCCTGCACGCGGAATGAGAGCGGTTGTCTATGACGGGTACGGGCCGCCAGAAGTGCTACGCGTCGAAGACGTCGAGCGTCCGGTGCCAAAAGAAGACGAGGTCCTGGTCAAGATCCACGCCACGACGGTCAACCGGTTGGACGTCCACACTCGGGAAGCCAACCGAAGCAGCGGCCTGGCCGTCTCGCTTCTCAGCCGCTTGGTCTCGGGCCTCCGCCGGCCGAGGCAGCAAGTCCTCGGCAGCGAGTTTGCGGGAGAGGTCGTCGCGGTTGGCGCCGGCGTGACCGGGTTTGTCGTCGGTGACCTTATCTTTGGCACAACGGGAATTCGATTCGGAGCACACGCCGAATTCCTCTGCGTGCCGGAGAGCGCCCGGATCGCGTCCATGCCAACCGGCATGAGCTTCGAACAGGCTGCGCCCCTCTGCGACGGAGCACTCAATGCCCTGACGTGTCTGAAACAAGCAGATCTCCGGAAGGGGCGCAGGATCCTCATCTACGGCGCGTCGGGGGCAATCGGCACCGCCGGAGTACAGCTGGCCAGGTACTTCGGCGCCGACGTCACCGCGGTATGCAGTACCAAGAACCTGGAGCTCGTGCGATCCCTGGGGGCCGACCGGGTCATCGACCACACGCAGGAAGACTTCACGAAGAACAGTCAAACGTACGACGTCATCTTCGATGCGGTCGGCAAGCACTCGTTCAAGCGGTGCAAAGGCTCACTGAATCACGGCGGCCTATACCTGGCCACCGACGGGTTCCGGAATCTTTTCCTGGCGTTATGGACCGCGCGGTTCGGAGACAAGAAAGTGGTCTTCGAGATACCACCTCGCCAAACGAAGCAGGACGTCCTCTTCCTCAAGGAGCTCGTCGAGGCTAGGCGATTCCGGGCGGTCATCGACCGCGCCTACCCGCTGGAGCAAGTGGTCGAGGCGACCAGGTACGTGGAAACGGAGCAGAAGACTGGGAACGTCGTCCTCACCGTGAGCCGCGCGTAGCGGCGTGTAGGTGCTGTCGTCGTCACACTGCCGCGTCCGATGGGTGGATCCCGGCTAAGGTAGAAAGAGCGATGGATCGAGGCAGGTTGGAGGCGTTCAGCGACGGCGTGTTTGCTGTGGCCATCACGCTGCTGGCGCTGAACCTGGCGGTCGGCGGACCCGGCCACGGTCCCCTGCTGCAGCAGCTCGGTCAGCACTGGCCGACATTCATCGCCTACCTGATCAGCTTCTTCACCATCGGCATCATCTGGGTCAACCACCACGCGCTGATGACGAACATCCGCGTCGTCGACCGGACCTTGCTCTTCCTCAATCTCCTGCTCCTTCTCTTTGTGGTCGTCATCCCCTTCGCCACGGCCACCATGGCGGAATACCTCACCAGTGGCGGCCAGGACGCGCACACTGCCATGGCCCTGTATGCCCTGGTGTTCGAAGGAATGTCGCTCGCGTTCTGCTTCATTTTCGGGTGGACCTTGGGAGAGGGCCGGTCGCACCGGCCGGTGCCCAGGGAGCGAAGACGCCGTGCCTGGCTTCAGTTCGGGGTCGGCCTGCTGGTCTACCTGGTGGCAACCGGCGTGGCCTTTGTCAACGCCCCGGCGGCGCTGGCCATCATCGGGCTGGTGGCCGTCTATTACATGGTCGATCCCAGGCCGGCGGCTGTTCGCAGAGCCGACTAGGTCTTTGATCGGTGAGTTGTCGAAGGTGCTTGCCCCCAAGAGCCCGTCGATTGGCGCAGTCCTGGGCGTCGCCGAGACCCCCTCCCTACCCTCCCCGCAAGGGGGAGGGAGAGACTTAGTGGGCTGAGCCCGGATCCACCGAGTCGAACTTGCATCCTGGGCGCGGGACGAGCGATCGGTGAGTTGTCGAAGGTGCTTGCCCCCAAGAGTCCGTCGATTGGTGCAGTCCTAGGCTTCGCCGAGACCCCTCCCTACCCTCCCCGCAAGGGGGAGGGAGAGACTTAGTGGGCTTAGACTCAGGTGGTGGCCGGGGAGCTTCTCATCGTGATCGTCCTCGGGCTGGGCATCGGCCTCCTGCTCTATTGGGGTTCACGCCTGCCGCCCACCCGGCCTCGGCCGCGAAGCCGGCATCGGGGTGAAACGCTGATGGACGTCCACCGCCGGCTGCGACGGCCGCGGAAATAGCCGGGGCTCCAGCCGATGAAGAAGTCCGTCCGGCTCCGGCGGCAGCAGCCTGACGCGGTCCCCCGGGTCGAGCCCCGGTTCCAAGCGGTGGTCGATGCCTTTGCCAGGGATGGCCAGGTAACCTACGGCGGCAAGGGATTCGGCTCCTCGGGCCTCAAGGTGAGCGGTAAACTGTTCGCCCTGGTTTCCGACCGGACCGGGCAGTTCGTAGCCAAGCTTCCGAAAGCGCGCGTCGACGAGTTGGTGCGCGCCAAGAAGGGTGAGCCCTTCGATCCCGGGCATGGCCGGTTGATGAAGGAATGGATTGCCCTTTTCCCGGGCCAAGAGGACTGGACCGCCCTGGCCCGCGAAGCCTACCGGTTCGTGAAGGGAGGTCGGGCGTAAGGACGGCTCGGTAGTCATACGAACCCGTTCTGGACGGCGTATCGGGTGGCGGCGGATCGCGACTTGACACCGAGCTTGGCGTAGATCGACCGAAGATGGGCATCGACCGTGCGACCACTGACGCCCAGGGTGCCGGCCGCCTCCCGGTTGGTCAGGCCAGCCGCCACCAGCTTCAGGACCTCCTGCTCTCGGGCCGTCAGCCCGCTATGCCGGGTTCTGGGACTCACCCGGGCAGGTAACGGTTAGCGGCGCCCATTGCGCGAGCCGTGCCAACTGACTAAGATTCGACTAGGACCCCGTGTCATTGGTATGCAGTAATAAGCATAGCAGTCATATGAGCTGGATATGAGTGGTCGCGTACTAACCACGCGGGAAGCGGCCCGGTTTCTGCAGGTCAGCGAGGCATCCATTCGCCGTTGGACCAACCAGGGACTCCTGCCGGCCAGCCGAATCGGCCGCCGCCGCGCCCGGCGATTCACCGAGCAGGACCTTCAGCGTTTTATGGGGACCACCCGCGACGCGCCGGCGGTCGCCACGGGGGTGGCAGAGCCCGAGGTCATCACCATGAAGGGAATGCAAGTTCCCCTGGGCAGCCACCTGGCGAGTCTCTATGGCACCGACGCCGGGCGGCTCGGCCTGGCAGTCCAGTTCCTCCGGGAGGGCCTCCTGGCCGGGCAAACTTGCATGCTCTATGCGGATGCCGAATCGCGAGAGGAGTACCTGCACGCGTTGGCCAGCGAGGGCGTGGACGTCGACGCCGCGGTCGGCAGCGGCCTGCTGGCGTTCCCGCCGGTCAAGCCCGGCTCAGCCAAGCAATGGATTGCCTCATTCGAGCGATTCGTCGCCGATGCCACCCGGGACCGGCCGGGGCCGATCCGTTTCCTGGGAGACACCATCACCGGTCTGGCCAGTGTCAAGTCGGCGGTCGAGCTCCTCACGCTGGAGCAGCAACTGTCCGCCATCGTCCGGAGACTGCCGATGGTGATGCTCTGCCCGTACGACGTGCGAGCCTTTGATGGCCCAACGCTGCTCGAAGGCCTGAAGCTGCACTTCGATACGTTTGACCACCGGTTCGGCTACTTCTTGAGCTAGGTCGCGCCCGCGTCGAACGGTCTGGCGGGCGGACCGGGTGGATCGGTCTCGACCTCAGGGGTCTTCAGCTCGAAGGTGGACTCTACGGGGACGCCTCCCCGCAGCGTGTTCAGCACCACGCAATACTTCTCGGCGCTCTTCAGAAGCCGGCCGGCGCGCTCGCCGCCGACGTCGCCACGAACCGCCACCGTCGTCCGGCAGCGGATGCCCGTCAAGCCGATGGGGAAATCGCCCATGGCCAGGGTGCCCCGGGCATCCCAGTCGCCCTCAATCGTGACGTGCAGAGACTCCAGGTCGATTCCCAGGTTGGCGGCGACCATGCGGAGGGTGGTTTCCTGACAGGCCGCCAGCGCCCCCAGGAGGAGATCGCCCGAGCAGGGAACGTCGCCCGCACCGCCCACGGCTGGGTGCGCGCCCGACTGCCATCGCACCGCCGGCGTCGCCATCGGCGTCACCGCGCAGTGCAGGGGATCACTTAGGTCGCTGATGGCGCTCTCCACCTCGAGCTTGATCAAGGCCGACTGCGGATGCTGGCGGTAGCCCTCGCGGATCGGACTCTGGCGGGCTCGGATATCGACCTTGCTTGCCGGCATGCGGCCTCCCTCCTGGCTCGTACTGCTGCGCAGTGTACCGAGCCGCGGCACTGGCCAGGTGCTCCCCAGAACGGACCACCCGCAAAATTCTTAACGCCATCTCATGGCCCTTTCATGCCGGGCTGGTGCAATGGGGCTAACCCCGAATGGAGGACTGAGGACCCATGAAATTCAACCGCTGGATGGCCCTGCCGGTGGCTGGCGTCGCCGCGCTCGCTATCGGAGTGGCCGCCGTGAACGCCGCCACCTCCTCGCCTGGGACGGGGACGGGCTCGAACTATGCCCAGGTATTCGTCAACAAACTGGCCGCGATCCTCCATTTGAGTCCGACCCAAACTCAGAGCGACCTGAAGCAAGCGGAACTGCAGACCATCGACCAGATGGCCAAGGATGGCAAGATCACCCAGGCGCAAGCGGACGCGCTCAAGAGTCGCATCAACTCCGGCCAGGGCCTTGCATTCGGCTTTCCCTTCCGCCATGGCGGGGGCTTTGGCAACCGCACCCTCTTCCGCGATCTTCGCACGGCCGAGCTCAACGCGGTGGCTGGGGCGCTCCAGCTCACCCCGGCTGACCTGCAAAGCCAGCTGCGGTCGGGTAAGACCCTGAGCGACCTGGAGCAGTCCACGGGCGTGACCGACAGCGCCGTGAGGACCGCCGAACACAACGGGGCGAAGGGCGTCCTGGACGTTGCCGTCAAGGCGGGTACCATCACCCAGGCCCAGGCGGATGGGATCCTTTCGCGGATCGACCAGGGCGGCGGTCTCCACCTGGGGCTGGGTCGCCTCCCGCAGTCGCCGGAGCCGCAGCCGGCCATTTAGTCAGTCATCCGGCGTCAACTCGCGGGGAGGTACCGGCACCGTAGGATAGGCCCGTGAACCTGGTGCTGCTCGGTCCGCCCGGGTCCGGGAAGGGCACCCAGGCCAGCCAGCTGAGTGCGGCCTATCGAGCGCCGGCCATCGCGACCGGCGACATCCTGAGGGCGCAACGGGAGGCTGGGACCACCCTCGGCTTGGAGGTTCGACGATACCTGGATAGCGGTGAATTGGTTCCTGATGCCCTGGTGATCGATCTCATCCGCCACCGCCTGCACGAAAAGGACACCGAGCACGGGTTCATCCTGGATGGCTTTCCCCGGACGGTCGCCCAGGCCCAGGTCCTCGACCAGATGCTGGCCGAGCTGCAGGAGCCGATCGACCGGGTGCTCTACCTGCAGATCGGCCGGGATGCGCTCATGAACCGGCTCGGCCACCGTTACCTGTGCCCCACCTGTGGCTCCGTTTACAGCCTCTCGGCGGAGGAGGCCCGCGGTCCGCGGACGTGTACGCGGGACGGCGCCCCCCTCACCCAGCGCAGCGACGACCAGCCAGACATCATCGCCCACCGCATCGACGTCTTTCTCCAGCAGACGGCTCCGCTGATCGACTATTACCGGGGCCAGGGCAAGCTCCTGCTCATCGACGCCGACCGGACGCCGGCGGAGGTGTCCGCGGCGATGACCCGGGTGCTGAGCTTGAACTCGAGCGTCAACTCCATGGCGTGACGCCGCTCGCCGGCGCCTACGCCGAGAAGCCGTTCTGGTGGGACGAAGCCCGTCAGGAAGTCCCGCCGGAGCAACGCCCCCCAGACTCGGCCGACGCCGTCATCATCGGCGGCGGCTACACGGGCGTGGTGGCCGGCTGGGAGTTGGCGCGCCGCGGCCAGGTGGCCGTTGTCCTGGAGCGGGAGCACCTGGGGTTCGGCGCCAGCACTCGAAACGGCGGGATGGTGCTCCCCGGGTTCAAGGCGGGGCTACCAACGCTGCTCCGGAAGTTCGGCGAGCGCGGGCTGGCCCTGGCCCGATACAGCCTCGATGCGGTCGGGCTGGTCGAGCGAACCATCGCCCAGGAAGGCATTGACTGCGGGTATCAGCCCAGCGGACATCTCGAGCTCGCCTATCGGCCGTCGCACGCCGCCACCCTTAAGGCCTCCCTCCCGGCCCAGGCCAGAGTCTTTGGCGACCAGGTTCGGTTCCTGGAGCGCGACCAGCTGGAGGCCGAGATCGGTTCCACCGCGTACCATGGCGGGCTGCTGGTGGAGGTGGGCGGGGGGCTGCAGCCGGCCAAATAGCTGGTGCCGGCCCTCCAGCGGCGGGTGGTACCGGTGGGGAGCTACCTGATTGCCACCGAACCGCTGGAACCGGCCCTGGCGCGTACCCTCAGCCCGCGCGGCCGGATGTTCTTCGATACGAAGAATTTTCTCTATTACTGGCGGCTGCTGGAGGACCATCGGATGGTTTTTGGCGGGCGCGCCAGCTTTGCCCCCACCACCATTGCCCGCGCCCGCGATTGGCTCTACCGCGCCATGCTGCGGGTCCACCCGCAGCTGGGCGGGGTGCGGGTGACCCACGCCTGGGGTGGGCGGCTGGGCTTCAGCCTTGATCGGATGCCGCACATCGGGAGGATCGACGGCATCACCTACGCGCTGGCGTATTGCGGAACCGGCGTCGCCATGGCCACCGCATTCGGCCGGCAGGCCGCCGCCTTCATCAGCGGCGAGCCGCTGCCCCCCTTCCTGACCATGGACTTCCCGCCGGTCCCGCTGTATCGCGGCACGCCCTGGTTCTTACCGGCGGTGGGTCTCTACTACCAGTGGCGCGACGCCACGACCTAGGGTCTATTCCGGCTGGCGCCACCTGAGATCACGCGGCTAGACTGGCCGGATGGCAACGGCGCCCTCGTTTTCGCGGACGCGCAACCCGTGGTTCATGCTCCTGATCCTGTGCCTCGGGTTCTTCATGATCCTGCTCGACCTGACCATCGTCAACATTGCCATCCCGAGCATGATCGACAACCTGCACGCCAGCCTGGATCAGATCCTGTGGGTGCTGAACGCCTACATCCTGACGTACGCGGTACTGCTCATCACCGCCGGCCGGCTGGGCGACATGTTCGGGCCCAAGCTGATGTTCCTGATCGGGCTCGCCGCCTTCACGCTGGCCTCCATTGCCTGCAGCCTGGCGCCCACGCCGGGCGTCCTGATTGCCGCCCGGATCGCGCAGGGCGTTGGGGGCGCCATCCTGACACCGCAGACGTTGAGCATGCTGACCAATATCTTCCCGCCGGAGCGGCGGGGGGCCGCGTTTGGCGTCTGGGGCGCGGTGGCTGGCGTGGCGTCCGTCACGGGCCCCACCCTGGGCGGCTTCCTGGTCACCAACTACGACTGGCGGGCGGTCTTCTGGGTCAACGTCCCGGTCGGCGTGGCCGCGCTGGCGCTGGGTGCCTGGTACCTGCCCGAGCTCCGCTTCAACCGCCGGCACAGCCTGGACCTGGTGGGCGTGCTGCTGATCAGTGCCGCGCTCTTCCTGGGGGTCTTCGGGCTGATCGAAGGCCAACGCTACCACTGGGGCCCGCTGACCGAGACCGCCACCTTTGACGTCGCCGGCGGCCACTGGGGCCTGATCAGCATCCCGACCACCTTCGTCCTCGGTGTCGTCCTGCTGGGCCTCTTCGTTCTCTGGGAGCGGCGCCGGGAAGAACCGCTGGTGCCGTTTGTCCTCTTCCGGCAGCGCAATTTCACCATTGGCAACCTGTTGGCGGCCATCGTCTCCTTCGGAATGATGGGTCTCTTCCTGCCACTGACGATCTTTCTCCAGTCGGTGCTGGGATTCAGTGCGCTCAAGGCCGGGCTGACCTTCGCTCCGATGTCGCTGGTGTCCATGGTGGTGGCGCCCGTCGCCGGCCGCTTGAGTGACCGCTACGGTGGGAAGTACATCCTGATCAGCGGGCTGACGCTGTTCGCCTCGGGGATGGGCCTGGTGCTCTGGTCTGCCTCGCTGACGGCCACGCAGTTCACCTTCACGCTCCCGACCATGGTGGCGGGGCTGGGCCTGGGCTGCACATTCGCCCCCATGACCACGGTGACCATGCGACGGGTGGAGGGCCGCATGGCCGGCGCCGCCTCCGGCGTCCTGAACACCATCCGCCAGGTGGGCGGCGCCATCGGCAGCGCGGCCGTAGGCGCCATTCTCCAGAACGAGCTGGCCTCGCAATTGACCGTTCAGGCGGAGGCCTTCGCCAGCCGCATCCCGGCTGCCTTTCGCAGCCAGTTCATCGCCGGACTCTCTGGCGCCGGCAGCGCCCTCGAGGTGGGGCCGCGTCGCAGCGTAACGCTCCCACCCGGCCTGCCACCCCAGACCGCGCAGACCATCCGCGAAGCCGCCCACGATGCGTTTGCCACGGCGTACCTGAATGCGATGCGGCCATCGCTGCTGGTTCCCATCGCCGTCCTCCTGGGCGGCGCCGCCCTGGGAACCCTGATCGTGCGGCGCAAGCGATTCGAGACTCCGGTGACACAGCAGGCGGCATCCGCCGCCAGCTGACGAAATTATCAATGGCGCACTGGCTGCCGCTGTTCCCGCTCAACACGGTGTTGTTTCCGCACCTGCCCCTCCCGCTGCACGTCTTCGAGGACCGGTACCGGGTCATGATCTCGGACTGCCTGGAGGCCGGCCACAGTTTCGGCGTGGTTGCCATCCGCGAGGGGTTGGAGACCGGTCCCGCGCTGCCCTATGACATCGGCACCCTGGCCAAGATCGTGCGGATCGACCGGATGGGGGACGGCCGGATGAACCTCCTGGTGTCTGGCGCCTCCCGTTTTCGGATCGTGGAGACAGCCACCGACCGGCCCTATTTACGGGCGAGGATCGAAATCCTCCCCGAAGCCGGCGACGAGGCGGCCGGGATCGGCGAGCTCATAGACGCGGCGGCCACCGCCTTTCGCCAGTACTCGAACCTGCTGCGAGAGCTGGTCAACGAGAAGCCCGAGGCGTTCGAACCGCCGATGGATCCCGAGCTGCTGTCCTACCTGGTGGCCGGCACCCTGACCCTGCAGCTGCCCCAAAAACAGGCGCTGCTGCAGTACTCGCGGACCGACGAGCGGCTGCGCGCCGAGGTGGCCCTGCTCCGGCGCGAGCTCGCCCTGCTGCGGGAGATGCTGCGCCGGAAGCAATCGGGCGCCGCCGGGCGAGCATCGCTCAACTAGCGAGGACAACGCTGACCTGCTTGGCTCAAGCTTCTCCCTCCGCTTGCTGGGCGGGCCGGGAGGGGTGTTTCGAGAGGCTCGAGCCCGAGCTAGAGGAGTGGGCCTGAGCCCTTCCTTGGCTCGGTGGACCCGGCCTAGTACAGGTCCAGGACCAGGCGTGGCGGTCCGGTCAGGGTGAAGGCCTTGACCTGCACGGCGCGGGCCAGGTCGACCGTAAACACCAGGTCGTTGCCTTGCTGGACCGCGGGTTCGACCCCCGCGAGCCGGACCGTGCGGAGGCCGCCCACCGGGGTGCCGGCTCCGGTCGTGTCTTTGAAGGTGACGACGAGATGCTGGGCGTCGGGCTGGGTGATGGTCATGGCCGGCAGGCCCTGCCCGTTCATGTCGAAGACCAGGCGGGTGAAACGCGGATCCGCGGTGCCCAGCCGGATCCGGAAGACCTGGTCCCCCGCCACCCCGTCCCCCAGGGTGGCGATAGCGGCCGGGGCCGACGCCGTGGGGGCGATCGAGGCCGACGGCGAGGGCGCGTGGCTGGGTTTGACGCTGGCGGCTGTTGAGCTCCTGGGGCTGGCCGACGCCGGATGCGATGGAGATGGCCGGGTACGAAACGCCGTCAGGAGTCCGCCATCGACATACAGCAAACCGGCCAGCACCACGCAGGCCGCGGCCACCAGGCCGACCGAGACGCGGGTCATGGTCGCCACCCGGGCCTCGCGGCGGGCGTCCGGCTCAAGGGGTGGTGATTCCTCGGCCGCGGTCTCTTCCGCCATCGGCCTGGGCTGATCGCGGTGCGAATCGAGGGCGACTTCATGAACGGGCGTGGAAATCGCGTCCTCCAGCGGGAAGAGCGACTGGGTAGGCAGGGGAGGCGGGGGTGGAGGCGGTAGTGATGGCTGATCCGCAATCGCCGGGCGGTCCAGCGCCGCCGCAGCCTCTCGGGCCCTGGCCTCCCATCGAGGAAGCTCGAAGCGGGTGGGCTCCGGTCGGGGCTCGGCGGTTACCTGCGTGCTCTCCATCGGCCCCAGGGCGAGGTCAGGGTCGGTGCGCAGGCCCTCTGGGATGGCCCACGTATAGGCGTCGCGCAGGACGCTCGGAGGGATGGAGGCGATCGGCAGCCGATCCACCCGGACGACGATCTCGCGAAACTCTTCGACCCGATCGCGGCAGACATCGCAGGTCTTCAGGTGATCGAGTGCCCACTCCAGGTCCTTGCCCTCCAGGCGATCGTCGAGGACCGCACTGGGGGAGATGCGGGTACAGCGCCCGCGCTCAGAACTTGATGTAGTCATAGATCTCTGAGAGCTCGGCCCGTCCGCGGTCCAGGGCGTGGACGAGCTTCCGCTCCGGAACACCCAGGATGTAGCTCATCTCCGGGTACGTCAGGTGGACGAAGTCGCGAAGGAGAACCGTCGCCCGCTCCTCGAACGCCAGGGCCGCCAATGCCCGCTGCACGGTATCGCGGCGCAGGGCCTTGCGCGCGTCCGCATCCGGGAAGCCCTCCAGCAGGAGGGTGCCGGCTGGTCGGCGCCCGAACCACCGCCGGGGGCGGACCAGGTCTCGGCAGCGCTGGGTGGCCACCCGCAGTAATTCGGCTCGCAAGCCGACGGGGGCCGCCCCTCGGCGCTCGGCGATCTCGCGAAAGGTTTCGCACGTGATGCCGCCCGCTTCGTCGATGCGGTCGGTCAGGCGGGCGACATAGTTCAGCAGGATGGCGAAATCACTGGCGAACGCCCGCTCGAGCGGCGTCCCGACCGTGGTGCCCACCGGTGCTTCAACGTGAACTTGATCCATGAGTGCTGCGGGGTCGGATGACTGGATGCAGTCTAGTGACGATCAGGTCAAACGTCAACTCAGGCCGGCTTCGCACTTAGTGCAGTGCCGGAGTGCCGGGTCCGGCCGCGAGATCCGGGGCTCGCCTACGGCCCGATGGAGGGCACCGGGAGTGGCGGCAGCGTGGGAACCGCCGAGGTTGGCTGGCTCCCCGGGCTC
>WNFC01002567.1_pt1 | contig 19556 bp, 17 predicted proteins | sample 5400541 | NCBI WGS metagenome assembly WNFC01 (sample SAMN13153342, study PRJNA577476) | soil metagenome | isolation source: 120 cm saprolite under Douglas fir tree site 2 hole 2 replicate 1 | place: USA:California | collected 2015-04-18 | reverse complement strand
CATGTATTATCAACTACTTACAGCGTCGGATGAGCCCGGCACAAATGCCATGTTGCTCGCGAGTCCGGCAAGCCGATTGCCAGAACCATGTCGTGTAAGTCCTGTGTGAATGGCGGTAGCCTAGGCAGGCGATCTGCGAGGATGACACTGCTGCGGTAAGCCTTAGCTTTCCAGCATCCCTGAATTGTTGTGGAATGAATGGCAAAGTCCCCTTGCTGTGCCCCTTCGAGGTGGCCCATGAGTGAAGCAGTCGTGAATCAATTGTCGACCGATATTAGGCAACAGGCTTACATCTCCCCGGTGTTTCCGCAAGACCGTAAAGGAGATTTGCTTCGAATCGGTGTGATCGGTTACGGTTATTGGGGACCCAACATCGTCCGGAACTTACACGGGCAGAAGAGTTCGCAAGCGGCAGTGGTCTGCGACAAGAGCGCCGCGGCGCTTGCGCGTGTCCGGAAAGCCTACCCGGGTATCCAGACGGTTTCGGACCCTCTTGAGGTCTTACGCTCACCGGAGATTGACGCGGTCGCGGTAATCACGCCCGTTTGGACTCACTACGAATTGGCTAAGCTGGCTCTCGAAAACGGGAAGCACGTGTTCATTGAGAAGCCATTTACCTCGAATTCGGCGCAGGCGGAAGAGCTCATTGAACTTGCAGCTCGGAAGAATCTGACAATCATGGTGGACCACACATTCCTGTTCACCGGTGCAGTGCGCAAGATCCGCGAGTTGTCCGAAAGCGGAGCCCTCGGCAACCTGTATTACTACGACTCGTTGCGCGTGAATCTGGGCTTGTTCCAACATGACGTCAGCGTCATTTGGGATCTCGCGCCGCATGATTTATGCATAATGGATCACATCATTAAGGCTGAGCCAGAAGCCATTGTCGCGACCGGAGAGAAACACCTCAACGGCGTGGAAGATGTCGCATACATGACGATTTATTTTCCCAGAAATATTATCGCGCACATTAACGTCAACTGGCTCTCGCCGGTGAAGATTCGGACGACGCTGATTGGCGGCCAAAAGAAAATGGTTGTCTGGAACGATCTTGTGGCCGATGAAAAAGTCCGCGTTTATGACAAGGGTGTTCAAATTACTTCGGGTGAGGGAATTCGCGATCTCTTAGTGAGCTATCGTAGCGGCGATATGTGGGCGCCGCAACTGGAGCAATCGGAAGCGCTGCACGTCGAACTGGAGTACTTCGCCGACTGCGTCATGAACAACAAGACACCCTTTAACGACGGCCATGCGGGTTTGCGAGTTGTGCGAATGCTGGAGGCCGCTGAGGAATCCATCCAAAAGAAGGGACAATTGGTCCGCCTGTGAACGAATTCTGCTCTGTCGCGCCTGATGTAAAACTCGGGCGTGAAGTCAAGCTTTCCAAATTCATTAATATTTACGGCTGTGCAATCGGCGATGAGACGAAGATTGGCGCATTTGTGGAAATCCAGAAGAATGCAAGTGTTGGGAGACGTTGCAAAATATCAAGTCACACCTTCGTGTGTGAGGGCGTAACCATTGAGGACAACGTCTTCATCGGTCACAGCGTAACTTTCATTAATGACTCCTATCCGCGAGCGACCACACCCGAGGGAGGGCCTCAAACGGAAAAAGACTGGCACGTCGAAACCACAGTGGTCAAGCGCGGCGCTTCGATAGGTTCCGGATCTACGATTCTTTCGAACATCGTGATCGGCGAAAACGCTATTGTTGGCGCAGGGAGCGTTGTGACACACGATGTTCCTCCCAATACGATTGTTGCCGGGAACCCGGCAAAAGTCTTGCGCTCCATTACAAATCCTACCGAGGTGAAGCGATGACGCAGAGCGGAAAAGTTCCTTTTGTTGATCTGGTGACCCTCCATCGAGAGCTTGAAGTTGAACTTCTAGAGGTATGCAAGAGGACGTTTGAAACAGCCGGCTTTATCGGAGGACCGGAAGTAGAAGGATTTGAACGAGAGTTCGCCGAGTATTGCGATGCGAAGTATTGCGTCGGTGTCAACAGCGGCACAGACGCCCTTCGCTTTGCCCTTATAGGTGCGGGCATTCAGCCAGGGGACATCGTGGTTAGCGTTTCCCATTCCTTCATTGCTACCACTGAGGCCATATCCCAGGCAGGGGCGCGTCCCGAATTTGTCGATATCGACCGGCGCACATATACCATGGATCCCGAGAAGCTGCGCCAATACCTCGAGACTTGGTGCGTGTTCGAACAGAACACCGGCCGTTATGTTCACAAGAAACTGGGAAGACCGGTCACTGCGGTGGTTCCGGTTCACCTCTATGGCCAAACTGCAGACATGGATCCGATCTTGGAGCTCGCGGCCCGCTACAAGTTGATTGTCATCGAAGATGCCTGCCAGGCGCACGGTGCCCAGTACTTCTCCAAGAAACAGAACCGTTGGCTGAAGGCTGGTTCGATCGGCCGCGCTGCTGCGTTCAGTTTTTATCCCGGAAAGAATTTGGGTGCCTGTGGTGAAGGCGGCGCGATCACCACAAATGACGAGTCCCTCGCGCCCAAAGCGGCAATGTTGCGCGACCACGGGCAGTCCAAAAAGTATTATCACGATGTAGAGGGCTACAACGGACGCCTCGATGCCTTGCAGGCGGGAATTCTGCGCATCAAACTTCGACATCTTTCGCAGTGGAACGAGCAACGCCGGGCGGCAGCACGCCTCTATGATGAACTCCTGGCACCGCTGGACGGGAGTGTCACCTGCCCTGTCGAGTCCAGCTCTTCAAAGTCCGTCTATCATCTCTATGTTGTGCGGACGCAGTTTCGAGATGATTTGCAAAAGCATCTGAGTGATGCTGGCATCGGATCCGGAATTCACTATCCTATTCCCATTCATTTGCAGGCCGCCTATGCCTCCATGGGATGGAACCGCGGTGATTTTCCGGAAACGGAAGCAGCGGCAGATGAGATCTTGTCTCTCCCGATGTTTGCGGGACTGACCGCTGACCAGCAAAAGCGAGTGACGGAGACCATTTCCCAGTTTGCTGTCTCCAGTACTGCGAGATAAGCCCTCCTAGCAGGAGCTGGTCGGCGAGAAACAGCGCGTGATTCTCTTTTCAGGTCCCAGGCATTAGCAACTCTGGGCTTTACCTGCTGTAATTGCCTTATATCCTCACAAGTCTTCCCCTCGTGGCAAGCCGTACGGTTTCGCCCGTTCTTTCGGTTGTTCAGATTTTCGGCCGGACATAAAGAATCGAAATGCCTCCGCGAGCATCCCTCGAAGCCATTTCCGCTAAAGGTGTGTTGGACTACACGCCCACCGAAAAGTGTGGCTCACAACTGGAGATTCCCGCGCTGAACGCACTGGCATTGCGTTCGCTCGTTTTTTTGTTCAATGAGAGAGAAGGACTTTTTTCTCGATCTGTTACTTTGGGACAGGATGGTTTTCACCACGAGGGGGTTTCGCCGAAGCGGACGATCATTGCGCTCTTGGGATTACACCGTCTTGAGGAGTCCGGAGAAACCATGCCTTTCGACATGTCTTCAATGCGCGCTGTCGTATTGGGGGACACCGGCTGGGTTAGTACTCTGGGGGATCTCGGTCTCGTGACTTGGTTCACGGCGGAATGTGAACCCGACAGACTCAAGAACTTATTTAATCAGTTCGATTTCGACAGCGCGCTCGACAATTATTCGGACGCTCGCAAAGGACACACGAGAGCGCTTGCCTGGTTCCTGGCAGGCATCGCACACGCGCGGCTCTCCTGTCCTCGAACACTTCCGGATCTGACTGACGCCGCCGTGAATACCTATCGCCTGCTTCAGGATAACCAGAGCGAGAGCGGGATCTTCGGACACGCAACGCTCTCGGCGTTCCTCTCGCGGACCTTTTGCAACCGGTTTGGAACCTTTGGCGATCAAATCCACTCTGTTTACGCGCTAACAACTTTTTCAAGAGCGTTCCAAATTGAGGAGCCTCTTGCGTCCGCACTGAGTTGTGGGAATGCCATTCGCGCTCTCCAAGGCGAATTGGGGCAATGGTGGTCCCTCTATGATAAGCGAGCGTGTCGCGTTGTGAACCGATATCCTGTGCTTTCCTTGCATCAGGACGGAACTGCACCAGTTGGGCTGCTTGCCTTGGGAGAAGCCACAGGGCAGAGCTTTCACGAATCGATTTACAAAGGATTGTTGTGGATTAGGGGAGCAAATGAACTAGGGAAAGATCTTCGGAGCCCTGATCGAGGATTGATTTGGGATTCCATCCGGTTGAGAAAGCGGACAACCAATTACTGGGAGGTCGCGCTCAGCTTTATGAACATTCCCCGCAGGCCGCAGGCAGAAGCACTCAAGATCCGATACGAAGCCAGGCCCGACCACTTTGGTTGGTTGCTTTACGCCTTTGGGAGATTTGGGCTCCCTAAACCAGAGATTGCAGTCCAAGCCGATACGGCCCAATAGGGAATCAGCCGATCCGCTTCGTGGAAGCACAGATCGGAGGAGTTGTTGGAGGACACTGGCCTCAACAGCAGACACCTTATACCTTGAGGGATCGCGCGGCGCGAGTCTCAGTCGTGCAGTATTGTGTGCGCAATGACACCCGGATGGACCGGCTCGAAGGAACAACATAGACGATAATGTGCAGATCGGCTAGAGAATCAGCGATCGGTGCCACATAGACGACGCTTGTCAAAATGTGGTAAGAGTTTTCCCTCACCCCTCCCTTTGGAAGGGTAGGTACGCCTGGCCAATTTCATTTGATTTGTTGTTAACCCACGCGTTTTCAGACAATTGGGGCCTGATGAGCCTTAGTGGTTTTTCATGGCGCGTACACTAGTCTGGCCGCCTGATTGCCCTAATCCGCCAGGAGAATTGGGCTCGTTTTCGTTGGTTAGACCAATTCTTGGTGGATGTAAGAATTACCGGTCTCCCCTAGTGTCATTAATGGCGGTAGCCTACAGAGCCAGGTCGGCGTTGGCAACACGCATCACTGATATGCCCTCACTTTTCTGCAAGCCATTTTGCAGTTCGTCGTTTTGTTTAGCAGGAGGCCTCGTCTTTGCATTCGAAGAGATAGGCAGGCCCTTCCTACAACTCCTCGCGAATCATTTGCTCTATAGTCATTTCAACGCGTAATGCACCGAAATTAACAACCTGAAAAATCGAATGAAAAAAACGGCACTAGTGACGGGAGCGGAGGGATTTATCGGACGACACTTAATCAACTTCCTCTGGGCCAAGAGCTACAACGTTATCGGGACTTACGCTGCGGAGGGTGCCACTCCGTTTCCAAAGCTGCGGAATCTGCGCTTTGTGCAATGTGACCTTCGGAACGGTCAGCGTGTTACGCAAGTCCTTGCACAGCATAACCCGACGCACATTTTTCACCTCGGTGCGCAGAGTCTGCCTACAGAGTCCTGGGCGGATCCGGTCAGGACTTTTGAATCAAACATAATGGGGTCGTTGCATCTATTTGAAGCAGTGCGGTATGCCAAGCGGCCTTCGGTTGTGGTTTCAGCATGTTCAAGCGCGGAATACGGCCATGTGGCAGACGCGGATATGCCGGTCAGGGAAGAACACGCGCTGCGGCCCCTGCACCCCTATGGAATCAGCAAGGTTTGCCTGGATCTTTTGGCACGCGAGTATTTTCTCGATTACAAAATTCCCGCGGTGAACATCCGGCTGTTTAACACCACGGGTCCGGGCAAGACCCACGATGCGCCTTCCGATTTTGTGCGACAACTGGTGCGCATCAAAAAGGGCCTGCAGGCCCCGGTTATCGAGGTAGGCAATTTGAAACCTCGCCGCGCATTCCTGGACGTGCAGGACACCGTGCGGGGATTTTACCTTGCGGCCATGAAAGGAAAACGGGGCGAGGCGTACAACCTCTGCGCCGACCGGACTTATCCCATCCACGACGTCCTGCAGACCGCGATTCGTTTGTCCGAGGTTAAGGCGGAAATTCGACCGGTCGCCCGGCTGATGCGTCCTTCGGATGAGAGAATCATCTTTGGCAGCACGCAAAAGTTTCGCAAAGACACGGGTTGGAAACCGCTGAACGGGATCGAACAAACGTTACAGTCTATGTTGGATTACTGGCAGGCAGCACTTTAGAGAAGTTTCAGATTGAATGTCTCGCGTGTGAAGGAAAGCTCACCGAGCCAGAATGAGCGAAACCGCCAATTCACCTCTTCGAGGAGATTCGTTCCGTGAAGACCTGCCCGCGTTGCTGCTGGTTGGCGGGATGGGAACGCGTCTTCGGCCGGTGCTATCTTCGAAGCCAAAGCCGCTGGCTCCCATCGGCGATGTACCCTTCCTTGAGCTGCTTATTCTTCAGCTTCGGTCACAAGGAATCCGGCGGTTGGTGATGTGTACGGGCTTTCAGACCCAGCAGATAGAGGAAGCGCTGGGTGATGGACGCAAGTGGGATGTAGCGATCGAGTACTCAAAAGAATCCAGCCCCCTTGGAACGGCGGGCGCGATAAAGCAAGCGGACCACCTTCTTTCGGGGACTTCCGACTTCCTGGTGATGAATGGCGACTCATTCCTGGAACTTGATTTTCAGCAGTTGCTCCGCTTCCACTGGGGGCACGGAGGATGGACGAGCATCGCGGTGCGCAGGGTGGCGGATGCAGCACGATACGGCACTGTCGAGGTCGATTGTCAAAGTCGAGTAGTGCGTTTCAGCGAAAAGCTGGGAATTCAGAAGCCGGGCCTGGTGAATGGAGGCGTATACGTATTTAAGCGGGCGGTTCTCCAGCATATTCCGGAAGGTCCCGGCAGTCTTGAAAAGGACGTACTGCCGAGACTCGTGGAGCACGGAACATTTGCTCTCGAACAAACCGGAATGTTTATTGATATCGGAACTCCCGAAGACTATGCGCGGGCGCAAGCACTTTACCAACAGCTCTCGGATGCAGCCCTCTCTCTTCCTCGATGTGAGTCACAACGGGGCTTCCATAGCTAAGCGGCCGCAATGTGAGGCAAGAATCGTCCAGGTGTTTTCCATCAGAATGAGGGATCATGAGGGCAGTATTTCTGGATCGAGATGGGGTGATCAATCGGAAAGCCCCCGATGGACAGTATGTAACGCGTTGGGAAGATTTCCATCTTTTGCCGGGAGCAATCGAAGGGATCGCTCAGCTAAACAGAGCCGGGTTTTGCATTGTCATCGTTACAAACCAGCGTTGTGTTGCGAAAGGTTTGCTTACTGAAGCGGAGTTAGAGATATTACACCGGCGAATGACCGATCAGCTTGCCCGGGGCGGTGCGACGATTGATGCAATTTATTATTGCCCTCACGAGCCTGAGCCGCCCTGCCGTTGCCGGAAACCAGCGCCTGGCATGCTACTGGAAGCGGCCCGTTCCCGTAATCTCGACCTTGCAGCTTCCTGGATGATCGGCGATTCCGACAGCGACATCCAAGCCGGCAAAAATGCTGGATGCAGGACTGCCTGGCTGTCGGGCAGAAACCAACCGGCGATGCGGCCAGAGAATAAAGCTACCGCTGCGGTTCAGGCAGACGTGGTTGCGAGTTCTCTACTCGAGGCAATTTCCCAGATCCTTCGTTTTGAGCATTCGTAAAAAGGAAGCTTAGAGCATGATTATCACCCGTACTCCACTCCGTATTTCTTTTTTTGGCGGGGGAACAGATTACCCCGTTTGGTATCGCGAGTTCGGCGGCGCTGTCCTCTCCACGACGATTGATAAGTGTTGCTACATCACCTGCCGACGTCTTCCGCCTTTTTTCGAGTATCACAGCCGCGTTTCTTACTCGAAAGTGGAAAACGTTGCGCAGAACAGTGCCATCGAGCATCCTTCTGTCCGCGGTTGTCTGGAGTTTATGGGAGTCCACGAAGGCGTCGAGATTCACCACGTTGCGGACCTGCCTGCGCGGACCGGGCTCGGGACCAGTTCGGCATTTACAGTTGGCTTCCTGTTGGGCCTTTATGCGCTGAGAGAGCAGATGCGCAACAAGCACGCTCTCGCGCTCGATGCCATTCATGTGGAGCAAGAAGTTCTTAAGGAGGCCGTTGGCTCGCAGGACCAGATCAGCGCCGCGTATGGCGGCTTCAACCGGATTAACTTCCATACGGACGGCCGATTTGAGGTTAAGCACGTAATTGCTCCGGGTACCCGGCTGGCCGCGCTCCAACAGCACTGCGCACTTTTCTTTACAGGATTTTCCCGGATCGCTTCGGAGATTGCAAAAGAGCAGATCAAGGCGACTCCGAACCGCAAGCGTGAGCTGGAAACAATGCACCAAATGGTGGACGAAGCCGAAGCCATCGTCAGCAGTCCAAATCGTTCCCTTGATGAATTCGGTCACCTTTTGAACGAATCATGGCAAATTAAGAGAACACTCACGCAAAACATCACCAACAACAGCCTTGATGAAATTTATGAAGCAGGCCGCAGCGCCGGTGCTCTTGGCGGCAAGCTGCTTGGCGCGGGGGGCGGCGGCTTCATGCTCTTCTTCGTGCCTCCGGAGAGGAGAAGAGAATTGCGGATGCGGCTCAAGAACCTGTTATGCGTGCCGTTCTCGTTCTCAAATCGAGGCAGCCACGTGGTTGTGCATGAACCGGACGAGGTCTACGATAAATCGCTAACGACGGAGCGGTTCGAGGTGTACGCGCAGCACGGGGACCGCTACAGAGCCTGATCATGTCGAAACTTCAAGCAGATCAGCAATCCACGTCGAGCACAGCGGCAGAACACATGGTGCGGATTTCCACTCTCCCGGCATACGTTCTGGTTACGCCTTCGCGTAATGAAGAGGCATACATCGGGAAGACCATCGAATCGATCATTCATCAGACGGTCCGCCCGGCGAAGTGGGTTATTGTGAACGATGGCTCAACGGACTCAACTGGGGCGATCGCGGAAGGCTATGCCGCTGAGCACGACTGGATCGAAGTGGTGAATCGGCCGGTGCGAAAAGAGCGCAATTTTGCGGCGAAAGTCCACGCATTCAATGCCGGCCAGGAACGCCTCAAGGATATAAATTATGAAATCATCGGCAACCTGGACTCGGATGTTTTGTTGGACAAAGATCATTTTGAATTCCTGCTTGGAAAGTTCCGGGACGAGCCGCGGCTCGGGGTCGCCGGGACGGTTTTTCGCGAAGAGGGTGGCTACAACTCAGCGACCGATAGTTTTGAGGGGCAGAACTACGTTTCCGGACAGTGCCAGGTGTTCCGTCGTGAGTGTTTTGAAGAGATTGGCGGGTACTTCGCAAACAAAGCGGGCGGAATCGACTGGATCGCGGTGGAAACGGCGCGCATGAAAGGTTGGAAGACCCGGTCGTTCAGGGAGAAGTCGTTTTTCCACCACCGACCCTTGGGAACAGCAGGCCGCGGTGTGTTGGCCGCGTCATTCTCGTATGGCCAAAAAGACTATTTTCTCGGTGGGCATCCATTGTGGCAGCTGTTCCGAGTTTCGTACCGAATGACGAAACGGCCGTACCTTGTAGACGGACTCGCTCTTGGGTTGGGCTATGGTTTGGCCGCCGTGCGAAGGCTCAAAAGGCCCGTTTCCAAGGAGCTCATGGCTTTCCATCGCCGGGAACAGATGCGAAAGTTAAAAGCCATTGTTAAACGGGTTCTGACATTCAAACCGATCGATAAATTTACGTTGCTTTCCGAATAGTGATCTTTGAAGGGTCCCAACGGGCACCACCATCGAATCGCAAATCGCTTACCTCACAACCAGAGTTGAAATCGTAAAAGGCTAATAGGTTCCTATGTGCGGAATTTGCGGACAATATAATTTTGAATCCTTAGCGCCGGTCCGACGGGCGGACATCGAAGTCATGACGGAATCTATCAGTCACCGCGGGCCGGATGACGAGGGGTATTTCATCGCTGGGCCGCTGGGTTTCGGATTTCGCAGGCTTTCAATCATTGACCTCGCCGGTGGGCATCAACCCATGTCGGATCAGGAAGAGTCGGTTTGGGTCATCTTCAACGGCGAGATCTACAATTTCCCTGAGCTCAAGCGCGAACTACAGAGCCACGGGCACGTCTTTCGCACCAACTGCGACACCGAGGTCATTATCCACGGCTACAAGCAGTGGGGCGACGAAGTGCTTAACCGCCTGAATGGAATGTTTGGGCTGGCCATCTGGGATGTACATCAGAAACGGTTGGTTTTGGCCCGCGACCCGTTTGGGATCAAGCTGATTTACTACCGCATAGATGGCGGCAGCTTGTACTTCGGTTCGGAAATCCACCCCATACGCGCGATGATGCGGGGGAAAGCGGAGATTGATACCACCTCTCTCAATCTTTTCCTCCGTTACCGGTTTACGCCCTCGCCCTACACGATCCTCAAAGGAGTTCGCAAACTCGCGCCGGGCACCAAGTTGACGGTCCAGAATGGCGCTTGCGAAGTGAGTCGCTGGTACAGATTCAAACCAGAACCTTTCACACCGGCCAAGTCTCCCGCCGAAGCCAGGGAGGAGCTGCTTTCCCTGTATAAGGATGCAATCAAGCGCCAACTTATCAGCGACGTTCCGGTTGGCTTGCTGCTGAGCGGCGGAATCGATTCCGGACTGCTGCTCGCACTGATGAATTTGAACGGGAGTTCCTGGCCGACTTACACAGTGGGCTATGGCTCGTCCTTTGGCGATGACGAACTGGCGGATGCCGCGGAAACCGCTCGTGTGCTGGGATCAAAGCACACGAGCGTCATGATTACGCAATCAACTTTCGAGGAAGTGCTTCCCAAGATCGTAGCTGCACTGGAAGAGCCCATCGCGACATCTTCAATTGTTCCGATGTATTTCGTCTGCCAACGAGCGCGCCAGGACGTCAAAGTAGCTCTGGTCGGCCAAGGGCCGGACGAGTTGTTTGGGGGTTACCGCCGCCACCTGGGCGTACGGTATAGCGCATTCTGGGCTGGCTTGCCAGGCTGGATGCGTACGGCAATTACTTCAACTATCGGCGCCGTGCCAAGGAATGAAACCCTCAAGCGAGGAGTTTATTCCCTGGCGATTCCGGACCGGATGCGCAGATATCAACACGTACTCTCACTCCTGCCGGGTGAGCAAGTCGAAGGGCTCTTTCAGGATGGGGTACTCGCTCCTAATTCCGGTGACACAATATTGGACTGCTGGTCGGAACTTGCCGACCTCATGTCCGGGACGGATGAACTAGGAGGGCTCCAATTTTTGGAAGTACGATCTACTCTTCCGGACGAACTCCTGATGTATGCGGACAAACTCTCCATGGCTCATGGCCTCGAACTTCGTGTGCCGTTTGTCGACAAAGAGATTGTGGAATATATGGAACGACTTCCGGCCAATTTTAAAGTGAGGAATGGCGCACGGAAATGGTTGCACCGGCAGGTCTGCAGCGACTTCCTACCCGAATCGATCCTGAGGCGGCCCAAACGGGGCTTTGCAAGTAACGTCGTGGATGATTGGTTCCGGGGAGCCATCGACAGCAAGATGGCCGATACGTTACTCGATCATGGGTCTAGGATCTATCAATATCTTCGCCCGCAAGCTGTCCGCGAGCTGTTCGAACAGCATGCAGCCGGGCGGAACGACAATCACAAAGTGCTCTTTAGTCTCGCTGTATTTGAAGAATGGCTGCGGACGCGTGAGGAGCCGGTAGTCAGCCTCAGCCGGTAGTTCGTGGTGATGACCGCCCGGATCGTCCAACTCTAAGTTCTCGGTTGCTGCATGCTTCGCGGTCGGCGTTCGCCCTTATTATTTTGATGAGAAGGTAGAAACCGGTGTTCGTCCGAAACAAGGTCATGAATAAAACGACGCTAAATACCACAAACGGTGAAACTGTTTCATCAAAAGATCCGTCATCGTTTCCTGTAGGGGCGAACTCCTTCATCCTTTCCTCAGCGGATCCAATCCTCGTGACCGGGGCTGCGGGGTTTATCGGTTCTCGAGTGGTCGAGAGTCTACTGGATCGTAACTTCCGTAATCTGGTCTGCTTTGGTCGGCCCTCTGGGAAACTTGCTGGCATCGAAGAGATCGCGAATCGCTATCCAGGCGCGAAAATCAAATTGATGAAGGGAAATTTGCTCTCTCGCCAAGATTGTGAGGCGGCATGCAAAAACGCGGCACTAATCATTCATCTTGCCGCAGGCACAGGGGAGAAGTCATTCCCCGACGCTTTCATGAATTCGGTGGTTACGACTCGAAATTTGCTAGATGCAAGCTTGCAATGCGGCCAACTGCGGCGATTCGTCTTGATTAGCTCGTTCTCGGTGTACACGAACTGCAACAAACCTCGCGGCCGGGTTCTGGAGGAATCGTGCCCAATGGAAGAACATGGCGATCTCCGCGGCGAGGCGTACTGCTTTGCGAAATTCAAGCAAGAGCAGCTCCTGGCTGAATACAACAAGAACTTCGGGATTCCGTACGTGGTGGTTAGGCCTGGGAGCGTTTACGGTCCGAAAAGGCAGGCGATTGTTGGCCGCGTGGGCATCGATACGTTCGGGCTCTTCCTGCATATCGGCGGGTCCAACACGATTCCGTTCACCTACGTTGACAACTGTGCCGACGCAATCGTACTGGCCGGCCTTGTCAAAGGGGTAGAGGAGGAGATCTTTAACGTTGTCGATGATGACCTCCCGTCGAGCCGGCAGTTCTTGCGTTTGTACAAGAAGAATGTAAGAGGGTTCAAATCAATCTACGTGCCCCACGCGGTTAGCTATGCTTTTTGCTATCTCTGGGAGAAGTATTCCCGATGGTCGGAGGGACAACTGCCACCGGCCTTCAATCGGCGACGATGGCACGCTTACTGGAAGAAGACGCGTTACAGCAACGAAAAATCGAAGACCCGGCTGGGCTGGGAGCCAAAAGTGCCCACCGCGGAGGGATTGCGGCGCTTTTTCCAAAGCTGTGTGCAGGACGGAAAGCATGCTTAAGGTTGCCATTGTGGGATGCGGCAAAATCGCCGATGCTCACGCCGCACAGATCCAACGAATCAAAGATTGCAAGATTGTGGCAGTCTGTGATCGTGAGCCTCTGATGGCCAAACAGCTGTGCGATCGCTTTCCCGTCCAGCAGTACTTTACGGACCTGACGGAACTTTTGCGCACAGCTCGGCCCGACGTTGTACACATCACCACGCCCCCGGATGGGCACTTCGAACTTACCAGGCTTTGCCTCGAGTACGGCGCTAATGTTTACGTAGAGAAGCCCTTCACCGTGTATGCGCACCAAGCGCAGAAATTGATTGATCTTACCAAGGATAAGGGACTCAAGCTGACAGCCGGGCACAACTATCAATTCAGCCCCTCGGCGAGGCGCATGAGAGAGCTTGTCAAGAGTGGCTATCTAGGTGGGAATACAGTCCACATCGAAAGCTACTATGGTTACAACCTTGCAGACCCGAGCTATGCTCGGGCCCTGTTGGGAGACAAGCAACATTGGGTCCGTAGGCTGCCCGGCAAGTTACTCCAAAACATCATCAGCCACGGTATCGCTCAAATCGCAGAGTTCTTGACAACTGACAACCCCCAGGTGATCGCGTACGGTTTTGTGAGCCCGGTTCTCAAGAGCATTGGTGAAACCGAAATCATTGATGAGCTTCGCGTAATAATTTCGGAGGAGGAGCGCACCACTGCGTATTTCACGTTTTCTTCACAAATGAAGCCCTCGATCCATGAGCTGCGTGTGTTTGGTTCGAAAAATGGCCTCGCTCTCGACCAGGATCACGATATTTTACTGAAGCTTAGGGGCGACAAATACAAGAGCTATGCGGATAAGTTCGTTCCACCCGCCCAGTTCGCGAAGCAGCATCTGGATAATCTAATCACAAATGTAAGGCTGTTTCTCAGCAACGACTTTCATACGGACTCGGGGATGAAGTACCTGATGGAGTCCTTCTACCATTCGATACGAGAAGGTGCCCCGGCACCGATTCCTTATCGGGAAATTCTGCTGACTACACGAATTATGGGTGAAATTTTCGACCAGCTAGTGACCAAGAGATCGCAAGATCAGTTGGCTTATCAGGCCACCCAGTTCCAGGGAGAATGATTCTCCTTTTCGCCAGGGTGTCGATCTAGAGCTGAAGCAGGACTCAGAAGCTGAGTTAAAGAATCTCTTAGTTTTAACGATGGGTAAACTAAACCACTGGATATCGGAACTGATGGCACAAAAGAAAACGGATTTGAGTTTTGGCGGCAGAGAGCTTGTGATCGAGAGGCGGTTGTGCCGCGTTGCCCGCCTCGATGCAGATGACTACAAGTTTTTAGATGATCCCGAGGCAACAATTGCCGAATTGCGCAGGTCCAAAACGCGGATAGACCTCTTTACGTTTCTTCAGAGATTGCCTGACACCACTCCCAACCACGCATATCCGATCGAGTGGGACAATATGGCTGTCCTGCCTATTTCCACCTACGAGAATTGGTGGACAAAGCAGATTGGGTTCAAGGCGCGGAACAAGGCCAAACAGGCGGAGAAGAAGGGTGTTGTGGTTCGAGAAGCGCCGTTTGACGATGAGTTGGTCCGTGGAATTTGGAAGATCTATAACGAGCGTCCAGTTCGCCAAGAAAGGCTGTTTCCGCACTACGGAAAGAGCGTCGAGCAAGTACGTGAGATGAGTGCGACATATCTGGACTCAAGCGTCTTTATCGGAGCGTATGATTCGGGCAAGCTGATCGGCTTTATCAAATTGGTGGTTGACGATACGGGGACGCAGGCGGGAATGATGCATATCATCTCGATGCTACAGGCACGGGACAAAGCGCCCACAAATGCCCTGGTCGCTCACGCGGTGCGCTCTTGCGCCGAACGTAATATTCCGCATCTGGTGTACTCGAAATTCGCTTATGGAAAAAAGACGCAAAGCAGTCTCAGCGACTTCAAGGAACGAAACGGATTTCAGCGAGTCGATATACCGCGGTATTACGTTCCACTGACGAAGTGGGGAGCGGCCGCGCTCTCGATGGGACTACACCATAGACTTATCGACCGCCTGCCAGAATCCTTGGCGGCAAAGCTGCGCGATCTGCGCAATTCCTGGTACCAACACAAATTCCAGTTGAAGCCGGAATCACTCTAGGAGAATCGAATTGCCCGGAATCGTCGGCCTTATCACTACTCGTCCGGCAGCGGACGCAGAACGCAAACTGCGCGAAATGGTGCAGACGCTTTGCCATGAGTCGTTTTACACAAGCGGGATGTGGACTGACCCAGCGCAGGGCATTTACATTGGCTGGGTAGCGCGCCGGGGATCCTTTGCGAATGGAATGCCGATAAAGAACGAGAGCGGTGAAGTTAACTTGGTTTTTTCGGGTGAGGAATACCCAGAGCCCGGGACCGCCACGACACTGAAGGAGCGAGGCCACGCAGTTGAACCTGATGGGGCTTCATATTTGGTGCATCGGTACGAGGACGAGCCTGATTTCCCCAAACAGCTAAACGGGAGATTTCACGGGTTAGTTGCAGACCGCAGGCAAGAGACGGCGATTCTCTTCAACGACCGTTTCGGTCTGCAGCGGCTTTATTACCACGAAGCGGCTGACACTTTTTACTTTGCGGCCGAAGCAAAGGCAATCCTGAAGGTTCGGCCGGAGTTGCGGAGTATGGATCCGCGCGGCCTAGGAGAATTCATCGTTTGTGGTTGTGTGCTTGAGAATCGAAGCCTATTTTCGGGCATTCATGTTCTACCGCCTGGCTCGGCTTGGGCCTTCCGTGGAGGAAAACTCGAGAAGAAGGCAAGCTATTTCGAGCCTCGCGAATGGGAAGAAGAAGAGCCGTTCAAGCCAGAGACCTACTACGCTAACCTGCGTGATGTTTTTGTGAGGAATCTGCCGCGCTATTTTAACGGGAAAGAGCGCGTGGGTGTTTCGCTCACTGGCGGGCTGGATACACGCATCATCATGGCCTGGCGTAAGGCTCTGCCTGATTCCTTGCCGTGCTACACCTTCGGCAGCATGTACAGAGACAACCAGGATGTACAACTGGCACGCCGGGTGGCAAAGATTTGCGGACAGCAGCATCAGGTTATCACTACCGGCAAGGAGTTTCTGGAACGCTTCCCCCATTACGCCGAAAGATCCGTTTATCTCACAGACACCTGTGTGGATCTGAGCCGTTCTCCGGATCTCTACGTAAACGAGAAAGTACGGGAGATTGCGCCGGTGCGGGTGGTGGGTACATACGGCAGCGAAATGCTTTTGCACGCCGTGATGTTCAAGGCGGAAAAACCTGCTGCGGGATTGTACAAACAGGAATTCGCACCACAAATCGAGGCTGCCAAAAAGACCTACGAAGCCAGCTGCCAGGTCCATCCAATGACGTTTGTCGCGTTCCGCCAGTCGCCTTGGCATCACTATGGCGTTCTTGGATTAGAGCAGACGCAGGTAGCCGTACGTTCACCTTATCTGGATAATGACTTGGTCAAAACCATCTATAAAGCTCCTGGCACGATAGCGGCTAACGAAGAGGCCAGGCTGCAGTTGATTCGAGAAGGCAACCCTGCCCTTGCCCAGTTGCGCACCGATCGCGGAATTGGCGGACTCAATAGCAGTGTGACCCGGGGATTTCTCGAGTTCTTTTTCAAGGCGGAATACGCCTATGACTACGGTATGCCACAGTGGATTGCTCAAGTGGACCACCTGTTCGCTCCGCTTCATATGGAGCGCATCTGGTTGGGCCGCCACAAAGTGTTTCATTTCCGGGTCTGGTACCGCGACGAACTTGCAAACTACGTCCGCGAGATGCTGTTCGACCAGCGGTCACTGACGCGCCCGTACGTCAATGCGGAATCTGTCCGAAACATTGTAAACGGGCACCTGAAAGGCAATCGAAACTACACTACTGAGATCCACAGGCTCCTGACGCTTGAACTCACACACCGGTTGTTTCTGGATGCGAACTGAACGCCTTAACCATGCAAGTTTCTCGTTGACAGCCCCTTAGCCAGCTAATTTGTTGACGAATTGCAAGCGCCTTCACCAGTCGACTGCCAAAATCGTGTTGAACGAGAGGATGGCTTGAATTTACAGACAACATCTCCAACTGACCTTTCCACAGGCGTAAAAGCCGGTTCGCTGCCTATCGAAAGTATTCAGGCGGCTATCCTGAAATTTGTCCACTGGCTACAAAAGTACGGCGAGACTTCCCATGACTTTCAGAGTTTTTATGCGAGCGGTGTAGGACAATGGGCCAAAGCAACTTACTACAAAAGACCGCTGTTGGGGATATTGGCGGTGGCTCCGATGGTATTTTCCGAGGCGTTTGTGCCGTCGGCCAGAAACATATTTTGGAAACGCCAGCGATTTCCCATCGCTGATGCTCACTATGCGATGGGGTTTGCTTTTCTCGCGAAGCTCACGAAAAAAGAATGCTATTACGAGAAAGCATTTCACTTTCTTGAGGTTCTCAAGAACACTCGATGCACCGGCTATGACAATTATTGTTGGGGATACCCCTTCAACTGGGTGACACTACGCGGCACAATCAAGGAAGGAACCCCTTTAATAACCACCGTCCCGTATGTGTACGAGGCCTTCAAACAAGTGTGGGAAATTGATAAGGCGCACGAATGGCTGCACATAATGAACTCGATCGCGGAGCACGCTTTCCAGGATTATAAAGATTTTCCGACCTCCTCGAGCGCATCCACTTGTTCCTACACCCCCGATCCTGAACAGTCAGTGGCGGTAGTAAATGCAAACGCATATCGGGCTTTCCTACTAACGAGTGCAGCACACGATTTTTCCGAAGAGAGATACTGGAAAGTAGCTGAAAGAAATCTGAATTTCGTCCTTGAGGCTCAAAATCAGGACGGCTCCTGGTATTACGCGAAGGATGGAAAGCGAAATTTCATCGACCACTTCCATACCTGCTTTGTTCTGAAAGCGCTGACCAAGATCGAGGCACTAACAGGCCATTCCGGGTGTACGGAAGCAATAAAGCGTGGAGTTGAGTACTACGCAGGTAATTTGTTTGACGAAAGCGGTTTACCGAAGCCTTTCTCCAGTCGCCCCCGGTTGACGGTATACAGGCGCGAGCTGTATGACTACGCGGAGTCTATTAATTTAGCTGTGTTGCTGAAAGGCCGTTTCCCGGAATTGGACGATCTCCTCTCCATCGTCCTGAATGACGTCCTGACCGTGTGGCAAAAGCCAGATGGTTCGTTTCGCAGTCGGCATGTTATTTTGGGTTGGGATCACACGCCCATGCACCGCTGGGCCCAGTCACAGTTGTTTAGAAGTTTGTGCTTTCTCATGTATCGCAACGCCGAGGGGGCCAAGCCTGACTACCTAGCGCAGGCCTAGTGTTCTGTAACATAAATAAGTGACACATTAGCTTTGTTATGGTACAAGGGCTCATGTTCACTACAAAAGAGCCCTTTCGTTTGCCGCAGGCGGAGCGGGCCCGGCTGGAACAGTTGGCGCGTTCCACCCAAGGGCCAGCGGGGTTGGCGCGGCGAGCCCGCGTGTTGCTGCTGTTGGCCGAAGGTCTGTCGCTGCGACGCATTCGCGCCCAGACCGGAATGAGTCCGCGTCGCATCCGTGCCTGGAAACAAAACTGGCAGCAGCAGGGGCTGGACGGTCTGCTGGATGCTCCGCGCCGAGGACGCCCGAAGAAGCTGACCGCTGCCCGGGAAGCAGCGGTTTTGGCGGCCACCGAGCAGCCTCCGCCAGGTGCGGTGACGCGCCGGCTGGCGCGGCGTCTTGGGGTGAGCCACGTAACGGTGATGCGCCTCTGGCACAAGGCCGGATTGCAGCCACATCGCGTGCGCGGCTTCATGGCCAGTCCCGATCCTCAGTTCGAGGCCAAGGCCAAAGACATTCTCGGTTTGTATCTGGATCCTCCGAAGAATGCAGCCGTTTTCTGCATCGACGAAAAGACGGCCATTCAGGCGCTGGACCGGAGCCAGCCTGCTTTGCCGAGGCGGGCAGGTCAGGTGGAGCGCCGCGCCGTCGAGTACGTGCGCCATGGCACGGTCTCGCTGTTTGCGGCATTGGAGGTGCCCAGCGGGAAGGTGCTGGGGCGCTGCGCCCCACGTCATACCAGCGCTGAGTTTGTCGAGTTCCTCGATCAAGCCGTTGTGACTCATCGGCGAAAAACCATCCACGTCATCTTAGACAACCTGGCCGTGCACAAGACTCCCCTCGTGCGCGCTTGGCAGAAACAACACCCCAACGTGCACTTCCATTTCACACCAACGTATTCCTCCTGGCTGAACCAGGTGGAAATCTGGCTGGGCCTGATTACGCGCGACTGCATCCGCCGGGGCGTCTTTCATTCCGTGGGCGACCTCACGCACAAAATCCTGACCTATATCCGTCAGTACAACCGCAACGCTCAACCCTTTCGCTGGACTTACTCAAACCCGCAGAGGCGAATCCGTGTGTCACTTTCTTCGGTAACGCAACACTAGTGTGAACATACGAGCGACGATCGGCTGCATTTCGTGACGGTGAGCCTCCGATGAGGGAACTCGCAGACACGCGAATCGTCCAGTTCGATAAATTTGATTGGATGACGGCGTCGGCTCCTTCGACCGAGTAGACTTGGCAGCTGTTCAACGACCAAGGCTCGGGAAAAGGAGCCGAGCAATGTTGATTATAGGTTGTGATTTTCATACACGCTATCAGCAGATCGCCATGGC
>WNFC01013991.1_pt1 | contig 19575 bp, 20 predicted proteins | sample 5400541 | NCBI WGS metagenome assembly WNFC01 (sample SAMN13153342, study PRJNA577476) | soil metagenome | isolation source: 120 cm saprolite under Douglas fir tree site 2 hole 2 replicate 1 | place: USA:California | collected 2015-04-18 | reverse complement strand
GCGTGCCGGACACGGTTAATGGCCGTTTCGACCTGCTGGTGCTGCATTTGTGGATGGTGTTGCGGCGGCTGAAGACGATTGAGGGGGGCGCGGACCTTTCCCAGGCGCTGTTCGATGGTTTCTGCGACGATATGGACGCGAACTTGCGCGAAATGGGCGTTGGCGATCTCACCGTCCCGAAGCGAATGCAGGCCTTTGGGGAGGCCTTCTACGGCCGGGCGGCGGCCTACGATCAAGCCCTGATCGCCGGCGAGGAACCGCTGGCGCAGGCGCTGTGCAAGAATATCCTGAACGGAGCGGAAATCGAAAAAGCCCGGCAGCTCGCGTTCTATGCTGGGGCGGCCATCGCGGCGCTGACAGGATTGCACGATGCGACGGTGCGGAGCGGAGCGTGGAGGTTTCCTTCGCCGGCGCGAGTGGGCGTACAGCAATGAACAGAGCGAGCAGCATGACGAACAAGGCAGATTCCTGGAGCGTTCCGATCGCCGTGGCGCAAATACCGGACACCGGATTGCATCGCGATATCGAGGCCGGCCCCGCCGCACGCGAGGCCATGGCTGAGGTCGCCGGCTTGCGCCAAATTCTGTCGGCGAGTGCGTCGCTGGATGTGACTCCGGAGAGCGGAGGTCGCGTCCATGTCGAGGGGCGCGTTCGGGCGCGGGTCGGGCAGACCTGTGTCGTTACGCTCGATCCAATCGAAAACGACATCGACGAACCGATCGATCTGATCTTCGCTCCGCCTGAGCAAATTCCGCAACTGGCTGATCTTGTCGATGAAGCCGCCGAAAGCGACGCCGAGATTCCGGACCCGCCGGAGCCGATCGAAAATGGCGTCATCGATCTTGGCCGGCTCGCAACCGACGCGTTGTTCCTGGGGATTGATCCCTATCCGCGCAGGCCGGACGCGGTTTTCGAGCCGCCGGTTGTGGTTGCAGATCCCGAGGATCACCCGTTTGCCGCACTCAAGGCGCTGCGGCTCGATGCAACACCGACGGACGCGAAGAAGCCCAGGAACCGCTAGAGAACCGCTAGTGAAGCGCTAAAGGCGGGCCGAACAAGCGTTGCGTTCCTATTCCAACAAATATGGATCCGAGATCGGTTCGATATTTCACACTAAGACGCTGAACTAGCTGGATATATCTGTGTGAATCGGTTCCGCCTTACCGCCGCCCGGCATTCAATTCGCCGATCGCCGCCATCCATGGCGATTTCCAGTCCGCGGCCGAGCGCATCAAGACCGCACAAGATCAGGTTTCCGGGACGTTCATGCCTCAAAAGGTTCGAATCGCGCTTGACGCCATGGGTGGCGATGTGGGCGCAGCGGTGGTCATTCCCGGCGCCGCAATTTCGCTCAGCCGGCACCCCGACACCGAATTTCTGCTGTTCGGCGAAAGTTCGTTGATCGAAGCGGAGCTGGCGAAGCATCCGGCGATGAAGGCGGTCTCGCGCGTCATTCATACCGATGTTGCCGTCGGCATGAACGACAAGCCCAGTCAGGCGTTGCGCCGCGGCCGCAAGACCTCGTCGATGTGGCTTGCCATCGATGCCGTCAAGAAGGGCGATGCCGACGTCGCGATATCCGCGGGCAACAGCGGCGCGCTGATGGCGATGGGGCGGTTTTGTCTGCGCATGCTGCCCGGCATCGACCGCCCGGCGATTGCGGCGGTATGGCCGACGATGCGCGGCGATTCAGTCGTGCTCGACCTTGGCGCCACCATCGGCGGTGACGCGCATCACTTGATGGCGCTGGCGGTGATGGGCAGCGCGATGGCGAGCGTATTGTTCGATCTCGAGCGGCCCACGGTTGGCCTGCTCAACATCGGCGTCGAGGAAATCAAGGGCCGCGAGGAAATCCGGGAAGCTGCCGAATTGCTGCGCGCGATGGATCTTCCCCAGCTTGAATATATCGGTTTCGTCGAAGGCGACGGCATCGGCAAGGGCGCCGCCGACGTCATTGTCGCGGAGGGTTTCAGCGGCAACATCGCCTTGAAAGCGGCCGAGGGCACGGCGCGCCAGATCAACGATTTTCTCCGCGCGGCGCTGTCGCGCACCTGGCGCTCCAAGATCGGCTATCTGTTCGCAAAAAATGCCTTCAAGGCGCTGCGCGACAAGCTGGATCCCAACAAGTCAAATGGTGGCGTGTTCCTCGGCCTGAACGGCATCGTGGTGAAAAGCCATGGCGGAACCGACGCCGAAGGCTTTGCTTACGCGGTCGATGTTGGCTATGAGATGGTCCGCTACGATCTCCTGACCAAGATCAATCAGATGCTCAATCGCGACGGCAGCGCGCTCCCTCCAGCGCCGACCGCGCCGGAGGCTGTCTCGTGACCGCGATACGTTCGGTGGTGCTCGGCTGCGGTTCCTATCTGCCGCGGCAGATTCTGACCAATGCCGAACTGGCGGCGCGGATAGACACCTCGGACGAGTGGATTGTGCAGCGCACCGGCATCCGGCAGCGCCATATTGCCGCCGAGGGCGAATTCACCTCGCATCTGGCGATCCATGCCGCGCGCGCCGCCATTGCCAATGCCGGGATCGATGCGCAGTCGATCGACCTGATCGTGCTCGCGACCTCGACGCCGGACCAAACCTTTCCCGCCACCGCGGTCGAGGTCCAGAACGCGCTCGGCATCAACCACGGCGCGGCCTTCGATCTGCAGGCGGTATGTTCGGGGTTTATCTTCGCGCTCGCCACCGCGGACAATTTCCTGCGGACCGGCGCGTTCAAGCGCGCGCTGGTGATCGGCGCCGAGACATTCTCCCGAATTCTCGACTGGAACGACCGCGGCACCTGTGTGCTGTTTGGCGATGGCGCCGGCGCTATCGTGCTTGACGCCGAGCTGCAGCCCGGCAAGTCCTCCGACCGCGGGATATTGACGACGCATCTGCGCTCCGACGGCCGGCATAAGTCGAAATTATACGTCGATGGCGGTCCGTCCACGACCCGCACCGTGGGCTTCCTCCGGATGGAGGGCCGCGAAGTGTTCAAGCACGCCGTCGGCATGATTACCGACGTGATCGTCGATGCCTTCGAGGCCACCGGCACGACCGCCGAAGACATCGACTGGTTTGTTCCACACCAGGCCAACAAGCGAATCATCGATGCTTCAGCGCACAAATTGCATATTGCACCGCAAAAGGTGGTGTTGACCGTCGATCTGCACGGCAACACCTCGGCGGCATCGATACCGCTGGCGCTGGCGGTTGCGGTCGCGGACGGGCGTGTGAAGAAGGGCGATCTGGTGCTGCTTGAAGCCATGGGCGGCGGTTTCACCTGGGGCTCGGCGCTGTTGCGCTGGTAAGCGGCGCTAAAATATTACCTGTATTGCAACCGTCTTTCATGCGACTGCATTGATGAGCGCTGTTGACCATCGCTTGTTAAGCTCATAATTTCAGATAGATATGTTCGCCGTGAGTGGGGCAGGCGATGACCGGAACCGGAAAGACAGTTACACGCGTCGATCTGTGCGAAGCCGTCTACCAGAAGGTGGGCTTGTCGCGCACGGAGTCGTCCGCCTTTGTCGAACTGGTCTTGAAAGAGATCACCGACTGCCTTGAGAAGGGTGAGACGGTGAAATTGTCGTCGTTCGGATCGTTCATGGTGCGCAAGAAAGGCCAGCGTATCGGCCGCAATCCGAAGACCGGCACCGAGGTGCCGATTTCTCCGCGTCGCGTGATGGTGTTCAAACCTTCGGCCATATTGAAGCAGCGAATCAACGGCAACGGTACTGGCATCGGCGACGCCAAAGCCGACTAATCATTCATTCATTCATTCGGCCGGGCTGGCCGAGAGGAGCGGGCATTTGGAGAAATCCCCGGATGCGTTCCGAACCATCAGCGAGGTCGCTGCCGATCTCGACATTCCCCAGCACGTCCTGAGGTTCTGGGAGACGCGGTTCACTCAAATCAAGCCGATGAAGCGGAGCGGCGGCCGGCGCTACTACCGCCCGGACGATGTCGATCTGCTGCGGGGCATCCGCCGCCTGCTCTACGGCGAGGGCTACACCATCCGCGGGGTGCAGCGCATTTTGAAAGAGCACGGCATCGCGTCGGTCCAGCGCCTGGCGGATGGATCGGCCATCGCCTCGTTCGGTGCGATCGAAGAGGCCGTCGGTTTAACCATTTCGGAAATGGATCACGATGCTGCCCCCGGCATCGACGTCGATGACGACGATTATGAGGGGACGGACGGCATCGATTTTCGCCTTCTCGAAAACGACGAGGAGGAACTCTCGGCGGCGTTCGGCGGCGGCCCGATTCCCGGCGTCGAGACTCTGACGCGTCCGGTCGATGTCGGGCGTCTGGAAGGCGTGTTGAAGGACTTGATCGCCTGCCGGCAATTGCTCGATTCGGCGTTGAAGGAAGGCTAACGATCTCGTGTCCCAGACCCGGCATACCGTCCCTTCGGCGGTGCACGGCAGGGCCCGGACAAAAAATCGCGAAAACAACCCCATGCAAAGTAGAGTGAACCCCGGCTCGCAGCACTCCTGCTGCGCTGCGTCCGGGCGCGAGAAGAAAAATGCGCCGTCGTCATGGCCCCAACCTAATCTCATCCCGCTCTAGCCGTCAGAGGAACTGACGCTTCGACCCGATCGGCCGCCTTGCGCGCAAGTCGGATCGAAGCTATGGGAACGGCATCGGAGCGTGGCGCAGCCCGGTTAGCGCACTAGTCTGGGAGACTAGGGGTCGGAGGTTCAAATCCTCTCGCTCCGACCAAAATTTCCAGTAATTTCAATTGATTGGAACAGTGCCGCCGCTGGCCGGGCGGTGCTGCGCGCGGAGCTTTGGCCGCAGCGCCACTCCGGCTACCGGCGCGGGCAGCGATTTATTAACCAAGATGGGTTCTGATGGGGGCAAGCACCTTGAAGGCCCGAATCCATGAAGCTCGTGCTCTCGCGCTGTCATCCGATCGCTGATGCGCAAACGCCGACCGGGTATTTCGCGCGCGAAGCGCTGTTTCGAACAGACGATGGATCGTTTCTTCTGTACATGGCTTCGGAAGACAAGACCGGGCGCGAAGAGCGCATCCTTTTTCTCGATTGCAGGGACGCCCTGGTGTGGCTCAACGCGACTCCGGACATCTTGGGGACATCCTGGCAGTTCGCCGGGAGCGGGATTCCCAGTCATCTTTCCAGGAACGCTGCCTTGCTCATTTCGAAGGAAATCCGGAGATGATCGAGCTGGAAGCTCTGACCCGCAGCATCAATGGGCTGACGGAATTGCTGAGGGTTGCTCGGAGCGATCTTGCAAACCCGATCCTCACGCCGCTCGAGCGCCGCGATGCGCGCCACGAGATCGACCGGTACTGCGTCGAATTGCGGCGCCACCTCCTGCTGATCGAAGCTCAGCGCAGTCGCGTCCGAAGCGAATCGTTGAAGCAAAGCGGCGGTCGCAACTTCCCCCATGCCTTGAACCGGAGCGCCGGGTAACCTTGACCGGTTAGGTTAAGGCGCGGATCAGGTTGCGGCATGACGGGGTCGCGCTATCGTTTGCGAAAGATTGCCAGGCGTCGCAGCCGGATCAGATCCGGCCACCATTTTCATGACCGGCGGCATTATTAGCCGTTTCAATCAAGCGCGATGGCAAGACAAATTAACCATGCAGCGATGGCTGGAACAGCAATGAAAAAGCGCAAACCGCCAACCGACACAGGTCCCAAAATAGGCGATCGGGTGAGACTCGTTCCCGAAGCGCCGCTTCGGAACGACGAGATGGACCTTCAGGGCAAGACCGGGGAGATTATTGAGTGCACCGAAGGCAGCGCAAATGGCGCGGCCAAGGCTGCGACCGTCGACCGAAGCCGAACGGCACCGATGAAGGGCGTTGAAGACGAGGCGGAATCAAGCGCCCGACGCTCGCGCATGTAATGTGAAAGTAACCGCATCGGTTGGCGGCGACGCCATCGCGTCGTTTGCAGCAGAGATACAATATTGGACAGCATATAGGCCTGGCACGCTGGGCAGACCTGCGCGGTTATCCTTTGTTTGCCTCATTTTAGCCATTCGGGGCGGTTGAATCCTCGAAAATCGAGCCTCGTATTGCCGGTCAATTCCCTCGGCATTTCAAACGGGCTTCAATCAGTCCCGCTTTTCTGGCGGGATTTCAGATCGCGCTGCGCGCTTTTTCCCAACATAAGGATTCTCATGTTCCGGAACATTTTAGTTGCAACGGCCGTGCTTTGTGCTTGTGCGACAACGGCGGAGGCCAGGTCGCGCCATCACCAACGCCACAGCCATTATCGCCACCATCATCACCATCATGCCTCCCAGCAGGCCGGGCGTCCGCGAGCGTGGTGCGGGTGGTTCATGCGCGGGCAAGTCGGAAGCGATCCGGGCCCTTCATTCAATCTCGCCCGGTCATGGGCCCAATACGGGTCAAACGCGGGCGGTCCCGAGGTCGGCGCCATCGTGGTGTGGCGCCATCACGTCGGGAAAATTGTCGGCCAGGAAAACGGTCAGTGGATCGTTCAAAGCGGCAACGACGGCCACGCGGTACGGACCCGGCCCCGATCCATCGCAGGCGCCATCGCATTCCGGCGCGCCTGAACCGGAGAGGAACGGGCGCGAATTGGCGTCGTGACCTATGTCCGGCGCAAGGGCGCTCTCGTTGCGATGTGAGAGAGCTGGATCGCAAATACGGAAGGCCGCCTGCGGGCGGCCTTTTTTCGCCGGTTACGTTGGCGTGGTGTGAACCACGCGAACCCCTCGCCCTCGGTGCGCCGCATCCGGCGTGCGACCGCAGTTTTTAGTTCGCTAGTGTGACATCACTCACATTGGTTGCGCGCGGGCTGAGTTACCAACGCTCCAGCTGATCTCGTCCGTGGGGTCGAGCCTGGAGATCGCAAATGGCTACCATAGCAAGAGTGCTCTCGCTCGCGTTTCCTGCAAGTCAGGCTGAGCTCGAAACTCTTGAAGTCATTGCCACGTTTTGCGGCGTTGGGCTGGTTGTATCTTTGCTGCTGGCAACGTACGGCCTGGATATCAGCGTCGGGTTTTTCTGACCGCGGCTGTTAAACTCTCGTCCTGCGCAGGATACACGACACGCGCCCTTTTTTAAGGCTTGCCTCCGCTTGGCATGGTTCTTGCGAATGTTTTCGCAAGAACATGCGAGGACGCTCCCGCTGTGTCAAAAAGCTCATCTGGAGCGTGCGAAATGAAACACCGGCGTCATTTTGAGAGTTCGAATAGATGGAACGTCTGGGCGATCTCGTAAAAGAGCATCTCATTCTGGGTACCGACAAGCAGGATGCTGAAAAGCAGAGAGACCTGTGGCTGTCACAAAATCCAGCTCTCAGGGTTGTCAGGATGCATCCAGTGAAACTGGAGCCGCCGACCTGGCTGACGCGTATCGGCAGCAAGCATGTTCCGCGCGTTTCGATAACGGTGGAGTACGAGGAGCCCGACATCCGCGCGGCAGCGCTGTCACGGCCGGCGCTTCCATCGGAAGAGAACCACTGCGAGAAATATCGCGATGGCGGCGGTTCTCAAAACCGGGTTGCGAATCTGTTCGCGGGGAACGTGAAGCAAATGACGCAAGGCAGCGGCGGCCGCCACCGCGGCGACGAAGAAGCCGAGTAGCTACCTGATCCGAAACTTGATCGGGTCCATCGCGCGGGATCGACACTCGCAAGATTCTAGGTTTGACATGGCCATCTGCGGCAGACTTGGCGGTCGCGTTCATTCGGGTAACGCCTGAAAGAAGTGCCGCTGGTTCAACGCGCTAGCGGCGGCTTCTCAATCGCCAATGGGTTATCGCGGCGACTTCGCGGCCTTCATTATTGAACAGGCGAAACACCCCGCAGCCCCGCGAAAACATCTGAAAAAGCATTTGAGTTGCCAGGATTTCTGTGGCTTGTGCAACTAGAGAGGGGGCGACGGTCTCGCTTCCGGCTAAAATCCCGGAAAGGTCAGCGATCCCCCCATGAAGGATTTTGCCGGAAAGATCGCCGTTATCACCGGGGGCGGCACGGGCATGGGCCGCGAACTCGCGCGCCAACTCGTCGCCGAGGGCTGCAATGTCGCGATGTGCGATGTCTCGGCAACTGCGATGGCGGAAACCAAGCGGCTTTGCGAGGTGGAAAAGCTGCCGCAGGGCCTGCGCATCACCACGCATATCGCCGACGTCTCCATCGAGGATCAGTTGCTGCGCTTCCGCGATGAACTCGCCGAGCAGCAGGCGACCGACAAGATCCACCTGCTATTCAACAACGCCGGCATCGGCGGCGGCGGCAGCCTGTTCACCAACACGCGCGAGCAATGGGAAAAAACCTTCAACATCTGCTGGGGCGGCGTTTATCTCGGCGTCCGAACCTTTCTGCCGCTGCTGCTGAAGGCCGACGAGGGCCATATCGTCAACACCTCCAGCGTCAACGGGTTCTGGGCCTCCGTCGGGCCTGGCGTATCGCACACCGCCTATAGTGCCGCCAAATTCGCGGTGAAGGGATTCACCGAAGCGCTGATCAACGATCTGCGTCTCAACGCGCCGCACATCAAATGCTCTGTGGTGATGCCCGGGCATATCGGCACCTCGATCGTTTCCAATTCCCGCAAGATCCAGAGCGGAAGCGAATCCGAGCGCCTGAGCGAGACCGAAATCGCGGTGACCCGCCAACGTCTGAAGGGCATGGGCATCGACACGGCGCCGATGTCGGATGAGGACATTCAGCAGATTGCGGCCGATCGTGCGCGGACCTTCCGCGACGAGGCTCCCATGACCGCGGCAGCGGCGGCAAAGGTCATCCTCGACGGCGTCAAGGCCGGGCGCTGGCGCATCCTGGTCGGCGACGACGCCCACCGCCTCGACGAGCGCGTCAGGCAAACGCCGGAGCGCGCCTACGACGCCGAGTTCTTCCAGAGCTTTGCCGCCGAGGCTGGTTGGCGGCCGGGTTAGCTCCGATCCAAAACGACAGCGGGTCGTCCCTGCGAACCAGGGACCCCAGCGTGAGCGCAATTGCGCTCATCGCGGCGGCGCGGACTCTCGTTTCGGCACCTGAGGAGAGGCCTTGTTTCACTTTGAGGCCAGGGGTGATGGGTCCCTGCGTTCCGCAGGGACGACTCGTTGAAGTCGCCAGACATAGGAATGCGGCCGACATGCGCCGCCGCCCCTTTTGCGCAGTTCCAAATTTAACGCCTCCGTTAAGAATTCGTTAACCTCGTTCCTGTCCTCTGGGGCGGGGTTGAGAATCGTTCGTACAGTGGAGTATTGCGCATGCGACTGGACCCTCAATTGCCTATAACCGATGCCTCCCGCCGCCGTGTAACGCGATGGCTGGTCGGCTTGCCCATCAGAGATATCGAACGCGATCTTGTGATCGAGACGCTCGCCAGCACCCGCGGGAATCGTACCGCGTCGGCACGTGTGCTCGGGATGTCCGTTCGCACGTTGCGGAACAAGATCGCCGAATACTCGGCTCACGGCATCGACGTTCCGCGACCGCAGTGAACCCGAACAAGGCCTCGCATCGAGCCCGCTGAGCGTTGATCAGACGGGCTTGATGCCGGCCTTGGCGACGATGTCACGCCATTTCGATACTTCGTCGTCGATGCGCTTTCGCATCCCGCCGGGTCCGTTGGCGATGACCTCGAAGCCATTGTTGCGCAATTGCTCGGCGATAGCAGGCCTCCGGCTGATGCGGGGTCTGTTTTCTTGAACTGTGGTCCTGGTCTCAGATGTCGAACACGGCGACGGCGCGGATCGGCGAGGCGGTACCGCCGCGCCACTTCATCGGCAGGCCGATGAAGGTGAACTGGCCCTTGCCGAGCAGCGCTTCCAGATTGCACAGGCTCTCGATGTGGGTGATGTCGAGATCGAGGCACGCTTTGTGAACCAGCGCGTTCACCTTGCCTTCGGGCCCGGGCCGCATCGAATCGATGCCGAAATGCACGACGCCCTGCCTCGCCAGCCATTCGGTGGCGGCGACATTGACGCCTGAATTGTCGGTCGCATATTCCTTGCGCGGGAAGCTACGTTCGTGGTGGCCGGTGCAGAGCAGAACGGTGCCGCGCTTCGGCACCGGCACGCCGGCTTTCCGCACCGCCGTCTCGATATCGGCAGGCGCGATCTCGGCGCGCGGCGCGATGTGGCGCAGGTCGAGGCAGATGCCGGGCACGATGCAGTTCTCCAGCGGATATTCGTCGATCGGCAGACCGGTTGCTCCGAAGTGCCGCGGCGCGTCGATGTGGGTGCCGGCGTGGTCGGGCATCGAGATGAACATCGACGCAAGCCCATGCACGTTGCCGGACTCGGCGAACGATTCCTCGTGGGTCTTCCAGATGCCGTGGATGACGGGAGGATGGCCCGGATAGCTCGGGGTACGGTGGTAGAGTTCACGGCTGAGATCGACGATCTTCACGACTGGTACCCTTTACGGCGGGATGGCCCGAATGGCCGCTGGACTGGTGCAAAATGCTGGCGCTTTTCGGGCCTCTCTGCAAGACAGCCCAAAAGATGCGGAGTGCCATCGCTTCGGCGGGCTGCGGGCGAGCCGACCAGCTTCAAGGGTGCACGGACTTCTCACTCGGTGATTGGCGCGCCGGCGAGTTCGCCCCGCGTCAATCGCTGGGGTTGTCCGCGATATGTCCGATTTGCTCCCAAAAGCAACCGGGAACGGACATCGCTGGATGTCACAAGGGCGAAAATTTCAGGCAACTTATGCTGCAATTGATGTTACACGGGCGCTTATTCTATCTTTTGTCTTATTAGCCGAGCATAACGATGCGTCTCTGTTGGCAAGCTTTCGCCGTTGCCATTATTTTCTTCGCGACTCCGTCCGTTGCCGAGCCATTCCATGGCGGCCGATTATTGGGGCATGTCCAGAATTCTAGGGAATTTGCGCCGCCCTTGATTCTTGTCGCGGAAGAAACCAAACGGCGAGAACCCGACACCATCATCCTCGCGTTCATGTCGGGCAAGTGCAGCAAGCTTAAAATCGCGGGACGCGATTTCGCGTGCAGGGCGGTTGCGTTCTACCAAACCGAACAAGGTCGGGCCAATTTCACGATTGCTCTCGACGACCCCAATGACAATACTCACATCGTCACGTTCTCGGGTGAAAATGCCCGGAAAGAACAAGACAATCTGTACGAACTAGCTGTCGACCGGATGCTGCTGAAATCCAAGGACAGACCGAAGGTCGATGGCCTGCCGGCGCCGTTGGTCGAGCTATCGACGGGAGCATGCAAGCAGCTTGGAAACTTCGCGACCGGGCAGGTTTCCAGCATCTCCTGTGTCGCGACGGATTCAAATGCAAAAAAATATGAACTGCAGTTCGAATCCGATGGCTCACCAATTAAAGTGATGCGGCTCAGGGAATCCCCGGTGCCGACGGAAAAGCGCCGGGCCAAGCAGATCGAGCAATTCGGATGCCGTCTCAAGGCCGATGAGGCGAAGGTCTTGCCGAGGGATCGAACGGCTTACATCATTCAATGCCTGGGAGAAGATACCCAGGATCCCATGACAGCAAGGCCGCAATAAAGCGATACTGTCAGGGGCGTTATCCTGGCGTCCGCTTTGCTGCCAACAAGCGCCTCCCGCTCAGCCGTGCACGACCGTCTTGGCGATCATGCAATGGATGCCCTTGGAGCCGTTTACGGTCTGCGTGACGCGCAGATCCGCGGCCAGACTGCAGAGCGTGTAGGCATCCTCCCGTGACAGATTGCGTTTTTCGCCGAGCAGCACGATCATGTCGCGCAACGCCCGCACCACGCATTGATCGAGGTCGGGATCCATCGCCATCGTCATGTAGTGCGTTGGGGTTTCGGCGCGGGGATAGTCGAGCCGCAAATCCTTGCGCAGTGTCAGCCTGAAACGACCCTGCAGCGCGGTCTCGATCGCGGTGACGCAGACTTCGCCATCGCCCTGGACGCCGTGACCGTCGCCGCAGGAAAACAGCGCGCCGGGCACGAATACCGGCAAATAGAGTTTGGCCCCCGGTATCAGTTCCTTGTTGTCGAGATTACCGCCCATCGCGCGCGGGATCAGCGAGGTGATGCGGCCCCAGGCCGGCGGCGGCGCCACGCCCATTACCCCGAAAAACGGCTTGAGCGGCAGATCGAGCCCCCATGGCAACCGGCCCACCATCCGCTTGGCATCGAGCGGAATGTTCAGAATTCGGGTTTCGTGGAAATCGTCGGGCAGGGTGCCCGACAGCGGACGGATCAGATTCCAGCCCCAGTCCTGCCTCAGTCTGACATCGAGAATCTCGACTTCCAGCACGTCGCCCGGTTGCGCGCCCTCGATCGCGACCGGACCGGTCAGAATATGACCCTGCAGCAACCGCTCGCATTTCGCATGGACCTCGTCGAGTTCGGGCGGAACGTGAAATTTGCTCCGGTCCGGCACCACCTCCGGGCCGCCGCTAATGGTGTCGATGGTCACTTCATCGCCGCTGGCAATGGCGAGGACGGGCTTTAGTTTGGCCTCGAAGAAGCCCCAGTGGCAGGTCTCGGGGCTCGAATGCAGATGATGATGTTTCATGGGGGATTTCGGTTGGGGCAGGGGTGGTGATTGTGCCCTCGCGGAGGCGTTCTGTCGATGTCGGCGGTATTCCCACCGTCGTTGCCGGGCTTGACCCGGCAATCCATCATCTTCGAATGATGCTCTTTGCGAAAATGGATGGATACGCGGGTCAAGCCCGCGTATGACGCTGAAGGTGCAGCGGTCAGCCTGCCGTTCAGGGAGTGTCGGTTCATGCAGCAAGCAGCCATGCCAGACGAAAAACTCGATCTGGCCGGCATGGTGGCGGATCTGAACAGCCTGCTTCGCCTCAAGACCACCGTGATCGGCATGAAGATGTTCGCGCGCGTGGACGAGATGGAGGCCATCCCGAAAATCCGGCGGCCGACGGCGGTTCACACCACCGACCAGATCGTCAGCATGGCCTCGCGGCTGGGCTGGACCGTCGGAATTACCGCCGACGATCTCGTCGGCGCGCAATGCCGGGCGGTGATCGGTCTTGCGCCGCGGGACGAGAAGTGGCTTACCGGCCAATCCTATGTCGGCGTCTGGCATGAGAATGCCGAGGACGCGCGCAAGCGCCAGGAAGCGCTGGACGTCGTTCCCTATGGCCAATACCAGGCGCTGGTGGTGAGTCCGCTGGCCAGCGGCCGGCTCAACCCGCCGGACATTTGCCTGGTCTACGCGACGCCGGGGCAGATGATCATTCTGATCAATGGCCTGCAATATACCGGCTACAAGAAATTCGAATGGGGCGTGGTCGGCGAAACCGCGTGTGCCGATTCCTGGGGGCGGGCGCTCAAGACCGGCGAGCCCAGCCTGTCGCTGCCGTGCTATGCGGAGCGGCGCTATGGCGGCGTGCCGGACGAAGAGATGTTGATGGCGCTGTCGCCTGGGCATCTGGCCAAGGCGATCACAGGCATGAAGGCGCTTTCGAAGAACGGTTTGCGCTATCCGATCGCGCCCTATGGTATTCAAAGCGACGTGCGCGCCGGCATGGGTGTTTCCTACGCCAAGAAATAAGTTTGAACGAATTGGACCGTCATTGCGAGGAGCGAAGCGACGAAGCAATCCATGCTTTCTTTTTGGCCCTATGGATTGCTTCGCTTCGCTCGCAATGACAGAAAACTCCAACAGTCATCTCGGGGAATTCGCATATGCCATCATCGAAATTCGACATCGTTGTCTATGGCGCCACCGGCTTCACCGGCCAGCTCGTCGCCGAGTACCTCGCGGCGCATTATCGAGGCGACAAAAATCTTAAATGGGCAATGGCCGGACGCAGCCTGGACAAGCTCGCCTCCGTCCGCGACGCGATCGGCGCGCCGGCCGATACGGCGTTGATTGTCGCCGATGCCAGCGATCCCGCATCGCTGAGAGCCATGGCCGACCAGACCAGATCGGTGCTGTCGACCGTCGGCCCGTATCAGCTCTATGGCTCCGAACTGGTCGCGGCCTGCGTTGCCACGGGTACCGACTATCTCGATCTCTGCGGCGAGCCGGTCTGGATGCGGCACATGATCGATGCCCACCAGGCGACCGCGCAATCGAGCGGCGCCCGAATCGTGTTTTCCTGCGGCTTCGATTCGCTGCCGTTCGAACTCGGCGTGTTCTTTTGTCAGGAGACGGCGAAAAAAGTTCTGGGCGCGCCGGTCAACCGCGTCAAAGGCCGCGTGCGCGCCATGAAGGGAACGTTCTCGGGCGGGACTGCGGCGAGCATCAAGGCAACCTTCGCGGCCGCCTCGAAAGACCTGAGCCTGGTGGCGCTGTTGAAGAATCCATTCGTATTGACGCCGGGCTTCGAGGGTCCAAAGCAGCCGCCGGGCAACAAGCCGCTGTTCGACCAGGAACTGAATGCGTGGACCGCCCCGTTTGTGATGGCAACCATCAACACCCGCAACGTGCACCGTTCCAATCTGCTGATGGGTTTCCCCTACGGCAAGGATTTTGTCTATGACGAGATGGTGCTGACCGGCACGGGCGAGAAAGGCGAAGCCAACGCCAAGCTCGTCGTCGCCGCCAACGCCCAAATGGGCGGCGCGGGTGGACCAAAGCCGGGCGAAGGTCCGTCCAAGGAGGAGCGGGAGAACGGCATGTACGATCCGCGCCGCCGTGCGCGGCGACCGCGATCCCGGCTATGGATCGACTTCGAAAATGATCGCGGAATGTGCGATCTGCCTGCTGCGCGACACCCCGGAAATTCCCGGTGGCATCTGGACTCCGGGTGCCGCCATGGGCCATCGCCTGATCAAGCGGCTTGTCGATCACGCCGGCCTGACGTTTGCCGTTGAGACCGATGATGGAGGCGCCGAAAGACAAGCGGGCGGGCGTTAAGAGGCCTGCGAGGGCGCCGTGAGCGCTGGGTCTGAACTCGCCTTGTAACGCTGCGCGGCGGCGAACATGCCCCACATCGCTCCCAGCATCAGCCAGAAGTGCCGCCAATGGTCGGTGTCGATGATGAAGCTTTCGCCGACGGTGCCGAGGAACGCGGCGAAGATCGCCAGATAGGCGCGTTGCCAGGGCACGCGGACGAAGATGTGCCGGAACCCGATGATGACGGTGACAAACACCAGCGCCGGATAGCAGATGCCGCTGATCCAGCCGCCGGACATGAAGGCGTTCAAATAGGAATTGTGGGTGTCTTCGGGAAAGTAGCGGTGGAACTGCAACGGACCGATTCCGAACGGCAAATCGAGCGCCATCTCCGCACCGAGGATGTGGCGTCCGAACCGGCCGAAGCGGCCCTCGTCGTAGCTTTGATCGAGGCTCGCCCGTTGCTTGAACATCTCGCCGATCGAATCGAACGACAGCAGCACGGCGATCAGCATGACCAGGACGATCGAGGCGACCAGCGCCGTCACGATGATGCGCGAACGCTGGGCCTGTGACCGGCTCGTCAGCACCATCAGCGCCAGCATGAAGGCCGACGTGATCGCGAGCCCGCCCCAGGCTGCGCGCGAAAACGCCAGCAGCAGCGCAAGCGACAGGATGCCGAGGGTGACGGTACTGCGGAACGATTTGCCGAGACGATCGGAAACGACGCTTTGCAGGGCGAACAGAGCGGGCAGGATCAGGAACGCGCTGAACACGTTCGGGTCCTTGAAGGTACCGCTGGCGCGGTCATAGAGCGTCAGCAGGCTATGTGCGCCGGGAAACAGGCTGAAATAGCCGGCGATGCCGCCCAGCGCGGCGATCAAGGCGCCCACGATCAGGCCGCGGCGGATCATATCGAGCCGCGCCGCGGTGTCTTCGGACAGGACCATCGCGAACAACACCACCGTCGTGGCCATGTACCAGGATGTCGCGATCCAGCTGGCGACCTCGGGCTTGTCCATCAGCGGAACGGCGCAGATGCTGTAGCCGATATTGACCAGGAAAAGCAGTATCAGCAGCGGCATGAAGACCAGCCGCATCCGCAAGCCGGTAGCGACAAAAATCACCGTGGCCAAGAGCGTGGTCAACTCGTAAGGGCTTGGTTCGATAAAGACGATCGCGCAGGATGCGCCGACCAGCCAAAGCAGCGCCCGCTGCAGCACCAGCACGCCGGGTGCTGCCGTCATCGATGGAAGAAAGCCCTCGGCTGTCGCCGCATACGCCATCACACACTCGCAAACTTACGCAACGCAACCCGTACGCAGCTACCCCGGGCGTCTAATAGGCGTTCTCGTTCTTCGTCATCAGCGCCAGCGGCGTCTTGAGAAGAATGTAGAGGTCGAACAGCACCGACCAGTTCTCGATGTAGTAGAGATCGAACTCGACGCGCTTCTGGATTTTCTCTTCGCTGTCGACTTCGCCGCGCCAGCCGTTGACCTGGGCCCAGCCGGTGATGCCCGGCTTGACGCGGTGGCGCGCGAAATAGCCGTCCACCGCTTCGTCGAACAGCCGGCTCTGCAATTTGCCCTGCACAGCGTGCGGACGCGGGCCGACCAGCGAGAGATTGCTTTTGAACACGACGTTGAAGAGCTGCGGCAATTCGTCAAGGCTGGTCTTGCGGATGAAGCGTCCGACGCGGGTGACGCGGCTATCGTTCCGGGTCACGACCCGGGTGGCCAGTGGATCGGCCTGATCGTGGTACAGCGAGCGAAACTTGAGGACGTCGATGCGCTCGTTGTTGAAGCCGAACCGCTTCTGGCGGAACAGCACCGGCCCCGGACTGTCGAGCTTGATCGCCAGCGCCACCAGCGCCATCAGCGGCGTCGCCAGCAGCAGAATGACGGCGCCGACGAAATGGTCGAACAGCCACTTCATCACCAGATCCCAATCGGTGATCGGCGCCTCGAAGACATCGAGGGTGGGGACCTTGCCGAGATAGGAATAGGAGCGCGGACGGAAGCGCAGCTTGTTGGTGTGAGCGGAAAGCCGGATGTCGACCGGCAGCACCCACAGTTTCTTCAGCATGTCGAGAATCCGCGTCTCCGCCGAGATCGGCAGCGCGAACAGCACGAGGTCGACGCGGGTGCGGCGGGCGAATTCGACGATATCGTCGACCTTGCCGAGTTTTGGACTCCCGGCGCAGGTATCGAACGCGCGACTGTCGTTGCGGTCATCGAACACGCCGAGGATTTCGATATCCGAATCGCACTGGGCCTTGAGCGCCGCGACCAGCTTCTCACCGTTTTCGTCCGAGCCGACCACGATGGTACGGCGATCGAGCCGGCCGTCACGCGCCCAGCCGCGCACCAGCGCGCGAAGAAACAGCCGTTCGGCCATCAGCGCGGCCAGGCCGGCAAAGAAAAACGCCGCGAGCCAGAGCCGCGATACCTCGCCGCCGAGTTTGGCGAAGAACGATGCGCCGATGAACAGCAGGAACACGAATGCCCATGACGAAATCATCCGCGTCATCTGCCGCAGCTGTCCGCGAAACACCTGTACTTCGTAGATATCGGCGGCCTGGAAGCAGAGCACCGCGGTCGCGGTCATGCCGAAGATGGCGGCGATGTATTCCCAGTGAAAGCCGCTGATAGGAACCACATATCCAAGATAGAGCGCGATGCCGACGAGATTGACCAGGGCAAAATCGGCGACGCGAACCGCGCCCGCGATCACGATCGGCGAATAAGCCTTGCGCACTTTCTGGTGGGTGACGGTGAGTGCGGCCAGCGACAGCCGGAGGCGCCGTTCGGTTGCAGGGCGATCCGCCGTGACGGTCATTGCGGCGGCTGCCGCTGCATCCAACATCGAGCGTGCGTTGATCGGTTCCACTTTATCAAGTCCGTTCTTGCACAGGCATTCAGGCATGCGCGCGCCGGGGCGGAATTCCCCGCTTCACGGCTTAGAGGACAAATCGGAAGAAACAGTTATCGCGGGTGGAAACGGTTAACGATTGGCAAAAGCGTCGCGATAGCCCGCCAACACCCCGTCGACCATCGCATTCTGCGAAAAATGCAGGAAGATTCGTTCTCGAAGGGATTTTGCCCGAGCCAGCGCGGTCTCGGGATCATCAAGCGCGATCTCGATCGCGTCGGCCATCGCGCCCGCGATATTGGGGGCGAACAGCGCCTCGGCGTGCGGTCCGAAAATTTCCGGGATGCCCCCGACATTCGCGGCGACCATCGGAATTCCGGCCGCCGCCGCCTCGATCACGACATAGGGCATCGAATCCCCGCGCGACGGAACAACCAGTACGGTGCCTTTCGAGAAACCGTATCGCGCCTTGACGTGACCGATGAAGCGGACCGCCTCGGTGAGGCCGAGCTTTTCGATCTGAGCCTTGAGAGCCTCGAGTTCCTCGCCATCGCCTGCCAGCGTCAGCGTGACCGATTTACCGTCGGCGCGCAGCCGCGCCACCGCGTCGACCAGGAGGTCCGCCCCCTTGATGTGCCGGAACTCGCCGACATAGACGATATCGGTGGCGTCAGCCGCCTTGACGACAGGGTCGAACTCGTCCGCGGTCACGCCGTTGAACACGCAGCGTACCAGCCCCTTGGGCGTGCCGATGGTGCGCTGATAGGTATCGCGGGCGAAGGCGCTTTCGAACAGGAACAGATCGGTGCGGTTCATCAGCGTGCGTTCGAGGCGACTGTAGAACGCGCCGTTGATGGTATTCAGCGGGTAATGCAGCGAGCCGCCATGGGGCGTATAGACATGAATGGCGCCTTTCGAACGGGGTTTCAGGCGGATGAAGGCGCCGGTCTTGGCGCCATGGCCATGCAGGACGTTCGGCTTCAGCCGCCGGATCAGATGCATGAAACGCGCCCACACCCAAACGTCGCTGGGAAAGGGTTCGCGGCGAATGGCAAGACGATGAACGCCAAGCGCGAGGCGGGGCGCGATTTCCTTGAGCGCGGCCTCGGCGCGCTCGCCGCCGGTCAGGCTGTCGGCGATCAGGCCGACGTGGTGGCCGCGGTCGACCTGCCCGTTGGCGAGGTCCAGGATGTGACGGAAGATGCCGCCGACCGGCGTGCGCACCGCGTGCAGGATACGAAGCGGCTGATCTGAAACGACGGTCATGATCAGAACCAGCGTTCGCCGACGAGGACGGTATCGCCGGGGCCAAGCGCGGTGCCGAGCGGCACCACGGTTCGGGATGAGCCCGAATTGTCGATGTGGGTCAGCGTAACGCGGTCGCGCCGTGCGCGGGGCGAAAATCCGCCGGCGATCGCCACCGCACTTTCAACGCTCATGTTGGGTACATAGGGATATTGCCCGGGGGCCGCGACTTCGCCGAGGATGAAGAACGGCCGATAGGCCTCGATCTCCACCGCCACCGACGGTTCGCGGATGTAGCCGTTGCGCAGTTTGGCCGCGATCTGTGCAGCCAGCCCCGCCGGAGCTCGTCCGCGCGCCGGCACCGCGCCGATCAGCGGCATGGTGATCGAGCCGCCGGCATCGATCGCATACGTATTGGTGAGACCTTCCTGACCGTAGACCACGACGCGCAACTTGTCGCCGGCATCGAGCCGATAGGCCGCGTCATGAGCCACCGGCATTGGCGCGGCAGCAGCATAGGCGGCCGCCGCTGGGGCAGGGGCCATGCGGTAGGATGGCCCGTAAGCAAACGAATCGAGCTCGCCTTGCGGCTCGACGACGGCGACCGGCGCGGATCTGCGCATGCAGCCCGCCAGAGCGAGCGCAGTGAGCAGACAGAGGATAGCGGCGCGAACGCCTCGCATCGGACAGCCC
>WNFC01004728.1_pt1 | contig 19577 bp, 17 predicted proteins | sample 5400541 | NCBI WGS metagenome assembly WNFC01 (sample SAMN13153342, study PRJNA577476) | soil metagenome | isolation source: 120 cm saprolite under Douglas fir tree site 2 hole 2 replicate 1 | place: USA:California | collected 2015-04-18 | reverse complement strand
GTGGCGCGGGCGGTGAGGAAGAAGAAGCCGGAGAGCAGGGCGATGCGGGTTCCGTAAAGACGGCGCGCGATGGCGATGACGACGCAGGTGGTGGCGAGGGTGATGGTGAGCGCGAAGAGGCGGCCGGAAGACTCGTGATCGCCGAAGATGCGGGTGACGACGGAGAGTAGTAAAGGGAAGAGCGGCGGCCAGTGGAGATAGACGTCGGGGTCGGCGCCGAGGGGGAGGTTGTTCTGGATGGGGACAAAGTGCAGGTGGAGGGCACCGAGCTGGTTGAAGGAGTGGGCCATGGTCATGCAACTGGCGCTGGCCCAGCCCTGGTAGTCGCCGTCGAAGCTAAGGTGGAGGAGACGGGCGTAGAGAGCGACGAGGGCGAGTGCGGCGATTGCCAGCCAGAATGCTGCGGCCTTGAAAAGAGAAGAACGCCTGGGGGACTCAACAGCGGGATTCAAACGACGATCTCCGGGTGATGGGATGGATGCGTCATGCGGCTTGGCTGTAGATTGCGCGAAGACTGCCTCGTATGTAGGAGAGTGTAACAGTTGGAGACGGTGGCCTATGACCGCGGGAAGACGTGATGATGCGGTGATCACTGACTTCGCGTGTTTCTTCGAAGGATTTCTTAGAAGCGGGGATTTCGTTGAGTGGAGAGGCCGTACGTATACTGGCTTAAGCTTGTTTTCTCAGGGGTGGATCTCTTTCGATGGGTAAAACTGCAGTGATCATCGGGGCCGGGCCGGCGGGGTTGACGGCTGGGCTTGAGTTGCTTCGGCGGACCGACATTAAACCGATCATTCTGGAGGCGAGCGAGGAGATCGGTGGAATCTCGCGGACGATTAAATACAAAGGCAACCGGATGGATATCGGAGGCCATCGGTTTTTCTCCAAGAGCGATCGGGTGATGGAGTGGTGGGTGGAACTGATGCCGCCTGATGTAGGGGATACGGGGTCGGAGCCCCACGAGAATCAGACTGAGATCAGCTATCAGGGAAAGAAGCGTGTGGTTGCGGTGCCGGCGCATCTGCAGGAGGAGCCGGTGCTTCGCGGCGCTGGGCCGATCGATCACCATGCGGCGGAGGAGACGGAGTTGGAGGACGAGCCTGATCCGGAGGCCGCAGAGATGCTGGTGACCGTCGCTCCGCACGATCCTGATCTTGTGATGTTGATTCGTCCGCGAAAGAGCAGGATCTATTATTTGAGGAGATTTTTCGACTACCCGATTACGCTGACGGGGACTACGTTGAGGAATCTTGGCCTGGTGAGAACGTTTCGGGTGGGGACGAGTTATATGAAGTCGCGGGTGAGTCAGATCGCTCCGGAGAAGAGCCTTGAGGATTTTCTGATCAACCGGTTTGGCCGTCAGCTTTATCTGACGTTCTTCAAAAGCTATACAGAGAAGGTGTGGGGAACGCCTTGCAACGAGATCTCGGCCGAGTGGGGAGCGCAGCGGATCAAGGGGCTGAGCCTGACGACGGCGGTGAAGCATTTTGTAAAGAAGGCGTTTGGCAAGAAGAGGAAAGGCAGTGGCGATCTGGCGCAGAAGGGGACGGATACGAGTTTGATCGAGCGGTTTATGTATCCGAAGTTCGGCCCTGGGCAGCTGTGGGAGCATGTGGCCGACCAGATTTGCCAGAAGGGCGGAGAGATTCACATGCGGTGGAAGGTGGATCGGATTCACTGCTCGGTGGATGGTGGCGTGAAGCGTGTGGTTTCGCTCGATGCGGTGAATGAGAAGGGCGAACGGCGGACGTTTGCAGGGGATTATTTCTTCTCGACGATGCCGATGCGCGAGTTGGTGGAGGCGATGGATGCGCCGGTGCCCGCGAATGTGCGCGAGGTTAGCGCGGGGCTGCAATATCGGGATTTTATTACTGTCGGGTTGCTGGCGGACAGGTTGAAGGTGAAGGAGCCCGATGGCGGACTGCTGAAGGATACGTGGATCTATGTGCAGGAGCCGGATGTGATCCTCGGGCGGTTACAAATCTTCAATAACTGGAGTCCGTATCTGGTGGCGGATCCGACGAAGGTTTGGATTGGGCTGGAGTACTTCTGCTACGACACGGATGATCTGTGGAAGATGCCGGATGAGGAGTTGAAGAAGTTTGCGATCGCCGAGGTGGCGAAGATCGGGATTTTGAACGCGGAGGATGTTTCGGACGGGCATGTCGTGCGGGTGCCGAAGACCTATCCGGCTTACTTCGGTACATATGACCGGTTCGAGGAATTGCGAGAGTTTACGGATGGGTTTGAGAATCTGTTTCTAGTGGGGAGAAACGGGATGCACAAGTACAACAACCAGGACCACAGCATGTTGACCGCGATGACGGTAGTGGATGGTCTTGTGGCGGGGCATGTCGATAAGACTGCGCTTTGGGGGATCAACACGGAGCAGGAGTATCACGAGGAGAAGAAGTAGACCTTGAGGAAGATTCTCATCGTCGGTACTTTGCTGCTTGTGGTTTTTGTTGCGGTATTTCGGCAACGGATCTTTGTTCGGGACCCGCTGGGTAAGGTGGAGCGGAACGGAGTCGCGCAGGATGGGACGCGGGTGTACATCAACTACTCGAACGATGTGCTGGTGGAGGATTCGGCACGGCATCAGTTTGTTCTGGTGCAGGGCTGGAGTACGCTGCCTGGGGTTCCGCAGCACCTGTTCTGCCTGACTGGGTTGGTGTGTTGGACGGATGCGGATAAGGCGGCAGTGTTTCCCGTGGAGGGCGTGGGCGGCAGAACACCGGCGGTGATGAGCGCAAAGGAAGTTACGTTCGTCGATGAGTCGGGTGCGAGGGTCAGGGTGGGGTTGCGGTAGGATCGCTCCGGCAGAAAATAAGGCGTAACCTGTGCAGGTAAATCCAATCTAACGGTTCGAACGATACTTGATGTAGACGCCGTGCGGGCGAGCGCAGGATGGGAGCTCAAATGCCAGAGAATCCGGAGATTCCGATGGACGGTAGTGGGCCGATTGAGCCGGCCGAGCCAGTGAAGCCGATAGCAGTTGGGCCTTCTGAAGAAGCTGGAGAGATTGCACCGCAAGCTTTGCCGGTTGCGGCGAAAGAACTTGCGGCGAAGGAAGTTGCAGGCGATGCGGCCATAGCTGTGCCGGCCTCTGTATCTGTTCCTCCGCACACTCCTGTCGTGGTTGCGACGGAGCAGGAGACTAAGAAGCGCGCAGCGACGATACGGTTGGAGAGGAAGCATCCGCTGGCGATTCGGTGGATGCACTGGGTGAATTTTCCGGTGCTGTTCACGATGATCTGGAGTGGGCTGCTGATTTATTGGAACGATTCGGATAATGCGTATCAGCATCCGCATGCGGTGTATCGGGTGGGCGTGGGGTCGCTGACGCTGGTGCGGATGTTTCCGCCGTGGTTCTGGAAGGCGATCAATGCGCCTTATCGTGTGACGGAGGGGCTGGGGTATCACTTCTTCTTTATGTGGCTGTTCGCAATCAACGGGATTCTGTATGTGACGTACCTGTTGATTTCGGGTGAGTGGAGATTGCTGGTGCCGGAGCGGAGGTCGGTGCGGGACGCGATTCAGGTGACGCTGGTGGATTTGCACCTGCGCAAGGGGTTGCCGCCGCAGAAGAAGTACAACGGGGCGCAGCGGATTGCTTACAGTGCAGTGATTTTGATGGGTCTGGGATCGCTGGTGACCGGGCTTTCCATCTACAAGCCGACGCAGGTGCATTGGGTGACGACGTTGCTGGGTGGGTATGAGATGGCGCGGTGGGAGCACTTCTGGCTGACGATGGGCTTCTGTGCGTTTTTTGTGGTGCATGTGGTTCAGGTGGTGCTTGCGGGATGGAACAACTTTCGCTCGATGGTGAGCGGGTATGAGATTGTGCCGGCGACGAAGGCTTCGCTGGAAGAGGAAAGGAGTGCGCGATGAGTGACGGACGCGAGGAACGGAAGGAACAGGAGGAGCGGCGGAAGTGGGAGGAGAAAAAGGATCGCGACAATAATCGAGATCGCGATTGGGAGCGCGATGGAGAACCGGAGCGTAGAGATTCGCGGGCCGCGGAGTTGGATGCGTTGGTGCTGGCGGAGTCGGGGCGGCGGACGCGCCGGAGTTTTTTGGTGGCCGCGGCGGCTGCGGCGGGTGGGTATGGGTTTTATCGATGGATTGACCGCAGCCCAGGGGACCAGTTGATACCCAGGCCGTTGCGCAAGATGCTGGACTTCAATGCGAAGGTGGCACGTGGGGTGTTCGCTGAGCGCGGGTTGGCACCGACGTATCCGGTAAGCAAGTCAATGGAGCTGCGAACGAATGGGAACTATGGGCTGAAGATGGACCTGGTGCCGGAGAGCTACCGGCTGCAGATGGTGGGGGTGGAGAATGCGAAGCGGTTTCCGCAGTATGTGGACGATGTGACGGCGTGGGAGTACAAGTACGCGGCGAAGAAAGAGCCCGGGCCGGTGGAACATGATACGAAGGTGGCTCCGAAGGACGAGTGGGCCGGCTAGCACGATGGTCGCTGGGAGTGGCGAGAAGAAGGAAGAGACGAAGTTGCCTCCCGCCTTTGAAAAGGCGCTTGCAGACTTGAAGAAGGCGCAGGGGAACAAGCGGCCGCGCGGGCAGGAGGAGGCGGGCATGTCGGACAACACGCTCGATCCGGGGACGCCGGGGCTGTTGCTGACGATGGACGATGTGACGAGCCTGCCGGATCAGGAACTGGTGACGGAGTTTAAGTGCATCGAGGGATGGAGCCAGGTGGTGCATTGGGTCTGCAGGCGTGCAAGCATCCGCAGAGTCTGTTGGCGACTGAGATGGCGGGCAGGCCGCTAACACAGTGGCATGGTGCACCGATACGGTTACATATGCCGATCAAGTACGGTTACAAACAGATCAAACGCATCGGGCTGATCGCGTATACGGATATGCTGCCCGATGATTACTGGACGAAGCTGGGGTACGACTGGTATGCGGGGCTGTGAGAATCGGATTTGCCACTTAGAGAGAGTGTGTGCAAATGAACAGGAAGGCATACCCCAGGGGCTAAAGCCCAATTCTGTGGGGGGATGAGATGTCCAGGCTAAAGCCTGGACCTACCTAGAAGCAAAGACAACCGCAATTACAGCCGTTGCCGATTCGTCCGACATCAGCTAGTTCTGCACCGGTACGCCGACACTTACTATCTGGCTGGGTTTCGACTTTTGGACCGCGATCCATTGGGTGGTGCGGGCGTCGAGCATGTCGAGAGGAAGGCCGCCGCCGTTGAGAATCTCGTCGTGGAAGGTGCGGATGTCGAACTTGGGGCCGAGTTCTTTCTTGGCGCGCTCGCGGAGTTCGATGATCTTGAGCTGGCCGAGTTTGTAGGAGCAGGCCTGTGCGGGCCAGGCGATGTAGCGGTCGGTTTCGGACTGGATGAGCGGCTCGTTGACGTCGTTCTTGCGCATGTAGTCGACGACCTGGTCGCGTGACCAGCCCTGCGCGTGGATGCCGGTATCGACGACGAGGCGGACAGCGCGGAAGAGCTCGGAGTTGAGGCGGCCGTAGTCGCTGACAGGATCCTGATAGAAGCCGACTTCTTTGCCGAGTTGCTCGGCGTAGAGGGCCCAGCCTTCGGAGTAGGCGCTGAAGCCGGTGTGGAGGCGGAACTTGGGCAGGCCCTTGAGTTGCTGCTGGACGGAGAGCTGCATGTGATGGCCGGGGATGCCCTCGTGATAGGCGACGGCTTCGTCTTCGAGCAGGGTGCGGTGAGCGAAGTCGCTGGTGGCGACGACGACGCGGCCGGGGCGTTTGCCGTCGGGCGTGCCGGTCTGATAGTGGGTGGAGTTGGCGGACTGGAAGGCGGGGATGGCTTCTACGGTGACGGGGCTGCCGGGGATGAAGGTGAAGAGCTGCGGAAGCTTGGGCTGCATCTGGGCGATGTAGCGGCGGTATTCGTCGAGAATCTGCTCGGCGGAGGTGGGGACCCACTTGGGATCGTTGTTGATGGAAGCGCGGAAGGCGGCGAGGTCTGTGAAGCCAGCCTTGTGCGCGAGAGCGGTCATCTCGGCGGTGATGCGGGTGACCTCGTTGAGGCCGAGGGTGTGGATCTGGTCTGGCGTGAGGTGCGTGGTGGTGCGGCCGAGGATGTCGTTCTGGTAGCGCCTGGCTCCGTCGGGCAGAGAGGTGACGGCGAGGTTGGTGCGGCCGTGCGGGGCGTAGTCGGTCGCTATGAAGGCGGCGAATGCGCGATAGGCGGGGATGACGTCCTTGTTGATGGCGTCGGTGATCTCCGCGGTGAGACGCTTCTGGTCTTCAGGGGAGATGCTGGCTGGGTACTTCTTCGTGGGGATGAGGAAGGGGTCGGCCTCGATGATGCCGTTGCACTGGGCGGGGACTTTTTCCAGCAGGAAGCGGACGGGCATGAGGTTGTCCTTCATGCCGGCGCGGAGGACCTCGGTGGTTTGGCTGAGGACGCGGGGAATCTGGTGGAGACGCGCGATGTAGTCCTCGTAGTGCTTGACGGAATCGAACGGCATGCTGAGGGGAAGGTCGGCGAGGCCGGTGTGGATGCCGTTCATCTGGTCGACGGGCATCTCGAACTCTTTGAGTTCGTAGTCGTCGAGACGCTGCTGGAGGACGCGGGCGAGGAGGTCGTGGGAGAGGATGTCCTTCTCGGGGAAGCCGGTGGTGGGGATGGCTTTGAGGCGGGCGCGGTTGGCGGCGTCGGCGGTGTGGCGGCGGTCGATAGCGGCAAGGGAGCGGTCGGAGAGCTGGTCGTTGTAGCGATAGTCTCCGAAGGCGGTGGCGCGCTCGGGCGCGTTCTTGAGGTCGGCCTGATAGAGCTCTTCGAAGAGAGCGTTCTGGGTGGCGAGGCGAGTGTCGACGGAGGCGGTCTGGGCAGTTAGGCAATTCGTGGCGGGCAGGGCGAGGCAACTGGTGAGGAGCAGAGTCAAGAGCTGGAGGCGCATGAACTGAGGTTAGCAGAGGATGCTTCCGGTTCGTCTTCTGGTTGTCAGTCGGCGACGGTGCCTTGGTGGAAGAAAAGCTGCCATCGGTTGTCGCGGAAGATCCATAGAGAGGAGCGGTGGGAGACTACGAGCGCTGTTTTCGCCGAATACGTGGCGAGCGCTGCGTTCGCTGCCAGAGGCTCGACATAGTAGTTGCTGATGGTCGCTGGGCGGGGTTCGCTCTTGAGCAAGGCGTCGATGACCTGCTGGCGATTGAAGATGCGGCCAGAGATACAGAACTCTTTGTACTCCTGGGAGAAGAGAGGGATCAGGGCGGTGCGATCGCGCTCACGGTCAGGATGAAGAAGACGCTCCTCGAGGGAGTAGAGGTGATCTTGCAGTTGCGGGTTGGTCATGCCATTGCACTCCAACTGTTATACGTATCGCGGTGCTGCGGAGTTTAGATGCTCTTTCGTCGTGGGACGGATTTTTATCGGTTTGCGCGAGTCGCTGGCTTTTGGGCGAGGGCGACGCGGGGGATCTGCTGGAGATCATTGATAAAAGACGGGTTGTGCCACGTCTGGAGCAGTGAGGCAATGGCGTCCTGCTGATCGTGGCCGATTTCGAGGGCGAGGAGGCCTTTGGGTTTGAGGGCGTTGTAGGCCTGGGGGATGAGGCGGCGGTAAATGTCGAAGCCGGTTGTGCCTGAGAAGAGCGCGGTGGCAGGCTCATGGTCGCGTACCTGGGGGTGAAGGGTGGCGCGGTCGGTCTCGGCGACGTAGGGCGGGTTGCTGACGATGGCGTCGAAGGTCTCGGCCTCGTGATCGAGAGCGGATAGCAGGTCGGATTGGAGGAACCTGATGCGGTCGGCCAGGTTATGTTCGCGAGCGTTGGTTGCGGCGACTGCGAGTGCTTCGGCGGAGATATCGAGGGCGGTAATTGCGGCCTGGGGAAGATGGGCGGCGAGGGCCACCGCGATGGCGCCGGAGCCCGTGCCAATGTCGGCGATCTTCAAAGCGCGGTTTGCGGGCAGAAGTTTCAGGACGGCTTCGACGAGGTGTTCAGTTTCGGGGCGCGGGATGAGGACGGCGGGGGTGACTTTCAGTGTGAGGCCGTAGAACTCCTGCTGGCCAATGATGTATTGGATGGGTTCGTGGTGCAGGCGGCGGGCGATGTTGTCTTCGTACGCCGTGCGTTGGCTGGCGCTGAGCTCGCGGCCGGGGTGGGCGATGAGGGTGGTGCGGGGAACTTGCAGGGTGTGGAGGAGGAGCAGTTCAGCGTCGCGTGTGGCGGTGGCGCGGAGGTGCTCGTCGCTGGCGAGCTGTGCGGTGGCGACGGTGAGGGCCTCGCGGAGAGTCATCGGAGTTTTAGCGGTTCTCGAGGATGAGGATGTTGCCGTCGGGGTCGGTGATGGTGAGGGTGGCGCCGTTTTTCACGGCGGCGACTCCTTCCTTGTGGAGGTGGCGGGCGGACTTGCCGAGGTTGTCCGATTGAAGAGTAAGGCGGGCCTGGGTGCCGAGCATAGCGGGCACGATCTCTACCTCCTGGCCGGACTGGCCGGGCATGTGCAGGTCCATCTGGTCGTTGGCGATGGGTTTGAAGTGGAGCTGGTTGATATAGAAGTCGCGGGCGCCGGCGGTGTCTTTCATGGCGAGGGCGACGGCGATGAGCTTACTGGCGACGCGGTCGGGGCCGAGATGTTTGCCCTGATCGTTGGAGTGGAGCGAACCGGGCATGTATTGGGTGTATTCGATGTTCTGCGGACCCGATGGTTGTAGTGGACCGGCCATGGTGAAGAGCAGGTTGCCGGCACCGGCCTTACGGACAGGCGTTGGGGTGAGGCCGTGGCTGACGTAGTCGTCATAGATGGCGTTGAGGTCTACGCCTTCGAAGCAGAGGTGCAGGAAGCCTGGTGTGGGGTCCTTGGGGGTTACAGGATAGAGCTCGATGAACTGGTTGTCGTTGATCTTGATGAACGACTCGTAGGGGACGTTGTCTTTGCGGAGGTCGAAGGCTTGTTCAAAGCCGAGCTTCTGGTAGAAGGCGACGGAGGCGGCGAGATCGTGGACGCGGATGGCGACGTGGGCGATGCCGTTAAAAGGCGGGGTGTGGGTTTCGGACTGGGCGTAGGCAAACGTGGCGATAAGGACAAGGGTGAGTGAGACGGTGCGGGCAAGGTTGATTCTGAAAGAATGCTGTCGCGTCATGCGCTACTCCGTAGTGTCTGATGAACAACCATTGTCGCCTATGGAGGCGTGGGGCTGCACAAGGACTTTATCGGGGAGGTCAGCGACGAAGGAGACGGCAGACTACGGAAGGGGTTTCCGCGGGAGCGCCGGCGCTATGCGGTCTTGAGGAGACCTGCGGTATCACGGGACGGCGATACGGGGACACCGACCTTCGATACGGGGACGCCGACCTTCATGTGCAGGAAGAAGCTTTCAAGGTAGCGATAGGAGAGACCGGAGATGACGACGGTGCTTATTGCGAAGAGAGCAAGCCGCAGGCCTTTGGAGGCGATGGGCAGTGACATACAGATTTCGAGCATCAGGGGGTGAAACATATACATGGCAAAGGCGTACTTTTTGCCGCCCAGGGCGAAGAACTTCGAGCCCAGGACCCGAGCCATCCATGTGGAGGGTTTAAGGGCGACGGCTATCAAAGCGGCGCTGGTGACGGCGATGAGCTGGAGGCCAATGACCGAGCCGAAGGAAGTAATCAAGCTGAGGCCATGCCACATCCAGATTGCAAGAATTGCCGATAGTGGCAGAAGCGCTTTGCGCAATATGCTGGACAGGGCGGTTTCCTCGCGAAGATCCAGCGCCAGCAGGGCGCCGAGGCACATCTCTCCGGCGCGAGCAGGCAGGATTCGTCCAAACAGCTCGGGGGTGAGCGATGGATGGGTGATGATAAGCCTTGCACCGAACGACAGGATGATACCTGCCATGCAGAGGTATCGCATCTTGCGGACGCTATCGCACTTCCACAGGAGGAGCGGCCAGAGAATGTAGAACTGGTCCTGCACTGCGAGGGTCCAGAGGTGATACATGGGGAGGACGCTGCCGGTCTTGGAAGCAGCGGTAAGGAATGTGTTCTGCAGAAAGAAGGCGAAGACCCATACGTTCTGCAGGTGTCGGCCAGCGAGCAAAAAGGTTGCGACGATAGCGACGCCAAGATATCCGAGATACAAAGGAAAGATTCGGAGAGCGCGACGGGTGAGGAAGTTGCGATAACGATGCTCGGTTCTGCGAGCATCGATAATAACGGTAGTGAGGAGCACGCCGGAGAGGACGAAAAAAAGCGGAGGACCGATTCCGTTCCCTACCTGCAGCCCGATGAGGTGCAGGACGATGGAGGTCCGGGAGCCGCTAGTCAGGTGGTGCAAAATGACGAGCGCCACGGCAAGAAAGCGCACGCCATCCAGTGCCGGGATATATTTGGATCGTGTGTGCTGCTCAACGACGCCGATCATGCTTACTCGTATGGATCGAACTTCGAACTAGTACAACAAGCGTCATCCTAGGCTCGACAGCAACGAGCGTAAATGGCCCAGAAGATGCAGATAGATTATGTCGCTGGCGAATGCCCTCGCGATCTGCATTCGTAGGGGGGAGCGCCTGACTTTACACTAAGGCCTCGCGATTGTCCTAGCAGGATTCTGCCATAAGAAGGCGCAGGGCTATGGTCAGGCGGGTTCTGGTTCTGCCTTCAATTTCTCTGCAGTGTTGACGCGAAGCACAGGTCAGGCGGCCGCGGCTTTGAGTTTTTCCGCCGTGTTGACGCGAAACGCGATTCAGGCAGCTTGTGTTTCTGCCTTTAGTTTTTCCGCAGTGTAATGGGCAATGAGGGCGTCAATGGTGGGTTGGAGCATGCCCTCCATCACCATGCCAAGTTGGTGGTTGGTGAGGCCGATGCGGTGGTCGGTGAGGCGGTTCTGCGGGAAGTTGTAGGTGCGAATCTTCTCGCTGCGGTCGCCGGTGCCGATCTGCTGTTTGCGGTCCTTGGCCTGGAGCTGGTGGATGCGCTCTGCCTCGACCTCATAGAGGCGGGCGCGGAGGACGCGCATTCCCTTTTCGCGATTTTTGATCTGCGACTTTTCGTCCTGGCAACTGACTACTGTGTTGGTGGGCAGGTGCGTGATGCGGACCGCCGAGTAGGTGGTGTTGACCGACTGGCCGCCGGGGCCGGAGGAGCAGAAGGTGTCGATGCGGAGATCCTTGGCCTCGATCTTGATGTCGACCTCTTCGGCTTCGGGGAGGACCGCTACGGTGATAGCAGACGTGTGAACGCGGCCCTGGGTTTCGGTGGCGGGGACGCGCTGGACGCGATGGACGCCGGACTCATACTTGAGCTGCGAGTAGACGTTGTCGCCTTCGATGATGGCGGTGACGTCCTTGAGGCCGTGGCCGATGCCGGACTCGGTCTGGGAGAGGACTTCGACCTTCCACTTGTGCTGCTCGGCGAAGCGGAGATACATGCGGAAGACCTCGGCTACGAAGAGCGCGGCCTCGTCGCCGCCGGTGCCGGCGCGAAGCTCGAGGATGACGTTCTTCTCGTCGTTGGGGTCTTTGGGCAGGAGCAGGACTTTGAGCTGCTCTTCAACTGGCGCGAGGCGAGGCTCCAGCGTGGCCAGTTCCTCCTGGGCCATGGCGCGGATGTCAGGATCGGATTCGGCGAGCATGGCTTTGGCTTCCGCGATACCTTCCTTGATCTTGCGGTACTCGCGGAATTTTTCGACCGTGGGTTCCATGTCGCGGTGCTGCTTGGCGATGGACTGGAACTTCTTCTGGTCCTGAACCAGTGTTGGGTCGGACATCTGGCGGCCGAGATCTTCATAGCGGGCTTCGAGTTGGTCGAGGCGGTCGAACATAACTACTCCAGTGGTTAGTGATTAGTGGATAGTGATTAGAAAAGGCGGGAAGGCGCAGCTAGGCAAAGTCGTGACGGTCGGCGCTCGGGAGAGCGGACTCGGTCACTTGGGGGGTGGGCACCGGATTTGCGGCTGCGTTCATAGCTATTTAGATGTTACTCCTGACGTGGATGATGCGGAATGCATCTTTTAGTGGAGAGACTGCAGGTTACTGTTTTTGTAGGGGATGAGGCGATGGCTTTGTTTGCTGGGGTGGCGGAGTTGGCCGAGGAACTCGCCGGGGAGGCTGGGCGGCTAAAGAAGCGGGCGGCGATTGCGAGGGCGATCTCGGCTGTGCATGCGGCTGCGCCGGAGAGTGAGGACGCCGGGTTGTTTGCCCTGTATGTGGCGGGGACTCCGTTTGCGGAGGCGGATGCGCGGAAGTTGAATGCGGGAGGGGCTTTGTTGTCGAAGGCGTTGCTGGCCGTGAGTGGGGCGAGCGATGTGGCGTTGACCGCAGCTTACCGGCGGCATGGGGATATGGGGGCGGCGGCTTTTGATCTGCTGTCTACTACGCCGACGGCGCTGGCTGGACGAAAGAATATCGGTCGTTCTGCGCACGATGCCCACCGAAGCCCACCCCACCAGCAAAGGCTGGTGGGGACCCCGGTTAGCGCGATGAGACCGCGCGAAGATGGCGCACCCGGATCGGTGGCGGAGTTCACGCTCGTGGAAGTGGCCGATGCGTTTGCCGGGATGGCTGTCGCGAAGACGACGGCGATTCGGGCGGGGCTGGTGGAGGGAATGCTGCGAAGGGCGACTCCACTGGAGGCGAAGTATCTGCTGAAGCTGATGCTGGGGGATATGCGAATTGGCGTGAAGCAGAGTCTGGTCGAGGAGGCAATTGCCGTTGCCGCTGGTGCGCCGGTGGAGGCAGTGCGACGGGCGGTGATGCTGGAGGCGGATCTTGCGGGTGCGGTGCGGCGGGCGTTTGCCGGGACTCTGGGTGAGGCGCGGATGCGGCTGTTTCATCCGCTTGGGTTCATGCTGGCGTCGCCTGTGGAGACACCGGAGGAAGCGGTGGAGCGGTTTACGGAGAAGCCGGTGAAGGTTGTCGCGGCGAAGGAGAAGAAACCCAGGCGAGGAAAGAAGGTACAGGAGGAGGAGGAAAGTCTGCGAAGGGCACTGGAGCTCGATCCGGAGCGAGAGCCGAAGGCAGCGGTTGCCGTTGAGGCGGAGAGCGAAGAGCCCGCCACAGCTTCGGGGCCGCAGCGCGTCGTTGTGGATGCGGAGGAGTTTCACGATGCTCCCGTAGCGGATGTGATTGGGGTCGCCGAATCGCAATCGCAGGAACAGGAGATGGCTGGGGCGACGGAGTCGCGGGGAGTGGAAGCGTTTCTCGAGGACAAGTACGACGGGATGCGGGCGCAAGTGCACTGCGGCGATGCAGGGCAGCCGGGACGAGTGGCGATCTATTCGCGCAACCGGGAGGATGTGACGGAGAGTTTTCCGGAGCTGGAGGAGGCGTTTGCGCGGGTGCGGCCGGAGCAGGATGGGGCGCTGATCTTTGATGGAGAGATTCTGGGGTGGGATCTGGAGCAGGCGCGCGCGTTGCCGTTTGCTGTGCTGGGACAGCGGATCGGACGCAAGAGGGTTTCGAATGGGTGGAGGCAGCAGGTGCCGGTGGTGTTTATGGCGTTCGATCTGATGCATGCGGGCGGCGAGCTGCTGCTGGAGCTGCCTCTGCGCGAGAGACGCAATCGGCTGGAGGCGGTGGTGGAGGAGCTGGTGGAACGAGTGGTGTCGCCGGTGATAGTGGATGAACGTGCGCGGGACTCGCAGACGGTATTGTTTGCTGGAGTGGAGAGTAAGTGTGTGGAGCGGTTGATGATCTCTCCTTCGCGGCTCGTGGAGTCAGCGGAGGATATTGATCGAGCGTATGCGGATGCGCGGGCCCGGGCGAATGAGGGAGTGATGCTGAAGGCGGCGGGTTCGGTGTATCAGCCGGGAAGGCGCGGGCTTGCTTGGTTGAAGCTGAAGCGCGAGCTGGCGACGCTCGATGTTGTGGTGACGGGTGCGGAGTTTGGGCATGGCAAACGCGCAGGGATTTTGAGCGACTACACGTTCGCTGTGCGCGACGCTGGAGGCAAGTTGCTGAATGTGGGGAAGGCGTACTCGGGGCTGACTGACGCGGAGATTGCGGAGATGAGCGCGTGGATGATGGAGCACACGCTTGAAGACCAGGGATACTTCAGGACAGTGGAACCGCTGATGGTGCTGGAGGTGGCGTTCAACAACATCATGCGCAGCGGGCGGCATGCGAGCGGATTTGCGTTACGATTTCCTCGGATTCTGCGCATCAGGACGGACAAACCGGTGAGCGAGATCGACACAGTAGAGCGGGTGGAGGAGATCTACCAGTCGCAGGTGGATAAGCCGGTGGAATAGTTACTCCAGTATGCCGCTGAGATTGAAATTCCTTATCTTGCCGTCGGGCATCAGGAATTCGTAGGTTTTATAGATATCGTAAGAGTTCCTGTGAATCTCCTTGAGCTTTGCCTTGTAGTCGCCTAGCGCGAGAACTCCATCACTGAGGCCCTGCAGTTCGTACTTCTTTCCCCCGATAACGACTTGTATCTGTTGTCCAGCCTGTCCTGCCTGGTTGATGGGGCGACTGATTCTGGATGCGGTGACGTGGACGGTAATGGTGTAATCCGCCGGGTTTGAGGATTGGGCGAAGGCGATGGCGGAGCAGAGCAGTAGAACGGCAAATGTGATCCTTTTCATGGGACTTCCTCTTCTCTGGACTACAACGATGTAGACGTAGTGTGGAGAGGCATGGCTCGCTTCGTGTTGGAAGAGATTTGCATTAGCCTCGTGAAAGTCTGCATATCCAGCTGGGAGCGCATTGGACACAGTGCGATTTCCTGGTCCACCATCTGGCTATATCCTCAATCTATTGCCAAAGGAGCCTTAGCCAGTGCGAACTCTCCGCTTTCTTGCTGTGATGGTATTTGTCCTGCAGCCTGTTCTCTTCGCCCAAAACGCCTCACCTGCTCAGGCCATTCGTGGAGTGCTGGACAAGCAGGTTGTCGATTGGAATCGCGGCGACATTGAGACCTTCGCGACCGGTTACAAGAACTCGCCAGACATTCTCTTCATCGGCTCCAAAATTTCGCGAGGCTATGCGCAGATGCTGGACACCTATCGCAAGGGCTACTCCACAAAAGAGAAGATGGGTACGCTTAGTTTTTCAGAGCTTGAGGTGCAGCCGCTCGATGAACGCTTCGCGACTGTAACCGGGCAGTTTCACCTGGAACGCACAGCAGCCGGCGGAGGCAACGCGGACGGCCACTTTCTGCTGGTATTTGAGAAGACGCCGGACGGATGGAAGGTCGTTCGCGACGATACGACGGTTCCGCCGAAGAAAACGTGCGACTAGCCTCCACCAAGTAGCCTCCACAAAGATCCAGCTGTGAAGCCTTGCTCCGTCGATGAGCATCAGACAAAGCACAAGGAGTCTTCATGGAATATCGTCAGTTAGGAAAATCTGGGTTGAAGGTGCCGGAGCTCTGCTTCGGGGCGGGGACGTTTGGCGCGGCGAACGAGTTCTTCAAGGCGTGGTCGGAGACGACGCAGGAAGAGGCGAACCGGATCGTCGATATCTGCATGGACGCTGGGATGAACCTGTTCGACACGGCGGATATCTACTCGGACGGGGAGAGCGAAAAAGCTCTGGGCAAGGCGCTGGCGAAGCACAACCGAGAAAATTTGATGATCTCGACGAAGGCCACGTTCCGGCTGGGCAAAGGGCCGAACGATGTGGGATCGTCGCGCTATCACCTGATCCAATCGGCCGAGCGGTCGCTGAAACGGCTGGGCACGGACTATATCGATATCTATCATCTGCATGGATTCGATGCGACCTCGCCAGTGGAGGAGACGCTGTGTGCGCTCGATGACTTGGTACGCGAGGGCAAGATACGGTACATCGCGTGTTCGAATTTTTCGGGATGGCATCTGATGAAGTCGCTCAGTGTAAGCGAGCGCTATGGATGGTCGCGGTATGTGGGGCACCAGGTGTACTACTCGCTGGTCGGGCGCGACTATGAGTGGGAGTTGATGCCGCTCGCGCTCGACCAGGGAGTGGGAGCGCTGGTGTGGTCGCCGCTGGGTTGGGGGCGTCTGACGGGCAAGATCCGGCGGTCGACTGGGATTCCGAAGGACAGCCGCCTGAACACCAAGGTAGTCGCCGATTCGGGGCCGCAGGTGCCGGAGGAGTATCTGTACAAGGTCGTCGATGCGATTGATGCGATTGCGAAGGAGACGGGCAAAACGGTGCCGCAGATCGCGCTGAACTGGCTGCTGCGCCGGCCTACAGTTTCAACGCTAATTGTGGGCGCAAGGAACGAGGAGCAGTTGAAGCAGAACCTCGGCGCGATTGGATGGGAGTTGACCAAGGAGCAGATCGCGAAGCTGGATGCGGCGAGCGAGGTTCCGCTGACGTATCCCTACTGGCATCAGCGGCAGTTTGAGGAGCGCAACCCGCGGCCGGTGTAGGCACGGTAAACCCATCCTTCGCGATGACTGAGAAGGATGGGCACACAATGCGAAGTTTCTACTGCGTGGATCTGAAGCCGCGGTTTGGATCATAGGAAAACTTCATGAGGCCGTCGCGATAGTCGATGTCGATCGTCATCTGGCTCAGGGCAGTGTAGCCAATGAAGCCGGAGATCTCCATGTTCAATCCTTTGCTTATCGATGGTGTTGCAAAGGCGACGACGTCCTGAACTTTTTGTGAGATATTGGCGAACTGGAAGGTGATGCTGTCGGCGGTATAGACCTTGTCTACTTGTCCGCTGATGCCATGAACTTTGATGTTGTCGGCGGTGTGAACCTTGGTGACCTCGCGCGCAACTTCGGGAGAGATGGTCGTCGAAAATGCGCCGGTGTCCAGAATGAACATCTTCTGCTTGCTGCTGTTGAGCGAGGCGGGGAGCAGGAGGTTATGCCCAATGCGATAGACGTGGACCCAGTCTTTCATCTCGGGAGCGACGTAGCGGTCGCGAGGTCCCGGCACGGCGGGCCTGGGTGCGGAGGGTTGTGTCTCTGCTGGCGCTGACGAATCGTCATCACCCTCGCCGCTGGTGGTCTCCAGTGTAGGTTTGAGGGGAGCGGTGTCTTCCGGCCGTCGAGGCAATGGTGCGAGCAACAGTTTGCGCATCGGGTAGTCGAGCGTGATCAGGAAGCGCGAGAAGACATCCATTCCGATCAACCCGTCGCTGTCGATGACATTGCGCTGATCGATGACGTCTACCTGGCAGTCGCGGAACTCGAGGGAGCCGATCTTGATGTCGTCGGCGAAGGCGGTGTACGCCGCCTTGCGGCCCTCGCTGCCGATACCACCGGTCTCCATGCGGCTGAACTGCTTCAGGCCCGCGCGGTTGGCTACCGAACGGCTGATCACCAGGCCGCTGGCTCCAGTATCGATCTGCAGGCGGGCGTTGTGGTCGTTGAACTTTACGTCCAGGCCGAAGGCGCGGATGCGGTTGGCGTCTCTCATCATGGGCGCGAACGCGATGGTGGCTGTTTCCGTCTCGGAGACGAGGCGGCAGGCTTTGTGGGGTTCGACGAGTCGCTGCTTCAGGTAATCGAGGTAGAAGTGGAGGCTTTTTGTCGTCTCGGGATCGTCGCCGCCACCAGCGGAGAGATAAGCCTCCAGTTCGGTAATGCGTTCTTTCACGGGAAGGGTCTCGAGCCAGCTTCGGCGCACCCTCGGATTGTGCGGATCCAGAGTATGGGCTGTCGTGATTTCTTTTGCGGCAGATGCGTAATAGGAGTTAAGGCGCTGGAGCCGGGCGTTGAGCAGATGGAGCTGCGGATAGCAGGGATCGAGCTTCATGGCCTCGCCGGCGGTGGCCCCTGCAAGCCAGGGCGTGCCCTCGCGATACTGGACTTCGCCGAGCGAGGTTAGAAGAATCGCGGATTTTGGGTTCTGGGCAAGTGTCTTCTGGACGATGTCCTCCGCCTCTTTTGTCTTTTGCTGTCTGAGGAAGACCTGGGCCAGGCTCGCGGTCAGAGAGGGGTCGCCGGGCTTCTGCTGAAGCTGCGCCTGATAGAGAGTTACAGCGCGATCGTAGTCGCTGTGGAGGAAGGCCCGGTCCGCTTCTGACGGTTCGTAGGCCGCTGCGATTTTACAGCTGACCGCCAACGCTGAGTGGACGCCGACAAAGCCGGCAAGTAAGGACGCAATCGTCAGGCATCGACGCAGACAGAAAGAGAAGTAAGTGGGCCGCAACGTTCAGGTCTCCGGAAGTTAATTGAATCTGAATGCGCTGTAAGCATATCGGGGATTATCCGGTTCGGAAAGAGATGTTTCAGCAGCCACTTGTACAATGGGATTGCAGAAGATGCAAGGAGGCCCGCAGGCAGGGAGGCCGAACTTTTCGTTATGGGAAACGAACAGTGTCCAGACGATTCGAAGAACTTCTAGTGGCCGGCGGAGGGGCTGGCGTGCTTCGGCGGACGGGGAATGAAGAAGAGCAGCGGAATCATGCAGGCGCAGAAGATCGCCATGTACTGAATGATGTCCAGGTAGGAGAGCATGGCGGCCTGACGGTGAAGCTGGTTGTAGACGTAGGCCTGGGCGGCGTGGGAGCCGGTTCCGGTGAGCGGATTACCGCTGGTGTGGCCGCCGAACTTTTCCTTGAGCTGTGCCACTTGATTCATAAAGGCCTGGCTGCCCGACGTGAGGTTGTGCGTCATGTTGCTTTCGTGCGCGGCGGTGCGTCGCGTGAGCATGGTGGCCATAAACGCAGTTCCGCAGGAGCCGCCGATGTTGCGCGCGAGATTGGTGAGTCCGGAGACGTCGTTGTTTTCCGATTGCTTCACGCCAATGTAGGCGATGGTGTTGATCGGGATGAAGAGGAAGGCGAGACCCGAGGCCTGGAAGCAGCGCAGAAAGACGAGGCGCCCGTAGCTGACGCTGAGGTCCATGGTGTGCATGGTGATCAGCGAGATGGTCAGCATGACGAAGCCGTAGGCGATGAGTTTGCGCGGGTCGACCCTGCCGACGAGGAAGCCGACGACCGGCATCATGCACATCATCATCAGGCCGGCGGGAGAGAGCACTAGGCCGGCGAGCTCCGCGGTGTAGCCGAGCAATGTCTGGACCAGCTGCGGAATAAGGATCGTGGTGCCGTAGAGCGAGAAGCCGAGGACGAACATCAACAAAAAGCTGATCGAGAAGTTGCGGCGCTTGAAGAGGGTGAGGTTGAGGATTGGACGGTGGCCTTCGCGAAGCTGTTTGAGCTCCCACCAGATCATGGCGACGAAGGCCACGACCATGGCAACGGTGAAGAAGGCGATGAGGTGGGAGGAGAACCAGTCGTCCTCCTGGCCCTTGTCGAGCACGAACTCGAGCGAGCCAAAGGTGAGACCAAGCAGACCGAAGCCGAGGAAGTCGAGCTTGATGCCGCCCTTCTGCGAGATGGCGACCTGCTTCTTCACGTAAGGCGGGTCTTCGACGATGCGCGAGGTCAGGAAGAGGGAGAGCAGGCAGATGGGGACATTGAGGAAGAAGATCCAGCGCCAATCGAAGTTATCGGTGATGTAGCCGCCAAGGGTGGGGCCAATGGCAGGGGCGCAGACGACCGCGAGACCGTACATCGCGAAGGCCTGCCCGCGTTTTTCTGGCGGGAAAGTATCGGCGAGGATGGCCTGCTCTGATGGTGCGAGGCCGCCGCCACCGACGCCCTGCAGAACCCGGCAGAAGATAAGGATCGGCAGCGATGGCGCAAAGCCACAGAGCGCGGAGCTGATGCCGAAGAGCGCGACGCAGATCATGT
>WNFC01002562.1_pt1 | contig 19579 bp, 17 predicted proteins | sample 5400541 | NCBI WGS metagenome assembly WNFC01 (sample SAMN13153342, study PRJNA577476) | soil metagenome | isolation source: 120 cm saprolite under Douglas fir tree site 2 hole 2 replicate 1 | place: USA:California | collected 2015-04-18 | reverse complement strand
AGCATGTGCCAATGGGTTCGTTCGACCGGATTGGTGGCTTTGCGATAGCGTTCGTGAAGCTCTTCTGTTGTTAGCTCGGTTTTCACTTCGACTCTTTTTGCCATACCTCCATTATACGCTATCTAAACGGAGTTGATATTATCTGTTTGGTGATGCCTGCTTTTTTGAGGTATTTATCAACGATCTTCCTGACACCTCTAATTGATAACCCATCATTGGAATAGTTTAAGAACAGGTGCCGATCCTGGCTCTCCGGTCTGACAGAAAGATATGATTTTAACGCCAGCACACTCTTTTTCTCAAGCGGTATGTCCCGTTCTTTGTTTCCCTTGCCGTGTACTTTGAGTATCCGGCTGTTCAAGTCTACATCCTCTCGTACAATTGCAATCAGTTCTGAGACCCGGATGCCGGTTTGGAGGAATAACTGAAGTATGGAAAAGTCGCGGGTATTGCCTCCTGCTTCTGATAACATGCGGCTGTATTCATCGGTTCGGAGTATCACTTTTCGCTTGCGCTCTTTATTTGGCATATGAATAATGTCAGCAGGAGACGCGGCTATTATGTGTTCATCTTTAATATACGTGAAGAAGCTTTTGAGAGCTGCTAATTTCCGCGCGCGGGTTACACCGCTTCGTCCAAGGGATGACAGAAACGCGAGATACTCATTAACATGTCCTCGCGTTACCTGGCCGGGGACTGTTACCGTCACATCATTTTCCGAAAGCCAAGTAAAAAACTGCGTGAGGTCGGTTTTGTATGCGGTCAATGTCAGCGTACTTTTATTTCCTCCCTCAAGCTCTCGCAAGAATGATAGAACATGTTGTTGAAAAGTTGTTTGCTGTGTCATGGGTTAATAATGCCGGTTCTTTGCACGTTTCGCAAGCAAGAAATTTTAGGAAAACCGGTTCCTATAATGCGCTTCGCGCCGCGTTATATTGTACCTTCATAGTAGAGGTTTAGGCATGAGATTGCAAGGGGCGGTTCCTAGAATGGTGCATTATGGGAACACAGGAGTAAAATTTCCTGAAACTTCTCATCCTCTCATTGCACTGATATTTCTTGTTTTTTTAAATCATAAATAATTTTTTTATCTGGATGTTCTTGACTCAGCTTCGTTATCAACAGTACAACATCCATTTGAGAGATGCTACGATAATTCTGACTCTCTCGCTTTGTGACATTATCGTTTATTCGTATCTCTTTAACGATGACCTCTTTTACTTTACGTGGCCGAGGAGTGCCAAAACTTTTTCCTGTAAGGTGCTTAAAATTGCGACTGATGGTATCGGGGTGTACATTGTATCTTGCAGCTAACTTTTGAATAGTAACTTCTCCTGATCGTAGTGTTGTAACGATTGCATTTCTCTCAGTAGAGGAGAGTCTTGATTTCCAGGGTTTTCCTGTTTCGCGTTTATAAACGCGGCCTATCGTGTTGGAATGTACGCCATATTTAACACTAAGCTCTGCCTCAGTGGTTTTCCCTGATTGGAGGGCAGTAACAATTGCCTTTCTATCACTTTGAGAAAGCTGAGGTTTCAATCCGTTTCCAGTCATTTTCTTAAACACATACCCTATAGCGGCGATACTTACCTCATATCGCTCCGCGAGTTCTGTCATGGTAACTTTCTTTGTTTCTAACTCTGCAACAATTTCTTTTCGATCAGTTTGGGTTAGCTTCATATTGTAGGGCTTATTATAGCAAATTGAGAGGAGAGTCCGATAATGGGACATTATGGGTACTGCGAGGCTAAAAACGCTGGTTTATCAGGAGATAGACAATACGGCTATTGAATTGAAACAAATCTGTACGGTTACGTTTTATAAGCAGACGCAAAAAGCAGAAGAGGTGAAAGCTGTGAGACATATAAAATCCTGGTGGAAAAGGCGGATAATTCCTACACTGCCTACTTTACAAGTAATCACCCGTTTCTTATGGGGATTATTCTTAGTCGTGGCTATTTTGATTGGTTTTGAGTTCTTATTCTATACGAGTTGTCTCACGGTGGGAAGCGTGAAAGCGTGTGTTTCGTCTGCCATAACTGGTAGCGATACTCTTTTTGCCATAGGCGGTATACTGGTCGCAATTGTCGCTCTTATTCCTACATTCTGGATTGACGGGAAAATAAGAGACGCGAAAAAAGAGGTGAGTCAACAAATTTTTGAAGAGGTTCGAGAGAATATGCAGCGCCTCAGTAAAGCTCAAATGCTGATCTTCGAGGCTGATAAATATCAAAACGTGGGAGAACTAATAAGCAAAGAGTTACTTATAGAGGAGGCTGTCCTATTGTGGCCTTCGTTTATGCAAGAGGAGTACAGGAAGCTCGGCAATATCTTTAGCTTGGCAGTAATAGGGAGATTTTATCAAGGGCTGAGTATGGCGACGGTTTCTTATATGCAGCAGGCAGCAGCCCTTTCTAGAGATCAGATTAGATTATATGTGAGTAAGGCAATCTCTTACCTGGAAGGAACAACGCAAACTTCTGAAGCTCCTTCCAGAGAAGAGCTAGTAAATCTAGCCTGTATGTATGGTTGCGCCAAGCGACATAAGGATATGATTCGAGCCATAGAGAGAGCTATAAAAGTTGATGAGAATGCGAAGGATGATTTTCAAGAGGCTAAAAGGCTGTCTCTTTTGGTATATGCATGTGGGATGGATAGGCAGCTTATAGAAAAATTGGGGAAAAAAATCGGAAAAGAATTGCCTTTATCTAAGGAAGAGTTTGTAAATATTGTGAATAAAGTCGATCTTAGAAATAGATCCGTGTATATTGAGTTTTATGCAGTGAGAAGGCTACAGGTCCCCACAGAAGATTATATGTATATCATTAAGTTATCTGCTGTTGAAAACCAGGGACAACGGCTCGTTACCGGATTATACCTCACACTAATTAAGAGCCAAGATAGACATGATATAGACCAACAGATAACAATAGAAGAGTTTTTCGATAAAGTTAATAAAGAGCTATTTATCATCTGCTCTCCCGAGGAGTAAAAAGGGTTCCATCCCGATTTCTACGTACATGTACGCTAAGGGATTAGCGTTTCACTAAGTCTTTCTACAAAAACAATGTTTCTGATGCTCTGATTTGCTGGCCGGTTACCTCAATAAGTTTGTTGTCTTTGAGCAACCGATAATATTTGCCAAATGTGCCGCTCGTGTAGGAGAGTCCTGTTTTCATGCCAAGTTCTTTCTTTGTCAGTGGTCGGGGATACATGTCAGCGAGCACATCAAACATACGCTGTGCTCCTAAACTTAATTTGCTTTTCCACAGCTCCATTGATTTCTCTACTGCCGCAAGTTCTTGTAACTGCGGCGGCGATGGGTCTTTGCCTGCATTCGTGAGCAGAACACGGTTATTCTCTATGCGGATCAATCCCTTATGTTCTAGCATACTCAGGTATAACCCATAGGCGCTCTTGCGAACTGCTGAGGGAAGCTTTTCCGCGAGGAGTGCTTTTGAAAATACCATAGGAGAGTGATTTCTTAAAACCTGAAGAATAGCTGCCGCTCCTTGTGAAATTGTTATCTCCGGTGTGTGATTTGCTCTCTCATGGGTAACAGGTTTATGGTTGGTTGTTTGGATAGGACGAGGAGTTTCAAGCACAGGTGCTACTAATTTGGCTACATTTCGCAAGGCAGATGTGAGATTTGCAATGCGGGTTTCTAACTGGCTTTTTTCCTGCTCAAAGTCCTGTTTTTGACGCTGTAACGCTGTTTTGACTGCTGTATCAATCTCTTTTGAAGGAACACTCATTTGTGTTCCTTGAGGCATCTTGGCCAGTTGCCTTTTCAGCGTTGCTATTTGTCGCTCTAATGCTTCAATGGTTCTGGCTTCTTCTGCTGCTGCCTCCGGTAAATCTTTGAGTTCGCTGAGTATCTTTTTTATTCGTTCAGTTGGAGGGATAGGACTTGCGGTATAGATACGCGATCCTGCTTTGGGATGAGTTGTTTCGACTACACCTATGGTTATTTTTGAAACCTCTGCTGAGATGGCCGGACCAAAGGCGTAAAATTCTCCTGCTGTAAGATTTCGTAAGGCGATTGCCTGATCTTTGGTAGTAAACCCTAACTCTTCACTGGCTCGTTTCATGTCAACGTCTAATGTTGTTCTGCCGATCAGCTTATTATTACATTCTGCCGCAGCGTCTTTATGAAGCTTTGACAGCCGTTGTGTTGCCAGGATCGCGCAATAGCCGCGTTTTCTTCCAAGTGTCGCCAGGTCAATGACCGCGCTGCTGGCTTCTGACTGTTCTTTTTCAGGACAAAATTTATGCGCTTCGTCAATGACAACCAGGCAGGGGTGCCACAAGTGTTTCGGAGCATTAATCATGCTTTCTAAAAAGAGACGTACAAAGTGTTTCCTGTCCTGGTAGTGGAGTTCATAGAGGTCGATAATTGCCGATACATGCAACTCAAGCAGCCGTTTTGCTAAAAGATGTGCGCTGCGCGGATCTGCCGGTGTGTCGCCGTCTTTCCCGGCAAGCACATAATCATACTTTTCTCGAAGCGTTGCAAACTCGCCTTCCAAATCAATGACAATTTGTTGAACCTTCCCCTGCGATTGCTCAAGCAGACGGCGCAGTAACCACGATTTTCCCCCTCCGCTATTGGCTTGAACAAGGAGGCGGGTATCAAGGAGTGTCGGTAAATCAATACTCACCGACTGGTTTAAGAAGATACTTTTATCCATGCCCTATTAGGGCCAGTATAGCAAAAATGAGCGTACTATGCAGGAGGAATTTTTTCAAATAAGGAGCGCAGAGCAGGGAAGTGCTCATAACATGCGCTTATAGGTACTATACGGACAATTCTCGGTAGTACCCTGGTTAGTAAGTGTGTAACGTAGTATGAAATAGGATGGTCTAGGGAAGTGATGCTGATGATCCGGGAAGTTCCTATTATTTTGCCTTTTTGCGTCGTACCGCTTGTTTGAGGAGCGTTCCGACTCTGAATGCTGCCAGGCGAACAGGTTTTACCTCAATTGTCTTCTTTGTCTTGAAATTGATCCCCCTGGAAGCCTGACGCATTCTCGTGTAAAAAGTGCCAAAACCGGTAAGCGCTACCTCTTTCCCTTGAGCAAGCTGCTCTTGCACACCAGCCAAAATTTCATTGATCGCTGTTTGGTAGTGGTCCTGGGGGCGTCGGTGCTTCTTTGCGAGATATTTTACGAGGTCAGTCTTATGCATGAGTGTATCTTAGAGTGAGAAAGCAGGCATTGTCAAGCGGTATTTTTCTGAGGAGCATTGTGTGATTCGCGGTTTCTCCCTGCAGGCGCCAGATCAAGTTCACCGGATAACACCCCTTTCGCTGTTTCTTCACCGACAGCGTGTAAAAGGCTCAACCCATTCTCACTTCGATAGCGGATCGCTCTGTCAGTCCTTTGTAATCTGGTTGCCAGTTCAGTGACATTCTCACCATTGATAAATAGGGCGGTGATTACCTCCTCCTGCTGGTCGGTGATCCGAGCAAGCCGGTACAACTGCCGAAGAGTCGAAAAGGCGGAGAGGGCCTGCGCTTCTGTGTTTTCATGGGGGTCTACGATAACATCAGCAAGTGTCAGCAGTGCATCATCGCTCTCTGTTTGTAATGGTTGATCTAAGTTCAAGATCATCTTGCGCAGGGGGTCGTTTTTCGCTCGTCGTCCTGCTCCTGGTTGGGAGCCTTCTGGCAGAGAGTAGAGGTCATTGGTGCGGATTTCAACAATATCCTCAAGTCGCCATATCAGCCTAGTTGATACCCAGGATGAAAACGACTTTCCCCGACCTGGCCGGTAACTCCTGGCAGCGTCCGGCACATATTTTCCAAGTGCGTCCTGAAAGTATTCTTCAAGCGGAAACGGCGCAAGATCGGGATAGCCTCTTGCGTAGCGCTTTCCCCACATGGTAATAAGAGGAAAATTGCCAAACGCGATAGCCATGTCAAGCGTCGGGCATGAGTCAATGAGTAAATCATATGCATCTTTCCGCGCAGCGTGGGAACCTGAAAATGCTGTTAAAGAATGTAGTGCATTGACACCTAACCCGCTATGGAGTGCATCAAGCGCTGCTGCGTTCTGCTCCGGGGTAAACACCGGATACGCTTTCATCCTCTGTAGATAGCCTTTCACGCCACTTTCTACAGAAGGAAAAGAAAACTGCTCGCCTCGTCGAGCAGTGGAGGGGAAACCGGGAACAATCGGCGGTGGTGGTCTTCGTTCAATCAGTTGGGCAGGCATGGATCGAAAAAGTATACTAAAAACCATCTATCGGTGCAAGAAAAGTTTTTAGTAATGTAAGTGGGGGCTTTCTAAACGGGAGGAGTACCACCTTCGTAACGCTGTTGGATATAATCTAATCCTTTTTGTAACATATCTTCTGCCGTATGTAGTAGTTGAAAGAGTGCTTGCTGTTTAGCTAGGGCAATCTGAAAGCTTGTCAAACTGTTGACTTCATTCGCCACTTCATTGAAGAGATCAACAAACCAGGATAACGGCACAAAATCAGTAGCTCCCGCGTTTTTGATATCAGTTTCGTAAATTTCTTTTGCTGCTTGATCTGGCCGATTTGGAAGTATCCATACCAGAACATTTATCCATGACCTGGCTAGAGTGTCAGCAAGAGGCTCATATGCAGAAGAGTTTTTTGTTCTTTCGATGAACTCAAACCAACGCTGTGGAGGATTGGTGGGTTGTGCATGATGTGTCTTTTGCCATTCTTGATAGTCTTGACGTTGCTCTTCCTTTTTAATCTTGTCAGCCACATATTGTCTCAGAATATCTTTTGCTTCCTTTTTGGCATTATTCAGTGCTTCATTATATGTCACTACGGCATTTTCCACATTATCAAGGAGTTTCCGAGCAGGAGGTGTGAAATCGTAAATATGGTAATCTTTCTTAAACGTAGGCCAGTAAGAAAAGTTAATTGGATGAGTCATGGATGACAAATACGGGTAAAAATTATCCCCTGGAATTTTAATCCAGTGTGGATATGGTGTATGTCCGATCTGAGCACTTGCAAAGATTTCTCTTACTTCTTTAAGTTCTGCATGTAGCGGCCCATAAACCTCTCTCTTACGATCAAGGTTTGCTGCTTTTCTATTCTCCTCAAGTATAGATCGGCCAGCACTTATGGTAGTGATAAGAAAAGTGAAAGAGCCTCCTAATATTAGGGCTCCAATGCTCTGTTGCCATTGCATGTCTTTTGGAACCTGCCGTATAAATAGGAAAGCACCGAGCGCAATAAGGGCAAAGGCAATGATATAGAGAACATTGAAGTGTCTTCTAAGATACGACCGCACTACGTTCATCTTAAATCCTCTAATTTGTTTTTGTTATATCTCTCTGAGGTAATTAACGTTTGAGAATGAAAATCCACAATCCATCTAAGGACAGACAGGAATAGGTACCGGCTTGCCTGGTAAGCGTTGGAGCATTAGGGTTTTCAATTCGCCTCATGGTCTGTGTGTCTGAGCGTAACAAACTCACAAACAGATAGCAAGCCGACCCACTATTTCATGGCATTATGAATGGTGACTTGTCCATACGTGTGGCCGCTTCCTCCTGAGTTGGTGTTATCATCCCATTTCGGACGCATTAACGCGGATCTGCGAAATAGTCGATCTGTTTGTTGAGGATTGCCGTTTGTCCAGTATAAAAGATATTTCACAAGCTGCCAGTCTGCCTTACTCGCATCGGGTTTGCCCTGCGAGGTATAGCGAGTATTGTCCTGCCATCTGCCTTCCCACAATTCTACAAACTGCTCGCGGTTTTTGGCATGCATCGCACGTTCGAGAACCTCCTCATCAGATCGGGTCGAGGGCCTGCCTGTATCCGGTGTCTTGCCAATGGAAGGCGACCCACGGCGACGAGCCACACCCGCACCCCCCCTAGTGCTCTCTACTCCCTTTGGGAGTTGTACTGCTGCATATGTCAAGTACAGGCTGGCTATTTCTGCCTGGCGTGCTGCAATGATGGATGGTGTTCCTGGGAGGTGGTCGGTGGTGATGGTGAAAAATCGTCCTTGGTCGTACAGTTCAATAGCAGTTTTCATTCCTTGTCCTGGTAAGCGGGCAAGGGTAAGAATATGCAGACCTGTCCCGCTTGGGCTAATTTCCGTGTATGAGGAAAGCAGAGCAACAACCTCTTGAGCAAGTGGTGTGATTTCGCCGGTCTCCTGGTCTCTGCATCCGTCGATATCAGTACCACAAATGGGATCGTTCCTGGTGAGCACAAAACCTAACCCTTTGTAGTTGCCGGTAGTGAGTGCGTTGAGTGTGGTGTCTAGTGTTCCCCAGGTGTCGGCCTGTTTCACGCTTGCATGGCGGTGGGTTGCAGGGTCATATGGTACTTTTTTGAGTTTGCCGTGCATCATTTCGGGTTTCCAAACAACCCACTGATGCAGGGGTTGAAGTTCGGAAAGGAAACCTGTGCTAAACCGTTCTCGCACTCGTTCAGCGTAAGCGGTAGCACTTCTTATTTCCGGTTGTCTGTCTGCGTTCATACCGGTAGGTCATACCAGCATAACAAAAAGAGCAGGGGAGTAGGTGGGTTATCAGGTCGCAAAAGACTATGTAGCCGATGTTGGTTAACCCTACTTTAATTTAAACTTCTCTAAAGTGGCCCAAAAATCTCGTTTAAGCGCAACTCACATGTAGTACAAAGTTCTTTTAACGTATTGAGGTTTGTTCTAATACCTTCTGCATTTGGCTTCCAATAACTAGGATCAACAGACATGAAACTTGGCATGTTGGGGCCTGATGTCAAACTTATAAACTCATTAATCATATTGGCATCTAAGGGAATTTTTAGTAAATTCTGAAGCAAATCCGTTGATGGCGGAAGAATGCTACAAACATCGGCTAACAGGACTTTAAATGCACTTGTATCGAAGCGGTAAAGCATTATTACAACTTGGGTACCGGCATCAAGCATTTTTCGTATTAGTTCCTGGTACTGAGCGATTTCTAAACGAAGTAAAGTAACTCTTCTAAGACGATCTTCGGTATACATCATCTGTTCTCGTACTTCATAAAAGTTCATTTTATCAGCTTTACCGCCCTCTCCACGGCGGTAAAAGCAGCCTGTAGATATATCCATATGTGGCCGAAGCGGGCTTTGAGGAATGTATACGACAAAAATACCTCTCTGCTTGTCATTAGGAAGTACAAGAGGTTTCGGAGAAGCATTAAAGTAGACAGGACGTTGAAGCATTGAAATTTTCTCTGAGAACAATTTTCGGAGATCACCCTTGAGAGATATTCCTACAATACGTTCATCAGGTGTAATCACTGGTTGATCTCGGTCACTAACGCCAAAGAGAATAAATCCGCCATCCGCATTAGCCATTGAGCAAACTGTACGCCGAATAGAAGCGTTAAACTCACCCTTTGTAGGGTCTGCACGTGGAGGAACTAAAATACCTTTATAATCAAAGGTGCCTGGTTCATACTCATATTTTCTAACCAGGGTGACAACCGTCTCAAAAGTCCATTCATCAAGCTTTTTAGGCAACTCCATAACATCTACCTTTCAACCTACATAAAATCCCAATTCTGGCTGTTCTGCATCAGACCGTTGAACCCGTTGCGCTTGTTTGAACGTGCCAAATTGTGGGGGCATTTTCACTTCTGCATTGTGGAGCAGTTCTTCAATGGTGAGTATCTGTATACGTGGGTAGTCTTTATTCCAGCCTGGGGAGTGGTAAAACCCTGCGCTCACTGCCTCTGTTGTCATATCTTGGCTTGGCTTTTCAAGGGTGATAAAAACACTGATAGCTGCTTGCTCTCGTTGGAGCGTGCCTTTCAGATCGCGGATATCTCCCGATTTGACATGCCCTGATTTCACCTGTACCAATACCCGCTTTGCCTTGCCTGTATTGTCGTCTATAAAGGCAATGACTCCATCAATGCCCTTATCGCTTCCTTTCTTGCCTTCTCTGCTTCCTTCCTGACCTCCAAGAGGTCTAGCCTTGATAAGTGATAGCGCCCACCATTGGAACTGGTAGCGATCTTCTGTTGCCAGTTGACGAGCCGCACCAATATCTATTGGCTCGCCAATTATCTTAAATGTAATACCTGGGTACATGGCTTCAAGGCGATATTTCTGAAGGGCAATAGCAAGATGAGTGATATCAATGCCTATCCATTGACGGCCTAATTTTTGAGCTGCTGCTATCGTAGTCCCGCAGCCGCAAAAAGGGTCAAGGATCGCGCTGTCAGGGTTGCTGCTCGTCTTAATAATTCGCTCTAAAAGCGCAAGAGGTTTTTGTGTTGGGTAGCCTAATCGTTCTGCTGCCTGTGAATTAATTGGTGGAATATCATCCCAAACATCCTGAAGCGGCATACCTGGCATTTCATCAAGATAGCGAATGTATTCTGCTGTACCAGATTGGGTATAACGAATACGTCCTTGTTCATGCAATTCACGCATTCTACTTTCTGGTACTCTCCATAATTTCGTTACTCCATTCCATTCATATGTATAGCCTCCACCTGATAGACCAAAGGCTGTCAGATCACCTGTACGATATTTTCTCCCATCCTTATCAAGCATACGATAATGGCTCTGAATATAATGCTCGTCGTATGGTTGGTATTGTTTGTTCCAAATAAACTTGTTCGTTTTTGTATAAAGCAATAAGAGATCATGGGTATTCCCACAAGTCCCTGAGTCATTATGTGCGCTTGTCCGTTTCCAGATAATCTCGTTCTTAAATAGCTTTGGCCCAAATATAGTATCAAGGATGATTTTCAGATAATGGCTTGCGGTTGGATCGCAGTGTAAATATAAGCTTCCTGTTGGTTTCAGGACTCGGTGTAACTCGACAAGTCTAACTGCCATCATGACAAGATATGCCATCATTTGATTAGTACCAATAAAATCACGGAGGGACTCTATCATCTTCGCTACATGGTCAGGGCCTTCCGTCAGGAGGTCAGTGTATGTGTGTTCAGCCTCTAAATTCCAGTGCCATGTATCTTCAAAGGCTTCAATCTGCGCTTCGCTTTCTGTGCCACTCTCGTCTCTGAACAGCACGTTATAGTTGCGACTTGAATTAAATGGCGGGTCAAGGTAAATAAGATCAACGCTCTCACTTGGGATATGCTCGCGCAAAATAAAGAGGTTGTCGCCGTAAAACAGGGTATTCTCGGTGATAGGACGTGGTGACATGTTCCCCTCCGTGTCCTGTAGTTTTTCAGTAGCCAGTATAACATAAGCTGTACAAAGATCATATCGGTTAGCCTATGCAGCTTAAAACTCGGTGGAGGGAAAGCTTGGTTCGTACGAGGATATTTGTCCGGCGTCGAGGCTAGGTCTGAGGTGTTATAATAGACCCTAAAATTAGATGAGGATTATGCTATGTCGGATAGAAATAGATTAGCCGATCAATTAAGAATTATTTTAGATACCCCGACATTAAAAAGTAAGAAGAGTCAATTGATACAAAGCTATGGGGATAATGATCTATTTGAATTTATTGCAATTGGTAGCCCTTCTAGATATACCCAACTTCAGACAGATTTTGCAAATGAAGTCATATGGATTACAAAAGATGATCAGGGGAGAGAACAATACGACTTTCCATATACAGAGGAGATACTAGCAAATTTAGCTGCAAGCCTGAGCTTAAAACTAGACGAAGTTAAGTTATTTTATATCACGAGAATTTTATCCGGACAACCCAACGAGAACCAGAAAGTAATAATGATTTCTGAGAGGAAAAAGCTTCTTAATTATCAGAAATATTTTAATGATCGTTTGCCCGCGTTTACTATTTTTGATCCTGAAGAAGCTAGCCTTTTCATTGATCTGTTTTGTAAGAGACACGGTAAATACTTTGTTAAACCGCAATTTTTAGCTAATAGAGGATTATGGTATCTTTATTCGATGAGATCGAAACTACAGCAGTTTCAGTTAGCATGGTCAGTTAATGCTTCCTCCAAAAATCCCTCGGACTATGGAGCGGACATGCAGATGATGGGATCTATCTCAAGTAGGATGAAAGATATGCTAAAGGCAATTGATGAGATTGGTATTAATTACTATAAAGGATCAAACAATGATACTAAGGACGATATGCTCTATCACTTTAACTATTGGATCACACTATACAGTGGGATACTTGATGCTTTGGCCTGGGTTTCTCTTTATAGGTATGGTATTCCAGCTCCTAATAAAAACAAAGTCGCGTTAGGAAGTGATGAGGTTCTTATTGAAATTTATAAGAGAAACCCTAAATTAAAAGAAGTGATAAGTAAAAACCGGAAAATTATTGATCTGATATATGAACCTCGGAACATGTTTATCCACCGAGAGATGTTACATGGCCTAAGATTAAGCAACTACCAAGCAAATCTTGAAATTAATGTGATAGATGTAGAAGGAGAATTTCTTTCTCATATTCGTGCGTTGCAAGCTGTTGTTAAGGGGGGACTTAATAAGGCCGGATTATATGAAGTTCAAGGTCGCTATTTCCTCGAACTCTATAGATTTGTTAAGTTTGCGACTAGGCTTTTTGTAGATTTCCTAAACCAGTACGTGTCTACTTTGGAATATGAGCAACTTCTTGTAGGGGATCAAGTATTAAAAGAAAAGGTAGACGCGGCAATTAAAACCATACCTCAGACTCTAGGTTTTGATACTACAGAGTTTAAGGATTTTGCTTTAGGATATTAAGCCCTGATGTCTGATGGTAATGCTATTTGGAACTGGTATACAAGTAGCTATAACATTTTTTCCCCTGTATCATTATGAAAAATAAGGGAGTGCCGATAGCTGGCCGTTATGGGAACGTGAGGCTGAGGTCGCAGAATTGAAAGTGTCCGGCGTCGAGGCTACATCTGAGGCTAGTGTAGACGCTGCATCTCCTATTATTTTCCCCTGTATAGCTTTAAGTGGGGGATACGTTCATAGTCTCTGAAGTTGGCAGTAACCAGTGTCATATCGTGGTACAGGGCAGTTGCAGCAATGAACAGATCAGGCTGGTCAATGAGGAGACCTTTGCGTGCAAGTTCTCCACGCAGCAAGGCATACTGTTTCGCAATCGAGCGGGTGAGAGCAAGAACGGATACGCCTCGAAGAAACTGTCGGTAGATGGAGCTATAACGCTTGGGGCTATACCCATAGTAAATCCCTTCGTACACTTCGGCAAAGGTGATGATGCTGATTGCAAGTCCATCAGTGACAAGGGTATTGAGCAGCGAAACAGCAGGGGAACGTCCTTTCAGATAATCAGCCACGTAGTGACTATCGACGAGATAGGTCATAGGTTCACAGGCGGGCGGTTGCTGCGCTTGCGGGTAGCGTCAATATTGGCAACCAGTTTGTCTGTATCAATGTCCTTCCATCCACCAGCAGCAGCACGAAACGCTTCATAGTCTGCTTTGGTTTTTGCTCGTTTTGTTGGGTGGTTTTTCACTCCTGTTCCTGCTGGCATGAGGATAGCCACTGTTTCGCTGTCTCGCTTGAGAAGACGGGGTTTTCTGGTGGCTTTCACTTCTTCAGCAAGACGAAGCAGGTCTGGTTTGTTGCTAATATCAATACTGGTGATTGGTGTATTCATGTTTGTCATATTGCAGAGCTTAGTATATCACATTTCTTCAAGAACAGATTTCTGCATCCGTTTCTGAAATTGTTGGTAGATGAGTTTTCGTCGCTGTCTGACTTCCTCAAGGACTTTCCGGCGTTGCTCGCGGGCATCACTCGCAGCAATTGAAGGAGGTACAATTGGTTTCAAGTTGTAAGCGGTCATAAGTCTTTTCTGGCATACTAGCGCGTTTCTAATGTATCGTCAACAACAAAACAGAGGAACGTTGCTACCTTGTTTTGTTGATAAAGACACTGGGCAAAATTTTACTCATTTGGTTTTATTCGTATAGAATGCTTTGATGTGCTTTGCTGAAACGTTATAGAGATATAGATGCTTTTGCGGCTATCTGATGAGGAATTTTACTGTTTTATGCCTGGATTATAGAAGCGAAGCGGGGTAAATATGTTCTTTTTTGTCAACTTCGATGGAGATTCTAGAGCAGTCGCTCAGGATAAAGGAAAACTCTTTGAAAGCCTCGTTGCCGTTTTAGTCAGTGCCAACGGATACCGAATTATAGAAATGAGAGCCAAAACAGCAGGGAAAGAATATGATGTAATAGCCAAGGGAAAGCTAGATCAAAATCTTCTCATAGGGCAAGCAAAGGCATGGGATAGATCAATTGCTGCAAAGGAAATGTCCGAGTTTGCAGGAAGTTTAGATGTCGAAGATTTTCCCGAAGATGCTTTAGGGCTATTTGTTTCCTTAACTGATTTCTCACCAGAAGCTAATGAATTTCTAGCCAAAATGAGGAAAAATAAACGCAACCGGATTAAGACAATTGTGGGTGACCAAATATTTACTAGTTTGAAAGAAGCGGGTTATGCCTCTAAGGATGAAATCAAGCGAAGAGCCGAGCAAACTTTTCAGCATAAAGCCGGTGATACACATCTATTAGTTTCAAGCAGAGGAAATTATTATATTCAACTTCTTGTTCGTAGTCATGAAACTCGGCCAAAAGCTTTTTGTGTATTAGATACCACTGGCGTAATAATTTCAGAAGCAGATTTTGGTAAAGAACTTAAGCTGCGCATAGAGGAGTTGAAAGAGCTTAACTTTCTAACCCAACGTGGTGATTATGTATCTTTTCTCGATACACCTCCTGGCCCAGTCGGACCAGGCCCAGAAGGTGCAAGTTGGTTCGAGTATAAACTTCCTGCACCTCCTCACTACTTTGTAGGTCGTGATAATCAAATAGAGAGTTTCCAAAGCTATCTGAACGATGTTCAAGAAGGACGTACTAATGTACGGGTATATCAAGTTCTCAGCCCTAGCGGAGTAGGGAAGACTTCCTTTATGCTGAAGGTGCAGAGCTTGCTAAAACAACCGGCTTGTACTGCCTTTGTGGATTCTCGTAACCTGCGGAGTTCAGTTGACTTACTGGCTTTGCTGCAAGAATTTTTGATAAATTACGCAAATGCCCTTGAAGTAGCAGCCGTTGTACCCGCTGACACTGCCTCAGTTTTACAAAAATTTTCTGATGTTGACCGGGAACTGCAAAAGCGTGATCTGCTGGGTGTATTTTTTATTGACCAGTTTGAAAGTCTCTTTCACAAGCCCGAACTATACACACAATTCCTTGATCTTGTTATAAGGGTTATTTATGATGCCAAACGGATCGTTTTCTGTATCGCACGACGAAATGACCAACCAACAACCTTCGATGAGCGAATAGAATTGGATCTTCAAAGATTAATAAGCATGTCAAATAGCGTCGAGTTGAAAGACTTCTCCCGTGCAGAAGTTCTAAATCTGTTATCTCATCTAAGTGATGAAATAGGACAAAGTATTAAGCCAAAATTGCAGAATCTAGCGCTTGAGTTTGCAGCATCAGGATATCCGTGGTTATGCAAACGAATTGGAGCACATGTCTGGAATGCTTTAGTTAAAAAGAACTTGACGCAACACGAACTCATACAGGATGGTATTAGACCAGAAGAGTTGTTTGAAGAAGATTTAGCAGGCCTGGTTATTATGGAAAAAGTATTTTTGAAAGATGTGGCGAAATATTTACCAGCTACGCTTGATGAGCTTTCAGAAAAGTTTGATGGGAAGTTATTGGCATCAAAATTAAAACTTTTCCAGGACTTGAGGTTAGTGCGCCTCATTGGACGTACTTATGATACCTATAACGATGTGTTCAAAGAATATTTGAAGACAGGCATGGTTCCTTTGCCTGCGAAGTATATCTTTCGCAGTGCGTTTTCTACAACAAAAAAAGTGTTAGTAACAATTATTGAACGTGACTGTCATAGCATAAAAGCTCTAGAGCAAGTTTCGGACATAACCTATGGCACAATGCAAAATGTTCTACGTGAATTAAGAATGTTGGAGCTAGTTGATACCTCTCGCCGCCAGCTAAGCGTCGATCAAGAAACATATGATGCTTTTCAAAAAGGTGAGCTAGATTCACTTATTAAGGATCGTGTCAGGCAAAGAAACGGCCTGGTACGTGATGTTCTAAATAGGATGGCAACGCAAGAGTATATTACTTTAAATCAATTAGCAGAGTATTTGAAGGAAGGTTTGCCTGTGCTTGAAGCTGCGGATAGCAGTTGGCGTGCATACGCTCAAACTTTCGCCGGGTGGTTACGCTTTTTTGGTATACGTCCAGGTCAAATAGTGAATGAACAGAATAAGTCAGTTGGTGCAGCTCGATTATCTTTGAGCACAGAAGATATATTTTTACCATCCATTTATATTCGTGAGATATTGAGAGCACTCAAGTCGTTTAGATTGCGACCAACACTACCAAGAGCAGACGTTGATTACCAGGTAATGATAGATTGTAAAAAAATCGGGCTCATACAGCTTGATGAGAAAGACAAGAATGTACAACTAACCCCGTTGGGGCAAGAGTTTCTAATGAGTGACATAGCCCGTACTCGTATTATGAGGGATTTTCTTCTTTCACTTACGTACATTCCTAATTATTTGAACCTGATAGAAAAGTCTTCAAGACGACATATAGATGTTTTGAAGTTGACGCTAGGAGATATAGGTTTTACTGAAGAGACGTGGATTTGGCGAAGTAAAGTTATAGCTAATTGGTTAGAATTTGCAAACTTAGTGTCTCGGAAAGAGGGTCGTGTTTATAAATCAAAGCAATCTTCTCTGTTTGAATAAGTCAGCACATTTCGGCGGATTCCGGTGATGTGTCAACAACAAAAAACAGGGAAGCGTTTTCCGCTCCCCTGTTTCCGGTGTTCCTGGGTTGCCTACTGTTGTTGCTCATAAGCATCAAGAACAGGCTTCACAATGGTTGAGTATTTGGCGTTCCCCCATCGAAGATAGGAGCAAATTTCGCGTCGTGGAATACCACTTTTATATGCTTCAATCACCTTGTTCCTCTCCTCGTCGGGAACATCCGGGAACAAGGCAGTAGGAGATGTTAGCTGCTCCTCTATTTCCTCTCTCGCGGGGTCTGTTCCCGTTGCTGTTTCCGTGATCTGTGGAATGTTCGGCTGTTCCTCAGAAACAGTTGTTTGTGCCAGTAACACCCGGAGCGTTTCAATCAGTTCGGGACTAAAAACAATGGGCGCTGGTTGTGGCGCAGATGTTTGTATGTCCTTCTGTATCTTTTGGCTGCTGACATGACGCAGAGCATGAGCAACAATCAGAAGCACAATCGCAACCGAGCGTATCCAGATCAGGACTTCAACCGGAACAAACACATGAACATATGCATTGTCCAATGTCAGGTTTAAGGTCTGCTGCACGCTCTCAATGTTCAGGACAATTGCTGCTGTAAAGAGCAGCAATGTAGAGAGCAAACCGTACAGCCAGGTTTTTACCTTCTCGCCTTCCGCATGATAGCGGAATGTGCGGATAATGGTTCCGGCAACGCTGGCGTCAATTGCTATGCACTGAGTCCACGCCCACACCCGTTGCATGAAAAGGTTGTCGGTGAGAACTGATCCTTTGGTAAGGACATTTGCCATGCTTGCAATCAGCCCGAATGCCAGTAACAAAACTGAGAGGCTTGACGCAAGTTCTAAAATGTACAATATGCCGGTGTCTAGTTTTTCGATGCTGTTAAATTGGCGCATGGTGCGTCTTCCTTTCTCGTGGGGCTTGTATTTTTGAGGATGATGCGGAGAGAGGTGAGAAGGGATTTTAGATCATCAAAGGTGGTAACCGAACATGCCAGTCGTAACCGCCAGGGTCGAACGCTTCGACTTCCTCGCCCCGGCCTACATTGGCAACGTCTTAGCCGTGGATTGCGCGCTGAATTACGTAGGACGCACCAGCATGGAGGTTGGCGTAGAAGTGACGGCGGAGGACCTGATAACGGGCGAAGTACGGCACATCGCCAGCAGCCAGGTAATCTACGTCGCGCTGGACGAAAACGGCAGGCCCACCCCCGTGCCACCGCTTATTCCCGCCAGCGCGGAAGAGGAAGCAAGGATAGCCAGGGCACGCGCCCGCCGCGAGCACATAAAAAGGATTGAAGAGGAACTCGCAAAGATGCAGGGCGAGGATGGCCAGGCATGAATTTGCTTGCCCTGAAATTAATCCTCACCCCGCTCTTCGTTGGAGGCGCGACCCTTGTCGCTCGCCGCTTTGGCCCCAGGGTCGGCGGCTGGCTGGTGGGCCTTCCCCTCACATCTGGACCCATTGCCTTCTATCTCGCGTTAGAGCAGGGTACAGGCTTTGCTGCTCGCGCCGCCCAGGCCACCTTGCTCGGCCAGATATCGTTTGCAACATTTTGCCTGACCTACAGGTGGCTCTCGCCGCGCTTCGGCTGGCTCGGCTGCTGGCTTATGAGCTGGAGCGTCTTTTTCATTTTGACCTTCGTCTTGCAGCAGGTCTCGCTTCCTCTACCCCTGGTATTCATCATCGTAGTAGGCGTGCTGCTGCTCACCCTCCGGCTCCTGCCTGACACCCAGGATCAAATCGTCAAGACTACCCATCCTACCTGGGACCTTCCCGGGCGCATTCTCGTAGCAACTGCCTTCGTACTGCTCCTGACCGGGACCGCCACCTTGCTCGGCCCGCGTTTGAGCGGGCTCCTCTTGCCCCTGCCTATTTATGCCACGGTCATCGCCATCTTCACGCACCATACGTATGGAGCCGCCGCCGCCTGGCAGGTGCTGCGTGGAGTGGTCGTTGGCTCGTTCGCCTATGCCCTCTTCTTTCTGCTCATCGCCACGCTCATAGCATCGCGTGGCATCCTCGTCGCTTTCGGCTGCGCCATCGCTGGCGCCCTGCTCATCCAGGGCTGCACGCTCTGGCTGATGCAAAGGCAATCCCCGCGTTTTTAATGAAAGGCGTTCTTTCAATTCAAGCGTGCATTGCACAATTGCTCCAGCCGCTCAGACATCACTCGTTCGAGACCAGCCGGGTACGGTATTCCGTGCGCTCGCGCCAGGGGAGGAGCCAGTTCCTGGTAGAAGCGGACGATGACGAGGGCAGCCTGGAGCATGGCATCTCGCTCCAGTGGACAAAATGTCGCCTGTAAAGGCGCTAACTGCTCTACTGGTATCGCTTGCTCCACCTTTTCATAGCCCTCTGCCGCAGCTTGGAAGTTCTGTCGCAGGCGGGCCAGGTTCACACAGGTGAGACGCATATCCTCTAAAGCGCCATACGCCGACCAGAGCTGTCCGCGCGCCATCGTTGTGATGAAGTGGTGGGACAGGTCATGCCAGAACCAGGAGACCAGGCGGTGTAACGTCTCGGTCTGCTCTGCTTGAGCAGCTTCGTGCCAGGGGAACACTGCCCCAGCCAGGATGCCCTTTTTATCGAGCAAGACCCTGTAAGGTCCACCGTGAATGTCAGTGAAGTGGCTCTCGCGGCCAAGCCCAAGTTCAACTTCGATACCATCGGGAAAAGTGAAGAAAACAAAATCAGCGCTGCCACCATGAGAGTCTTCCAGGAACACCGGCTCACCCAGCCGTCGAATAAAAGCCTCGCGCTCGGCGAAGAAGTCGTCGTAAGCCTCATCGGTGGTGATCAGGTAGAGATCAAGGTCGGAGTAGGCATCAGCCGCGTCCCTGGCATAGGAGCCGCCGAGAAA
>WNFC01002560.1_pt1 | contig 19582 bp, 9 predicted proteins | sample 5400541 | NCBI WGS metagenome assembly WNFC01 (sample SAMN13153342, study PRJNA577476) | soil metagenome | isolation source: 120 cm saprolite under Douglas fir tree site 2 hole 2 replicate 1 | place: USA:California | collected 2015-04-18 | reverse complement strand
CGCAGGAATTCGGAGCGAGTGATGATCTGATTATTAACGCGAGTGATGATCTCTTCGACTACTTGGGTCGCCGCCAGGGTGGATAGGAACGTCACGCCAATGAGGGAGAAGCATATTTTTTTCATAGTTTCAGGTGGGCACCACAGTTGGCCGTCGGTAGGCCGAAACCGAGAAGCCTGGAGTCATCTTACTCCTCTTATTTTACTTGGCGGAAGCACGAGCGACCAGTGGTGGAACCGAGCACCTCGCCGGCCCAGGTGGAGACAGTCAGGAGCGAGATCAGGGTCTCCGTATCAAGGCCAAAGCCGTCGCATCATCAATCACGGGTCTATGGCACATAAACTCGCCGACTGCCCTAAGAATGGAGGAACACATCTCCTCGGCGCTCGTAGACTCGTCGTCCCGCAGGCGATCCTTTACCCGCTCCAGTCCGAATTCGGGGTCTACGATTTTGTCGTCTTTTCCTTCGCATTCCACCACCCCGCGCGAAACCAACAGCAAGGCGGCGCTCCGCTCCATTGCGACGATGGGCGCTTCAGAGGTGGCATGGGAGAAAAGACCAAGCGGCAAACCGGTGGAAGCGATTTCCACGATTCCAGTGCTGTCGCGGAGAAGTCCCGAAGTGTGGCCGGCATTGCTATAGCAGAGCGTGCCCAACTTTTCGTGGTAACAGCCAAGGAATGCGGGACAGGAACGGACACCATCAGCAGCCTCCATGATGCTGCGATTGAGGGCGAGGCAAAGTTCGGTCATGGCGTCGGCCTCATTGGCTTCCGTTGGCGCGAAGAGACTCGCGCCGAGGCGGCGAAATGTCTCTTGTGCTGCGGACAAAATGGCTTGGTTATCCTCACGCCGGCCAGCCACGTCGAGCAGGCCAAACAAGATCCGTTCGGTGCTGACGCGCAGAGAGTCGTACAAGTCGCCAGCTACTCGCTTGCCGTAGAAAGCAGCTGCAATTTCGGCGTCCTCGACCTTGGGGAACTGGCCTGGGACGGGCTCCACTACTGGGGCTAGCTCGGGGGCACGAGAATGGAACAGAGAGTGCATCAGCGGCCAAGACTAATCGAAAAGTAGCATAACACCCTGAGCTGAGCAAACCTGATTGGCCCATGTGAGTGGATTTTAATTGCCGTACTTATCGGATAGGTACCTGCCCACTTCGGATTCGAGCTGGCCATAGTCGGAATGAATAGTGGCTCGTAGAGCGGCCTCGGTGGAACTACCCTGGCTGAGAAGCTGCAAGAGGCGCTGAATGTCGCCCATGCCGTAGGAATCCTGGATGTAGGAAACGGCCGCCAGGGATTCCGCATAGGCCGCATAGGCCTGCACGCCAGAGAACCGCATGAAGCTTCCTTCTAGAACATTCAGAGGGAGGTTGTGTTGTGACTGGAATAGCTGGGCCAGTTGGCGGCCATTCGCGTCGACCGTTTTGGGCTCGAGAAGCTGCGCGATTCCTTCGTGCAGCCAAGACGGGCAGCGTCCGGCAGAGAGTTGATTAATAAAAGAATGAGCCAGCTCATGCTTCAGCACATGTGCCAGTTCCGGTGTCACCGATGTAAGGCCGCTAATGGGGATGCGGAGTTTTCCATCATTGATGGCTCCGGTCCAAGAGGGAGCGCGGGTGACGTCAAAGAAAGTCTGCTCGGTATAGAGGGTCACCAAGATATTGTCACGAGGTGGCGTGCCAAGGTCGCGAACTAGATCGTCGTAGTCTGATTCCAGGGCGGTGAGAATTTGTCCGCGGAGCGTCTCCGAGGTTTGTTTGCCTTCATAGTGAAGGACAAAATGGCTACTCTCACGCTGGGCGAAGTCGGTCTCAACCGAATCCTCCCGCTGTGCCTTAGCCAAGAACTGCTGGACGGCAGAATCAGGCCGTAGTTCTATGGAGTGCTTCCATGATGCAATGGCTTCTTTTGTGCGATCGCAGGCAAACTGGGCATAACCCAGAATAGTGAAGGCATCTGGTGAATTGGGCGCTGCACGTGTGGCACGGTGGGCATAAGGCACCGCTTGTGAGGGATTACCGGTACGCACAAGCAGCGCGGCATAATAAATGAGGATCGTCGAATTTTCCGGCTGGAAGCGGAGGGCACTCTCGAAATCGCGGCGAGCCTGGTTAATGTTTCCGTGTTCGAACTCGAACTTGCCCGCAATAAAATTTGCCGTAGCGCTCAATTCAACGTTGCCTTTACTCTCCAGCTTTGACAACACATCGGAGTCGACTTTGCCATCGTGAACTATTTTGGTGGGCAGGTCGCCTTCATTTGCCAGGCTGTCCGTGGGCGCGAACGACGGCAAGTCGCCAGCAACCTTCGCTGCGCCGGAAGAGGAACTGGCGGGAGCGCCTCCGGCTTCCACGCGCTCCACCGAAGACCTAGGAATGGCGTAGGCGTTATCGCCGATGTTGTACTCGCAGTGGTCGCCATTGTCGCGGACGCTGTCGGCGAGAATGGTCCGGCCGTTCTTCAGATGGATGGTGTCCGCACTCGCGCAGGTAGCGCCGAGTTCGATCGATACGACTAAGAGGATAGTGACACGTGCCCTCATTGAAGCGCATTCTACCAATGGCGGGCCGACCCACCCATGTGACGAAAGTAGCAATAACAATGCGCCTTGGAATCATGCTCGGGATCTGCCTGGGAATCTGCGCTCGGCCAGTTTTTGGCGTTGCCCCTCAGCCCACGCCCTCGGGCAAATCGGGAACGGCAGAGGCGCTTTACCTGCAGCTGAGCAATACGCCTCTAGATCCTGCCCGCGTCTATCAAGTCCGGGATGCGTCTTTGGATCGGGCGGCGATTCACTTCACGCTCGAAGACGGTACCATTGCTCTTACGCAAGATGTCCTTGGCCGGATCACCGGCGCCTTTTTTGAAGGCGAGGGCGAAGTGCTTCTGATTCCTCCCGATGAGGTAGAACGCAAATCCATTGGCCTGTTCACTGGCATGGCGATACTGGAAGAGCGTTTCACGTCGGCATACTTCCGCTTTAACGATGACACAGCCGCTGAACTCAAACCTGGCCTGCGAGCAGCGGACAACGCTGATGGCTTCATCAGTCGATGGGGAGATACGGCACGCACCCTGGCGCAAGCCGACGCTCTGCGATTGCTAGTAACCTTCAGCAAGATGCTGCCACTGGAGGGCAGATCTTTCAGTTCCGCGAGGCCTGCATCCGTGGATCCTCGGGATCGAATGCTGCATGCACGACTGCAGGGGGTGAAATTGGGAATCTTTGACATCCACTTCGATTCGAAGGCGGCGGAGCAGATTCAGGCGGGACAAGTGAGAGCTGCAAAGAACGGAACAGTTTATTACGACATCTGGACCTCGTTCTCGATCCATCCCGCCTCGTTGGATTCCAACGGGCAGGCCCTTCGATGGCCCAGGGAATCGCTCACGATCGCTCGAGAAGAGGGAGAACCGCGTGAGGAGTTCGCGGTTCACCGCTATGAGATCGAGGCCGAAGTCAGGCCGCCCAAACAGCTCAACGTCGAGGCGCGTCTCGAGGTCGATATCACACACCGCGGAGTACGGGCGCTGATATTCGAGTTATCCCGCTTTTTGCAGCTGCAGGTCGTGGAGGCGGATGGACAGCCGGTGGAATTCATCCACAACCCATCGATTGAGGGAACACAAATCTCGCGCCGCGGAAACGATTTGGTGGTCGTGATTTTGCCGGAACCGACACGAGCAGGGCAAAAAATCGAACTCCGGTTTGTCTACGGAGGAGAAGTTCTTGCCGAAGCCGGTAACGGCTTACTCTATGTAGGTGCGCGCGGCACCTGGTATCCCAATCGGGGGCTGGCCATGGCCGATTTCGATCTCAAGTTTCATTACCCGCGCGGCTGGACGCTGCTCGCGACGGGTCAGCCAGTGACAACCTCAATCCGACCTGGCGATTTGCCGCCAGCGGGAGCAATGCCGAGCATACCGGACGAACAGACTGCTCGTTGGATTTCAGAACGGCCGATCCCGGTGGCCGGATTCAATCTTGGAAGGTATACCCGCGCCACGGCCCAGGCTGGAAACGTCACCGTGGAAAGCTATGCAGCCCCAGGGGTAGAAAGAGAATTTCCCAAGGTTCCGGTACAAATTATTGAGCCTGATCCCGCGGTATCGGGGGAAGTGAAAAGGCCGCAAGAAATAGTGGTGCCGGTCCCGCCGTCGCCCGCCCGCAATGCGCTGCATGTAGCGGAAGCGACGGCGCAGGCGCTGCAGTTTTATTCCCGTCGCTTCGGTCCGTTTCCCTACAGCCACCTTGCCCTCACCCAGATGCCGGGACCTGAAAGCCAGGGCTGGCCTGGGCTAGTGTTTCTTTCTTCCTACGCTTTTCTTAGCGAACAAGAGCGCGCTGACCTCCACATGGATTACTCAACAAGTATTTTGGCTCAACAAGTTCCGGCGCACGAGACAGCACACCAATGGTGGGGCGATCTGGTCACGTGGAAGAGTTATCGCGATCAGTGGATCTCCGAGGGGTTGGCTAATTACAGCTCCCTGATGATGTTACAAGAAAAAAATCCAGTGGCTTTCCATCAGATCATGGAAAGATACAGGCAAGAGTTGGTCGAGAATAAAAATGGGGAGCTTCCGAAAGATGCCGGGCCGGTAACCTTGGGAGTGCGGCTGCTGTCGTCTCACGCTCCGGAAGGATATGCAGCGATCAGTTATGGGCGCGGCACGTGGCTGTTTCACATGCTTCGTTCGATGCTGCTGGACCTTGCCGCGCAGGGTCCTGGCAGGGGCAAACATGGCCGCAACAACGCGGAAGAGCCTTTCGTGCTGGCCCTACGCAAGCTTCGTCAGCGTTTTGAAGGCAAGGCGGTCAGCACCCGTGAGCTGCTGGAGATTTTCGCGGAGGATCTTCCGCCAGCACTGCGCTACGAGGGCAAAGCGTCGCTGGACTGGTTCTTGCAGGGTTGGATCAACGGCACAGCCCTTCCGAAGCTGCAATTAGAATCGGTCAAGTTTACGCCAAGGGGAAATGCCACCATGGTGAGCGGGACTATCTTGCAAAAAAATGCGTCCGAAGATTTAGTCACGTCAGTTCCCATCTATGCAGTGGTGTCAGGCAACGCGTCTGTATTCATCGGCCGAGTATTTGCTGATGGAACGGAATCTTCGTTTCATCTATCCGCGCCTGCCGGAACACGTAAGATCTTATTAGACCCGAAACAAACCATCCTCACAGCTCCCAAATAGAATTACGGTCAACGGCTTGGCGAATTCATCCTTAGATTCCCCCGGTAGAAGCACGCTTGTTCACGGAATTCCATTACTCAACAATGCCGGGGGAAGCAAAATGCCGCAATCTCCGGATTAAAGATCGCGGCGCGATGCTATGGTAGCGACTTAAATGATGTTCACAGCGACAGCGGCGGAAGCAATACCGTTGGTTACGACCTGGAGTGAGCCGGCACCCAGAGCGATGGTGCACGGAATGTCGAACTGTGCGGACACAACTCTTGTTCCCGTCGATACGCCCGAGTTGAAGTTATGCGTCCGGCAATAGACCACTTTCCCGGTAGAATCCGTGATCCGTACCAGCGGGAAGTTGGTGGCGTTTTGGTTATCGTCCCCGTAGGCGGCGCCTTGCGACTTGCCACTGAACTGTCTGCCGGTGATGACATTGTTGTGCGTGCCATGGGTCAGGCGACTAGCCACGGAGGTGATGGCAGGAGCACAAGCGGAGCAAGCGCTTCCCCCAGGCGTGTAGACCTCGACATCCGATGAGAAGTCGGTGAAGAGGATCTGGCCCGTAGGGAGCACGACCATGTTGCCATAGTACGAGCTATCAACGGCGGCATTCGGTGGCCCCGGCACGGCGTGGAGGGCGGTGCCATCCCACTCGAAAAACTTAGTGCCCGTGCCGAAAACTCCCGGGCTGGTGTCCAGAAGGACGTTGCCGTCAGGCAGGAGCGAGCCCGGCCCATCGGCGATATCGAGGGAGCCGCCAAAGCTGGGCGCCGTGGTCCAGGTGTTCGTGCTGGAGTGGTAGATGGCATTGTTAGTGGTGGCGCCTGCGTAGAACACAGTGCCGTCAGGACGCAGAACCGCCGGCCCAAGTTCGTGCGACGAGGGATCTTCGAGTTGTACACCCACACTGGGTCCAGCCGTCCAAGCTCCGGTGGACGGGGTATAGATTTCCGAGGTCGACGGACTCGCGCCGTTGTTGGCATCCACGGTCAATACTTTCCCGTTGGGAAGCAAAGTCCATCCTTCTTCGTCATTGATGTCGGCTTTGCCCGTACCGGTAGGAGTCCAGGTTGCGGTGGTGCCGGAGAGCGAAAGGAGCGCTTCATCCGTGGTACAGCAATTTGCCAACATGAATTTGCCGTTGGGCAGTACCACGCCTTGAGCATCGCCGATTGTGGTCCAACCGGGCGGTGCGGTTATGGGGACCCAGGTGTTGGAACTCGGTGTATAAAGGGCGCCCAACGTTGTCCACTCCTTATTGCATGCATTGTATTCACCGCCCATAACAATGAACTTCCCATTGGGCAGAACAGCGGAAGCGAAGTAAAGAGGGTTATACCCGCTGGGCAAAGCGCCGACTGAGTGCCAGGTCCCGAGGACGTAGCTACCTGTGCGGTCGGGGACGAGCCGGTACCAGATACCCGTGGCGGAGCAACCGGAGTTGAGCGCCAGAACGGAGCCATCCGTGAGCAGTTGGATATGCCCTACGCCAGCCGGAGGAACGTTTCTGATCTTGGTCCAGGTTCCAGCGGTGAATGGTGTTTGTGCGCTGGCAACCACAGACCAGCAACCGAAAGTGAGCAGCGCGATTCCCAGCGCTCGGATTACAAATTTCATATTTTGACCTTGCATTTTTCCGGATTCCTCGAAACGTGGCTTCTGATGCGGATCTTCAAAATCACAACCACAGATGGGATTTGCTCCAGGAACTTTCCGATCGGGAAGCTCCGAAAGCCGACGAATTATACATCGGGTTAACGAAGCCTCAGCCGAGGTTACACAACTTTCACGAACTATTTTTCGGAATCACAAAAGTCAAAGGAGGGTCACAAGAAACTGCATCCCCGGCCTGGTCGACGTTGCAAAATCTTGCAACCGAACGCAGCGAAGAAGCGCAGCTTCTCGAGTGAGATCAATCTCTCGAACATTTAGTCTTTGAGCAATGGCTTGGGGCGAAACTCACGCAGCACAATCATTCTTCATCTGATACGGCTTCGTCCTTGCGGACGTCAGATTCCAAACTCACTTCCGGCAAGCTCGCGCCACGGAGTTCACGATTAAAAGCAGGCAGGTCAGTGCTCTTAAATGCGTCCCAGCGTCTAAGCACGTCCGATGAATCGCGCTCAACGGCGGTGGCAGCCTGAAGTTGTGATGCAGTGGGCTCCGCGTCGACTTGCCACACCTGGCCATACAGTGTGCCGACTTCGCCGTTGACGCGTGCAAGAGTTAGTTCGGCGGACGGCGGGGCGAAGAAACCTGCCGTAGCGCCGAGGATGGCGCCGAGTTTTTTCTGAAATGCTTGAATCGAATCGCTAACTGCATTCCCATGCTGCTCGTTCATCTTTTGCAGCTGTTCACGAATCGAGCCAGCTTGCACGACGGCTTCCGAAGTCTGACTCATGAGTGAAGCCAAACGCATTTCAAACTGAAATTTCCTTTCGAGTCCCACAGCCGAGGTTTTCACTCGAGGATCCATCTTTACAATAAGCGGAGCCGAGTAGGTTATCCCATTCACGGTAAGGCGCACGTTATAGTGTCCTGGCAAAGCGGTTGGGCCGAGCGGCATCCGGGGGGTGTCGTGAGGAGTTGCGGCAATTGGATATTCATGTCTCGTGGAAACCGGAGGGGGATAGTGGAGGTCCCAGACCCAGCGGTGCATGCCGGCATCGATTGAAAGCAATTTGGGCGTGCGTATCCAGTAGCGAGGAATTAATTGTTTTTTCAATTCTTCTTCTGTAACTTCCGGCTTATCCGCGCTCGAGAAACGGCGTACAACTTTGCCCTCAGCATCGAGGATTTCCAGCGTGACCGGGGCGGAAGACGCGCGCGCCAGATAATAGTCGATGATGGCGCCATCCGGAGGGTTCTGAGCTGCGGGCTCATCCGGCGGAAGGGGCGTGTCTGTGTTGGTATCGCGCTGCACCCGATAAGCAGGTGCCGGCTTGAACAGATAGCCTTCGGATCGCGCCGACGATCCGGTAAGCTCCCGCAGCGGACTGATGTCGTCCAGAATCCAAAACGAGCGCCCATGAGTCGCCACGATGAGATCGCTTTCATTGATCCACAGATCGCGCATCGAGCTGTGTGGCAAATTCAACTGCAAAGACTGCCAGTGATCCCCATCATTGAACGAGACCCAAACTCCATTCTCCGTACCGGCAAACAGCAGGCCCTTGCGCATCGGATCTTCTCGCACAGTATCCACCGGGCCAACGTCCGGAAGCCCGGCGGTAATTAGCTTCCACGTTTTGCCACTGTCGTGCGTGCGGTAGATATAGGGTCGGGTGTCATCGATGCGGAATCGGCTCACCGAGGCATAGGCGGAGTCGTCATCGAAGTGCGATGCTGTGATCTGGGTAACCTTGCTCCAGGGTGTCAGCTCCGGCGGGGTAACATCGTTCCATTTCTTTCCGCCATCTCTGGTCAGCCAGATCAAACCGTCGTCGGTGCCTGCCCACAGAGTGTCAGGTCTCTTAAATGACGGGCTGAGCGCATAAATGACGCCCCGTTGTTTGTCGGCGCCCTTGGGGATGAGAGTGCCTACGCTGGCGGGAGCGCCTGGGTTTTCGCGAGTCAGGTCGGAGCTGATGGGTTGCCAGGAATTTCCGCCATCCGTGGTCTTGAACAGAAAATTGGTGGCGTAGTAAAGCGTACGCGGATCCAGCGGAGAGAAGATCAAGGGCTCGGTCCGATCTGCGCGGTACTTGGCATCGCGCACCGGGATGGGTGTGACGTTCTGCACCTGGCCCGTTGACCAATGGAACTTAGAGACTTCGGTCCGGCCGCCTCCGTAGATCACGTCAGGGTCCAGCGGATCGGGCGCGACATATCCATATTCAATGACACCGACCGGATGCCAATCGCGAAATGTAATCTCTCCGTCGTTGCCGCGACTGGAGATGCAGACAGAGCCACTCTCCTGCTGTCCTCCGCAAACGCGATAAGGGAAAGTATTGGTGACTGCGACGTGATAGATCTGCGCCGTGGGCTGGTTATACCAGGAACTCCACGTCGACCCGCCGTTCACCGTCACAAGAGCTCCTTGATCGCTGACCAGAAGAATGATGTTGGGATGATTGGGGTTGATCCATAGGTTTTGATAGTCGTCACCCCCCGGTGCGCCCCGGAAGCTGGTCCAGGTCTTGCCGCCATCAGTGGACTTCATGGTCACAGTGCTCGCGCTGTAAACGATGTCGGGATTCTTAGGGTCCACCTTGGGAACGGGAAGATCGCCACCGCCGATGCGCCCTGCGGGGCGGGGATCATCGGTCACGCGCGCCCAACTCTCGCCGGAATCCTCGGACCGGTAAACTCCAAGGGTGCCAGCGCCGGTTGCTAAGGTTGCGTAGAGGCGATGCGCATCGCTGGGAGCGATGGCTACATAAATTTGCGAGAGATCACTAGGCAGGCCTTTGGTGAGTGCATGCCACGTATTACCTCCGTCAGTCGATTTGAAAAGCCCGCCCGCCGTTCCTTGGAACACGTTATTGTCCTCCCAAGGACCCTCACGCGCTTCCCAAAGCGAGGCATAAACAACTTCCGGATTTGACGGATCGATTTCTACATCCCAGCCGCCGGTGTTCTCGTTCTTGTAAATCAGTTTTTGCCAGGTTTGACCGCCATCGCTGGAACGGAAAATGCCACGCTCTTCGCTAGGCCCGTAGGGATGGCCAAGCACAGCGGCAAATATGCGGTTTGGATCACGCGGGTCAACGGCTAGCGCGGGAATCTGCTGGCCGTCGCGCAGGCCGAGGTGAGTCCAGGTCTTGCCGGCATCCGTGGACTTATAGATTCCATCGCCGACAGAAAGGTCCGGACGGTGCAGTCCTTCGCCGCTGGCTACATAAATGATATTGGCGTCGGAAGGGGCAACTGCGATGGCGCCTATGGACTGCGTGGGCTGGTTATCGAAGATCGGTTCCCATGTCCGGCCGTAGTCATCCGACTTCCAGACACCTCCGTTTACCTGGCCGACGTAGAACAAGTTGGGCTGGTTCGGAACTCCAGCCGCGGCGCGAGTGCGTCCACCGCGAAAGGGCCCGATCATGCGCCACCTCAGGTCTTGATACGTGTACTCGGGAATTTGCTGTGCGCTGCCAGGAACTGCGGACAAGAAAGCGAAGATGCAAACCACCCCCTCTAGGACCCAATGGAATCGGATCACGTGCCCCCTCCGACGGGTAGAAACCAAAGCACACAGAATAAACTATCGGCACAATAATTCCGAATGCGCAATGCTGTAACCAGGAAGCTTCGAGCAGGAAGAATTCATTTTGAACCACTTTGGGCACGGGGTTTAAGATGACTGAGCCTCTTTTTTCCCAAACCATGAATCACCACCGTTTGAAGTTACTTCGCCGGTTTGTGTTCTCACGCATTCGGTCAGTGACCGTAATCACTGTTTGCCTGTGTGGAGTTGATCAGACGCACGCCGCGGGCTCGGCGAAGCCGTCGCAAGATGCGGGCCTCAAGCCCATCTTGCAATATATTTCCTCGGCGTGGGACACGCTGACGCGGTCGATGACTGACTGCCAAAGCATTGTCGATCCTAAGATCAAAGCGCCTCCCGTGTTATACCTGCCTGCCAATTTCGAGGCCCCGGCAGCCGTGCAAAAGCTTTCGACCGAATGCAAGGTACGAATCGAGCATCTACCGATGGAAATCCATCATTTGGGGGAAATCGATAGCAGCAAGATTCAGCCGCACGGGTTGCTTTATTTGGAGCACAAGTACGTAGTTCCAGGAGGCCGCTTCAATGAAATGTATGGCTGGGATAGCTACTTTATTATTCGTGGCCTGCTGCGTGAAGGGCGCGTAGAGCTGGCCCGGGGCATGGTGGATAATTTCTTTTTTGAGATCGAGCATTACGGCGCGATGCTCAACGCCAACCGAACTTACTATCTGACTCGCTCCCAGCCTCCCTTTCTGAGCTCGATGTTCGTCGAGGTCTATGATGCCATGCAGAAAGGCGGTCACACCGACACCGCCTGGCTGGCGAAAGCCTATGCGGACCTGGAGAAAGATTATGCGATGTGGACGCACGAGCCGCATCTGGCGGGGCAAACCGGGTTGTCGCGTTACTACGATTTCGGCGAGGGACCACCGGCCGAGGCGGTTCAGGATGAGAGCGGTTTTTACCGTAAGGTGGCGATGTACTTCTTGCTGAATCGGTCGCAAGCCGAGGATTACATCGTTGCAAGCAAACCGGGGCAGACGCAGCTGGCGGCTGGCGCAAGCTATTCACTCGAGGTGTGCGATGTTTCGCGCACTATGGCGCAGCCGGAATGCGAAAAACACCGCGAGTTCAAACTCAGCTCCGATTATTACAAGGGTGACCGCTCCATGCGGGAGTCGGGATTTGATGTTAGCTTTCGCTTCGGTCCCTTTGGTTCAGCGACTCACCACTACGCTCCCGACTGCCTGAACAGCCTGCTCTATAAAACTGAGAAAGACATGGAGCAGATCAGCAAGTGGCTTGGTCACCGGGCCGACGCTGAAAGATGGGCAAAGCGGGCAGAGGAGCGCAAGAGATTGATCACTCACTACCTCTGGAGTGGCGAGCGCGGATTCTTTACCGACCTCAACTTTCAGACCCTGCAAAAATCTTCGTATGAATACGCAACCATGTTCTATCCGCTTTGGGCGGGGCTGGCCACACCCGAGCAGGCGAAAGCGGTTGTCAGCAATCTGAAGGGTTTTGAGCAGCCGGGCGGTCTGCCCATGAGCACGGAGGATACCGGGGCGCAATGGGACTTGCCCTATGGTTGGGGAAACATCGAGATGTTGGCCATCGACGGCCTGCGCCGTTACGGCTACAACGCCGATGCGGATCGTGTGTCGTATGAATTTCTGTCGATGGTGGCGGAGAACTTCCGGCGTGACGGCAACATTCGGGAGAAGTACAACGTGGTCACGCGCTCTTCCGAAGCCCATGTGGAACTGGGCTATCAGATGAATGTGGTCGGCTTCGGCTGGACGAATGCCGCATTTATCGAACTGCTGCACGGACTGCCGAAAGAAATGGTCGAGCGTTTGGAGAGAGAACAGAACCAACCACTGTCGACGCCTGCGAAGTAAAACCTGGCGAAACATTTTTTCAGTGTTCAGCTAATTTCGGACAGCATTTCTTCCGTTCCGCCTGGCTTCAAAACCGGCATGGCCCCAGCTTCACTCGCGACCCACGCGCCAATTCGATTAGCAACAGCATTCATGTGTTCAAGCGATGATCGACGAAGAAATTCATGGACCAAGGCGGCGGTAAACGCGTCTCCAGCCCCGATCGTGTCTCGGACCTTGACGGGAAAACCTGGATGCTGGCAGCAAGCGTCTTTGCTGACCAGCAGGCTACCGGCCGGTCCTCGGGTGACGCAAACCAGTTCGAGGTCATAGAGTGAAAGCAGTCGCTGGGCTGAGGATTCGTCGTCGCCAGGCTCCAACCCTAACAATTGCATGACTCGCGGCACCTCGTCGTGATTTAGCTTAGCGATCCTCGCACGCTCGATCGAGTTTGAGAGAATTTCCTTGGTGTAGAAATTCTGCCTCAGATTGACGTCGAAAACACGCAACGCCTGAGCACGTGTCGCATCCAGAAAGCGACAAATGGTGGATCGGCTGACGGCGGAGCGCTGCGCCAGCGATCCGAAGCAGACCGCATCCGCTTGTTCGGCCAGCGCCTGCCACTGAGCCGTCCATTCGAGAAAGTCCCAGGCAACCGGGGCACAGATTTCGAAGCTTGGCTGCCCGGTGTTGTCCACTTTTACCTTCACCTTGCCGGTCGCGTGATTCGTGTCGCGCTGGATGAAGGTGGTAGAGACTCCGAGCTGTTTCAGCCGCCGGATGGCTTGGTCTCCGAGGTCATCGCTACCCACGCAACTGGCGGCGATTCCTTCGTCGCCTAACAGTGTGGTGATGTAGGCGAAATTGGCAGGTGCACCGCCGAGTTGCTTTCCCGCCGGCAGCAGATCCCAGAGCAGCTCCCCGAGGCCGACGATCTTGAAGCATTCAGCTTTCATCATGTTGGGAGACTTTCAAGCCGGCCAATCCTATTCTTAGTCCGGCTTGGCTCCGTTCACGGCCGCGAATCTTGTTGCGTTTGCAGCTGCTCGGCCAATTTCAGTTCACTTTCGGCTTCTTCTTTCTTGCCCATGTCGCGATACGCCTGGCCGAGAAGGTGGTGAGTCATGGCATTATTGGGGTCCATCGTCGCCGCTTTCTGCAGCGCTCGGACAGCCAACTGCAACTCGCCCTTTTTCGCCAACACTTTGCCCATCAGGATGAAAGGGCCGGTGGAAGTGGCATCGAGCCAGATAGAGCGCTGGAGAAGCCTCTCGGCGTCTTCGAACTTTTGCACGCGGGAGTAGGCATCGGCCAGCTTGTAATACGTGGCAGCATTGCCGGGATTGATGGCAAGTTCTTTCTGGAATTCCGCAACGGCTTCGGGAATTCGTGACTTGTAGAGATACAACTCACCTAACAGGAAGTGGGCCAAAGGAAGTTTGGGATCGAGCGTCACGGCTTTTTGCCCGTATTCTTCGGCGATTGGATCAAATTCCTGACGGAATAACATGCGAGCGGTGAACAGATAGCTTGCGGCGGAGTCGGGCGGCACATCGAACATTCTTGCGAAGGCTTTGCGCGCGTTTGGATAGTCTTTCGTCTGGATGTAGCAGATGCCGAGAATGTAGGAGGCATCGACGTTGGCGCGCGGAAACCAGGCTTGCACTTTTTCAAGCAGCGGGATGGCCTGCCCCGGATATCCATTCAAGTAGTAAGAGAGGCCGAGCAGCTGTGTCGCCTCGCCATTGTTGGGATCGGAGGCCACTGCTTTCTTCAAGAATCCAACCGCTTTCACATAATCGCTCTTCTTGTAATAAGCCGTCCCGAGTTCCAGGTCGAGGCCCTTCAAGTCTGGACTACTGGCTTCGAGAGCATGCAACTCTGTGATCGCCTCTTCGACCTTGCCCTGCTGCATCAAATCACGCGCGTGGGAGAAATCAAATGTCGCAGACTGGGCCCCTTGTGAAGATTGGGCGGAAGGCTGATCCACTGCTACAATTTGCTGCCCGCATCCAAGCGCGCTGCACGTCCAGAGGAGCGTCAAAAGCCAAACGCCGCGACCAGGGAATGACTGTTGCATTAATTTCGCCAGACAATTACAGCACAAGAGCATCGAGTAACGTCGTGCAAGTAATACAGCGCAGCCATCAAGTCTACCTGGGACGCCAACGAAGCTGGGTGGCGCAGTCGAGTTCCCACGCGGCTTCCTGAGTATTGCCCTGCTGTCTCAGAGCTTGAGCCAGCTGGGAGTGAGAGGGGGCGTACTGGTCGGCCATCTTGATCGCCGCCCGAAACTGCGCAATGGCACCCTCCACGTCTCCCGCAGAAAGCAGCCGCTTCCAAGATTCCCCTGCTGCGCGAGAATATCTGCGAGATCCAACCGGGCGTCTGCAAGGTCATGCCTTTAGCCCTAGTGCGGCCTTGAGATGACTAACCGCGGCATCCAGTTCTGCCTGCTGTGCCAGGACCCAGCCCCGGGCGGGCTGCGGCTCAGCATCTGCGGGCGAGCGGCGAACCGCCTGTTCGAAATCGGCGCGAGCCGCCTTTCTGGAGTGCCTGCTGTCCGCGCTGGTAGGCTAGCCGCGCCGCTGACCGGCCAGGGAATTGGGTCTGCCCCCACGCTCCGCAGCGCGAGATCAGCATCGCAGCTAGGAGGTAACCGGCAAGAGTGGACCAGCGATGGGACACAGTAATTTCGGCAAGAGAGTACTTCTAGTCATGAATTATAACCAATGCCACTGCCGAGCTACTGATCATTCCGTGACCGCTTTGGCCGCGGCAGGCGGCGCGGCGCTTACGCCAGCGTTTTGCGAGTGGCTTCCCCTGACCCCAAAGCAAATGCATGCTCTTTTGGATGGAGAAGATTGGGCGAGGGGCTATGGATGCGAATTCTGCTGCATCTGCAGTTGCTCAGCCAACCTCGACTCGTTCTCTGATTCTTCTTTCTAGCCCATATCCCTGTATGTCTGGCCCAAAAGATGACACGCGATTGCCATTCATTTCCTTATGGTGTCTTGCGTCCCGGACAGACGAAAAGAGGGAATCCCGTAGGACTCCCTCTGAAAGATTGCCACGCGCCCAACTCTAGAAGTTGAGGCGCAGCGCGAACTGCAGGGCTCGCATGCTGGTTCCACCTTCAATGTCCGTTATCTTGCCGTTGGTCTTGGTCGGATCAGAATTCCCGCAGTCAATGCAAGGGTTCGCACCGTTATTTCCGCTGAACGCGTATACGGGGTGATTGAACACATTAAACGCATCCATGCGGAACTGAGCTTTGACGCGCTCTCCGATGGGAATGTTCTTCGTTACCGACAGATCCGAATAGAAACCCCGCGGCCCACGGAAGGAGTTGTAACCAATGTTGCCCAACGTCCCCACGCCGGGCAGTGCGAAACCACTGGAAGGACCGCTAACCAAAAGGGAGTTCCCGGACGGATCAGCCAACGGCGTGAAGTAGACTATCTGATGCGTGACAGAATTGAGCGAGCCCACTCCAGTGTGGAACGAGCCAGGTCCCTTGTTCGGCCGGCAAATGCCTACGTCTTCCTCGGAGCCGCACTCACTCGTACTGGGAGTCCACGGCAGGCCGCCGCTCCAGTTGGTGGTGTTGGTCAACTGATATCCGCCCACCAGATAGTTCATAACCCGGCCGGAATTACTGAGAAACGCTTTGCCTTTGCCGAATGGCAGTTCATAAACCGTGTTGACCACGAATACGTGATTGCGAACGAAATCGTTGGGTCCGTATGCAACCGGATGACTGATGGCATAGTAGTTGTTATTGTAGGCATTGGCGCGAGCGTAGGTGTAGTGCGCTATGAACTGAAGACCCTGGTTGAAGCGCTTGTCCACCTTCATTTCTAACGCATTGTAGCTGCTGCTGGCGTCATTGCCGTAGTAGTTGCCTAGACTATCGGGGAGTCGGGTGCAGGAACCAAGGGGAGTGACCCCGGGGGTTCCGGGGGCGACTGTGAAAGCAGGATCACACAGCGGCCGGCGCAAACTCGAATTGGCTTTTGTCCCGTACAAAAACATGGACAACGGGTTCACATCATAGTTCGGGCCGTCACCTGAGAATCCATGGGACCCTTTATTGCCTACGTAAGCGATTTCAGCTGAAATGGTATTGGTGACTTGGCGTTGAACGGTAAGGTTCCACGCGTCGAGCGTCGGAAGAACTTGCTTGATGGGACGAATGTGCACTCCCCCGTCTTGCCCGCCCAAGCTAGCAAAGGTAATTTGTCCATTGGATGGGATCGCGGGAAAGACAGGAGCAACGGGTCCCTGCGCAAGAGTAAAGGCTGGAATATCATTCCCGGTAGCGGCGCCCGCAGTCAAGGAACCCGCATCAATGTTCTGCTTGATGAGCACCGGGAGGTTTTGAGTCACGGTGTGTCCGAAATTCGATCCGAACACTCCGATGTCGTAGCTGCGCCCGTATCCCATGCGCACTACTGTCTTCGGAGTGAGCTGGTAAGCGATTCCGAGGCGTGGCGCGAAAGCGTGGAGGGAATTCTTGACATTACCGTTCAAACCGTAGCCCTCTCCCGCTACGCGGATGACGCCGGTGCCGTTGTTGTCAACGATGTTTGCGAACCCTCCGTAGTCTTTGGCAAGCACAGACTCAGGAGTATAGATCTCCCAGCGTAAGCCGTAGTTCACGGTCAGCTTCGAGGTTACTCGATAAGTGTCTTGCCCATAAAAGAACAAGCGTTTCTGCCGTTCCGCAGCGTTGTTGATGGTGGTCAGGGCTGGATTGGTGACGTAGCGCGATAGCGACGAAACATCCCCTAGCAGAAACGACGCCAAGTCCAAGCCGCCGGTCGGCACATTCGCGGGTAAGGTCTGATTCGAGGTTTCTTGCGGGCTAAAGTTGTATTCACCGGTGCGGTTGTTATCGCTAGGAATACGCAAATTTCTAGCATAGCGTACGTCCGCTCCGAATTTGAAGATGTGGTTGCCTTTTGTCTTGGTCCAGTTGTTGACGAACTGGAATTGATCTTCCTTCTCAGTCAAGGGGCAGTTGCAGCGGCCGACGCCGAGGCCATCCCCGAAGCTCGAGATAGCTTCTGTTCCTCCATTGTTGGGGGCACCGCCTTCACCCACTGAGGGGTCAGCCCCAAGCAGGAATTCGCCCAAGCCAGCGGTCTTCGGATCGCTGGTGTTCGCGTTGGGAATTCCGAACGCGGTCATGGGCGTACCGCCGTCCGCCTTCTTGGTCTGCGGATTGTACTTGAACCAGCCAAAGCGGAAATCGGTGAGCAGTGACGCGCTTAACGTCTTCGTGAAGCCGGTTGCCAAGCTGTAGTTATGCGTGATCGAACTGCCCGACAGACCGAGCAATCCGGAGCCCGGCCCGCCGAGCGGACCCAAGACTCCTTTGCCCGAAAGACTGAAATAGTCGAGGCTGAACCGCCCGAAAACATTCAAAGTCGAACTGGCAGCGAAGTCAATTCGCGTATCGAAGCTATTCTGACTGAAGGGGCCAGATCCAGAGCCCAGGAAGTTGTTGCTTATGCCAGGGGTTGAGGGGGTAGGGAACAAAGCCATGATAGCTCCCGCCTGCGGTGACACTACGCTGGTAGCGGGATGACCCACTGACAGGGCAGCGGCGGCGTTCATTGGAATCCAATTCGGCTCTGCTGCACAACCAGCCGGACCACAGAACTGTACTCGGGGGCCGCCGTTGCCCACGCCCGGCGTACCGGTGTTCGGATCGTAAATTACACCATTACCGCCAGTCCCCAGATACTCGCTCAAATTGCAAAAACCGGGGCTGGAGCTACTTGCGTTCGTCGCGGGGTTGCACGTGCTCTGCGCCAGGGCAGTTGGAATCGCCAACTGATTGGTTATTCCGCTGGTCTGGCGAGTCCCCTGATAATCGCCGAAGAAGAACAGCTTGTTCTTGATGACGGGACCGCCAATTGATCCACCGAACTGCTGCCAACGTGCTCGCGGGATGAACCGGCCGGTGATCTTGTCCCGTTGAAATTGCGTAAACGGGTCGCGCGCCTGGTTGGCATCGGACCGGCGAAACCAGAATGCGCTGCCATGGATTTCGTTGCTGCCCGACTTCGTCTGGGCGGTCACAACGCCCGCTACCGCCTTGCCAAATTCGGCGTCGTAGTTCTGGAGCGCGACCTTGGTCTCGGTCACCGCATCCAAATTGGGGTTCACCACGATAATGCCAAGAATCGGATCTTGGTTATCAGTACCGTCCAGTTCGTACGCCGTTCCGCTGAAGTGCTGCCCTTGAACAAAAATCTGTTGGCTGCCTTGCGGATTCTCGGTGGCGGCGTGGCCCCATGAAAGCTTCTGGGTACCTGGAGACAGCAGTTCGAAACTGGTGAAGTTTCGATTCAAAATCGGCAGATCCTCGACGTACTTCGAGTTGAATTCGACTGCCACGTCGGAGCGGTCAGTCTTCAGCTGCGGGGCTTCAGCGGTTACTTCGACCTGCTCGCTAGTCGAGCCGACTTGAAACTGGCCGTCGACGTTAGCGGCGGAGTCAGCGTTGACGATGATATCTTTGAACTGGAGGACCTTGAAGCCTTGACCCTCGACCCGCACGCTGTAGACGTCGGGGATCAGGTGCGTAACGGCGTAATTGCCACTCTCATTGGTGGTCGCTTCGACAGAGATATTCTTGGTCTGGCTAGTGACCGTGACTTTTACATTGGCCACAGCTGCCCCGGAAGGATCCGTTACTGTCCCGATGATGCTGCCGTAGACGGCCTGAGCTGAAGCTGTCGGCGTCCAGAGGCCACAAAGGAGTCCAAGTGTCGCAACCACTGCCAAGACTAACTTCTTCATCACAGTTTCCTCCTGAGAAAGACCCGCAAGCCCAAATCGCTGAACTGGCACCCACAGAAAAACCCTGCACGTTCTAGTGCAAAACCACTATATGGTTAAGTTTCACTAGGTTTCATACCGTTACGGGTGTAAAGTGCTATCCTTGCTAGAACATACATACCCTGTTACTTTCTTGTTAAATGGCCTCGACGCCCACCCACGCCGTTGCTCGGGATCAACGCTCCCAACAAATAGATAGACTTACTAATAGTCATAGCCTGCGCGGGTCTGAGTCACTGTGCAAGCTGCTTCGCTACCTTGCCGAACGCTCCTCGGATCACCGCACCGATCATCACGTTGCGACGGTGAAGGAATATCAGATTGCGACCGAAGTGTTTGGCCGGTCGGCTGGCTTCGATCCACAGGCGGACTCGACCGTACGAGTGCAGGCCGGACGCCTGCGGGTAAAGTTGGCCGACTATTACGCCACTGAGGGGATCGACGATCCGATTATCGTGGAGCTGCCGAAAGGATCGTAT
>WNFC01003407.1_pt1 | contig 19584 bp, 23 predicted proteins | sample 5400541 | NCBI WGS metagenome assembly WNFC01 (sample SAMN13153342, study PRJNA577476) | soil metagenome | isolation source: 120 cm saprolite under Douglas fir tree site 2 hole 2 replicate 1 | place: USA:California | collected 2015-04-18 | reverse complement strand
GGCCGAGCACCGGGAGAAGTGTGGTGACCGACATTGCTGCGGAGGTCAGGGACATTCTTGTCTTTCACCTCGGATCGGAAGAAGCAAAACTCACGGACAACGCCAAACTGATCGAAGACCTGGGAGCCGACAGCCTCGATGTCGTCGAGGTGGTCATGTCGTTTGAAGAGAACTTCGACATCGACATCCCGAACCACAGGGCGACGGAGTTCGTGACGGTTGGCGACGCAATCGCCTTCATAAAAGCGCATATCGCCAGAAATCATAGGCCACTCGGGCCGAGGGTGGGTTTGCCGCAGCCTGTCGTCCGGGCAGCGTCCTGAAACCTGTCGTCGTTGCCGCAGGAGCAACGGCTAACACCTCATCCTGAGGAGCGCCCCCTAAAGAGCGTCGATGGGGCGCGTCTCGAAGGATGGGACAGGAACGTGCGCGTTGCCCGTCACAGCGCGAGGGTTGCCCCGCGCGATCGAGACGGCGACGGGATGGTGCTGTTTCCCGCATCGGCTACGGTGCCGCTGCAGTGCACTGCACCTCGAGCAGAAGCCCGGGCACCATGAGCGCAGAGATGCCGATCGTCGCACTGGTGTACGTATGGCGGGTCATGATCGTCTTGCGGGCCGCAACATAACCGGCTCCGTTTTTCTCCAGATCCACGATGAAACTCCCGTTCGATGTTCTGGTAGGTGTGAACGGTTTGCGTCTCGATATCGTCGCCGATGACCCGGCCCTGCAGATCCATGGCCGAGATACCGGACAGATAGAGGACGTCCTTGAAGCGCACGCAGTTGGTGAATCCGTATGGCTCATACGGCATCACGCCGGACGCTTGGATGACCTGTTTCACGTCGATATCTCCTTCGGTGATGAAACGGGTTGCAGACCATGGCCCCCTCGAGCTGCCCGGCGACGGCGATGCCGGCGCCAGGCAGGCCGAAAGACTCAAGGGTACACGCGTCCTAGCTGCGCGACGGCACGGGGATGCGCCTGTCATGCAGCTGCTGCTCGAGCACCGGGATCGCCGGCTTGGGATCGCCCTCCTGGCACTGGGCGATTGCGACGGCGGTTGCGACGCCGACCGGGAGGCCGCCGCGCGCGGTCCCGGTGCCGTACTCCCGGAGCGCCTTGTAGAGCGACAGGCAATAGGCCTGATCGCTCATGGACGATGGGGCGGGCGACTGGGCGTTGCTGTCTGTGGCGATGCCCAGGCCAGCAACCAACGACACGATTGCGGCCGCGAGCAGTGTGGTTGTCTTTTTCATCTGAGGTTCCTTTCTCTATTTGCCGGGACGCATCATTGCCGCCCGGCACGACCGAGGTAGGGGCCAGATGGGACCGACGCTTTGCCCGGATTGCTGTCGCTAGGGGCATCATTGTCGCAGGCGGCGCAGTAAGGTTCATGTCAGCAAAGCGGTAAGGCTTTGTCAGCGTGGAGCGCTCCGATCCGCAGAAGGTGCTCGACGGCGATCTCGACGAGTTTATGGCTGCATCGCTGGCGGCACGCGTCGGTGAGGGCAAGGACAAGGAAGCGGCTTAAAAGTGGTCGTCGCGCGCGTCCGCTCCGCTCTCACCCCACCTTCTTACCCGACGGCAACGACGTTGAGGCGTTTGCGCGCCTCGTCGATTGGCAGCCCGGCGTAAGGCCAGTAATCCCACTTGTCGGAGAGATCCACGCTGACGTTGCTGCCGCGCTCCATCGCGGCGAACATCCGGTCGGCCATGCCGGGCTTTCCCAGCACGCCGATCGTCACATTGCCCGCGGTCGGACGCACGTTCACGCCGGCGCTGAAGATCATGACGGCAAACAGCACCACGTAGAACGCGCGCGTGCGCTTGTATCCGGCGCTGAACGAGGCCACCTCGACCTCTCCTTCGGGGTCGGTGTCGTAGCCTCCCAGCACGTGGGAGAAGTCGTGATAGAGGCCCGCCTCCGGGAACCCGCCGCGTTCGCCGGGCAGGCTGAATCCGTTACGCCGATAGAAGCGCAGGAGGGTGTGGCCCAGCGTGTCCTCGGGCAGATCCTCCCAGGCGCGATAGCGGGCAGCCAGCGCCGTGTCTTCCATCAGCCCGCGCAAGCCCAGCACGCCCTTGGCCAGGCCCATGACCCCGTGCTGGTCGAGCTGGTTGCGCATGATCTCGCCGACCTGGCTGCGGCGCAGGAAGTCGAGCTTGAAGAGCAGCATGTGGCCCTCCGTCAGGCGACGCAGGTCGTTGACTTCGGGGGTCGAGACGCCCAGGGCCTCGGCGAATTCTTCCACCTTCGCGACGGTCTCGCGCGACGGCACCCCGTCGGCCAGGGCTGTGACCAGCATGCCGTTGACGAATTGATGCCGAAGCTCGGGCGAGGGGAAGCCCATCGCAAGCTCGGCCGGGCTGGGCCGCGTCCATCAGCGCGCGCTGCGAGGGTCCGATCGCGCCGGATGCGTTGGCGACCATCTTCATGGCGCGCAGGCCCACGAGGGCGGCGGCTGGGTCAGGTTGCATCAAGCGCATGAACGTCTCCGGAAGGGCTGGTGGAGCGGAGTGTGGACCGGGCGGTCGGACGGAGGCAACGTCGTTGACGAACGCCTCGGCGACGGCTCATAGGACCCCGCCCACGCTGCCATCGACTCGTGACTCGTCTTATCGGCGATGTAGCTTGGTCGACGCGATGGTTCCGCACAAACCCGATGCCGGATCCGGCGGCGAACAAAGGGTTGAATTCGTCTATACGATTCGCGGTTATGCGCTTCTCTGGGTCGTGCTCGATCACGCCGTCGCGTTAACCGTGGGTTCATTTGGCTATGCCGTGGGGCCCGGCAACCGCTCGCTCTACGATGTCGTCGACGACATGACGGAAGGCACCCGGCTGCCCATCCTGATGTTCCTGGCGGCGATGTTCGTTGACCGGGGCTTCAACGCTGGCGCGCGAAGCTTCATCACAAAGCGCATACGATATCTTGTCTGGCCGTGGCTGCTATGGACCGTCGCGACAATCCTGGTATTGGCGACAGCTACCAAGCTCGGCAACGACCTATCGCCGACGAAATTCGACCAATTGCTTACGATGTGGTGGAAGCCGCAGTACCAGACGTGGTTCCTCTATGATCTGATCGTCTTCAACGTGGTCTACCTGGCCGCGCGCGCCGTCGACCGCCGCCTCGTGCTTGCGGTCGCCGTCGCTCTGTTCGCCGCAAGTTCCTGGCTTGGGGACATGGAAATGTCGTCTCTCGTCGGCAAAGGCATTCGCCATTACGGCCGGTTTTTTCTCTTCTACTGGCTTGGCATAGTGCTGTCGCGCTGGGTTCTCTCGCGTCGCGTCGAGCAGCAGAGGCTGTTGCTGGTGAGCTGTCTGGCGGCATTCCTGCTGTTGGCCGTGCCGCCGGTTCTCATCGACACGGCGCGCTGGCACACAACGGCAATGGCGTCGGCGTTGCCGGCGTTGCCGCTGATGCTGTGGTTGGGCCCGCGGGTGGCGGCGACGCCGCTGCGCGCCCCTCTGGGCTGGGTCGGCCGCGCTTCCCTGCTGATATTGTGCCTGCACTTCATCCCCGCTTGGGCGATCGTGGTCGGCGCGCGAAGACTTGGCATCGACGATCCGATGCTTGTTGTGGTCCTGTCCGCCACCGGGGCGCTGGCTTTCTGCTACGGCATCGACCGGCTGACGCAAAGTACGGGTGTGTCCCCCCTCCTGGGCTTTGCTCTGCGGACCCAACGCAAAGGCGGCAAGGTCGCCCAGAGCATCGGCAGCGGCGGGCCACCAAAGATGCGCACGAGCGCGGCCAGCCCGCCAAGCAATGCGCCGGCTGCCGTCACGGTGGCGGGGAAAGTCTGAGAGGGAAGCGGCTTAACGGGCGCGTGCGGCCCACAAGCGCATGAGATCGGAGTTCACTGCGACGGTCGCAACGCGGCGAATTTGTGGCGCATTCAAGCGTCGGCAACGACCGTTGCAGCGCTGCCACAGTAGACGCAGCGCAGACTGGCTGCACCGCGCAATCGCCTGCAGCCCGGACAAAACCCGATACCAAACTTTGTCACATCGAGCCGGCGCGCTTCAAAAGCATCCCTAACCTGTGACGCGTGTGGGGATGCGGGTCCCGCCAACGCCGTAAAGCAACTGTACGTGCTCTTCTTCGTTGAAACGAAGCACCGGAACAAGGAGCTGCTCATGTCGCGAATCACATATCTCGCCGTCTGCGCCGCACTCGCGCTGGCGACCTCCGCCTGCGGAGACACTCCCGGGCAACGCGCGCTGACCGGCGGTGCGATCGGCGCCGGTGGCGGTGCGCTGGTTGGCGCTGCGGCCGGCAATCCCCTTGCTGGCGCCGTCGTCGGCGGCCTGGGTGGCGCTGCCGTTGGCGCAGCGACGACGCCGCGCTACTGATGATCTCCCGACGCATCGCGCCGTCGCATAGACGGCGCGATGCGTCGGGTCGGCCTGAGCCGGCAACGTCGGGCACCCTATGCTCGTGACGATGGCCACAACACCGTCCAATTCCGCACAATTCATTTCTTCCCTGCTGGCTGCCGTGCGCGAACTCACAGGGCGCAGGCCGCCTCCCGCCTGGACGCACGTCGACAAGGTTCAACGCAAGCTCGGGACCGGGAACGGGGACGCGGTCGACGCCGCGATCCGTGTCGCGGTCGGCAAGGGTTGGCTGCGCGCCGATGGCGATCCGCCCGCGTCGGTCACGCTCACGGTCGATGGCATCAAGCTCCTGGAGCCCCGCCCGCCAGGGGTGAAGTCCAACTAGTGGTATCGCGCGCGTCCAGGGCGCCTGGCGTCACGGATGCCACAGATTCATTTCAGGCCGCCGCACCGCCCGATGGTAACATCATTGCACAAGAAGACCGATTTTGGGGGAAGCTACCGCCGTGCCCGTGCGAATGAACATGAGCGCGGCCGTCGCGGCTTTCGCTCTTCTGTTGGCGTCGCCGGCTGGGGCACAGGACTTCGCCACCGACAACGAACTCTTTGCCGCTTACTGCGCTGGGGCTTTTAGACAGGCCGGAGAATATTTTGGAACCCTGTTCCGCGACAAGATCTGCAAACCTGCCTGGACCGGGACCTGCGCCGAGCAGCTGAACAATTGGGCAGAAGTCGCACGCGAAGCCGACGAGCAACAGCGGCGGGTGCTGGCTTACCTTACCGCCCGCGGCATCCTGTCTACCAAACGTAGTGTCGAGGCCAGGACCGGCGCCCTTGCCGCCATGGAACATGGCAAGAGCGATACGGCAGCATGCCTGATCAACGGCGATCGAGCGCCTTCCCAATGCATTCAAAGTCAACGATGCAGAGATCTATCGCGGCTTGCCTTTTGACTTTCACGACAGCGCTGACCTTGCAAGCATCGAGCGCTCCGATCGGCACGATCATAAGGGAATGTTTCTTGAAACGATTACCCCTGTTGCTTGTGACGGTCGTGCTGGTGCCACTGGCAACGGCTGCCCACGCCCAAGGCGGCGACAAAGCTTACTGCGCACAGCTCGTCGATCTCTATCGGCGTTATGTTCAAAATTCACCGGGCCGGGGTTTCGACGTCGAGGCATCGCGGGCGCTCGACGACTGCCGGAAGGGCAACCCCGAAGGCATACCGGTGTTGGAGAAGAAATTGCGAGAGAATCGAATAACACCGCCTGGCGGCGGAGAATTCAAACCATAGCCAGTCGGCTGAGCGGGACCCGCAGACAGTCGGCACTTTCCCAAGGAACTGCCCGTTCAGGCTCGCACTGGGCGGGCTTTTTTTGTCTGACGTGATGGGGATCACAGCAGCACTGGTCGCGGTCACATAAAAAACACAGGGCGCATCGGGGGAGTGCCGCTTGTCCAATATCATCAGGCGCAAGGTTTTGTCGTTCGAAGAGTATTGGCTGGCGTCAAAAGCAGGGAAACGCCGCGGGCTCACGCCGGGTGCTGCGCGTTCGCTGGTCAATAACGGCACCCTCGCCCTCGATGACCGGCACCATGCGGCCGATCTGGAACTGACGACCACGAGGGTGGGCCGAAAGGTCCTGTACGGGGCGATGGGTGGCGAGCGGCCCAGGATCGGAACGGTACCCAACGAGCGGAAGATCGGCTTGAGCGCGGTTGAACGGGCAAACAGCGCCGCGCTTCCAGGGCTGACAGAACGCGCTATGATCGAAGCGGCGATCCAACTGGGTCTGATCACACCCGAACAGGCCGAGGCGTTGGTCGAGAAGGGCAGGACGCTCGGCGAGTGGATGGTGGAGCAGAGGAGGGTCGAAACGGGCAAGCCTAGGGAAGGCAAACAAAAGCTGATGGATCGATTGGGAGTGCTCGCCCTCCTCCTATTCAATCTCGTTATTTGGGTGGGCTTCGGATTGATCGTACTGCGGGTCTTGAGGTCGCTGTAGGCGTCGGCCTCCTTGCGGCTGGAGTTACCTTGAGTTACGCACTGAAATCTGGCGGGGCGCTTTAAGTGAGAAGCCGGCGGCCAGCGCCAACCGATCAAAGGTAAGGTGTCGAGCCAGCGCCCTGCTTCATGCGCTTCCCGGAAAATCCGCAATCCGCCAGGGCGCCTGCGTGAGGCGGTGGCGCGTCGGACCGAACCTTAAGAGGTCATGTCAGGCGTCCAGGCCGGATCATGGCGCCGGTCGTCACTGGAGCCTCGGAGTGCGCGTACCAGTCGCTCCATTCTTCGGGCGGAGCCGTGGAAGCGCTCTCCTGTAGCGATAACCTCGACCTCGATGATACGACCCTTACGACGGCCAAGGCTGTTGCTGGCGTAGACACGGAACCTGCCGTCGGCAAGTAACCAAACATCAGAAACTGAGCCACCGGATCCCCCTTTTAACGAGCACGCATGTAAAGGCTACGCACCGTTGCTTTTTTTTGGTTCCGATACATTCAGCTCGCCCAGAAGCGCATGTTGCGACCGTCTGGTGACAGCGGAGGAATGCTCAGTGCTGTGATATGCAAACCACACGAGGCGTGGTCTACGTGCACAGCGAGTCCCGCTTTGTCCGCCTACGGACCCACTTGGGGCCAGAGGCTCTGGGTACTGGACGAAAACAGGCCCGCCTGGGTCTTGGGGATTTAGGCGGGCCTTTCCCGTCGCCGTATCACCGGCTCTTGGGAACCGGGAGGAGAGGCTTTTAGACTCGACCCTCCCCCGTCGATCCCGCTCGCGCGGCAGAGCGATGTCACCTCGGCCCGCTCGTGGTCGGACGAGCCGATGCCGACCAGGACGAAATCAGCATGCGCGCCCGGTTCCATCAGCACGCCGACGAACGGCGACATGCCGGCAAAACTGCCCGCCGTGTTGCGCCCGTTCACCAGGCCGCACACCGTGATCAGGCCGCGACTATTGCGGGCGGCTTTTAGCGCGTCGAACTGGACCGAGGCAGGATCCTTCATCCATTTCAGCACGCTTACCACGACGGTCTCCTGCTGGCGGGCGTCGAGACCGACCGGCCGGCCGGCCTCGATCGGTGTGCCGGGCGGGGCGGCCGGCCATGCGCCGTAGGGCGGCGGCAGGAAAATGGGCGTGTGCGCACTGTCTGGCGTGCAGGCGATCAGCGCCGCGAAGGCCGCGATGACCATAAGACTGTCGCGCATCCTTTCCTCACACTTGCCAACACTCACCCATACCAGATCACGTTCAACTTAGGGAAAAATGCAATGGGAGGATTGGGAGTTTTCGTGTCTTGGCCGTCGGTGCGCTAGTGGCGCCGCGCCCGATGGCTGGAGAAGTAGCGCACGGAAACCTTGTGCCGGCGAATTGGCGCGTCCGCAGCCGATCATCGTCGAGGAAGATTCGGCGCGGCGAGCAGCAGCGCGAGCAGGAGACGTGCGCCTCAAGGCCAAGGCTTGCGATGTCACCTAAGGTGGCGATCGGCAGGCGGATAGAGCATCCAGCGAGGCTAGAGCCGCCGTCGGTCAGTGACGAATCAACTTTTTGCCTTCAGTGCTGGCGCGATGCGCGGCACATCATCAGGCAGTCAAAATGATAAAGGCACTGAGGTGTGATGCGGGTCACATCCTAAACGGTGGTACTTCGGTATGGACGACCTAGTCGATCAGGGCGACTTGTCCAAGGGGGCTCGGACAATGACGGGGGAGATTATCCATTTCCAAAGCCATCGCGACTACAAGCGAGGCCAGCTCTACCGCGAACAAACCGTACCACGCCGCGCTTCTGCGACCCGCCGCTCGAAAGACCCGTCGCGGTCACCGCATCCAGCGAACTTCGTGCCTGAAGCCCGCACCCCGCAAGCCCTCGAACTGCAAGTAGCGCGCATTGCCCATCTGGTGGAGGAACTGGAGGAACTTGGCTGCACCTTCGGGGCCTCTCCGCCAGCCATCCTGACGCTGGCACGCGCCGGCATGGAAGGCGCGCGCCGGATTTTGCGGACGTCGTCATTGTCCGAGCCCGGAGCCCACCTCGCGGACGATGGCGACGGCGAGCCTCAGCCCGAGATCGATCGCGAGATGCTGGACCGCATGTACCGCGACCTCAATTCCGACGCCTAGGGGGCAGGCTGCGGTGGATACAAGACCCCGTCGGAAGGCTGGGCTTTGGGGGTCACGCCGGCCTTTGCTTTGATAAGCGCAATAGCGTCAGCCGGGGAGAGACTTGGCCATGGCTGGCGGCAAGAGCTCAATCGATGGCACTGGATGGCGGGCTCGGCTTTGCCACTGCTCGCCCGACCTGCACAGAGATCATAGCCCGGCCGATTTTTACTTGAAGAGTGCTCGGCATTTCAGACGCCTGGCGGGCGCGGGGGACCGGCTGGCCGCTCTCGACAAGTGCGCTGACATGCTCGGCCGCGCGTTCCGCGACGTGGGCCACCGCTTCCTTTTCGTTCGCGCCATATGCCGCGAGCTCCCCAAGGTCGGGAATGCTGGCGATGAAGCCGTCGCTCTCGCGAACGAGAATTGCCCAGTACCAGATCCAATACATGCGTCGCTTCCCTTTGTTTGAGCAAAAGGCAGCGAGACGGCCACCTCGCGGGCAACAGCACTCTGCGGCGAAGGTTGCATCCCTGGAAACAGGCGCCCGAGTCAAAATCTGACTCGCTGGAGCGTTTTAGGCGGTCGGGAGTCCCCCGCCTGCCAGCCAACGGCGAAAGCGATTCCATGGGTGACAAAACGGCCCTAGCGTCGATGCCGCTCAAGGTTCAACGGTTCTTGAGGAGTCTCGGGGCAAAGGCGCCGCCGGCATGCCTCATTCACCCGGTACAGTCAGGCCTCGCCAGCGATATCCGCGGGAGGCGGAATTCTCGATTTCGCCGAAGGCCGGGTCAAGTTCGCAGAACTTGTTGCGGATGCGCCTGATGGTTGATCGAACGTTTGTCCGATATCCTTGATCCCCTTGCCCGGCAACGAAGCCTTCGTAGTATTGAAGGTCGTAGATCGCGCGGTAGGCCTGATAGCGACCGACGTTCGACGCCAGAAAATGCACGACGTCGTATTCAGTGACGGTGAGGCCGACATCGACCTCTTTCCAATAGGCTCGGCCGATCGCCGGCTTCAGAACGAGCTTGCCGCAGACGATGCGCTTGTCGGCCTCGGCATTGGCGGCAGGCTTGGCAGCTTCGGACACGAGCCTGAGACGCCTGGCGAGAATTTCCACGCCGCGTATCTTGTCGATGAAGTCGAGCGCACCGCGTTCGAAGGCGAGTTTCTCGTACGCCGGCTGGGGGTGGCTCGTCAGAAATACCACCGGCAAGTTCACGCCGCGTTCGCGCAGTCGGGGTAGCAGGTCGATGCCCGAAATAGTCGGAAGCCTCCAGTCGAGGATGATGATATCGGCCTCGGCGGCGCTATCGAGCGAGCCAAGCAGCAAATCGCCATCGGCAAAGCTGCGGACGGCAAATCCATGCCACGACAGCTCGTCACCGATAATCTCGCGGTAGTCCTCGTCGTCTTCGACCAAAAGGACGCGGATGGGATCGGTTCTAGGCTCTTGGTTTGTCGGGTTCACTGGCTCGAAAACTGGGGAAGCCACATGGGGCTAGCGGCGGGATGGTCAAGCTGATGGGTCCCCCCTAGGCACCCCCTCCCAGGAGGGGCGTCGGAACCCTATTTCCCCGCAGCTTGTATCACAAAGCTCCCACAAATCCCATATTTGGTACAAGAGCTCCACAGGTACTCAATGCCTAATTCCAGGGAAGCCGCCGCATTGAGCTTTATTTGGACTCCTGGGATGGCAGCCATCCTTGCCAGGTCAGCGTAGTCGGGCCAGCAGCCTCACGACGGTGGTGAAATGCCAGCGCCCGCCACGAGCGGTCGGCACTTGTCGCCGGTTTAACTCGCCCGTGATGGCCCTAATCGAGACGAAGCCCGCCACCCGAACTTCGCGAATGGTCGATGTCAGAGCCTTGGCACGCAAGTCTGCGGCCCGCTTGTTCGCCAGTGCGCCGCGCTGCAGCGAGTCTGATTTTGACTTGGCGGCCATGGTCATCTCATTCGGCCAATTGGTCCCTCGGTTCGGTTGAACCAAAAGTTGTCACGCCGCCGACGCCTTCAGGTTTGGCATGCTGCAGCCGAAGCAAAGGGAGCTTCAGGGCCTTGCCCGCTTCGAAAGCAATCGATGGGCTGTCGATTTCGATCGAAGCGGGGTCGGTCTAATCTGGGGTGCGACCGGGTGACGAGCGCACCAAACGAGAAAAGGCCCGCCCGGCAATTGAGATCTGGGCGGGCCTTTATCGACCAAGGAACGATGGGCCGACTGGACCCAAGCTTGTGGGGTCACGGCTGGGCTTAATCGAGCCGATCGTTAGTCCCGCAGTACGTTCCCACATCTTTACTGCCTGAACAGCGGCGAGCGACTGCGGTTTGCGGACTCAGCTTTATGTTCGGCGTCCAGACGTTGCCGTCCCAACTTCGTGATGACGAACCCATCGGGCCTCTCATCGACCGGCTCCAAACCGCTTGATGCCCAGGTGACGCCGGCCGCGTAGATCGGCGAATGGCGACGAGGCGACATGTTCGATCCTCGCCCTAAACGCCCCACGCCTTTAAGCGCGCCATGGCCTCGTCAACGCCGATGTCGGCGCCACCGTGATCAAAGCGAACGCTACGAGGTCGTGTCAGGTGTCCAGGTTGGCACTTGGTCCAACTCGCCACTGGACCGGCGGAGCGTGTGCACCAATCGCTCCAGCCTTCGGGCTGAGCCATGGAACCGCTCGCCTGTCTCGACCTCTTCGACTTCGATGATACGGCCTTTGCGCCGGCCCACGGCGTTGATGGCATGCACGCGGATCGCGCCATCATAGATAAACCAAGACACCACTGACTGAGCCATTGGCCTCCCCCATTTCAGTTCGCTCGCGACGGAAGCACTCCCGCCCAAGCGTTTCGGATGCACGCACTTTTGCTGTTCTGCATCAGTCTGATTCCCACATCTCGCAGTTCCTGGGCAGTGAACAGGCTGCGACCAACTGGTGACAGCGCCTTCCAAGCCGCGATTCCCGGCGCGAGAGATGCACACGCTTTTGCCCGAACGTGTAGGAGGGGAGCCATGTCCAAATCCACCCCCGCCGCTACTTGATCGAAATCGGGGACGCCAAAGGTTCTGCTTTGTTCTCTGCAGCTGCGTATTGGGGCGACAAGGACAGGCGTGTCGCGCTCACAAAAATCACACGCGTCGCTGGACTACCTGAGGTGAACTTTTACCCGGAGCCCGCGCTTGAGCCAGAATCTGCCAAAGGCAAGGCGCGTAGAAGGACCGCTCGAGTAAATCGTTGAGCTGTTCCGCCGATGGCCATATCGGGACGGATGACCTATCTGACCGCTGCCGCTTTTCTTGCCAAGCCTTATAACGTCGCCGCGTTATCGTAGGCTTTCCAAGAGAGGGCGGGGACCAGCCGGCGCTGATCAGCATCCGCCTCACGAAGCGTCAAGGCGCTTGCCCGCCAAGTGAGCCGCGACCCCAGACCTGCCGAAGAGACCGGCGGTGTTAGCGGTCGCGAGCGTGAAGCATGTGGCGCCTCAGAACGGCGGCGACCTCGTCCTTGTTTGTGATGTTCAGGCTCGCCGCCTTTGGCAATGCCTGAAACCGTTCGCGCCCAAGGTCGGTAAGCGTCAGTCGGCCCTTGTTCTCATCGACCAGACAAAGACGGATCAAATAGGCACGTCGCGTGCCGGCAAATGCTTCGTCTTCGAATTGCCAAGGGCGATGCGGCGCAGGGTGCCCGCCCTGTCCGTTACGGACTCACGGCGGCGGCCTGGATCAGCGCTTCCTGGCTGCCGCGGGCTTCCGACACATGGCGTCGGCCTAGAGAAGCACCTCGCGATTGAGTTGCAGCTTCGATTCGGCGGCTAGCCGTTCACATCGCTCGGCTTCTTCCAACAGTACCCGAAGCCGGTGTAGTTTTCGATCTTGTCGAAGGTCGGGTCGAGGGCTCGAAACTTGTTTCGGATACGCTTGATTGCGGAGCGCACATTCGCCCGATAACCGTCAGCCCCGTATCCAGCGATGAAGCCTTCATGGCGCAGCCGGTCGTAGACGGCGCGGTAGGTCACGAAGTGGCCCGGTTTTGACGCCAGCAGATGGACCATATTGTATTCACCGAGGGTGAGGGCGAGATCGACGTCGTTCCAATAGGCGCGGCTGGTCTCGGGTTCGAGAACGAGCTCGTCGCACACCATGCGGTTGTCCATCTGAGGAGCGGCCGCGGGCTTGTCGGTTCTAACCACGCGCTTGAGACGCCTGACCAAAACCTCCACGCCGCGTGCCTTGTCGATAAAGTCGATGGCGCCTCTATCGAAAGCCAGGCTTTCGTGGGCGGGCAGGGGCCGGCCGCTCAGGAACACCACCGGCAGGTTCACGCCGCGCCGGCGCAGTTGCGGCAGCAGGTCGATGCCCAAGGTCTTGGGAAGACCCCAGTCGAGGATGATGACATCGGCATCGATGGCCGTATCGAGCGAGCCGAGCAGCGCGGGCCCATCGGCAAAGCTATGGACGGCAAATCCCTGCTCCGACAGCTCATTACTGAGAGTGTCGCGGTAGATTTGGTCGTTTTCGACGAGAAGGACTCGAATGGCGGCTGGCTTGCTGTTTGGGACAAGCAACGCTGCTTCGACCACCGCCGACGAGCTCGCGATATTCTGTTCAAGACTGGACGCCATACGAAGTTAACTCCTCTCGTTGATTGATCGGACTCTTCAAGAAGGCAGCTCGCCCCCGGGGCCTGTCGCCAATTCCCGGAAACTACGTTGGTCAACCGACCCGAATCGAAGACGGTCGCTTGCGTTGCGATCGCCGGAGCTGAAGGCAGTCGGGCGACCCAGAATAAGGTCGAGTGCGGCGCCCAGCCCGTCGTCTTCGAAAGGCTTGCGGACCAACGGCGCCGAACAGAACTCAAGAGAGATCAGTGACTTTTCGCGGCAGCCTGTCAGGAAAATAAAGGGAACTTTGCGCGCCTCGAGGATGGCAGCGATTGGGAAGCAAAGACTTTCACCAAGCGCAATGTCCAGTATCGCGCCATCGAGCGCCCGTTGTCGGGCCAGCCGGCATCCGTCCTGCAACCGGTCGGCTGGACCGACGGGCTCGATGCCGCAGTCGCGCAGGAAATCGCAAAGTAGTTCGGCCAGCAGATAGCTTTCTTCGACGACGAGAATCTTTTCGCCGCGGCCTCGCTTGGCAGAGACACCCGCGAAAGGGTCCGATGCAGCGCTCGATGCTCGTGGATAAAAAGTGGAGGTCATTTGGGGACCTCATGCCTGAACGGTCCGCGCACGATGTCGCCGGAGCGCATGAATGTGTGGTCAAGAGGACCGCAAGGACCGCACGCGCCACCATGCCAGTGGCAGCGTCGCCGCCCAGCGACCGCGTTCTCGAAATAGGTCCAACCCCCGTGCTGGCGCACGACAAGGCGCGCGCAGACCCACCCTACAAGGTCCTTCACCAACATCTCCCAAATCCCAACGCCACCTGATGCCTGGTCGAGCGATACCCCCCTACCGCTCGGCATCAAGAGCACCCTTCACACAAACCAGTAATAGCGCCGCGGCTGCGAATAGCAGGTGTCTTCTTTGTGTCCTGCGAACTGCGCCATTGCAGATGAAATGACGTCTTACTTACAACCTGCGCTCACGCGTGAACAATTCATCCGACGATGACAAAGAAAAATTCATTAGCTGTTGAGGCGTGCTCGACGCGTTCTGTGTTCGAGCCAGCGCGCAACGCGCCGAAGCTGTAGGGGACGCCGGCGGTCCGTGGCGAATCAACTTTTTGCCTTCAGTGCTGGCGTGTGACGTCAGCGTGATAAACCGCGTGCCCCAAAAGTGACACGAGACCGCTGCGGCGTGGGTTTTGTAACTGTAGAAGAACGCTCGCGCTGGCGAGAAGCGGGACGGAGGCAGGTCAAGTCTTGGATTACAAAAAAGTTCAAGCAGCGGATACAACGACGCCCGACCAACTTGGCGAGCCACCCTCGGTCACGGACGACATTGAGGCATTCGCGCAGGCTATTTCGCTTCAGGCTGCGGCCAGAGCGGCCAGATATGCGATAGGCTCACGAAGTGGCGCGCCTCATGCCATTGGCATTCAACAGGAAAATCGAGAGATCGAACTGGGGGAGCGCGTTTCTCTTAGTCGCTCGTTCAATCTAGTGCTGGCGTTCGCTATTGGCGTCGCCGTCTATGCTGGCATCGTGTACTTCATCCTGGGCATGCAGCTGCATTCTCCGCTGCCCTCGCCAAGCGTGGCAGCAGCAACGCCGCTGCCGCCGCCAAGCGCGACAGCTCGATAACTTTCAGTTCGAGGACTGGATGCGCGGCGCGCCGACGGCCAGCCTTCAGTGCCAGCGCGATCCGCGGCAAATCCAATCAGGCAGTCAAAAGATGATAAAAGCACCGAGGCGTGATGCGGGTCACATCTTCAGCGGCGGCAATGCGGTATGGAAGGTGTCTAGTCGATCGGGGGCGATATCTTGTCGAACATCGTCAGTCGTAAGGCTTTGACCATTGAATACTTCCGTCGCTTGAAAAAGAGCGGGCAGCGCGGCATGACGATCGAGTATGCGCTCATCGCCTTGTTGGCCGCGTTTGCAGCATTTCAGGTCTTGTTCGCCGTTGGTGCAAAAGCCAGTTCAATTTGACCTGCGCAGCATTACGCGCGCTCTCAATCCGCCCCCGAACAACTCCCGTCTCGCCCGCACCTTGCCGCCCTCGATGTCTCACGCACATTGACCATCGGATAGCCGACCGGTGTATTGGCGCTATCGAGCTACGCATCGACGATCAAACCGCGTAGCACCTCTGCGCCGGCGGCCAGCCGCGCGGTGGCGCAGGCAATAGCGGGCGTGCGGAGAACTCAGCCCCCTATCCGGGAGCTTTTCGATGGTGATACCGCTGACCCATTCGTGGCCTGCGGCGCACCAGGCCCGGCCTTCAGGGCCATCATGCCCAGCAGCAAAGCGACCAATAGAGTCGCCATCAGTGTTACACGCACTTGTTACCCAAGCCCCAAACTGCTCCAGCATTGATCCAAGGTGCCATCGAACGAGAACCCAAGAAAAATTACCTAACTCTGACCAAAATATTCGACGGCCCCGCAAAGAGGGTGGTCAATGCGGGGCCTGACCACTCTAAGCTTTTGGGAAGTGAGCAGTGAGTGGCTGTGCCTACCGTACCAATCTGCGTGGGTGCATAGCGTGACATCGATAGGACACGGCCCAGGCCACACTGTTGACACCACCTGAGAGTCTCATCCAGTTGTCATTCATGCGGAAACAAGCCAGCTTTGCCACAAGCCGTGTTGCGTCCGACGTTCGCGTGTCTCCACGGACAGGCAGCGATGAATAGCGAAGCAAAATACTTGGAAGAGTGTTTGCAAGAAGCAGCTGAATGCGAGCGGCTGGCGCGTCTCGCTCGTTCTGAGGCAGCCCGTACGATTATGACTTTGTCCGCAGCTGTATGGCGTAGGCGAGCGCGAGAAGCGGCAGAACAGAACCGCGCGTGTTTGCACTAGCGTTCGCGTTGCCGATCGTGACTGCAAAGAAAAAGCCCCGGCTTTCGACGAGGCCGAGTGCGATCAAGCGTGTAGATCCTGAGGGCCAGCGAATCCGATGCGATCCGGCTCCGCTCAGTCGGTATCGTTCGGCTTGTCCCAGCAGTAGCCGAAAGCGGTGTAGTTCTTGATCTCCTGGAACTCAGGGTCACATTCGCGGAACTTGTTGCGGATGCGCTTGATTGCCGAACGGACATTTTGTCGATAACCATGAAGTCCACGCCCTGCGATAAAGCCGTCATGGTGCAGACGGTCGTAGATCGCGCGATTGGCCACGAAGCGACCGGCGTTCGACGCCAGCAAATGGACGATTTTGTATTCACCGAGGGTGAGGCCGAGATCTACTCCGTTCCAATAAGCTCGCCTGTCCTCAGGTCGGAGAACCAGGTTGCCGCAGACTACGCGCTCTGTTAGCCAAAAATTGGCCTCCGCCCTGGCTGCTTGGACAACGCGCCTGAGACGTTTGACGAGTATCTCTACGCCGCGCGACTTGAAGATAAAGTCGACGGCGCCTTTGTCGAAAGCCAAACTTTCATGGGCCGTCACATCATCACCGGTGAAGAACACGACCGGCAGGCTAACGCCATGCTGGCGCAGTTGAACCAACAGGTCGATGCCGGACATCTTCGGCAAATGCCAATCGAGGACGATGACGTCGGTGTCGACGGCGGCATCGAGTGAGGCGAGCAACGACGCGCCATCGGCGAAACTCTGGACGACAACGCCTTGTTCCGAAAGCTCGCAGGTCAGGGCTTCGCGATAGTGCTGGTCATCCTCGATGAGAAGGACGCGGATAGCGTCGACCTTGCTGACAGAGGCCAGCGATGCTGATTGGGCCGGCGATGAACTTGCGACATTTTGTTCGCGACCGTCCGTCATGTAACTGCGTTCGACAGCGAGGATTTCTTCCCGCGCCTTTTCCTTGGAAGTGGTCGGCGTCGGCAGATTCAGCGATTCGTGCGATGCTCCGGGATCAGCTTTGGAGGTCATTCGAGGACCTCATGCCGAAACGGTCCGCACACGACATCGCTCGACCGCATGAATGTGTATCTCCTAGGTCCCGTGGCACCTGATGCTTGGTCGAACGGTACCCCTACCGTCCGGCTATCAAGAGCGCCTTCCAACACACGACGATAATGGCGCCCTGGCGACGGATGGAAAAATAACCATTTTGGGACATGCAATCATGGCGCGGCTGGAGCTGATGTATCGCCGGAGCCAAAGAAGGCCGGCTATCAGCCTCCGTCTTAAGGTCCGTGTCAGATGAGCCCGGCCGGTGTCAAAATCTGACTCACCGGAGCGTTTTGGCTGATCAGGAGTCCTTTGCCTACCAGCCGAGGGCGAAAACGAATCCCTGCTGGTGCGGCGCGGTGGCAGCCGTCGGGTTTGCAGTGACGCTGACGCCGCCTTAGCGGCCTATCGATCTGCAAACACAAACGAACGAAGGCCCGCCCAGGAAGTTGGTATGCCCGGGCGGGCCTTTGAACTGCCGGTACATCCGCGGTCAGGTCGTTCGGAGCAAAGCGACGGGGAGACGCGAGGCTCCAGTTACACAAGATCACGCTGGAAGCGTCGAGGCGTGTGACAAGTTGGGGGCGCGGCGTGGGCGACAACGGACCCGGATGCCCAAAGGAGCTATCATCGACGAGCATGGCCAGCAGGACCTTCAACATCGCCGCAACCAAGGGCAAGTCCAAGGCCATCAAAAGCCTCGACGCAATCGACGTGGGCGGGGGTAAGGGGCGAGCGACACCGTACACCGCGAGCGGCTTGAGGCCGAGGCCAGCAAGACCGACATCGCCTGGGCCACCAGATCCGCTCCTATGTGCTTCAGTTCGACCAGATAGTGAAGGACCTGCGCACAGGTGTGGAGCGCAGCGATCCGCAGAAGGTGCTCGACGGGGATCTCGACGAGTTCATGGCGGCGTGAGAACTCGAAGCCAAGATCGCGGAGGTACAGAAGCAGCTTCGGTAGACTGCTACGGCACTCTACGCTACCGGCAACGCCACCACATTTGTCTGCGGCGACCATATGCACCTTTCGATCCCCGCCGGTGTTCACCGTAGAACACCATCCCGGAGCTGCTGGTTTGCGCACGTAGCGCAGCCACCCTCGGCGTTCGACATTCCTAAGCGAGCCCGGCCGGCAGTTGCTGCAGCCTGAACGGCCTCGCGGCCGGGGCTGAGGGCCTGCTAGGCTCCGGCGATGCGCGCATCATCACGCCGGTAGCATCCGCCCACATATTGGCAGGCTAGGTTCTCGGGCTATTCTGCCGACTCGTGGTAGTATTACGGCGCTGCCTGGCAGTCGGCGCCTATATGGACCTAAACGGTCGGTTCAACTTCTGGCGTGTACTTCTCCACACCCGCGCAATTACGCCCCCGCGAGTGCCAGCCAACCTTTGGCCGAGAGGTGCGACCCTACTTCGGCGGGGTGGCTGGTCGGTCTTGCTGCTTGTGGCTGTCTTGGCCGCCGGCGTCGCAGTGCGCCTTAGCCAGCGTGATCCGACCATTCAGTCATCTGCCATCAGTCGGCCATCCACCAGCGCACCGCTAGGTCCTTCACCACGCGCTCAACGTTGGTGACGACCGCCGCGATGTGCAGACACCCGCCGGCCGGCGTTTTCGCTTAGGCCTCCCTTGCGACAGTTGCGGCTCTTGCGACACTTGGAGGCATCATCATGGCACGTCGAATGGGAGACCTATGCCCAAAGCCCAGGAGCAAAGGCCGAGTTCGAGCGCACCGAGAAGACCGGTGCTCCACAGCTCTCCTAGATCTTGTGCGCTTGCGCTCCATCACTTGACCGCATTGGTTTACAGTTTCGAGGGCTGGAAGCCTTTGTTTGTGTGGTCAAGATGTTCGTATTTACATAGCAGGAATTAAGAAATCCTTATAATTCACGACTACAGGCTTCGCTGATATGCGACAATGCATGTTCGCGAGCATGCCTCTTATGTTAGGGTGACGTCGTCACAACCTAAGCCCGCCAACGGCTCCCCACGCCGTTCGTTGAAGCCCCCTTCCCACACACCCAAGGCTTCGACCATACATCCAGGCGGGCTACTTAAGGAAGGCCGGTCGTTCCCAGCGACCGGCCTTTCGTCTTTCCAGGTTCCATTGAAGGGGTGACTCCCGTAGAGCGCGCGCGATGGGCATGCCTTTTGCTCCGGCCTGATCTTGTGGGAAGGGATGGCGCTGCTTCGGCCGTGGGGGCCGCTCGTTGGCTACGCCTCTTAGGGGTGGGGGCGGTGCGGCTGGTCCGTACCGCCCTTATCGCCGATGGCGGTCTGCCGCATTCACTTCACCGCATGTCCGGAGAGCCCTACCATGCCAGCAGCATCTGCCACTGGCCGATTAGAATGAAGCGTCGGACGATGTGATCGGCATCACAGCGTTGCGCTGTCGCGGTGCTATTGACGCCGTGTGTGGAAGGCCTTGATGTCCGAACGGTAGGGGTACCGTTCGACCAGCATCAAGGGTGGAACAAGTGGGAGAGTGGGTGATGAGCCAGCTCGATGCACGCCTTGGGCGTGGATACTCCTCTGCGGGGAGCCTAAACCGATTGCCACCCATGATGGCGCCGGACGAGCGGGACAGGACGGGCAGTCTCGGGCAAAACGACAGGCG
>WNFC01002557.1_pt1 | contig 19586 bp, 14 predicted proteins | sample 5400541 | NCBI WGS metagenome assembly WNFC01 (sample SAMN13153342, study PRJNA577476) | soil metagenome | isolation source: 120 cm saprolite under Douglas fir tree site 2 hole 2 replicate 1 | place: USA:California | collected 2015-04-18 | reverse complement strand
AGCTTTTCCGGAGCAAGGCTACACACGCTTTGTAGCACGTAAGGCACATTAAAATGACGAAGGAGGCGATTGTATGCCCCAACATGTACTGGTTGTCGGCGGCGGCGTGGGTGGGACGATTGTGGCCAATCTGCTGGCCCGCTCGCTCTCGCGCCAGGAGGCGGAAATCACTCTGATTGATAGCACCGGGAAACACGCCTATATGCCCGGCTGGCTCTACCTACCCTTTAACCAGCTCAGCGCCGAAAGCGAGCAATTGATCCGCCCAGAGCGCGACCTGCTGAGCAGCCAGGTGCACCTGGTCACCGGTGAGGTACAGAAGATCGATACGCAGAACCGCGAACTCCACGTTCGCCACAGCCAGGGATTGGATGAAATCGTTGGCACCGGTGGAGCGAGCGAGGCGGTCTATCCCTACGATTACCTGGTGCTGGCAACCGGGGCGCGCCTGGTCCCAGCAGACCTGCCGGGATTGGTCGAAGGTGAAGGGAAATGGCACCACTTCTATAGCGCCGAGGGCTCCTTACAACTGCGAGAGGCCCTGCACACGTTTGAGGGTGGTCGGATCGTGATCACGGTCGGTGGCATCCCGTATCGCTGCCCACCCGCGCCGCTGGAATTTACGTTCCTGCTTGACGAGTGGCTGCGCAAACGTGGCCTGCGCGACCGGACCGAGATCCACTACCTCTATCCACTGCCGCGCGTCTTTCCCATTGAGACGGTGGCAGAGGTCGCAACGCCGCTGTTGGAGGAGCGCAACGTGCAGTATACCATTTTCTTCAATACGGAAGCAGTGGATACCGAGCGCAAGATCATCTCCTCGTTAGAGGGGGAAGAGATCCCGTACGATCTGCTGGTGTTAGTACCGCCACATCGTGGGGCCAACGTGATCGAAGCGTCAGGATTGGGCGATGAGCAAGGCTGGTTGCCGACGGATCGCGCCACCTTGGAGGTCAAAGGTCAGCCGCACCTCTACGCGTTGGGGGATGCGACGGATCTGCCAGTCTCCAAGAGCGGCTCGGCAGCGCACTTTGAGGCAAAGGTGGTGGCCCATCGTCTAATTGCGGAAATACGGGGTGAAGAGCCGAGGAATGGGGAAGCAACCTACGATGGCGAGGTGATGTGCTTCCTGGAGACAGGACAAAACAGAGCCACCCAGCTCGTCTTCAACTATGAACACCCGCCACATCCTCCACGGCCCAGCCTGTACTACCATATGGAGAAGCAACTCTTCAACCGGGCCTATTGGCATATCGTGCCGCAGGGGCTGGTATGAGACACGTCTCACTCCTCTTGTGAGCATGAGAGCTCTCACTGCGAAGAGCTCTCACGCTCCTGGCTGGCGGTATCCTCACCGGATTCCGCAAAGTCCCAAGCTCGCCTGTGAGGGTTTGACGTACCTGCTGACCAGCGATGTAGGGGGCCGCAGTCCCCTGGTGGGGCACACCATCCCCCAGATGGCGTCCCTGTCTGGGAGACAGGGAACAGGGTGTCTCCGAAAAAACACACTCATGCAAATGATTTGAACAGAGCTCCACAAGCATAAGGTACCAGCACTACCCCATGAACACAAAGGTCGTCCCGACACTATTAGGCGTAAATGCATCTGGCAGCATCTGAGCAATCCGTTGCGTAGCGCGCCATCCCGTACAGTGCGCAGGCACGACGACCGCCGGGTTGATCTGTTGTAATGCCTCCACCGTTTGAGGAATGATCGGCTCGAAGAGCGCCCCGGTGAGATGGAAGCCACCCAGCAAAGCGTAGACCTGCTCAACGCCCGTCTGCGCACGCGCTTGCCGTAGAATGTTAATCACGCCCGCATGGCCACAGCCGGTCGCCACCACCAGCCCCTTATTGCGGACATGGATGACAATGGCCTGGTCGTCGTAGACCCACGGATCGGGTTGCCAGGTCCCATCGACCTCCGCCTGCTGGTTCTTCAATCCCTGCTCAAAAGCTGTGGTGCGCTCGATCTGTCCCGTCACCAGCAGTTTGCCATTGATCAGAAACGATGGGCCACGCTCTACTAATAGCTCTATCCCCTCCCGCTCCAGGTCATGGAGTGATGGAGGTGGTAAATCCAGGACGCTAGTATCGTTATAGACAATACGACGCTTGAGGAAGGCATCTGGATGCAGCAGGATGGGCATGCGTCGTGTGCCAAGTTTGTCGAGGAAGCCATCCAGTCCGTGCGTATGGTCGGTATGGCCATGGCTGAGGATAATCGCCTGAATGGTACCCAGGTCGATGCCCAGCACTTCCAGGTTGTGCAATGCTCCATCAGGTGTGACCCCGGTATCAAACAGGATCGTCTCACGCGTTCCCTGGTCGATGATGGTGATCAACAAGGAAACACCGTGCTCTGCGCGTAGCTGATGACGCATGAAGCCATAGTGCGGCAGAGGAAAACGATGTGCCAGGGGCGTTGAGGACATCAGCAGATCAAGCGAGTTATCCATGATAGTGGTGATCTCTACCCCATCGACAGCGGATAATGCGAGTAGTGGTGACATGAGAGAAGCTCCTTTCTGAACAATACTGTGACACTCCGCATTGTCTTCTAGACCAGCGGCTTCTTGTGGCACTGCTACTTAGGCGGTATTCTGAGTATGTGCGGCGTGGCCGCTACTCATTGAACAGCCGTATTTGGTGAGCAATACCTGATACACTCTCAACCATCCCATTGAGCATATCTTGCGCGGTGTCCTCTTCTCATACACAACGTTCATCATTCACCCCCATGCAGAAATGGACAGGTGACGGGATGCCCAAGCTGGATCAAATGCTCCCTTGCGTGCTTCGCCTCTTAGCGAGCGACAGACGGTGGTGCTTGTGGGGCATCCGGGATCACACTGGTGGTCCGGCTCGCTGCTCGAGTATCCAATCGATCTCTGACGTTGCGCCCTGGCGCATGACTCATTGGTGGTGAAGTCAAAAGAGCGACTAGACCTCATCCATTAACATGATAGCGACGAACAGGCCTATTAGGCCATGAGGAAGTACGAACTTTTTTAGAAGCTTTACGGGCTGGTTTTTGGATTATACGTAAAAGAAAAGAGCAGACCGGTAGTCGAGGTTCTATTTTCAGAGAAAGTCCAGCTTCTTACTCGTTGTTTTTGCTGAACGGATAGGCAAAGGCATACGTCCCAGAACCTACTTCAATGACCGTTGCCTCCTGCTCCTGGTTCACCTGGATGACTCCTTCCACAGTTTCCACTATCTGGCCGCCTTCCGTCACCTGTCTGGCCTCTGCATCTGGTAGGAAGACAATTGCGGTGGTGTTCGCAGGTACCGTAATGGTGAGCGTGAATGTTCCATCCCGCATCTGCCAACTTGAGGCAACCTCGCCATAGAGGGAGTGGTACCCTGCGGAGGCGGCGGTGAGACCACCACCGGGACGCGGCCGGAAACGAATGTGCTTGTAGCCCGGGGTGCCAAGTTCAATCCCCGCCACGACCTGGTAGAGCCAGCTTCCCACAGACCCTTTTGCATAATGATTCAGCGATCCTTTGGGGGTCCCATCTTCCCCTATCCCATCCCAGTCCTCCCAGATGGTGGTGGCTCCCTTTTTGACCTCGTAGAGCCAGGAGGGCATGGCGTCCTGCTTGAGCAGGGCATACGCGACCTCCACCTGGCCGTGCTCACTGAGGACGTGACACAGGAACGGGGTGGACAGAAATCCCGTGCCCAGATGATCGTTGTTTTCCTTAATTAGCCTCACCAGGTGGTCTACCGCAGCTCGTTGCAGTGCTGGAGGTACCAGGTCAAATGCCAGGGCGCGGACATAGGAGGCTTGCTTGTCTGGATGTATCTGCCCGTCTCGCCCAATGAACGTGGCCTGGTAAGCCTCCGTAATCCTGTGGTGCAAGGTCTCGTATTCCTGTGCTTCTTCCTCCTTGCCTAGCACACGTGCTGTTTCCGCTAACAGGTGCGTCGAGTGGGCAAAGTAGGCCGTTGCCACCAGTGGCGCCGAGAAGAGCATGCGTTTGAGGATCCCGATCGCCATCTTCGGTCCAAAAAGGCTCTCGTCTGGTTCGAGCCACTCGCCGAACTGGAAGCCGGTATCCCAGAGATACGACTGGCGTGCGTGTTTTTCCTGCTTGCTCCAGGAGAGCGGATTGAGGCGCCGGAACCACGGCTGTTTTTTGGCTTGCTTGCGCATATACTCGACCCAGGCTTTCATGCTCGCGTACTGCTCTTCCAACACCCGCTGATCCCCGTAGCATTGATAGAGGGTCCAGGGAACGATCACTGCGGCGTCTCCCCAGCCAGCCGACGTAGGAAAGGATTTCCCTGGATAGGGGACGGCTCGTGTGATCCAGGGAACGCTTACTGCTTTGCCTGGCCTGGCGAGCACGGGGCTGGGAACAATATTGGCGACCTGCCCATCCGCCACTTGCTCGGCCGCCAGGTCTTGTAACCATTTGCTCAAGAAGCCCGCCGTCTGCATGAGGAAGGAACCGGTGCGCGCAAAGACCTGGATATCGCCCGTCCAGCTGGTTCGTTCCCGGGTGGGACAATCGGTGGGAATCTCAAGAAAATTGCTTTTTTGGCTCCACAGAATGTTCTGCTGGAGCCGGTTGATCGGCGGGTCGGAACACTCGAAGGTGCCGGTCTCTGGTAGGTCTGAATACAGGGCCAGCCCGGTGAACTGCTCGAGGCTCGGCAGGCCGGGGAACCCTTCCACCTTCACATAGCGGAAGCCATGAAAGGTGAAATGCGGCGTGTACCCCTCCTCTGCCTCCCCTTTGAGCGTGTAGCGCACTTCTTGCCAGCGCTGAGGGACGTGCAAATGGGCGGTGGTGAAATTGCCCTGTGCATCCAGCGTCTCCCCGTGCTGGAGCCTGACGGTCGTCCCCGCCGGCCCCTGGACGCTGAAGCGCACGACCCCGGCAAAGTTTTGCCCCATGTCGACCACCGTTTCGTCCTTGGGCGTCCGCACGAGAGCGATCGGCGCGATTTCCTCGTGTGGCCGCACCAGCGGTCCAGTCGTCGCCACCAGATGGTCCTTGGGGTACGAGACCGCCTCGACCTTCTGCCACTGTCTGGCATCGAATCCCGGCCTGTTCCAACCGGGCATTTCCAGGCGAGCATCGTAGACTTCACCCGCTTGCAAATCCGAGCGGAGAAGGGGACCAGTGGTCGCTTGCCAGCCTTCATCTGAAAGGACGAGCTGTTGGTGGCCATCAGCGTAGCGGAGGTGGAGTTGGACGAGCAGGGCCAGGCGCTCGCCGTAGGTGTTGCGCTGGGAAAAGGCTCCCAGCTTGCCCCGGTACCAGCCGTCGCCCAGGATCACGCCGATGGCATTCTCATGTTCCTGGAGCAGCGCGGTGATGTCGTAGGTTTGGTACTGGAGCCGCCGGTGGTAGCTGGTATAGCCAGGAGTGAAACAGGCGTCCCCGACGCGCTGTCCGTTGAGGAAGAGTTCATATAAGCCAAGTGAGGTGATATACGCGCGCGCTGAGGAGACCGGTCCCTCCACCGAAAAGGTGGTGCGCAGGTAGGGACAGGGAGGCTCGGCGTTGGGGTCTTCCTGCCAGCCAGGTTCGATCCAGTGAGCTTGCCAATCCGAAGGATGCAGCAGGCCCATTTCCCACCACGCCGGCTCACTCCAGGCAGATGGCCGGTCATTGCCGTCCCAGACACGCACCCGCCAGGTGCAGCGCTGACCGGAGCGCAGGACGGATCCGCCATAAGGCACATGGATCGATTGGGGAGAGAGGACCTGGCCGGTTTCCCAGAGGACATCGCTCGTCTCCGTGACCCGAATCTGGTACGCCGACTGCACCACGCCACGCTGCGCGCTCGCGAGCTTCCAACTCAAACGCGGCTGGACGACATCAATACCCAGCGGGTTGTCCTGGTATTCGCACCGCAAGTCTTGCACCAGGAGGGGGACAGTGGATCGGGAGTTCATGGTCATAGGAACCTCCAGACGGATAGAGAAGCAATGTTGCTCGTTGGCGTATTTCGAAATGATTCCCTGAAAGAAGGCACATGGTTGCGCTCTTTACCTACTTCCTATGACCTCGTCGCGCAACTCGTGGGATATCAGTCACCATGGACGCTTTTTGCGTCGAGATCTTCCGATTTCTGCCGAGATTGCGTACACTACCAGCAACGCAGAGAGGACTTGAGCAGGTTTGCATGGCTACTCCTTCAGAAAGTAGTCACTGACCGCCCTGGCGACTTCTCGTGGGGCCGTTCTTTCGATCCCGAAGTGGTCGAGTTTTGGAAATTCCTTCGTTTCAGAGTGCGGTAGTATCGCTGCAAGCCGCTCCATGGCCAGATTGACCGCTGTGCTATCGCTTTTCCCGCCATACATGAGCAGGACGTCGGCAGCTATTTCTCGGTAGTGTTCATAACTACTGTCAAGCCGAGCAATTTCCCGCCATTCGCGCACATTTGCATGGAGGAGACCCAGCATCTGCCGAGACTCGGGGAAGCGGATGAAAAGCAGAAGCACCAGCAGCTTCATCAGCCAGTGAGGCGTTTTGCGTAGATGCTCAGGACCGACGCCGAGAGCACACTCGACCAAGGCATCGACGTCTTTTTTCTCGGCGAGCTTCTTCTCGTAGCCAGGCATCCAGTCTATTGGCATGGACCCATCAATAGACACGCCGGGTTCGTACACGGCTATTTTGGTGAAGGCTGTGTTGTTGCGAGCAACTTCCAGGGCCACCAGTCCCCCGTAGCTGTGGCCAACGAGCAAAGACGCGCCGGTCGCGGCTCGCAAGGCGAGCACATCCTCACACTCTTTGACGATGCTGTAATCATCACCCTGCGGGCCGCTCTCGCCTCGTCCGCGACGCTCGATGGTGTGGACCATAAAATGCTCAGCCAGGACGCGCGCGAAGGCGGCGTAGTCGGCTGCCATGGAGAGGACGCCGGGAAGAACCAGAACCGATGGCCCACCTCCCATGGAGAGATAGCTAATTGTTGTCCCATCCTTGGAGCGTACGCTATGGGTGGTGCCTATGACGGTGTTCGTGTGACGCCTGGTCATGATTGCTCCTGCTTCAATTTGGCAACGAGCGCATCCTGCGGGTGCTTTTCGGAGCAAAACTCGTCTGCGAGGGCAATGAGTACTCGTTGAAACTTGTCTGGTTCCTCCATATGGGGCATGTGGGCCGAGTGCTCGAACCAGATCAGCCTTTTGTAGGGTGCATGCAGCGAGGCATAGAACTGCTCAACCAGGACACAAGGCGTGGTGTAGTCATATCTTCCTGCGAAGAAAAACACGGGAACGCAAAGCTCTGGGATTTCTTGCAGCAAATTCACACCCATGACTTCGTCCCCCAACCGCCGGCATGAAAACTTCATGTCCCTCATCGTGAGACCTCTGATGCAGTCCCCAATGGAACATTCGGGTGCATTCAGCAGGATGGAGACAACAACTCCCGTATCTAGCGCATGCATCATACCCCCGTAACGCACGAGCCACCTGCGCTGGACAAACTTACCGTCTTTCCTGTACGTATCGGCGCCGCCCAGTTGCTCAAGGATGCGGATAGCCTTGCGGTTGTGCTCCGCGTGAGCACGCTCCAGAACATAGCGGTAGGAGAGGTCTTCGCCGCGTTTCATATCGACGACCTGACCCATCCCAATCACTGCAAAAAGCAGATCGGGACGCGCTGCCGCGACTTTCATCGCCAGCACGCTTCCCCAGGAATGCCCGAGCAGCAGGACTTTCTGCTGACCGAAACGCGAGCGCAGCAGTTCGATGAGGGCAATGGTATCCTTCACAAACTGGTCAATGGTCATGGTCTCGGGAGGGGGACCCGGTCGGAAGGATTTGCCTGTCCCGCGCTGATCCCAGTTGACACAGACGAAGTATTTTTCCAGTTCTTTCATCGTGTAATGGGCCAGCCACATGTTCGATTCGCCAGGACCTCCGTGCAGGAAGAGCAGCACTGGTCGCGAAACATCCTGCCCGCGCATGAGGAGCCACTGCGGATAGCCGTTGAGATCGACCGGCTGTAACTCAGCAATCCCGTTGGGCGTTCCCATCGGGGGAGTAAACGTTCTGCCTACACGCAGAATCGATCCGAAGAGACTGGTGATTATGGTTGGCGACATCTTCTGTTCTCCTTTCGATACGGACCGCTTTAACGTTTCTGTGCTCCGGCCAACTCTGACGCGATCTTGGAGTCGGGCAGACCATAGCCGCTTTCGATCAAGTCAATTAATTGCTGGGCAAAGCGTGCTGCTGGAGCGCCATCAATCATGTCGTGATCGAAGTTGATGGTCATACTGAGGTATTCGCGAATCTCAATGCGCTCGTCAATAACGCCTGGCTTTCTGGCAATGCCGCCAACGACAATGCTCAGCGTATGGAAGGGCATATGAATACCCCATCCACCCCGGCTTCCGAACATGCCAATCGCATTTAGCTCCACTGTGCCCATGTTCTGTTTGCACAGGTGCGGGCTCCTGCTCGCGACCCAAAAGATCATCTGCTGCACGAAAGAAGGCAAGAGCGTCACCCATGTATGCATATAAGCCCTCACTTCTCGACCACTCATGGGGTGAGCCTGGGCGGCGCGGATCTCTTCATGAATAGCGCGCACCGTCTTTCTGTTCGCCGCTCTGATGATAAGGGGAAGGGAAAACTTCTGACCCTGCATGTCTCTTTCAACCTGGATATTGATGTCCACGTCGTCAAACAGGACGAGTTGATGGCGCCAGTTTCGATACGCATGCACGCTCTTGTTCATCTCGACGGCGTGTCCCACGCACGCCGCCAGAAATGCTGTGAAGGACAAGCTCTCTCCAGTCCGCGCCTTGTGCTCCCGTAGAAACTGGCGAGCCCTGGTCACATCAATTTCCACCAGGCCACGAATAATGTATTTGTGCCGTGCCACGCGCGCGATCGTGCGCACAATACTCTGCATCCTCGGGAAAGGTACCATCGTATATCCATCGTGATTCTTTTTCATCTCCAGACCTCCATTAGCTCAGTCCTTCCTTGAGATGTAGACTACGTTAGCTCTTTTTGGATGCTCCTAGAGCGACGGTCTGCTCCAACTCGACCGTGGAGGCAGGCAGACCATAGCCGCTTTCGATCAGTTCTTTCAATCGCTCAGTGAAGCGCGCCGCAGGAGCCCCGTCGATGATATCGTGATCAAAACTGACCGTCAAACTCAGATAGTCCCGCATAACTATCTGCCCATCAACGATAACCGGCTTCTCACCAATGCCGCCCACCGTCATCATGAGTGTTGGGAGGGCTGGAGGGATGCCCCAACCGGCACCTTTCCCAAACATACCCACTGCCGTGATGCCCACCGTTCCCACGTACTTCTTCCACACCTGTGGAGACCTTCTCCCGATCCAGGAGAAGACCCAGAAGAACAGTCTAAAGAGAAAGGCCGGCTGGAACTGAAGCCACTTCACGACTCTTTCTACGTCCTGCACCTGGGCTGCCCTGATCTCGTGATGAATCTCGCGCACGGTCTTGCGATTGGCTGCTCTGACAATGTAGGGCATGATTGGTACCTGGCCAGCCACGTCACGCTCAATAAAGGTGTACACGTCCACCTCCTCAAACAAGATGAGGCGCTTGCTGCCAAAGCGTATGGCCTGCACGGCTTTGTGCTCATCCACGGCCTTTGCCAGGCAGGCAATGAGGAACGCGGTGAACGACAGGGCCTCCCCGGTGTTCGCTTTCTGGTCCCGCAGGAACTCACGCGCCCAGGTCACATCGACTTCGAGCAAGCCATGCATCGTGGGCGTGTGTTGGGCTGATCGAAACGCGGCCGCAAACCACCGCCGGAGCTTCGGATTTGGGACCACCTTGTAATCAACGTGCTGCTGTTTCATTTGATTTCATACCTCCATTGTTTCAAACGCCTGCACGTAACTCTCTACGTATCACCTTACCGATCAAAGACCTGGGCAGGCTCTCGCGGAACTCCAGGATCGTGGGGACCTTATAGGCTGCCAGTTCTTGCCTGCAATAGTGGAGCAGCTCCCGCCTGGTTTCCTCGGATGCCTCGACCCCCGGTTTCAGTACGACGAAGGCGGCCACCGTTTCACCCCGGTAGGTGTCCGCTGCCCCTGCCACCGCCACTTCTGCGACCGCCGGATGCCCGAACAAGACCTCTTCGACTTCTCGCGGGTACACTTTCAAGCCGCTGGCGATGATCACATCTTTGACCCGCTCCACAATGGAGAAGTAGCCGTCTGCATCCATCTTCCCCAGGTCGCCGGTGCGCATCCAGCCATTGTGGAACGTTTGACTGGACTCCTCTGGGAGGTTCCAGTACCCCTGCATGATGTTCGGTCCTCTCACTACCAGCTCGCCCACCGAGCCTGCAGGGACCGGCTCACCCGTCTGCTGATTCAGGATGGCAGCCTCCACCCCTGGTAAGGGGAGGCCGATACTGCCAGTGCGGCACTGCTCGGTCAAGGGATTGCAGTGGGTCACCGGGGAAGCCTCTGAGAGTCCATAGCCCTCGACGAGTCTGCCGCCCGTGATGGCCTCAAAATCTAACCGCACCTGTGCGGGGAGCGGCGCCGCTCCGCTGATGCAATACTTGATGGACCTCAGGTCCTCGGGGTGCTTGCCTGCCTCTCTCATGATCGCAAGATACATCGTGGGAATACCCGGAAAGATGGTCGGATGGTAGCGGCGAATGGCCTTCACCACCTCATTCGGCTTGAAGCGAGGCACCAGGACCATGCTGGCCGCGGCCAGCAGAGGGAAGTTCATCCCGACGGTCAAGCCATAGGCATGGAAGAACGGGGCTACGCACAGCACCACCTCCTCCCCCTCACGCACCTGTGGGATCCAGGCCCGTGTCTGCATCGCATTGGCCAGCAGGTTCCGGTGCGAGAGCATCGCCCCTTTGGACAGCCCCGTTGTCCCACCCGTGTATTGCAGCACCGCCAGATCCGCAGCCTGGACCCGCTCCGGCGGACTGAAAACTTCTTTGTCATCCCCTGTGTGCGGCTCCAGCAACGTGTGCATGACGTGGAGGGTCTGGTCATCGTGCCATTCTTTGTGCGTGAGAGGCGCTTCTGGAGACCGGGCGCGGCGCTGGCTCAGGGGATACAAAGCTCGTAGCACTGGCGGCATAAAGTCAGCCGGACCGGTGAGGATGATGTGCTCCACGGCCGTCTGCTGGCGGACGGCCCGCACCAGGGGGTAGAACGTGTCGAGCATCACCAGCACGCGCGCTCCCGAATCGGCCAATTGATGCTGCATCTCGCGCTCCGTGTACAGCGGATTGGTAGGAACAACGACCGCTCCGGCCAGCAGCGCTCCATAAAAGGCCATCGGATACTGCGGGATATTGGGAAGCGCAATGGCGACGCGCTCCCCCTTTTGCACACCCAGGCGCTGGAGCACCGTGGCAAAGCGCTTCGCATGGTGAGCGAGCTGAGCATAGCTCAGCCTCCTCCCGAAGTAGATGAAGGCGGTGCGGTCCGGGTAGCGGCTCGCGGTGCAATCAAGCAGCCAGGTCAGGGGCTGATCTGGAATCTCGAGGTGAGCAGGGACTCCTGGCTCATAGTGGCGTATCCACGGATGCGTGACAAACGCCTCATCCAGCTTGGCCGACTGTTCAGAGATGTGTGGTTCCAGGTGCGTGTGGGTGTTGATTGATGAGTCTGACATCGCGCAAGAACTCCTTCTCTGTCTTGTCCTTCACAGCGCTCGGTTGAGCAGGGGAATCTTGCGGATCACGCCGCTGATCAGGAAGCAGAGTGGGAGCGTGACGAGCACCGCGATGCCCCATTTGAGCAGCGGATAGAGCACCACCACGTGGAAGGCATAGGCAAACCCGACCAGCACCACGGGATGGATCAGGTAGACCGTGTACACACTTGTGGCCAGATTTCTCGCCAGTCTCCCCTGATGATTCCAGCGCGTGCGGAAGAGCACCAGCAACCCGATGCAGACGCCCACGATCACGAACGACTCCCACAGCGCGTAGGCAAAGGAGAGCCAGTGGAAGCCACCCGCCAACTCGATGCCAGGCTGCCCCCCTGCTGTTCCCCCTCCGAGCACATAAGGGATCGCCACGCCATAAAAGGGCAGGGTGGCCAGGAGTGCGATCAGCGCCCAGTCCCGTCCCATCCTGGGGGTGAGTTTGAACAACCAGTTGCGGCGGTAGGCGACGATCCCCAGCACATAGAAGCAGACGTACTGGAGGAGATAGCCCCCCGGCAGGTTGAACGGTGAAGGCTGATAGTATTGCGGCCACCAGATGCGGACTACAAAGCTGAGCAGGCCCAGACCCAGGATGAACCCGAAGATCGCCCGGTAGCCGGGCACTGTTCCTGTCCCGCTGGCCGCCTGCGGGCGCGATCTTGTCAGCCACCGCCAGGCGGCATACAGGATGCTGAAGTATAGGAGCAGTTCGACGAACCAGATCGGCCCATCGGCAATCGAGTCCACCCGGTGCAGGTACGTGGGGTAAAAGCTCCAGAAGGAGCCGGGCAGGCCCTTCGCGATGTAGTAGACCAGCGGTTGAAGCAGCAGGGAGTACACGAGCCACGGCAGGCCCAGGCGGATGATCCGGTCGCGCAGAAAGGAGACGCCGCCCTTGCGATCATAGGAGCGCGGGGTAAAGTAGCCGGCGAGCAAGAAAAAGAACCCCAAACCAGCGGCCATGCCGATGCTGTTCAGGGCCGTCAGGAAGGTCGAAGTGAACGTATCAGCTGTCGCCGGGTCGCGATACATCCAGGAACCAGCCGAGCCGTAGGTATCAGAGAGGTGCTGCACCAGCACCCCACAAATCAACAGAATGCGCAGGTTATCCACAAACAGCAGGCGCTTGCCCTGGGGCGCTGCCGCTGCCTGTCCCGCTGGGGCGATGCCTGCCGCCCCAGGGAGCCGGGATGTTGTCAGTTCAGTTTGGGATGCCATGGTTTTCTCCTTTCCCTTCTGGTGACTGCTTGTTCGCTCCTTTGCACCAGTGGATGGCTTCTCCTCTCCCACGCTACCAGCATAGCAGGTCGCTCTCACAGCACAGTCACAAGCTGCCCCCTCATCCTCACAAGACCATCTCGAATGCAGAGCACGAGCGTGGCACACCAGGGAGTTCCTCTCTTCGATTTTCCACTTCTCTCCCGCTCATCGGATCACATCGCCGCATGCTTTACCTGGAAGCATTTAGGCGAGCCACTGAAGCCACTCATGGAGACTCGTTACATTTCCATCTTCTAAGCGTAACATGAGTTCCTCACAGCACCATCACGAAGCAAGGGAGCAGCGTCACGCTTGCATCACAAAGAGACGAGCATAATCGTGTGCCAATTGAGAAAAAATACTACTGCTTTGTGACCCCTTTGTGAGACTCCCGGAGTAGTTTGTGTATGTAGGGTCGCTCGTATGCTATAACGGAGAAACAAGTGATTGAATGGACCTTCCTTACATAAAGGAAGGGGAACGACAGAAAGCCAAACGAAAGGCAGGTCACGATGTCTGAACCTATCTCAAATCCCTGGAATGTTGTGGAAGCGGATTTTCCTGCTACTGGTTCACCAGCTGAGCAGGTGCAATTCTTCCTGAACTATGCTGTCCTCGCACCATCGCGGCATAATGCTCAGCCATGGCTCTTTCACGTGCGGAGGAATGCCGTTGAGTTGTATGCAGATAGATCAAGAGCGCTCCCGGTAACGGACCCCGATGGCAGGGAGATGATCATCAGTTGTGGTGCAGCCCTCGCCAATCTCCTCATCGCAGTGCAGCATTTCGAATATGCGCCAATTGTGGAAATGTATTCCACCTCTGATAAGCCCGACTTGTTAGCACGCGTCACCCTCGAAAAGGGGGATGTGGCCACGGAGGAGGTGCATACCCTCTTCCACGCCATCCTCCAACGCAGAACGAATCGCCAATTGTTCAAAGAGCGGTCGGTGCCGAAGTCACTGCTCTCTGCCTTAGAGGACCTTGCAGGACGGGAAGGAACCATCTTCCAGGTCGTGCAGGGAGAGGAAGCTCGCTATACGTTGGCGAGCCTGATTGCAACTGGTGATCGCCTGCTCTGGGGAGATGAACGTTTTCGCCAGGAAATAGCGTCATGGACGCGTCCGGTTGACAGCCAGAGCCGCGATGGAGTTCCAGCCTATGCGCTCGGCAAGGGAGATATGGTTTCCTATCTAGGCCCACTCAGAATTCGCACCTTGATGGATCAGGAAGAGGCGAACCAGGATCAGCATCTGGCTGTGGGCTCTCCGGTGTTTGCCGTGCTTTGGACATTTACCGATAGCTGGTTCGATTGGTTGGTAGCAGGCCAGGCAGTAGAGAAGATCCTGCTGCACGCACGCGCCGCGGGGGTCTGGGCATCATTCTTCAGTCAGCCCATTGAGATCGCTACGTTGCGAAAAGAGGTACGCGACATGTTTGGGCGAACAGACTTCCCACAGCTCGTACTGCGTATGGGGTATGGGTCGGAGGTGCCACCCACTCCTCGGCGAAGCGTGCGCGATGTGCTCTTGTAACCAGACAAAGCAGCGTTGTCCGTATCTTGATGGCAGTGCTTTTCCCGGTCTATTGGGTTCCCAACGGCACACCGAAGACACAAGAACGGCTGGCGCTTGCAGATCGCATAACAGAAAGGCTTAGTGACCCTTGTCTAGGAGGTCCAGCGGTGGCACGATCAAGAGTGGGAGCCTGGTGGCATGCAGGATGCGCTCGGTGATGCTGCCCTGCGTCCAGCGTTGGATACCTGTTGCAACTGCGCAAAAACAGGATGATCGAGGCTGGTGCACCAGTCATGACGTCCGTTTATACCTCGATCCCCTTGAGATCATCTGAGGAGGTCACTCCTGCGAGGTACTCGTTCGCCTGAGCGATGTCTGCATCCAGAGGTAGGTCTATGTGCCTTGATAAGCGCACCGGGTTTATATCAATCTCAAGCAGGGGCGTGACGACTTTGAGCAATGTCAGCGTTCCGCACGACTGATCCATCGAGAGGCACCAGAATATGGCGAAACATGGTCGTGCTCCTTTCAATATTATTATTGTTGTTAGTCGCTCTGTTGGTTTTTATACCTATACTTCCAACATAGAGTATATATTTGCCTGCTTCCTGAGCAGGCCCTGGGCCTGGTGGTATTCGCTCATTAGCAACGCAGTGGTTCACACAGTCCTTACTGAAGGAAGATAGGCGTTGAGAAAGCCTTTGAGGGCGTTTTGGATCTTTGTGGCCTATTGTGACGGTTCCGTGATGGGGGAACTCCCTTTTGTGACGGCGGTGTGAAGCCTGTAGTGTATCATTTTAGCAAATGAGGTCTTTAGTGCTGCATTCCTCATCGGTGCTATCATTCTCGCATGAGAAACATAGGGGTAGAATATACCTGCTTTGCCTCTAGACCTTGATTCAGTATTTTATTCATGCCAATGAGGAAAGCAGCAGTAGTTCAGAATCAAGCAACCAAGTCGGGAAATCTGTGTTTATGTACGTGTGATGATAGTGTGAGGCGAGACCGTGCTGATGTGATCTTGTTGTAACCCACGTGCGGTATCCTCATGTTGGGAACAAGTTATTCCTACGTTAGGGTCTTACTTAAGGAAAGGAGGGAGCGGTTATGATCCCTCAAGTGCATGATGACAAGATGCCGGTTGAAGCACAGGCGCCAACTCCTGTTGAGAACAAGCAGACGGGGACACCCCTCCAGAAGCGATCGCAGCTAACACCTGCCTCGCCCCGACGATGGAGAGACAGGCTGATGTCCATCCTTGGCGCCGTGTTTCCATTGGTTGCTGGCTCGATGATCTGGTGGCCCTGGGGAGTGCCGGACATCTTCGATGCGGCGTGGGTCTTCACTACGGTTGTCCTGGGGATGGTCTTGTCAGTGATTGTCGGGGCCTTCTTACTCCGTTCAGCGTGGGCCCTCTTGATTGCGCCGGTCGCCTGGATTGCTGGAGAGATCCTCGCAGCCGTTCTACGTCCCCTGGTGCAAGGGGGCTGGCCTGCTCTGCAAGCCGCGAGCGAGAATCATCTCTGGGATGCAGAGCTCACGCTCCTCACGTTAGCGGTTACGCCTCTCATCCTGTGTACGCTTCTGGGCACTGCGTGTGGTATTGCTTTCGATGAGTGGTTGAAGAAGCGAGCGCCTCGATGATAAGCCACCGCTAGTGAAGCGATCCATTCCCGAACTGTTGCTTGGCTATGCGCTAGTGCAAGACGGGCTGAAGATCTGCATCGAAAACATCTCATCAAAATGCGTACGGGCGCGAGCTCCCTGGCTTTACGGATGGGATCTTCATTCATGAGGGTAGAGTGATGTGCCCTGTGATCGATGGAGACTATTTTGTTGTCGGCACATCAGGTTGGGCTGCGAGAAGATAGCCAATGCCCACCTTCGTCAGAATGTAGCGGGGGTGCATCGGATCGGGTTCGATCTTCCGCCTCAGTCGGTTGATGTTCACCTGCAGTATATGCCCCTCACCAACATATTCAGACCCCCAGACGTGTTCTAAGAGCAGGTCCTGGGTCACGACGCGGCCACTGTTCTGCGCAAGATAGGCCAGGATGTGGTACTCGGTCGGTGTCAGTTCGATCTCCCGCTTCCCCATCGTCACCAGGTGCTGCGCATACTCGATCGAGAGCTCGCTGATCGTCGCCGTGCGCATCGTATGCGCCTGTTCGCTCGCTGTGAACTGCGCACGCCGCAATACCGCCCGCACGCGCGCCAGAAGTTCTTCGATGCCAAAGGGCTTGATGAGGTAATCGTCCGCGCCGAGGTCCAGCCCGCGCACCTTGTCCTGGTCCTGGCCACGGGCCGTCATAATGATGATGGGGACGGCAGAGAACTCACGCACCCGTTGGCACACAGCGAAGCCGTCCATCCTGGGCATCATCACATCGAGCAACACCAAGTCGAGTGCATGGTGCTCAATCTGCTCAAGCGCCTGCTTCCCATCGCTTGCTACAAGGACGTCATAGTCCTCTAGCTGGAGATTGCGTGCGACCAGGCGCAGCAACTGGGGATCATCATCGGCGATCAATATGGTCGATTTCTTTGCTGGCATAGGTATCCATCCTTTTCTTCTATGAATTGTGCGTGGATGAATCTTTCTTCTATCAGAACGCATGTACATCCCTCGGCAGCCAGACGTGGAACATGCTCCCCTGGCCGATGTCACTCTCGGCCCAGATCGTCCCACCATGCAGTTCGACGATGCGTTTGCAGCTTGTCCTGTGCTGCCATTTTGTTCCTTGATGTTGCTTTATTGGCAATCTCATGCGTCCTCTTGTTCTGCCGCATACATGTGTTTCAGTATAGAGGGAAATGCTCACGTTGACCTCACGAAAAGGGCATTCGTATTCACAATTCGGTCACAATCTCAAGGGATTCGAGACTGTACGATGGTTACTGTGAGGTGCGGTGTGATGAAGTCAGGAAAATCCGGGTGTTGCTGTGTACGCGACGTACAGAACTTTACCCTACTCTCTTGCACGTTGTACACGCGATACCCAGCAATTGCAAGCTTTCAACATGCTACTGTATGGTACCTCGTCACAAATAGTGTGATCTCATTGTGAGCCCATCACCATATGTTCGTCACCGTATGGGATGAAATTGTAAGCGTTTTGTGAGCATGAAGCGAGTGTCTGAGATGACCCTGTGACGTCCATGCATTAGCAAGAGGACCCACCTCAGCCGCTACCATTAACCTCGTCTCTCATCATGACGCCTGACCTCGTGAAGGCACTACGAGCGTAGCCTGTACAGGTAACCGTTCTTCTGGAAGCAAACACACAGCGAGGATCATCTTCTACAGAGGGCGAACAAGGGGCGAATCCGAAGCCGACCTGGATGAAGCGGTAAGTTCCCCGCAGACGCTTGATGACTATCAGGCAGCTAGTGAGCTGATCCAGTATGCACATACCGGGTATGGATTGGCGGTCTGATCTATTAGCAACGGTCCCACAGGTTATACAGGCAGATGACAATTGCAGGTGCTACTGCATACGTCAGGACGATTGCACCGGGCCTTGTGTCTTAGCCGTGATAGAAAGCTACTGTTCTGTGAGCTAGCTGTGATATCGCCGCAGTATCCTCCTGAGTAGAGAAACTATCGGGGAGGGCATTATGAAAGACAAAGCAGCCTATGAACTGCTGCCCAGCCAGGGGTTCACTATCCAGGAAATAGAGCAATTGGTGAGACTGCGCAACAATTATGCGCATCGTGGGACACTTGATCGCGCTAGGAACGATCGTCGTTCCGCAAACGACAGGCAGGCACACAGATCGGATAGCCTGAGCCAATACGTGATGAAGGATAGAGCTTCCACCTCTACACGTCGGTCTATTGGTCTACTGTTGATCGCCATCTCCGCCATCTCGTTTGGCGTGATGCCCATCTTCGCACGCATTGCCTATGCTGCGGGGGCTGATCCTATCACGGTGCTGCTGCTCCGCTTCGGCATAGCGGCTGTCGTGATGAGTGTGATCATGCCGGTGCGGAGGCTGGCATTTCCGCGTGGGCGGGTGCTTCTGGGGCTTGTCCTGATGGGTGCGGGAGGATATGCAGGCGTATCCTTGGCCTACTTTACGGCGCTTACGATGGCTTCGGCGGGCCTGGTCGCCTTGCTCCTCTATCTGTATCCAGCGCTCGTGGCCGTGCTGTCGGTCGTCTTCTTCAGAGAGCACCTCGGTCTCATCAAGCTGGGAGCCCTGTTCCTCGCGCTCGCAGGAATAGCTTTGACGGTCGGGCTCACAGGAGGAGCAAGCGCGCCTGGGATCGTGCTGGGAATTGCCGTAGCCACGCTCTATGCCGTCTATATCCTGGTGGGGAGCCGCATCGTGCATCAGGCTGGATCCATCTCCTCCTCGACTGTGGTGATGATCTCAGCGGCCACCATCTATGCTGGTATTGTGATCGTCCACGGCCCGGCTTTTCCCCAGACCGTGGCCGGTTGGGCAGCAGTCGTTGCCATCGCGCTTGTCTCAACCGTCCTGGCCTTCGTCACCTTCTTCGCTGGCCTCAAACGGACTGGCCCTATCGCTGCCTCGACGCTTTCTACCCTTGAACCGGTTGTGACGGTCATGCTGGCCACGGTTGTCCTGGGAGAGGGGATGGGTCTATTGCAACTGCTCGGTGGTGTGTTTATCCTGATTGCTGCAATCACACTCGTACGGAGCGAGACGGTTCAGAAAAAGCCGAAAGCTCCTCCTCATGTAGGAAGGAATGAAAAGGGTGCTACGCTCATCGGAAACACCTCTGGACAGCAAGGGGGAGAGCCGGAATCTAACGCGGGACATGCTGGTACCGGTCAGCAGAGTAGCTGCATAATGCTGCGGAAAGGCCCTCCTCCAAACGGCATACCCCTATGAGTCGTTAGTGAGGTGGCATCCGGTCTTTGTGATGCCAGTGTGAGGCTGAAGGTAGATACTTGTCTCTAAGTTAGTGTTTGATTCTCAGGACGAGAAATAGGTGGGCCGAAGGAGGTACAACATGCGAGAGCCCATCGCGATCCTGATCAATGCCTCACTGCTGCTGGGCAGTCCCTCATGATCGCGACAGAGACGACGCCAGCGGATGATCCAGGAGAAGGTACGCTCGACCACCCATCTTCTGGGCTGCGGACGGAAGCCGGTAGGGAAGAGCTTCTCCCAGTCAACCT